>Ga0307979_1000986_pt1 | contig 20253 bp, 14 predicted proteins | sample OrgLakmetage1058_FD_201833 | JGI IMG/M metagenome (GOLD analysis project Ga0307979, IMG submission 201833) | Saline water microbial communities from Organic Lake, Antarctica - #1058 | ecosystem: Environmental > Aquatic > Non-marine Saline and Alkaline > Saline | place: Antarctica: Organic Lake...
TGGTTGCTGTCCACCGAACATACCACCACCAGCAGGTTTTGCACCAAATGGCGAAGAGGCGTTATTCCCAGCTTGTTGGCCGAATGCATTTCCGCCTGCCGGAGGCTGGCCGAAGAATCCACCACCTCCCTGAGCTGGCTGAGTGCCGAAAGCACCCGCGCCAGGAGCTGGAGAGCCAAAGCCACCAGCTGCTGGTGCTGCGCCGAATGCATTGGCTGCAGGCTGTGCCCCAAAGGCACCACCTGCTGGCTGTGTGCCGAAGCCACCAGCTGCTTGTTGCTGTCCACCGAAGGCATTAGCAGCTGGCTGTGCACCAAAGGGATTATTAGCTGCTGGCTGCGAGCCGAAAGCACCGCCTGCTTGTTGCTGCCCGCCGAATGCATTAGCAGCAGCTGGCTGTGTACCAAATGCTCCACCTGCTGGTGCACCAAAAGCACCACCTGCTGGTTGCTGTGCGCCGAAAGCTCCTGGAGCTGCCTGTTGCGCACCAAAGGGCGAAGCGTTGGCGTTCTGCGGTTGCCCGAACAAGTTCTGCTGTGGCGATGCAGCCTGTTGGCCAAAAGCCCCACCTCCGTTGCCAAAGGCGCCGCCCGGTGCTGCGCCGCCAAACGCGCCGCCAGCTTGCTGCTGCTGCTGCTGCTGTCCTGCCTGGCCGCTCTGCTGCTTGAGATGGTAGTCTTTTAAGCGGCACTCTTCCAGGCTCAAGTGCGCAAACTGCGGCTGAGCAGTGAGGCATTGGTAGCCTAAAGTGCCGGTATACTGCCCTTGCGTCTGCTGGTTTTCGGTCGTGACAGCGAAGTTCCCCGCGGTGCCCTGCCCGCCCCCCTGCTGCACGCTGAATGGAGACCCACCTGCTGCTTGACCAAAGGGCGAAGGCGGCGCGCCAAACGCATTCGGCTGAGGGCTGCCGAAGGCATTGGGCGCCTGAGCTGCCCCGAAGGCCCCACCTCCCGCAGCGGCTGGCTGCCCGAAGGCGCCCCCTGGAGTACTGGGTGCTGCGAAAGGCTGCAGATGCAGAAACAAGGAGCCGAACAAATAGAGGGAAAGAGAGGAAACCAAGGAAAGAGTTAGGCTACGATGTCGAAATCAATGTTGCTATGGGAATGCGCACAAACACGGAAAATATGAAGCACAGCAATGCAAGCTTTACTTACGCTTGCTGGTGCACCGAAAGAATTTGGCTTAGCCGCTCCACCGAATGCACCTGGCTGCTGCTGCTGTCCGAACGCGCCACCCGCAGGGGGTCCAAAACCGCCTGCTGCTGGTGCTGCGCCGAAGGCACCACCTGGCTGTGCACCGAAAGCACCACCTGCTGCTGGTGCTGGGCCAAATGTGCCGCCTGCTGCTGGTGCCGCCCCAAATGCGCCGCCTGCTGCAGGTGCTGCGCCGAAGGCACCACCTGCTGCTGGTGCCACGCCAAATGCAGGCGATGGCGACGCTGGTGCACCGAAGGCACCGCCAGCTTTTGCTCCGAACGCACTATTAGTTGGCGTTGCTGGCGCGCCAAACGTATTGGTTGCTCCGAAGCCACCTGCAGCCTGCGCGCCAAAAGCAGGTGCTGCCTGCCCGCCGAAGCCTCCACCTGGATTGTTCATGACGCGTGAACGGTGAGCTTAAGCACACAAGGTAAGGAAACTCAGGACAAATGTGGACTCACCGAAGGAACTTGCGTGAGTGCTCCAGGCCATACACCGTGCAGTTACTCGTTAGCTTAGAAGAGCTGCAGGAAGGGAGCACGAAGGGACTGTTACGTTACTGCGTGGCGATTTCATAAAAATACGAAAAAAAAAACAAATTTGGACACCTTTTTTGTCTTTTCGTTTGGGATTTCCATTTTTACGACCGCACCGACATTTCCACGAAGCTTCCACCTGATCCCTGTAGAGTATTGGAACCCCCACAGGAGGCAATTAGTAAAAAGCAGTAACCCATCGAATACCACCCTGTAATTCCTGTAAAAGTAGCAAGTAGTGTAGTGGTAACTTACTTAAAAAATGTCGGCACGAGTAATCCGCGCTGCGCTTCCTCGCCTGGTACAAGCCGCCGTGCGGGCACGTCCGGTGCCTTCTTTTTCGCGTACTTTCAGCAGCACTCCTGGCACTCCTGATGTATGGTTTTGATACCCGTACGGACTTATTATGCTCTGTAGTATGCGTGTTTAATCGATGGCAATCCGTCAACATAGCTCTTATCGACACCCGCTCTCTCTTTCTTTTTTCTCGTTTTCTGCGCAATATGTTGTGCTCATTCTATACTAGTGGAAGGATGGGCCATTCCGCAGCAACGCAGAAGATTTGATTAAAAAGGTGAACGTGATCGAAGTGGAAGGCATGGTTGCGGTTTGCGACGGTGGCGGCGGCGCGCTTGGCCACCCCAAGGAGTACATTGAGCTCAACACGGTTATTCCAAATCAGGTCAGTATAATGTGTTACCGTGCGTGTTACCACTAATTTCATCTTCCGTATGAAGTGGAGAATACCCTCAAAAGAGTAACGCCGCCGAGGCGAGCCCCCTCCAACCCAACGGCAACGACAAGGGAAGCTGTCCTAATCTATGACCTTGCATTTCCACGTCTTGTCTCTATACGTCACGCTAGGTCAACACTTGCAAGTACTGTGGCTTGCGTTTCGTTCACAAGAGCAAGCACCATTGATTTTCTGATCGCAAGGGCTCAAAGGAAACTGCTTTATTCAGACGTAGCTTGAAGGTCACTTTCAAAAAAGTTCAGTTGATGGGGCCATGGTGCTGCATCTCTGACGCCTACAAGTACGGGGCATATGCGCGAATAGGCCCACTTTCAGTCTTCTTGAGATCTCTTTGGGCTCCAAAATTCGAAATAGGTCAATGCCCCTGCAGTTGGAATCTAACTCGGTGTTCTCATTTGAGTTGCTATAATCTATAAGAGTCAAACGTTGAACCTGCGTAGACGCGTAGGTCCTACTTCGCAATATTTAGAGAAAACATATAGTTTATTTGGCTGGTTGGTTCAATTTGAAGATCCATGTGGTTCTGCGGAGAACCCCGAGTCGCTATGCTGTAATGGATTCCGATTTTGGCAAGAATCAACTGACCACAGATCCAGCAATCAAGAAAACCCAAGGGGCTACTAGATTTTGGTTTTACTGGGTTTTTCTTCAGCCCACTTGCTATTTTGCGGATCTCTCTGTGAGCGCAAGTAGGTAAAAAACCGGAAACCCGCGGTTTTCTTGATTACTGCACAGACCACCTGGCCATCGCCATCGACCAAAAACGGAAAGTCGGAAAGGCGAAAAGGCATAATATATATACATATGTTTTAAATGCCTTGGCCTTCGCCTGTACTTCGCGAATTTCTTCGTAAAATACAGGGGGTATTTCGCAAAGATATTTCTTCGCGAAATAAGCGAAATTTGGCACATAGACGAAGTTGATTCTGTTTTAAACCACAAGAAAAAATTCGTGCGAAATTTGTAAACATCTCGCGAAAACTTCGCGGATTTGGCCTTATTTTTGCAATATTAAAATGGTGGTTGTTCGGAAATATTCAAAAAAAACTTTTCTTGATGAAAAGCGCGCTTTAAATCGCACCTGGGCCTCGGTAATTTACGAAGCCCCATTTACGACTTCGCCTTCGTGTCCCTTTTTTTGAGACAGGCCCCGAAGGGTTGAATTAGAAGGCTAACAGGTAGAGAGGAAAGGCAAAGAAGCGCAAACTAAACCTAAGAGCTAATCAGGCGCACATGCCCGAGTGGCCATGGACCGACCTTTTTTTAACCCTGGGGGAAGGGGAGCTCGATATTTTTGGGAATTTTCGCGAAATTCCTTGCGGAACCAGCGAAATTCACAAAAAAAATTATGATCGAACAAATTATAAAGCGAAATTTGGGCCTATTTCTATCTAGAACGAAATACGAAACGAAATTTGGTCCTTTTCAAACGAAATACAGGCCAAGGCCAATGGATATTCAGTGTTTGTCTTTGATGAACACCACGGAGCCAAATAGAACGAGATAGGGAATGCAGCAATCAAAGAGAAGAACAGGAGTATTATAACCATATAGTGGCGCGGCAAATGCGATACGCGCACAGAAGACGTGGCTGAGTCAGTGGCCTAGGTGAGTCACGGCAGCCACCACAACACAATTGTCTCGAATTGTCTCTTGTTTACAGAATTACCATCCCTGGGGTTATCCGGAGGAAGAAGGGCGTTCCTTGACTGCCCTTGACTTGCATTCAGCTCTAATACCCGGGGCCCTCTACGGGGCCCCCAAAAGCCCAAAAAGGATTTTTTTCTGCTATAATAAGAACCGTGGCGTATCTCAAACCCATATCTACCAATGACATGCACATATAGGTAGTTATATAGGTATTGAGAGAGGTATAATCATTTGTAGATTAAAGATTGGAGCCTATTTATCTGGCTGGTTATGGCTACTGGTGCCAATTCCCAGTTCCCTGTGCTGGAATCTCATTGTTATTATTTCTACACACAGGCCCCGAGAGGCCTGATTCAACGATCAGAGGACAGACGGGCAGCAGAAAAACAAAGCAAGAGCAAAGAAACTTGACTTTTTTCATGCGGAACATGCCATTTTTTGTATGCTGGTGATTGCCGTCTTCACGGCGTTCCGAAGTCGTCAAGCCATTGGACCCCACTGAGGCGGTGCGGGTGCGCGTCCGGGCAGTGGCGCAGGTAGTAACGCTTCCACACCGCCAAATCCCGGACCGCCACTTGGGGCCACACGGGCCCTCGCTCGGGCACGTACGTTGGGTTCACGAACCGGCCCTGGGCGCCCTCGCTGAGGGCGTAGCTCCACACCGACGCCGTGCGCTCTTTTACCCGCAACTCTACGGCGCGTTCGCGGTCAGTGTTGCCCAAAAAGTTGCCAAACAAGCACGAAAAGAGCGAGTCGGCGAGGAACACCAGGAACGCTTCGTTGAATTCAAACGCAGCGGGGGCTTGCACGATGACGTGCTGCACGCACTCGAGCCACTGCACGAAAATCGGCGACCGCTCCGTCGCGCCGGAGCCCGATTCGTCGACGGTGTGCGCGCACCGCTCCTGAAATTTGTGCCCGAAACTCAGCCAGTCTTTCTCCACCAGCACCCCAAACCCTTCGATGGTGCGGTAGTAGGGGTCCAGCAAGAGCTGAGCCAAGGTGCAAGTTTGCGCGGTGCGGTCCCACCCGTCGGAGCAGTGGCACAGCACCGACGCTCCCTGTAAGCGCAACTTCCGCGCCACCCACACCGCCGAGCTCAGCACCAAGCTCACGTGCTTGAGCCACCCACCGTCTTCGAGCTTCTTGTGGTAAGCTGCGGTGCCGCCGGCGGCAGTGGGGCCACCGTAGCCGTTGGCGGCCGCGGCCACGAGCGGGTCGGGGCTGAGCAGCGCTATCAACGCTGCTTGGCTGTCGCGCATGGTGTGAATGTTCAGCACGTCGCAAAAGAAGACGTGGGTGTTGGTGTAGTGCCGCACGTCCTCCACGCCCTTGCCCTGAAGCTGGTTGCCTTGAACCGCCACTTTGCCACGGCAATCGGCAATGAAAAAAGGCGGCCCAACGTTGCTTGGTCCAGCGTCGCCGTCCACGTTGCCGTTGCCGCCACTGTCGCTACTGCTGCTGCTGTTGCCGTTCGGGGCCTCAGCACTGCCGTGGCTGCTGCTGCTGCTGTTCGCGTTGGTCGCGTTTGAGTCTCCGCCGCGGCCATTGGCCACTCGCATCGCTTCCAGCAGCAGCACGTCTTCGGCGCTTCGCTTGTTGCCCACGCCCGCGAAAGGCTGCGAGGCGCGCGCAAGCACTGCTCCCGTGACAGGGTCCATCCAGGTGGCGGCTGGGATGCGGGCCTTGGACCGGTAAGAAGCGGCTAACGCGACCTGAGTAAACAGTCGTGACAAATAATGATAAAAAGATTTGAGAAGATGAGATTATGCACAATGACACATTAAAAAAAAAAGAAGCACCCACCAACGGAGTTAGAAACATTGTAATCTACAAGATGAGACGGTATAAATGGAGAAAACATGTTTACAAAGTGATCAAAGGCACAGAGCAGCCTCTGCTTAGATGGTCACTAAAGTTTTGAGCACCTGCGCGTCAGTGAGAGAAGCTGGCAGCACGAAAGCTTCCGGGTAAGTAGGGCTCAAACAGGCCGGTTTCCCGTCGCTGTACACGTTCTCAGAGCTGAAGTCTTGCCGGTACAAGCGCCATCCTTTCGCGGATTCGGCCTCGAAGTCTTCGGCCGGCGAAGAAGAGTTTTTCCCTCCGCTACTTGCGCCGCTCGGTGGGTCGTTGAAGAACCCAATGCGAGTGTACTCGGCTGCGGGGTCGAAGAGGTCCCACCGGTTCGGGTACTGGCCTGAGGTTAAAGCGCCTTCTTGGAAATGCTTGTCAGCACTGCTGCCACCGCCAGGACTAGGAACTGAGGCAGTGGCTCTGCTGCCATCACCATTGCCATCGCCACCGCTGGCACTACTTGAGGCAGCATGAGGCGAGTATTTGAACGCAAAGGAGCCTTGCGGCCCCACGCCCGGAAACGCCAAGCTGCGCACCGTCGCAGACAACTGCTCGATGGCCTTTGATCCGCTGGCCAGCAGCGTAATCCTCACTACGCGGGTGTCTTTCCCCGTGAGCCGCAAAGCCGTGGGCTGCCCTAATCGGTGCACCAGCTCGGCCCGCGCCAGGGCCGCGAGCGGGAAGTGCACGGCTTGCTCGAACGCTGGCGGGAGCGGCTCGGCCCCCTGGGGCGCGGCGGCTTCGGCGAGGGAGTGGCGGCGGCCCCGGATCGTGGTGCGGTGCAACGCGTGCGGCTGGTAGCGCGTGAACGACAGCCGAAACGTGGTGACGCGCAGTACCCCGTGCAGCTCGCGCGTGCCGTCGGACCCGCTGCTGCCGACTGCGCCGCCGCCCAGAGGGTTGTAAGCGCTGCTGCTGCTGTACGCAGCGCTGCTTCCTCCGTCACTTCCACCATACCCAACGTTACTATTTCCACCATTACCGCTGTTGCCGTTGCCGCTTCCACCGCCGCCGCTGTAAACACCTGCGCCGTCCTGAACGCCCATGCTTTCGCCACCCCACCGCGCGCGGTCCAAGACTTGCACCAGGCGCTCTCCGGGGAGCAAGAGCGCGGCAAACGCAGCGTCGAGAGGATGCATGCCGCCTTTGGATGGTACTTTACTAGGAGCGGGGACGGGCCCGAGAGTGGGCGAGGACGAAGGTGATCCCGTCGGGAGGCCCCGCTTGGCCTGGGCCGCGGCACTGAGCACCAGCCACCGGCTCAAAACTGCCGGCAAGAGAAGCTCGGCTTGCGACGCTTGAGCAGACGATGAACTCGTAGACGACTGCACGCGCTCCGTGGCCATTGCTGCCACGCCCTGATGAAGTAAGGAAAGAATGCACAACGGATTCAGTTCGCCACAATGATCAGAAACATAAGTTTAAGAACACCAGCATACGGGCGAGGTGCAGATAATGATCAACCTACTGTAAAACAACGAAAGCTACCAAAGATGCACATGATATGTACACTAACAGTGGCGTATACCATCATCACCCCTCGCCTGCATCGCGTGTACCTGGGCCCAGCCAGCACTGAAGCCCCCCGGAATGGGGCCTTCCAGAAACAGGTTGAAGAACGCGGCGAAGTCGATGCGTCCGCGTAAACCTACGTCGCCGAGCGCCACCATGGCTTCGGCTTCCTCCAAGGTCACGCGAAGCCTCGCAGACGACGCAGCGCGCATCTATAATTGGACGAGAAATTGAAAGAGAAAGCAGAAAAGGGAGAGGAAGAAAAGGACAGTACAATTAGACGAGTGAGTGGACGGATTGCCGCAGCAGACGAAGAGGAAGGATGGGGAAATTTGATGAGGTAAAGAGAGAACGCAGGATGGGAAAATTTGATGAGGTAAAGAGAGAACGCAGGATGGGAAAATTTGATGAGGTAAAGAGAGAACGAAGGATGGGAAAATTTGATGAGGTAAAGAGAGAACGAAGGATGGGAAAATTTGATGAGGTAAAGAGAGAACGCAGGATGGGAAAATTTGATGAGGTAAAGAGAGAACGCAGGATGGGAAAATTTGATGAGGTAAAGAGAGAACGCAGGATGGGAAAATTTGATGAGGTGAAGAGAAAACGCAGAATAGACAACAGGGGAGAGGCAGACGAAATAGGGCACTTTATTGAAAACAAAGAGATATGCGGAGGGTCAAGTAGGCAAAAATAGAGGAAATAGTCGAGATCAGGCGGGCGCCCTTACCACTTCCAGGGCGTCCACCGTGCCGTTGCGGTCCACGTCGAGTGCCATGAATGCGCCCCGCAGCGCCGGCCCCAGCGCTTTCGCCAGGCACAAACACTCCACGAACGCGTCTGCTTCTTCCGGCGTCTTGAACTGGAAGTGCTTGGTGCGGGTGTACGCCCCGCCTCCGTCGCCGTCGTCGATTTCGGCGCCACTGCTGCCGCCGCTGCTGCTCAAGCTTCGGTTCGTCGCTACGGTGCGCGCAGCCCCTACCATGTAAGAACCCACGCGATTGGCCCACGACGTACGCACCGGCTGCGCGGGCTTCTCCTGGCTGCTGCTGTGCTGCACGGGCTTGCTGGGCGAAGCTGTACCAGCGGCGTCCGGAGGTGCGAGGCCTGCGCTGACGTCAGTGGAGGCTGCGCGCTGTTGGGGAGCAGGCGACGCAGAGGTCGGAGTAGCGGCGCTTCCCGCAGAGTGAGTCGACGCTTCAAGGCGATCGTCCTCGTCCTCGCCAACCACCACGCCAGCTTCTTGGCTGGTTAAGGTGAACACGACAAGCCCAGGCGTGCTTTTCGGCCGCTCGAATGATTCGACGTCGACTTCGTTCACGTCATTTTCTTTGAACTTCGTGGCTGACAATTGCTGTAGGAGCTTCATTTCGTCAAGCTGAATCGTGATGAGCCGCTTAGCTGCGGTGAGTCGATACCTATAAGTGCGAAAGAAATCAATAGATGGAGGAACATGTATCCGTGAAATAAAGGTGAATGATCAACTCATGACTGTCTTACTAAAACTACAGTTCATAGAGCAAAGTCTAACTCTCCCTCTCCTTCAACACGCACTTGATTGCCACGTCCGTGAACGAGATCGCCGATGGAGCTAGAGGTCTGACTGAACTTGGTGATGACATGCTTTCCGCGGGAGGCAGCATATTCGTTGTTGCCGCTTCACTTGCTGTTCCAGATTCAGGCATTGCTGCTGGTGCTGGTGCTGGCGGAGTTGGCAGAGCTGCAGCTGGCGCCGGTAAATCTGCCAGCACGTCCGACGCAACAGCATTCTCCGCTAATGGCAAATTGCAGCCTTCTTCTACCCCTTCTGCTGGTGTTGAGACAGGCGCAGCATGGGTAGAAACCGGACTAGCCGGCGTGTGGCTTGTTGGCGACTCAACCTCTTCTTGAGTGCTCGGCACTACTGCTACAGAAGGAGACGCATCCTCGGCAACAACTGGATTCGCAGGCGCTGGCGATAATTCAGGAGTTTCAATTTCATCATTTAGACCTGAAGCATCGGCCACCGTGGGCGCCTGCTTCATAATAGCAAGAGTGATGCACCAGCTAAGGGCAGCGAGTCGACTTCCTAATAATGAAATGAAAGCACCAAATAACAAATAGAAACGATCTTGGCTTTGTTTCCTGAGTTCTTCTGGGTTCTTTCTGGAGCGTTCTTTTCACCCTGCAACTCGGAACTCCAATCATGCCGATCATCTACTTTTGAATGGAATCATTTGGGGTTGTATCGTCTCCGTTAGAAATGTGTTAAACGGGTCATTCACAAATTGAGCCCATGGCTTGTAGTCTGCACAACCTGAGCCTTAATAGGTTCTCGTTATAGCATCATATTAGATAGGCTATGGAGGCGGCTCCGACTAGTGAACCTGGGTCAGGCAGCCTGTCAGCTCGAAGTACTGCTGATAGGCAGGTAGAAGGCGGCGTGACTGGCCAAGGGCTAGCAGATTATGAACTTGGCCGCGCCTTAGGCAAAGGAAAATTTGCGACAGTTTACCGTGCGAAACGGCTTGCCGATAGCTTAGATGTGGCATTGAAACGAGTCTCAGTCAATCGCATGGACGAGAAAGCGCGCGCTAAAGCTCTGAAAGAAGTGCGGCTGGTTGCAGCTTTAAACCACCCTAACGTTGTCAAGTACCACGACTCCTTTCTGGAAGGCGAAGAGCTCATCATGGTTCTCGAGTGGGCGCCTGCAGGCGACTTAAAGCGCCAAATTCGCAAAGCTCAAGAGCGCGGCTTGCATTTCGAAGAACGCATTGTGTGGAAGTACTTTGCTCAGGTAGCAGATGCAGTTGCGCACATGCACGAAAGGAGGATCATGCACCGCGACTTGAAGCCTGCCAATGTGTTCCTTACGCTCAACGGCACTGTCAAGGTGGGTGGCTGAATTCTTGTGGTACTGTCTCCTTCTCGTGAAGGCTAGACATACTAAGACATGAGCACAGCAGTGTTGTTGATTCCTGCACACTGCCATTCAACATGTTTGTCGTAGACTTTGACACTTTTTTTTCTTCTTCGTTTCTGTCGCTAACCTTCGGCGGCCGTCGACGTTTACTCAGGTGGGTGATCTTGGGCTGGGGCGGGAGTTGTCGGAGCACACAATGGAAGCTCACTCCAAAGTGGGCACTCCGCTGTACATGTCTCCTGAAGTCTTGCGCGGCGACGGTTACGCTTTCAGCAGCGACGTGTGGTCAACTGGCTGCTTGCTCTATGAACTCGCCATGCTCAGATCGCCTTTCAAATCGGAAGGCCTCAGCTTGTACGTATTAGTTGACGCAGCAATCACTTTTATTTTCATAGCGCTGCAAATTTGGCGACTGACACGTTCTCCCTCTTTTTTTTTTGCTTTCGCGCGACCAACAAAAAGGTATGCACTCTTTCAAAAGATCAGCCGCGCAGACTACCCCGCGCTGCCGGAGTGGTTCTCAGCCGAGCTCCGCGACTTGGCGGCGCGGCTGCTTTCCCTAGACGCCACTGAGCGCCCAGCCATGGGGGAAGTGGCGTCGCTAGCTGCTGCCAGCCACAGTGCTAGCCGCGCGCTCCAGGAATCTCGAGGTGCGGAGGCCAAAGAAGAAGTGCACGAGTGGCGGCCCGACCTTCTGTTTGCTGCCCCGCCCGCTGCGGGCAACGACGACGGTGGTCATGGAGGTGAAGGGAAAGCGGGTGACGACGCGAAAGATGATGCGAGAGACAACGCCGATGGTGCGGCAGATGCAACTAATGTTGCTGCGAATGGCGGTGACGGCCAAGACGACGATGAAACTCCGCAGCCTGCTTTTGGGCCGAATCGCGACGAAAGAGTTGCCACAGAAAAAGGCCGCCACGACGACGACAAAAGTGATGCTGACGGCAACAGCACGACCGTCACCAAGTCGTTTGGGGGCGTTCCTGGTGCCCCTAGACCACAGGGGCGAAAACAGTTGCGCGAGCAGAAGAGCAGCGATGAAGACGTGCCACAAGCTACGGAGATGGACCATGATCTTGAGAATGGCTTTGGAGCTGCTTTGAACGGTAGCGGCAACGCTCGTAGCCATCGCCCATCATCACGCGCAGCACCCTTGGGATCTCGCTCACGCGCCCTGGGCTTCGACGATGGCAATGATGACAACAACAAGGTGGACGAGGCCACTGTCGCGCAGAGCCCGTTTGGCACCAATCTATTCGCTGGAGAAGCGCGACACGGCGAGCGGCCAGGCTCTAGAGCGGCTGAAAGCGCGCAGCACCGCAGCGGCAATAGAAACAACGGTGGCAGCGTTTATAACGACGGCAGCAGCAGCGGTGCTAGAGAAGACCCTGCAAAGGTGCGCAATGATAGGAACCTAGACAATGCCGATGATCTACGCAGGCGAGCTAATAGCAATGGCGTAACCACTAGTGGTGGCGGTGGAATGAATGAAACGGGGCTGTCTGCCGGGGGAAGAGACGGAGCTACACCCACAAATGCCCTTTTAAACGGCGAGCTGTGCTTGGCGATGGAGATCTGTTGGGACAAGCTTCAAGTAGCAGGCTACCACGACGCTCGTGCACAGCGCTCCAGTAGTAGCAGCAAGGGCGGAATTAATGGACGCGATGGCGCTGCGCTTGCTCCCTTGCTGCGCACACATTTTGCTTTTCCAGCCCCGGCTACAAGAGCAGGGTCCAACATGACACAAGGGCCCACGTCCGCGCACGCGCTCTTCACGGACATGATTCACGCTTGCCGTTGGTGCCTCCAGCGCCTTGGCTCAGGCTCTTCTTTAGGGAGCTACCAGAGTGACGCAGACTTGGAGCTAGCAAGTCCTTTGGACGTTAGCCGTGCCCTGTTAGTCAGCTTAGGCCACGCGGGATTGCCTCCACATTTAGCCGCAGAATGGGAGTTAACTCCAGGCAGCGTCGCAAAAGGATGGGGTACCCCTGTAGTTGCGTTACTCGACTTTTTAGCGGGAGAGGTCCTGCGCCGAGCGCCGCCACCGGGCTTGTGGGGCGCGCCGTCGTACCATTGGAGCAAGTACGGCAGCAATGAGGGATCAAACGGCGAAAGAGAAGGAGAAGAAGACGGCGGTGACGACGAAGATGCGTCCCTTCCCGAGGACGAGATGGAAGCTGAATTATCGGACGAGGAGCCTGACGGTGGTGGTCTTACGAGCTGGTACTCGCGGCACGGCGGAGGGCATGGCACTGAGGGCGGTGGAGGAAGCAGCAGCAGCAGCAGCAGCAGCACTCCAAGCACGAGGCATAGAACCAATGATCAGGCTCTAGGTTTGCTGAGGAGTAACGTTACAGCCGATGCATGGCGCGAAGATGCGTTACGCGTTGAGCCGTCGCTGCAGCGCCGCGCTACAGAGGCCAAGGTTGCTCAGGCAGGCTGGGGTGGCAGCAGCAGCAGCGACTGGCGCTCAAGGCTTGAAGCGCTGCAAAGACATGCGAGGGCTCTAGGCCTGGATTTACCCCATAGCAAGGCAGGCACAGGAGGTCCCAACGGCGCCAATAATGGTCGAAGTGAGGCTTCTAGCAGCCAAGTAGTCAGTAGGAGCAGCAGTAGAGGTGGCTATCGTGGCAGCAGCAACCACGGTGCGGATAGCATAGAGGCAGTGCGTGTTGCGGGCGCGCATTTGCATGTGCTCGTTGATCGACTAGCAGATGGTGAACGTATGCTCTGCCCCATAGATACTAGCAGCAGCAGCAACAGCAACAACAGCAACAACAGCAGCGGTAGTAACAGCCACCATGACGGCGAGGAGATTACCACTGCGATTGCTGCAGAGCCTGGGTTATCGTCCATCACAGCAGCGCACCGCGCACTTCGCCTCGAATACAACCACCTGAGCGCTCAGCGGGTGGCCACTAGTGAAGCACGCGACGTGTTGTCGGCAACTGCGGCTGAAGTAGCGGTGGCTTGCGCCGAAGCGGAGACAGCATGTGCTGAGGCTGCTGACGCAAGCACAGATTTAACGCCACTGCGCCAACTGCAGTCTGCATTGCCCGCACTCGTAGCCCAATGCCGTAGCATGGACTTACGGATGGGCATTCTCAGCCAGCACCACATGCGCGCAGCAAGGCAGACCGAGATTCGGCCCGGCAGTAGCCGGCATGACAGCAGTGAAATTGACGATGACAATAGATCCGTAGACAACGATAGGAGCAGCAGGAGTCGAATAGGGGGATATTGAAAGCCCAACAGCGACAACTAATTGTCTCCCAGCCTTCTGAATACTCTGCGCAGTCGCCGTTTTTGCAGCCATTTATAACCTCCCTGCTTATTTGTTCATAAGTATTCATGGCCTTGCGTAGTAAGAAATGGCAAGTTTCTGGGGGTCGGGGATGTGTAACTCCCTAAGTGTCGGTTGCCAATTGGCAATGGGATTATACTGGCCTGGCTCGTTATTAGGATCACTGGTAATTAACAATTAAATTTTAAACCGCCTTTCCCGTTTACTTCTTTTTCATGGCGAATTCGCATCCTATCTTCATGCTTACAGTAAAAATAAGTGCGATGCGTTGAATAAGGCGCACTCATGTGCAAGAAAAACTATGTACATGTAAAGTAACAAGGCCACAGGACTACCAGGGCCGTATGCGCATTCGAGGAGGAGGTCAATATAAAACCTCAAGTCGTGCCACGTCGCGCGGGTTGCGATTTTTCGCCACGGCAGCGCGCACTTGGTCTCCCACGGCGGTGGCAATGCCGTTGCTGGTTAACCCTAGCGCCACGAGAGTCACGTTGGAACTCAAAGGCTGCACCATCGATTGCGCACCGAAATTGCCCACGTTGTTGCCGTCGATGAGCAAAGTCCGCAAGGCTGTGTTGTGGGCGAGGCCTCGGGCTAAGCACGCAGCCCCACTGGCCCCAATGCCGTTTCGGCTCAAGTCCAGCGTCAAGAGGCTGGAGCTGCTCAAGCCTAGGAACGCGCCCCAGGCTTTGCAGCCCGCAAACGAGATCCCATTGGCCGACAAATTGACGATGGCAACCCGCTTGTTGCCGTGCAGTGCTTGGGCGGCTGCCACGCTTCCGTCGTCGCCTAACCCCTGTAAGCTCAGCTCGAGGTTGACCACGTCCTTGGCGTGAATCAAGAAGTCTTTGAGGTGCGCGTTGTGAAACTCGTGCTTCTCATACACGGGCAAAGGCTCCCGGTGGAAGCGCGCGACAGTGGGGGCGCGGTGGCCAATCCACGAAGGGTCTTCCTCTTCTTGGTTGGAGTTGCCTGAAACAGCTAGGGCGCTGCCGCCACCAGGTGACGACGACGATGGCGAAGAAGCCCGCTGCGTCGTCTGGCGCTGGGCATGGGAGCTCTTGGGTTTCGGGGGGAGCTCCCAGCGCGCTCCGTCAAAGTAATGCTCGCGCCAGTTTTCGCGGTCCTGGTCTAATTGGCCGCGGCACACGTTGCAGTAGCACGGGGCCATGTCGCCCGGGTCGGGGGCTTCCCCCGCTCTCGGGCGCTCGGGCCGCGGCAGGCCTAACAAGTCGGCGTAGTCCCGTTCGAACTCCCGCTGCTGGCTGCAGGCGTCGCAGTGCTCCGGAGCAGGGTGCAGCGGGTCGGGGTGCGCGTACAGGGGCCGGTTTTTCACGCCGCACTGGGTGCACACCCAGGGGTTCCGCAGGGCTTCCGGGCGGCCCCCGACTTCCCACTCGCGCCAGTTGCCTTCGTTGCCCGTGATAGGCGGCAAGAAAGGCTCCCAGGGCTGCGCTGGCCTCAGCCGCGGCGGCGAGCGGCCGTTGTAGCGGGGCTGGAGCACGACGCCTTGCCGCGTGTGCACTTCGAGCTTGTCCAGCTCCCTCACCTGATGAAATCACATGGGAGAGGCAATCCAAGTGTATTTCTTGAGAGGTAAAATCAGTGCGACCACTAATAAGCAAGAGCGCTTAGTCATAGGACCCTGGTGATAGTTTGGCTATGCTCCAAAATAATTCGCTCTGTGAGCAATAGGTCAATACTACAGTCATTGTAGTATGCCCAGCTTCGAGATGAAACGCACCAAAACTTTGTCTTTGGGAAGTGGCGACTTCGGCCGCGGCGGCCCGACGCGCTTCGCGTGCAACTTTGCCACATAGAGCTGTTGTGTGTCAAGACGATCAACCCATTGCTGCGGCCGCGGGAGACCTTCGAAGTGCGCCGCTGCTACCTGTAGGCGGGTGGACCCCATGACGCAGTGATGAGACCAAGGAGAAGACTTCATAAAACACAGCCACGCATGTCGATCGATATCTTCTGGTCCAATGAAAGATAGAAATAAAACATTGATTCCCACTTATCAGTTGATTTGGACCCAAAATCTGCTGCACGAGCTCACCTCCTCGAATGTCATATCTCGTTTGCTTTCCTCTGCCGCAACAATAGATGCCGCTCGGGCCCGCGCCTTTGCACGCTCCCGCGCACTGCTCATGTCTAAAAATAATACCTTAAACTACTAGACTGCCTTTATCTCGCATTAATCAATAGATATGAACAACATTTTCGTTGCCGTGACGAGAGTATGGCAAGAAGCGCTAACAAGCTACAGACCGTTGCATTTTTGTAGCGTCCTTGAAGGCATCATGCCGGCATTATCAACCCTTAGAGTGGCTGTTCCAAAATATTTCGTATTCGTGCTTCTTTTTGAACCTTAGTGAATCGCCATGTAACCTCTGAAAAGACAACGCTAACGAAGCTGTACTTGTCACATTTTTCGCAGCAGCAGCGCAGCGTGTTGTAGAAAGCTACTACAGGGATGAGCGAATTTCGCGTTCTTGCGTTCTTTCTGGTTTGAATCTTTGAATTGAATTGCTTTCTTTCGACTTCAGACTCTCGAGGAACAAAACTTCTTATAATAGAAGAGCGAGGAGTCTCGTAATCGACACCTTCTCCAGGCTCTTCACGAGTGCACAGAGATTATATGAAGCTAGATGTACAGCGCTTCATTTTCAATTTTGTTGTCCGTAATCGTTCTTACAACTTGAAACAATGAGCGAAATTGAGCCTGTCCTCCAAGAAGCATGTCACGACTGCACAAGAAATCATCCGGATTTGAAAGATCTGAGCGCAGTGGCCGTGGATTCCGCTGATTTGAAAGTTGACGATATTCTTATAAATTCAGATGAGACTCCTGAACTATCAGAGTCTTCTTCATCAACAAAGCAAAAAGAGTCGAGTGATCTGAATTGCAACACTTCTACACCAAATAGTAATATTCAAAACCTTAGCGAGAGTCCAACGTCTTCTGATCCAAGAGGACTGCCGCGCTCCTCACCAATGCAGCTGACTGATTCCCTCGCTGTGTCAGCCAATTCTGAAGAATTTGAGTCGCGCCACACTTCGGGTCTTACCACCTCAGCAACAACGGTACGAATGTGCAATGTAGAGCAATTTGTTCGCCTGGTACCTCTTTGACATTTTTATTTGATTTTCTAGATTCTGCTACGAGACGTCATACAACGCCTGTCGGCTACCCGATCTGCTGGAATTCGTTCTCATGCTTCGGATACTCGCCGAACTTTTGTTGCAGCCTCAGCTCTTATGGCTATGGTTGCCCCCTCAAACTCAAGCTCGCCATCGCCAGCAGACCATTCGAGCTCATGCAGCAAGAGCGAAGCCAGAAAAACTCGCGGAGCAGGCGTTTGCAAACGAAGTGTTCTCAAGAGGGCTGAAAAGGATTTGAAACCAGAATTTCAAATGAGCATAGGCAATGGATTACCTACGGTGGAAACACCCATGGATCGACGCCTTCGCGCCATTAGTGGCCTCTTATCTGTTCTCATTGCAGGGCAAGACCGAATTCTTGCTAAAGCAGACGCAACATCCACCGGCTGTGGCTTCGAAGACGAACCAACTAAAGTCACCAACAGCAATATTGCAAGTTCAAATCTTGAAGAAGCTCCTGAAAATGAGCTAGCATCTCCGCTTATCTCTGTTAATTTCAATCAAGATGAAACTGGGCCATCACCGAATGATCTAGCATTCTCTGAGCCCAAATCCACTACGCCACAAGAGGGTGCAGATTCAATAACTCCTCTTCCTCCTTCAAATAATGAAGCACATGCACTGTCAAATAAAGTGATATTGTCTGAGGATTGTGAAACTCACGAAAACGGACAAAAGCAGAATAGCGGGCTCGAAAATGAGTTTACGGAGCTTACAATGGGGTCACATGGATGTAGGACCGAGGCTTCGGCTAGTACATCCCAGAGCGAGGCAAGAAAAGAAGAGACGGAAAACCCCGGCTTTGCTGATGGTGACGAGAGCTGCAGCGTTGAAGGTGGTTTCAGCTCGATCGTTGGGAGCTCAGCGGCAAAAGATGCTTTGCTCGAGGCAGTAATACTTCCCTTACGCTTAGGACAGCTGGCTGGACCAGGTGGGCTACCACTCTTCTCCGGTTTACGACAAGCAGGGCACGTTCTACTGCACGGCCCGCCGGGCACTGGAAAAACAACACTTGCGGCAGCCGCGGTAACAACATAATTAGATATCGCCTGGCATACCATTTATTTCCACATAATTCTTGCTCCTCAAAGTAAACTTTTGTACCTACAACTTTAACTTACATGTACTATGCTTTGAGCGCGTGCATACTGAAATTCTCCTCCACACATTAGGCGGCCGAAGCGGGGGCTGCCTTCGTATCAGTGCCCCCGAGTGCAGTGCTTTCTAAATACCAGGGAGAGTCGGAACGAGCAGTTCGTCGGCTTTTTGCTACAGCACGTGCGCGCACCGATCGTCCTACTGTAATATTTTTTGACGAAGCTGATAGCTTGGCGCCTAGTCGCGGTGGATGCGATGACCTACAGGCGCGCCGCATGCTTGCAGAAGTCCTGGTGCAGCTCTCAGCTCTCGAAGATCCAGCTTCTTCAGCTAATGATAGCGCCGAGACAGAGCTAAAATGTGATAATAACTCTATTGTACCAACAAGAGGTCTACCTCGGCACCCTCCAGAAGATGTTGGCAATGGCCATAATGGCGAACAAGGGAGCGATAACAAACCAAATGTGCGTGACAAACGTGGCAGGGGCAAATTCAATTCATATTACGGCAGGAGCACTGTGTCGAAGAGTATACCGCGAAGCTCAAAGCGCGCACGCTACACGAAGGCCATGGAGCCAATAAATCCTGTTCGGTACCCGCATCCAAGTCACCGTAGCAGCCAAAATAGTCTTGGTGATTCAACTACAACAAGTTGCCATCTCCGAAATGCTTCAGAAACCTCTTCAATTCGCAAATTCAAGGATTCGTGTGAACACACCCGTGAAGCTGATTCTAGTAGCGCCCACAGCTCTAAGTGCAATAGCCCGGCCGATGCCTCGACGTCTTCGTCTACCAATAATACACCATTACCATTACGCTCGCCGCCACCTCAGCAGCCAGTGGTGGTGGTGGCGGCGACCAATCTGGTGAATGATCTCGATCCTGCTTTTTTGCGACGTTTTTCAAGCCGAGTGCTAGTGGCTTCGCCGCCCAATGAAGACCGTGCAATGCTGCTTGCACACTTCTTGACTGGCTTAGCACATTCATTGGAAGATGGACATTTTCAATGCTTGGCTACTGCTACTGATGGATGGTCTGGTTCCGACCTGAAGTGTTTGGCTCGCCATGCCGCCATGCAGCCCCTCCGCAGACTCTTTCGCAGCATCCCTAGTGGTGGCAACAGCAATACTACTACAAATCGTAGACAAAGCTCAACTGCCGCTACAACGGCAAAAGCTGCAGCTGCACTTTCTACTGCGGGCTCTAACGGGATGCTGGCCTCCTCCACTGTTGTGATTATGCCTGCAGATTTTGTTGACGCATTTGCTGCCCTAGCACCCACAATAAGCAGCGCTTTCAAGCTGGGAGCCGACGATGTAGTTCAGTCTGCCGTTGATACGCTGACTAAGGCACTGGACGCGGTTTCAAGACCTGCTTTGGCCAATGGCGTTCACAGCAGCAGCGTGGGCACCTCATGCTCTGCTGCGTCTACAGCTATGTGCAGCAGTAGTGGTGCAAGCGTCATAACATCTTTTCCAAATTACGAACCTGGCGTCAATTCCAGACGGTGCAGTAACCGAAACATTTACGGCGTTCAGGCTATTAGTCCCACCAACATTGATTCAGCTAATGTAGCTTCTTCTCAGCCTTCTTCCAGCCATGATCCTCTGTTATGCACCGAGGAGTTCACCCCTGAAAATGTTCAGACAGATACTACCCTGAATTTTGAACATCATGCTGCACAACAACGGCAAATATTGGCTTCAGAAGAATTACCCGCAAACATGTATTCAAAATTGCCACACGCTGTTGATGATGTAGTATCACTTTCAGATCTACCAGCAACAGTAAATGCAGAGAGTGATTCAGAATCATCGACAGCGACTGCACAACAAGAAGCATCACAAGTGGTAGAAAATAGAAATGCGTTAGCAGGTACGGCATTGGCAACAACTACATCTGGAGCAAAACCAACAGGTGCTACAAAATTAGAATCAAACGTGCTAAATATCGGAAATATCTTGGTAGATGCGGCAGCAGAGGCAAATACACTCGGAGCTCTCGTTGGCGACAATCAGTCGCCCAACAAGATAACACGAATCTCATCAACTACTTCACCCACGCGTACATTAGATTCAGCATCGGAGCAGGTTGTTCGCCAAAATTTTCCATCTCAGCATTTTGCAATGGTGACATCAAGCGAGGCTTCACTCTCTGGGGAGCAGGAGACACCCGAATTTGAATTCTGCCCTCTATCAGTCTCAAAAGACACCCCTCCATCCCCACTCAAAGAAAACCCGGATTTAAAGGCGTTAGTAGAATCCCCGGCCGCCAAGATGCCTCCT
>Ga0307979_1000993_pt1 | contig 20109 bp, 18 predicted proteins | sample OrgLakmetage1058_FD_201833 | JGI IMG/M metagenome (GOLD analysis project Ga0307979, IMG submission 201833) | Saline water microbial communities from Organic Lake, Antarctica - #1058 | ecosystem: Environmental > Aquatic > Non-marine Saline and Alkaline > Saline | place: Antarctica: Organic Lake...
TGGGTCAGTTGTCGGTATCCCATGATTCTCTTCACTTTGGTCGGTAAAGCGAATGAGGGTACCGGCAACGGCCCTCCTACCTCTACCTGTTCATCCAAAGTGCTGCACTTATTCTATGAATCCAAGACCTCAGACAGCGTGCGCAGTGTAAGGCCTGGATTTGGGTTGGCGCCCAAAAAACTAGAGTGGGTTCTCGGGCAGAAATTGAACAAGCCCGTTAGCGCGAATTCTCCGGTGAAAGAAGATAGTTTCACTTGATGGGGTGGTACAGAGATATCAAAGCGGTACTTGCCGGTGAGCCGGAGCCTTGGCTGGCTTATCTGTACGGCCAGCAACTTGACAGCCTCCCACTACTCACGAAAAAAGAGCCTCGCTATCGTGGGTTTGCCCTTCAGGTTGCAAAATATGCAGCGAAGCTTCTACGTGATTTTCGATTAAAGCAGCGAGTCGAGCTGAAGTGTCCGGCCAAGTTCCTTGTATATACCGGAACCGCCAATCAAATGAGCGCGCTGGACCAAACAATTGATTCACTAAAACAGCGTGGTTATACCGTCGTAGCGATAGGAAATAAAAAGTTTCTCGACAACGAAGATAGGACGAAGCGCTATATTCCATTTTCTTTGAGCGTCGTTGACGTTATGCGCTCAGTAGGCCTTCTGGCCATTAGAGGACCTAGACTATACAAAACGTTGAAATCTAGACACCCGGTCTCTATTGATTGGCATTTTTCGACCTTTTGCAGCGTCTACACCTACCTTGCCTATTTCCATCGTGTGCTTAGGCAGGTTAAACCTGAATTCGTGATCACCTCCAACGATCACAATGCTCCATACAGATGTATGCTTGCCGTCGCTCATCAACTGGGAATTAAAACGGTTTACCTGCAGCACGCATCAGTGAGCCCGTTGTTCCCGGCTTTGCGTGTGAATTACGCTTTTCTTGACGGACAATGTGCTTTGGACACATACCTGCGGTGTGAGCCAAACCAGCCAAGCACCCATAGAAACGTACCAATGCCCGAGGTAGTCCTCTCAGGTCAGAAAAAACATCTTAAGAGATCAGAAAAACAACAGGGCGTCGAAATAGGAGTAGCTTTGAACGCTCTTGATGATTCTGAAGCCGGCATAGCATTTATCAAAGCCATAGCAGATGAAGGTCTGAGTGTTCGACTTCGCTGGCATCCGGGCCAGACGGCTAGAGATATCGATCAATATCGCGCAGCATTTGCTTGCAGCGAGCGAGTAGCTCTAAGCGATCCGAAAAAAGAAAGCATTTCTGATTTTATGTCGAAAATCGGCTGGTTGATAGCCGGCAATAGCAGTATCCATTTAGAAGCAGCTATTGCCGGTGTAGTGCCCATTTACTACGAATTAATTTCGCCGGCCCATTCGGATTATTATGGTTATGTGCAACATGGGCTAACACAGCAAGCTACTTCTGTTTCGGAAGTGATGGAGATGATCCAAGCGGTCAAAGAAATTCATACCCCGAATGTTAAGGCTATTCGATATTATAGTGATACCTACCTCACTGAGTGGGACGGTAAAGAGGGAGAGTTGGTTGCTGAGTGCTTGACGGCTTTGGCTCTAGGTGGGGAGTTGCCAGTCGATGTATGTTGGTTTATGAATAAGACATCTGCTTGAAGTGAAGTGTGACACTCGAGCGGCAATGACCTGCCTATCTATATTTTGACTCAAAGCGCTGTCTTTTTTTAAGAGTCAGAAGGCATAGTGAATTTGACTCAGAATATGTGCAATCTTTAGCTGGTTTTCTTGTTGTGTGAGTCTGGGTTTTAATGTGGCAATAAAGGGCGTTTGGATCGTATTTCTATATGTTGTATTGGGTAATAGGTGTTTATATATTTCTTGACGTCAGTTTTCCTGGTGTCGGTTCTTGCATAGGTGTTGCTAGACATGAATAAATCTTTAGAGGTTTTGTATTTGTGTGATTTTGATTTGAGAAAGGGGCGAGGTAAAGATAGAGCAACTTACCAGAAGTTACAGGCACTTAAGGGTAAGGTTTCGCGGTTAAGGGTTGTAAATAGTGATAGTTCGAACTTAGTCATGCGTTTAATATCAGTCATTTTGCTTGATTTCAAGGCATCCTTTTGGATTATATTTGACCGCCCGGACTACCTAATAAGTCGGGGTAACTCGGGGTTGTTGTCTCAGATAATGTGTAAAATTTTTCGTGTTAGAACGGTTCGAGAAGTTCACGCTAATGCTTTAGATGAATTAGAATTGCTGCCTTACCAAGGCGTGAAACGTTACGCGATAGAAGCTTTAGCGCACATAGCCCACAGAATTGATCTAGCGGCAGATGTAAGGGTATTTAATCATCCTGATTTATTACGGTGGTATCAAGATAAGGCTATGTCAAGCAATAAAGATTTTTTTGTTTATAATGGGTTTGATGAGAATGCTAAGTCTAACCTTTCAAAGGATCAGGCGCGAGAGAAGTTTGGCTTTAAGGGAAGTGACCGGCTTATTGTGTTTGTTGGTTCGGTTTCTAAATGGCACGGTATAGAATATTTGGTCGACTTACAAAGAGAGTTCGATCTGTTTAGAGATGATATAAAGATAGTTGTAGGTGGCGGCGACTTAGCTGAGTTTGATGCGAGTCAATTGTGCATCAATATATCCCCTTTGAGTGACAAAGCATGTGCTGACTTGATCTGTGCATCAGATTTTTGTGCCTTGCCTGTAAAGAATAACAGAGTGAGTCCGGGTAGCCCACTAAAACTCTATGATTATATAGTGAATGAAAGATATGTTTTTGCTCAAAGTTCTACGAATGGCTATTCTGATGAAGTATTACATTATGGTGTTGGGTGCCCAGTTGATTTCACATCTCCTTCCACTGCACGAATCGAAATCCTTCGTGCTTTTGATAGCCAATGGTCTCAAAAGTACCCAAAATGTTCGGCTTCGTGGTCAGATAGAATGGATTCTTGGTTGGATGGGATTCAACAATAGTAAGCGCCCATAAACCAGCACCTACATTCCTGCCCGTCGATTGCACACACTGTTTCCTCACTGATTTCATGAGTAATCAGCAGGACCCAACCGAACAAACACAGGTCTGACAGCAGCATATCACTGACTGGCAAGTCTCCGCCGCATCCGGCAACGCTTACTGCAAGCAACAGTCACTGGTTTACCCTCAATTCGTTTACTGGCGCTGGAAGCTAACCAATGCTGAAGACTATCTTGCGCAGGGGCAAGCGGCCATCGAGTGCATCTATGCGCTTTCCCAAGAACAGGCCCATGCAAGCGGAGAGAAATGTCGCGATCGAGGACATCGTTTGTCACATCATGGTCGGGAGTATTCTAGATACGTTCGAGCATCCGAATCAGGAGCGTTATCAAGGCTAGAAAACTCATGTCGGTTAGATTGATTGGCATGCCTATCTCGTGCACTTCGTAGGTTAAAAGGATGCAGTTTTCTAAAAACTGTCACTCCGAGTAGAAAAGCGACTAGAACTTACTTAGGTGGTCTGAAATAAGCAGTCTGGATCAGGAAGATCGTAAGCTGCTGAAAGCGTTTGATTAAAGCTCATTCAGTGAGCACAACAGATGGACTAATGCATGCTGCCTTATTGGCTATTTTTTCTTTTTCCGGCTGGCGTAATTCTTGCCAATCGGCGTTTGGCCCCGAGTTCCCAAACGTTGGCTTGGTGGCTTGTTTGGCTGTTTTTTTCTTTGGCGATCGGCTTGCGTTTTGAGGTGGGCGGGGACTGGTTTACGTATGCCCGTCATTTGGAGTTGCGCTCGGCCACCTCGTTAGCGGATGTTTTGCTGGGTTCAGACCCAGGTTATTACCTGGTGAACTGGTTGGTAGCCCAGGCCGGTGGCTCGATAATTTTGGTGAATACGGTCTGCGGTATGATTGTTATGGCAGGCGTGGTGCGTTTTGCCCGCAGCCAGCCTTTGCCCTGGTTGGCGCTGCTGGTGGCGGTGCCTTATTTGATTATTGTGGTGGGCATGGGTTACACCCGCCAGTCGGTGGCGCTGGGGTTTTTGCTGCTGGGTTTGGTGTCGCTGCGTAACCGTCAAATGCGTTGGTTTGTGTTCTGGGTAATGCTGGGTGCCACTTTTCATAAATCGGCGGTGCTGATGCTGCCGGTGGCGGCACTTGCGGCTACCTCCAATCGTTTTTGGAGTGTGCTCTGGGTTGGGTTGATGTCGCTGGTGGGCGGTTATCTGTTTGTGTTTGATTCGGCCGAGCGGCTCTGGACCAACTATGTAGAAGCAGATTACCAGTCCCAGGGCGGTTTGATTCGGGTGTTAATGAACGCCGTGCCCGCGGTGCTGTTTTTTGTGTTTCAGCGCTCGCTGCGGTTGTTAGATTCAGAACGCAAGTTGTGGTTCTGGATGTCGTTGATGACGCTGGCGTGTATACCTCTTGTGCTGATTTCATCCACGGCAACCGACCGCGTGGCGTTGTATTTGATCCCTATTCAGATGTTCGTGTTTGCCCGCCTGCCGCTTATAGTCGCTGATTCACGGCAACGAGGCCTGATCACGCTGGCGGTGGTGGGTTATTACGGGATGGTGCAGGCGGTGTGGTTGTTTTTTGCCAGTAATGCTGTTGTTTGGTTGCCGTACCGCATGGTGTGGGCTGTTTGATTTTTTACTGTGGCTGCTTTTGATGCGAACTGTTTTTCTGACGTCTAACACCTCCTGGTACCTTTACAATTTTCGCCGTAGCACCATTTTGGCTTTGCGAGCACAAGGCTGCCGCGTTGTTTGTTTGTCGCCTTTGGATGATTTCAGTCAGCGCCTGGTAAGCGAGCTGGGCGCGCAGCACATTGCGTTGCCTCTTGATGGCAAAAGCACGGGTGCTGTGGCGGAATTGCGCAGCCTGGGATTTATTTGGCAGACCCTGCGCCGTTACAAGCCGGACTTTGTGTTTAACTTCACCGTTAAGATGAACATTTACGGTGGTTTGACGTGCGCGCTGCAAAAAATTCCTTTTGCCAATAATATTTCAGGCCTGGGTACGGCGTTTATCCACGATTCCTGGCTGTTTCGGCGGGTACGGCAGGTGTACGGCCTGGCGAACCGGCGGGCGCGGCGTTTGTTTTTTCAAAATGAAGAAGACCTGTCGGTGTTTCGCGATGCGGGCCTGTTAGGCGCTACGCCGTTTACTTTGCTGCCAGGCTCTGGGGTGAATCTGCAACGGTTTCAGGCTTCGCCTTTACCCCAAGATGGGCCGCTGACGTTTATTATGATTGCCCGCTTGCTGGGGGACAAAGGCGTTCGCGAGTATGGGCAGGCGTGCGGGTTGTTGGTCTCACAGGGCCTTAACTTGCGCTGCTGGCTGGTCGGGCCGCTGGGGGTGAGTAATCGCACCGCTATCACCGAAGAAGAGGTAAGCGCCTGGACGGCTAAAGGCTGGGTTGAGTACCTGGGCGAAACCGACGATGTGCGGCCGCTAATTGAGCAGGCGCATGTGTTGGTGCTGCCATCTTACTGGGAAGGTATGCCGCGCACGGTGCTAGAGGCAGCGGCTATGGGCCGGCCTGCGATTGTGACCGACGTGCCGGGGTGCCGGCAGGCGATAGAGCCTGGGGTAACGGGCTGGCTGTGTGAAGCGCGCAGTGCCGATTCCTTGGCCCGGCAAATGAAATGTGTTTATGAGTTAGCGCCGTCAGAGCGGCAGCGGGCAGGGGATGCGGCGCGCCGGCGGATGGAAGAGATGTTTAGTGAAGAGCGGGTGGTGAAGGCCTACCTGAATTGTCTTTCTGCTTGAGGATTTTATGACAAAGTACCAAGGACTAAAAAACACCCTGACCAATACCCCAAAAACCTGGCTAATCACCGGTGTAGCCGGCTTCATCGGCTCTAATCTGCTGGAGCACTTGCTGAAACTCGATCAAACCGTTGTCGGTCTTGATAACTTTGCCACCGGGCACCGGCACAATCTGGACGAGGTTCAGGCCTTGGTGACGCAGGCGCAGTGGGCCAGGTTTCGGTTTATTGACGGCGACATTGGCAATCTGGCGGATTGCCATAGCGCCTGCGCAGGTGTGGATTATGTGCTTCACCAAGCGGCGTTGGGGTCTGTTCCGCGTTCCATAAACGACCCGATTGCCACCAATGCCGCCAACGTGTCCGGCTTTTTGAATACGCTGGTGGCCGCGCGGGATGCCGGGGTGCAAAGCTTTACCTATGCGGCATCCAGTTCCACCTACGGTGACCACCCCGCCTTGCCCAAGGTGGAAGAGGTGATTGGCAAGCCGTTGTCGCCTTATGCGGTGACCAAGTATGTGAATGAGCTGTACGCCGATGTGTTTGCGCGCACCTATGGGTTCAAGGCCACCGGACTGCGCTATTTCAATGTGTTTGGTCAGCGCCAGGACCCGGACGGCGCCTACGCGGCGGTTATTCCCAAATGGGCCGCGGCGATGATTGCGGGCGAGCCGGTTTATGTGAACGGCGATGGCGAAACCAGTCGGGATTTTTGCTTTATTGAAAACGCGGTTCAGGCGAACGTGTTGGCCGCCACTGCGCCTGCGGCGGCAAGAGGCGAGGTTTACAACGTGGCGGTGGGCGACCGTACCACGCTGAACATTCTGTTTGAATCCCTTGCGTATGCGCTGACGGGCCTTGGTTGCCCTTACGAGCAGCCGCCGGTGTACCGGGCGTTTCGGGCAGGCGATGTTCGGCATTCCCAGGCCAGTGTTGAAAAGGCCAAACACAACCTGGGCTATGCGCCCGAATTTCCAATTCAGGCCGGCATCACCAAAGCGATGCCTTGGTACCTCGCCGCGCTGTCTGGCAACGTTTGAATAATAGGATTTTAGATGAAAAAAATTGCCGTCATCGGTTTGGGTTACGTGGGCTTGCCCTTAGCCGTCGCGTTTGGTGAGAGGCGGCCTGTGGTGGGTTTTGATATTAACCACACGCGCATTGATGAATTGAACGCCGGGAAAGATGTCACCCGTGAGGTGTCCGCTGACGAGCTGGCGGCGGCCTCGGGCCTGTTGTTTTGCACCTCGGCGGACGATTTGGCGCAGTGCCAGGTGTTCATTGTGACCGTGCCCACGCCGATTGATGAATTCAAGCGCCCGGATTTGACTCCGCTGATCAAGGCTAGTGAAACCGTGGGCAAGGTGCTGAAGCCGGGCGATATTGTGGTTTACGAGTCGACGGTTTACCCCGGTGCCACCGAAGAGGTGTGCGTGCCGGTGCTGGAGCGGGTGTCTGGCCTGCGCTTTAACCAGGACTTTTTCGCGGGCTACAGCCCGGAGCGGATCAATCCGGGCGATAAGGAACACCGGATAGCCACCATCATGAAGGTAACCTCCGGCTCTACTCCGGCGGTGGCCGATGAGGTGGACGCCCTGTACGCCGATATCATTACTGCGGGTACGCACAAGGCCAGCTCGATCAAAGTGGCGGAAGCGGCCAAGGTGATTGAAAACACTCAGCGGGATGTGAACATTGCGCTGATGAACGAGCTGTCGATGATTTTTGGCCGGCTGGGCATCGACACCCACGACGTGCTGGCCGCGGCCGGCACCAAGTGGAACTTTATGCCGTTCAAACCGGGCCTGGTGGGCGGGCATTGCATTGGGGTAGACCCGTACTATTTGACGCACAAAGCGCAAGCCATTGGCTACCATCCGGAAATCATCCTGGCCGGTCGCCGGGTGAACGATGGTATGGGGCCGTACGTTGCCGCCGAGCTGGTTAAAAAGATGATCAAAGCGGGCCATACCGTTGCCCACGCCCGGGTGTTGGTGTTGGGTTTCACCTTCAAGGAGAACTGCCCGGATTTGCGCAATACCCGGGTGATTGACGTGGTGCGCGAGCTGAAAGAGTTTGGCTGTTCGGTGGATGTGTCAGACCCTTGGGTCAGCAGTGAAGACGTCGAGCGCGAGTACGGTATTTCGCTGGTGAAGGCTGCGCCCAAGGGAGATTACGATGCGCTGATACTGGCGGTGCCCCACAACGAGTACCTGGGCATGACGGCCGGCGATTTCCGCGCTTATTTGAAACAGGGCGGCGTTCTGTTTGACCTTAAGGGTGTGTTGCCATTGGGCGCGGCGGATTTGAGGTTGTAGGGGGAAGGGGACGGATTTGAAATCCGTCCCCGGTCTGGCGAGTCCCCGGTTTGGCGCGTCCTCGGTTTGGCCCAGCCCGTTCGCTTTGACGTACGTGCCTAATGGCGTACACTTGAGTAAATATTCAACACATCAGAGGTGCGTCATGACCGGAATTACAGCAACTGAGGCGCGCAGCAATCTTTATCGGTTGATTGACGAAGCTGCTGAGTCCCATCGACCAATCGTTATTATGGGTAAACGGAACAGTGCTGTTCTTGTTTCCGAGGAAGATTGGTCTGCGATCCAGGAAACGCTTTACCTGTTATCTGTGCCAGGTATGCGCGAGTCTATTCGAGAGGGAATGGGTACCCCTGTGGATCAATGCGATGAGGAACTGAACTGGTGACATGGAAGTTGATTTACACCAAACAAGCTCAGAAAGATGCAAAGAAGTTAGCCTCCAGTAGCCTTAAGCCAAAAGCTCAGGATTTGTTGGCGCTGATTGCAGAAGATCCGTATCGGAGGCCGCCGCCGTTTGAAAAACTTATTGGTGATCTTGCTGGAGCATACTCTCGCCGCATAAACATCCAGCATCGTGTTGTTTACCAAGTGCTTGAAGACGAACGAGTGGTAAAAGTTCTCCGGCTCTGGAGTCACTACGAATAATGCATAACCCGTCGCTGTTGGCGGATTTTGGAGTGCCGGCTGCGGCTATGGTGTTTGCGGAGCACAGCCGCACCACGGGCCGGAACGTAAGGGGCAGATTTCAAATCTGTCCCTGGTTTAGTTATTCCGGTTTAATAGAGGTTTAGGTGAGGATTTATGACGAAGTATCAAGAACTAAAAAACACCCTGACGCACACTCCGAAACCTGGTTAATCACCGGTGTAGCCGGCTTCATTGGCTCCAACTTGTTAGAGCACTTACTAAAGCTGGATCAAACCGTTGTCGGTCTTGATAATTTTGCCAACGTTTCCGGCTTTTTGAATACGCTGGTGGCCGCGTGGGATGCCGGGGTGCAGAGCTTTACCTACGCCGCGTCCAGTTCCACCTACGGTGACCACCCCGCTTTGCCCAAGGTGGAAGAGGTGATTGGCAAGCCGTTGTCGCCTTATGCGGTGACCAAGTATGTGAATGAGCTGTACGCCGATGTGTTTGCGCGCACCTATGGGTTCAAGGCCACCGGACTGCGGTATTTTAACGTGTTTGGCCAGCGCCAGGACCCGGACGGCGCCTACGCGGCGGTTATTCCCAAATGGGCCGCGGCGATGATTGCGGGCGAGCCGGTTTATGTGAACGGCGATGGCGAAACCAGTCGGGATTTTTGCTTTATTGAAAACGCGGTTCAGGCGAACGTGTTGGCCGCCACTGCGCCTGCGGCGGCAAGAGGCGAGGTTTACAACGTGGCGGTGGGCGACCGTACCACGCTGAACATTCTGTTTGAATCCCTTGCGTATGCGCTGACGGGCCTTGGTTGCCCTTACGAGCAGCCGCCGGTGTACCGGGCGTTTCGGGCAGGCGATGTTCGGCATTCCCAGGCCAGTGTTGAAAAAGCCAAACACAACCTGGGCTACGCGCCCGAATTTCCAATTCAGGCCGGCATCACCAAAGCGATGCCTTGGTACTGCGCTACGCTGTCTGGCAACGTTTGAATAATAGGATTTATAGATGAAAAAAATTGCCGTCATCGGTTTGGGTTATGTGGGCTTGCCCCTAGCCGTCGTGTTTGGTGAGAAGCGGGCTGTGGTGGGTTTTGATATTAACCAGACGCGCATTGATGAGTTGAACGCCGGAAAAGACGTCACCCGTGAGGTGTCCGCTGACGAGCTGGCGGCGGCCTCGGGCCTGTTGTTTTGCACCTCGGCGGATGACCTGGCGCAGTGCCAGGTGTTTATCGTGACCGTGCCCACGCCGATTGATGAATTTAAGCGCCCGGATTTAACCCCGCTGATAAAGGCGAGTGAAACCGTGGGCAAGGTGCTGAAGCCGGGCGACATTGTGGTGTACGAGTCGACGGTTTACCCCGGTGCCACCGAAGAGGTGTGTGTGCCGGTGCTGGAGCGGGTGTCTGGCCTGCGCTTCAACCAGGACTTTTTCGCGGGCTACAGCCCGGAACGGATCAATCCGGGCGATAAGGAACACCGGATAACCACCATCATGAAGGTAACCTCCGGCTCTACTCCGGCGGTGGCCGATGAGGTGGATGCCCTGTACGCCGATATCATTACTGCGGGTACGCACAAGGCCAGCTCGATCAAGGTGGCGGAAGCGGCCAAGGTGATTGAAAACACCCAGCGGGATGTGAACATTGCGCTGATGAACGAGCTGTCGATGATTTTTGGCCGGCTGGGCATCGACACTCACGACGTGCTGGCCGCGGCCGGCACCAAGTGGAATTTTATGCCGTTCAAACCGGGCCTGGTGGGCGGGCACTGTATTGGGGTAGACCCGTACTATTTGACGCACAAGGCACAAGCCATTGGCTACCACCCGGAAATCATCCTGGCCGGTCGCCGGGTGAACGATGGTATGGGGCCGTACGTTGCCGCCGAGCTGGTTAAAAAGATGATCAAAGCCGCCCACACTGTTGCCCACGCACGGGTGTTGGTGATGGGTTTCACCTTTAAAGAGAACTGCCCGGATTTGCGCAATACCCGGGTGATTGACGTGGTGCGTGAGCTGAAAGAGTTCGGCTGCTTGGTGGATGTGTCAGACCCTTGGGTCAGCAGTGAAGACGTCGAGCGCGAGTACGGTATTGCGCTGGTGAAGGCTGCGCCCAAGGGAGATTACGATGCGTTGATACTGGCGGTGCCCCACAATGAGTACCTGGGCATGGCGGCCGGCGATTTCCGCGCTTATTTGAAAGAGGGCGGCGTTTTGTTTGACCTTAAGGGCGTGTTGCCATTAGGCGCGGCGGATTTGAGGTTGTAGCGGGAGCAGTGGAAAGGGGGCGGATTTGAAATCCGTCCCCGGTTTAGCTCTGCAGCAGCCAGCCGCACCTTCGCTATTATCTGATTGACGAAGGGCGCTGTACTGATGAAGAATTGATCAACAAGAAAGCACTGCTAAGTGGCGTATTCGGTGTTGAAAACGCCGGCCACAGCTGGGAAGCCCTGCAGCAGGCGGTGGATCGGGTTGTTAAGATTATTGAAGCCGACCCGAACAAAGAGCGTGTGGATAAAATCATCACCCGCTGGATCAAGCGCCACTTGAGCCGCTTGGGCGCAAATGAATGACCAGATGATCGCAGAGGTTGCCGGTCTTGAGGTGGCTGAAGTGAGTGATATGCGCTCGCAGGTTAAGCACTGATTCAGGGTGATGGATCGCTAGATACGAAAAAGGCAGCCTGCGGGCTGCCTTTTGTGTCTTGACGCGGAGGTAGACGCTTAAACCGGGGACGGATTTGAAATCTTTCCCCAGACTGGGACTGAGGGGACTAAAATCCATTGCGCACATTCGTGCCTTGGTGCTGACGCGTGATTTGTGCTGTTACTGACCAGGTTTTGGCTACCACTGTATCTTTTATGTTATAATTTATTGGTTAATAGATATAGGTGTGTCCAATGTTAAGTCTGTTGTCGGGAAGAGAGGTCCAGGAAGCTCTGGCGGGTTACGTGCAACAGCGCCGGAAGGCGTTGAAATGGTCTCGGGCGGCGTTGGCTGAGCGCAGTACGGTGCCGGTTTCGACGATCAAGAAATTTGAAACCACCGGGCAGATTTCATTGCGCCAGTTTTTGTTGCTGTGGCAATCCGTTGATGAGCTTCAACGGATTCAAGGTCTGACGCTTGACGTGAAACAAAAGCCGGCCCCGCGAACGCTCGATGAGGTGCTCTCTTAGTGAGTGTTTCGTCGGTTCGTGAGTTAACCGTGTGGCGCACATTCGCCAATGGCCAGCAGGTACGGGTTGGTGGGTTGGCTCAGAACCGCGAAGGGATTTATTTTCAGTACGCCCCGGACTACCTCGTTGAACACTGCTCGCTTTCGCCGTTCGCGCTCAAGTGGGATTCGAGCGTGCAGCGAGCACCGCGAGCCCCCCATGGCGGATTGCACGGAGTGTTTGCCGATGCCTTGCCCGATGGCTGGGGGCTGTTGTTGATGGATCGGGTGTTTCGACAACAGGGTGTGTTGCCGGCGCAGGTGACACCGATGGATCGGCTGGCATTTGTGGGAGCCACCGGCAGTGGGGCACTGAGTTATACGCCGGTTGCGGACTTTGTGCCTGAGGCCGATGACAAACCGATTGATACGGCGCAGCTTGGGCTTCATGCTCAGGCGCTGTTTGATGGGCAAACGAGCGAAGTTCTGGCAGAGCTGGTGGCAGCGGGCAGCTCGGCTGGTGCACGGCCAAAGGCGCAGCTTTATTTTGCGCCCGGGGACTACAAGGTTTGTCGCACCCGGGCAAAGGGAGGCGATGAAGCCTGGCTGGTAAAATTTACCTCGTCCAACTTATCGTTAGGGCACGAAGAAGGATTGTGTGAGGCGGCTTATCTGTCGCTGGCAGAAGGCGCAGGTTTGAAGCCTCCCAGTTGGCAGTTGCTGCCGGCTCCGAAAAAATCGGGCGCTAAGGCGTGGTTAGCCGTTGAACGTTTTGACCGGGTCTGGCGCACAGACGATGTGCCCGGTTGCGCGCACTTACACAGCGCCTGTGGCTTGCTGGATGCGGATTTTCGCGCACCAAGTCTGGATTATGAGGATCTGATCAAGGCCAGCGGCCAATTATGCCGTGGCGCTCAGGCCGCGAAACTACAGTTCAGGCGTGCGGTGTTCAATTTGTTTGCTGTGAATCAGGATGATCACAGCAAAAACTGGGCTTTTCTGCAAAGCGATGACGGCGAATGGCTGCCAGCACCGTTTTATGATGTCACCTTCAGCCCTGGCCGTTTTGGGGAGCATGCGACAGGCTACGCTGGGTTTGGCAAACAACCGCCATTGAAGGTGCTAAAGCGACTTGCTGCGGGGGCTGGGTATGCCTCTTGGCCGCAAGCACGCCAGGATGTTCAGCGCGTGGTGGATGCTCTGGCCGAATTTTCTGCGGTTGCAAAGAAGCTTGGCGTGAGTTTGGAGACGATTCGTTTGATCCAACAGCAGCTGGATCAAACGTACCATCAGAACCGAGACCTGCTGGTTGGGTGAGTCGTTTGCAAGAGAAGAATACTATTGAAAACGGAATCAATGCGGCAAAATATCAGAACTTGACGAGTTGTTCCAAAGCCACCGCCACCCGTGAACTCCAAGACTTGTTTGCGCGGCGTATTATGAAGCCCATTTAGTTGAGCCGTTAAAATCCTTTTATCGGCTCAATATCCAGGCTACAGTGAGCCGATAGATCACTGCAAACGGCTCATCAATGTATACATGGGAACTGGATAATTGGCCCGCTTACAGCTTCGATCAGAAGTCTGCAGAGCTCTGGACGAATAAGGCGCTCGCGGCCTCTCAGAAAATACTGGGGGCGATGGCAGTGGTGCCGACAAGTCTCGGTAGCGAAGCGAAATTGGATCTTCTGGTTAGTGCCGCGATTGAAACCAGTGCGATTGAGGGGGAGGCGCTGAATCGCGAGGATGTGCGCAGCTCCATCAAAAATCACTTTTTAGACCCCGGGGAGAAGGTTGCTGTTCATGATCCGGTAGCGGCAGGCATCTCCGCTTTGATTCTCGAAGTGATGGATCTCTACGAAGAGCCGGTAACGGCGGAGCGCTTGCATCATTGGAACAAACTCGTGATTCCGGAGCAGAACTCTGGCCCATTTTTGACAGCTGCAGGCCGCTCGGGGCAGTGGCGTACGCATTTAGATGCCATGCAAATTGTGTCCGGCCCTGTCCACAATCCGACGATTCACTTCGAAGCGCCGCCGTTGGCACGTGTTCCGACAGAAATGCAGCGTTTTCTGGATTGGTTTGCAAAAGACTCCCGGGAGCTGCCCGGTGTGGCGCGTGCGGCGATTGCTCATCTGTGGTTCGAAACGATTCACCCGTATGAAGATGGTAATGGGCGGGTGGGCAGGGCGATTGCGGATGTGGCGGTGTCTCAGATGCTGGGGCTGCCGCTGATGATGAGCCTGGCGACGGTGTTGAGTAAGCATCGTAAAGCTTATTACCAGCAACTGAATAATGCCTCGAAAAACACTCTGGACGTGACACCTTGGATCAACTGGTTCGGCGAGCGGATTGTCGAGGCGTTGGAAGGCGCGATTGGGGTGATTCAGTACGTGGTGGCAAAAGCCCGCTTCTGGGATGGGCTCGACACCGATGCACTGAACGACAGGCAGGTGAAGCTGATTCGGAAAATGCTCGGCCAGGATACCCCAAGCTTTGAAAACGGAATCAATGCGGCGAAATACCAGAACGTGACGCGCTGCTCCAAGGCCACCGCTACCCGGGATCTCCAAAACCTGGTTGCTCAGGGTATTCTGGCGCCCGTACACAGTAAAGGGCGCTATGCTCGGTATCAGCTGGTTTTATAAAGGAAAACTGATGAAATTCTCGTTTCAAAACTCGTCAAAGGATATAGCAAGCAATTAAGAGGCCTAAACGGCATTACGCTTTTGGGGTACGGTCTTATCGATGGCAATGGCCAAATGCTTCCGGGCGAGTGGGTAGCGCAAATTTTCGGCAGGTGATTTTTGGGCGTATTTGAAGGATTCTGGTATGCTATTCAGCCTCAGAGGTGTATTGCCACTGGGTGCTGTTGATCTGCGCCTGTGATGTTCTGAAGGTTTTCCCCATCGTTCCCGCTTGACCTATCTTTCAAGGATGTATTTATGCAGGTGGCAGTCCAGACTGGCCTGATCGCGATAGTTTTTTCGATCGTCACGCTGGGAATTCTAAGGCTCTTCGCCCGCAGGTTGTACTTGTTGGATGTGCCAGATCATCGCAAAGCTCATAAAGGCGCTGTCCCCCTCATCGGCGGGTTGAGCGCCTTTGCAGGGCTGTTGATTGCGTGGCTGATCTCAATGCCTTTGACTGAGGGCTTTGGTGTTTATTTGTTGTGTTCGTTTATGCTCGTGATGCTTGGGGCTATTGATGACGCAAGGGGTCTTCCCGCCCGATTTCGGATTTGGGCGCAAGTGGCATTGGGGGCGTTGTTGTCTTATGGCTCGGGCGTATACCTGACCGGTTTTGGTAATGTGTTGGGTGTGGGTGATATAGCGCTCGGCTGGCTTGGGCCAGCGGTGACTGTGGCGGCGGTTATTGGCGCGACCAACGTCTATAACATGATGGATGGGATAGATGGGCTGGCCGGTAGTATGAGCTTGGTAACGCTGGGGGCTCTGGTGCTGTTATTTGCAGTAACTCCGGGGTTTCATGTAGAGCTTGTTCTGGCTGTGACTATCATACTGTCTTTACTTCCGTACCTGGGGGCAAACCTGTGCCTTCCGCTGTTTCGCCCAAGGATCTTTATGGGCGATGCAGGTTCTATGTTTATCGGGTTTTCGATTGTTTGGCTCTTAGTCAACGGCGTGGAGCCGGAGACTGGTGCTCTGCGGCCAGTGACCGCGCTGTGGATTTGTGCCATTCCGTTAATGGATATGGTGGCGATTATGATCCGTCGGGCGAAAAAGGGGCAGTCTGTTATGGACCCAGACCGGGATCACCTGCATCATATTTTCCTGCGAGCAGGGTTTACAGATCGCCAGGCATTATCGGTGATAACGGTTGTGGCGACTTTTTTGGCCTGCGTCGGCATTCTGGGGGACGTTTTTCAGGTTCCTGAATGGTTGATGTTTGGGCTCTTCATGTTGATGTTTGGTTGTTACAGCTGGGCAATAGGTCATGTTTGGCGTTTGCTGGTTCTGTACAAGCGCTCCTAAATCGCCTTATTTTTTCTCAGCTGAGCTGCACCATTTTTTTTGGCGCTCGTTTTAGATTCACACTTCGTAGCGAAGTTCGTTATCCCGCCCGATACACCATCCGCAGCGGCGGCCACAACGAGCAGTGCCGGGTGGTTTCATAGCCATCACGCTGGCCCACCCACGTTGTGCATCGGCGCCGTGAAGGCGTAGCCCTTATTGCGGTATGTTGTCAGCGGCAACCGCTGCGCGGTTTGTTTTTTGACTTTGCTGCGCAGCCTGCTCAGCAGAGCGTCCAGCCGGCGTGTGTCATCGTGCGCGCCGCTCGGCGGCAACAGGTTGCACAGTGTTTCCCTGTCAACCGACTGGCCAGCGTTGTCGGCCATCAGCATCAGCAGGCGGGTTTCGGTGCCGGTCAGGGGCACTCTTTGTTGATCGGGCGTAATCAGTTCGGCGGTGGTTAGATCCAGTTGCCATTCGTCGCCGGCCGGTGGCTCGTTGTTGTTGAAGGAGAGGGTCAGCCGGTTTTCTATGTGCTGCAGAATCACTTCCAGCTCGTTCAGGTTTACCGGCCGCTGCAGGTACGCATCGGCGCCGCACTCCCAGCCTTTTATCCGGTCTTCTACCGCGTTGCTGCTGGTCAGCATTATGATGCCGGCACGATAGCCCAATTCGCTGCGTATGCGTTTTGCCCACTCAACGCCTGCGCCTCCGGGCAGGTCCAGGTCCAGCAATACGCTGGCGGCCGCTTGTTGTCTTAACTGGGTGCGCAAGTCGAGTTCTGACACGACCCACTCCGCGTGAAAGCCCCGCATTTGTAAATAATCAAATAAATCAATGTGGTTTTGCCTGCGATTGTCTGCAATGAGCACGGCCATGTGCGTGCGTGTGGCTGTTACAGCGGTGTTCATGAACGGCCCTTTTTGTTTGCTTTTTCTAGCGCCAAAGATGGCGAGCAAGATTTTTTAAGAAACTTATTGCGGACACAAGGCGTTACGCAAGATTTTTCAAGAAACTAACGGTTGATACTGCACTGAAGTAACTATTTACTGAGCTGTGCTAACACTCTGCTTGCCCAAGCTGTTTCATCTCTGATAACGGAATCATTATGCTCAAACGCAACAAGATTACCCAGGCTATCAAGAACGCATTCAAAGTTGAGCCTCTGGAGCAAAGGATTCTGTTGTCTGCCGACCCGGTGTTTGGCCCGGTACAGGCGATGATTCAGCGTGACGACAGCCAGGACATTATGCAAGAGGTAGAGCTACTGTCTGCTGCCACGGCGTTTAAAGCGGCCGACATGGCGCACACGGTGCAGATTGAAAAGTACACCCGTGCGGCGCCGGTTGACAGTGAGTTCTTCGTGGGCAGCGGTCGTTTTGATTTGGGCAGTCAGGGTGTATTTTCCGATATTCTGGGCAACGGCTCGATTGTGGTTGAGCACGACCAAGAGCTGGCAGGCAGCGGCACCGCCGAATTTGACATAACGGTCAAGGGCAAGCACAGCCCGGGTTATTCGCCCGGTGTGCAGACCATTGCTGGCGATTTAACCTATACCGATGACACGCGCCTGACCATAGAGCTGGGCGGCACCACCGCCGGCACCAGTGACAATTTCCACGACCAGATCACGGTGACCGGCAACACCGTGCTGGACGGCACCCTAGACGTACAGATGTGGAACGATTTCACCGCCAAGGCCGGTGACGAATTTGTCATCATGAATTTTGACGGCGACGTGAGCGGCAGCTTTGACAGCGCCGAGGGCCTGTTCGGCCTGAACAACGACGTGTATTTTGACATCGAGCAGAGCGACGCCCAGCTAAAATTGGTGGCGCGCGACTTTCTGCCGGGCCTTGACGGCGCCTTCAGTGCGCTGAATGGCGCCGATGCCAGCGGTGTGCAAAACGACATAGGCCGCTATTTAAACGTCGATTATTTTACCGCGTTAGACCTGCCCGATACGCTGGAATTCAGCGCCGGCTTTGACGCCGGATTTATGTCGCTGTCTGGCGATTTTTTCCTGCAGTATTCCGATGTGGATCAGAACTTTGCCCTTAGTTTAGACGGCGACCTGCGTGTTGGTGACAACCTGAGCATCAGCGGTGCGTTTGGCTTGCAGCGTGACGAGGCGGGTGATCGTTTGTTGCTGGTGTCTGATGCGGCCACCGCGGTGATGTCTGCGGGCGACTACGCCGTAGGCCTGGCGGGCGCCCGCTTTGGTTTGGTGTCCGGGCCAGACGGCCTGGCGCTTGAGGCCTCGGGCGGCTTGTTCGCCAACCTGGGCAGCCAGCTGGTGTTGGCCGCCGATGGCGCATCGCTGTACTACAACAGCACCGGCAGCGATTGGGCCGGTATCAGCATCAGCGCTGGGGCGGCCAGTTACACCTTTGATTCGCTGCTGGCCAGCGATCGCCAGGGCGTGGCGGTTACCGGTGCTGCGCTGCAAGTCAGTGATTTTATTCGGGCCGAGGGCAGCTTTGCCATCACCAGCGGCGAAGAGACCTTGACCCTGGCCGACGGCCAGGCGCTCACCGCTGACGTTTTGACCTTTGGCGGCCGTGGCCTGTCGGGCTTTGTTGGCCTGAACGGCGGCAGCGACGCGCGCACCGGTTTGGCGCTGACCCACCTGGATTTGGGCCTGGCCTTGTTGAGTGACCAAGCCGCCACCGGGTTTACCTGGCTGGCCCTGCAGGGTTTGGCCGGGGGCGTGTCGCTGGAAGGGCTGCCTACCGACATTGTGATTTCCGCCGACCAGTTGAAGCTGGAAATTAACGACGCTTCAAGCGGCGCTGCGCTGATTGACTTTAAAACCACGCCCTTGGCCATTGCCACCGGCGGCGATGACATGGTGTTGGTGTTTGACGCTGCCGCCGGTTCCCTGCTGCGGGCGGCGGGCGACCTGAATCTGGCGTTGGCCGGATTCTTTTCGGTGTCGGGCAGCTTTGCCTTTGAGCGTTCCAGCGCCGACGTGCGGCTGTCTGACGGCAGCAATCGCGCGGTGGACCTAATGACCCTGGGCGCCGAGAACGTTACGGCGTTTGCCGGTGTGAACGGCCAAACCGCTGACGCGTTGGGCTTGGCGTTAGACGATTTGAGTTTTGGCCTGGCGTTGATAGCCGATGCGAATAACGCAGCGCAGAAGTGGCTGGCGTTGCAAGGTAACGCCGCTTCGGTGAGTTTTGTTGGCGTTGATGACTTTGCGCTGAGCGGGCAGAACCTGGGCTTGGCCATCAACCGCAACGCCAGCACTCAGGCGGAGCCGGTCGCTCAGGAAGACGAGCTGATGGCAACGGAATTGTTGTTGGGCACGTCGTCCGTTACCGGTTCGCTAACCCTGGATTTTCTGGGCGAAGCGGCGCTGGTGGGACTGGTTAAGGGGCGTTCAGACAGCAACGTTCGCAACAAGCTGGCGCGGGCCAGCGAAGAGCTGCTAAAAGCGGCCGCGGCGGCCCACGGTGGCTACCGCGTAGAAGACGTTAGCGGCCAGGTGTTGGTACGAGGCAACGCCGCTGACGGTTTCAGCCTGACCTTCTCCGGTGCGCTGGCGGGCATCGATTTTAGCGCGCTGGGGGCAACGGCCGCGGAAGGCGCGGCGCCGGTGTTGACGGTTGAACAAGTGGGCCAGCGGGTAGCACGCGCCGATTTGGTGGCCAATTTGGACGCCAACCTGGTGGTGGATTTCAGTGCCTCGGCGCTGGCAGTAGCGACCGGTGCCAACAGCGCTATTGTGCTGGATATGGCGGGCAGACGCGGTGACGTTCTTGAGGCCGTGGGTACCTTGAGCATTGATGTGGCCGGATTCGTAGGTTTGTCGGGCCGGATTGGTTTCAGTAGCGAAACCCGCGGCACAGATCATTATCTGGTGGCGGCCGGTGGCGATGTCAGCGCCCGGCTTGCTGCTGGCGATGCCGCTTACGTTGAGATGCAAGGCGCTGCTTTTGGTCTTCTGAGTAACAGCGCTGGCGAGCTTGCTTTCGAACTGAGCAATGGCCGTTTTGCTGCGGCGATCGACGGTTTGGCTGGAGTGACTGCGGACGAGGTGATCGTCCAGTACACCAACGCCACCACCAGTGTGGCCGCCGACACGACTCTTGACATTGTCGACCTGAGCTACACCTTCAGTGAAGAGATTCAGGCCGACACCGTGGCTTTTGCGGTTAAAGGCTTTGCCGCCAACGTGGCGGATTTCGTGACTCTGAGCGGCGACCTGGGCTTCAGCAAAGTCGGCACTGACATCGTGGCCGTGGGCAACAACGTCAGTGC
>Ga0307979_1000996_pt1 | contig 20057 bp, 20 predicted proteins | sample OrgLakmetage1058_FD_201833 | JGI IMG/M metagenome (GOLD analysis project Ga0307979, IMG submission 201833) | Saline water microbial communities from Organic Lake, Antarctica - #1058 | ecosystem: Environmental > Aquatic > Non-marine Saline and Alkaline > Saline | place: Antarctica: Organic Lake...
CCAGCAGGATGTGCTCGCGCGTTTGCGGCATCGGGCCGTCGGCGGCGTTCACGACCAGGATCGCGCCGTCCATCTGGGCGGCACCGGTGATCATGTTCTTGACGTAGTCGGCGTGGCCGGGGCAATCGACGTGGGCGTAGTGACGGCCCTCGGTCTCGTATTCCACGTGCGCGGTCGAGATCGTGATGCCGCGGGCCTTCTCTTCGGGCGCGCCGTCAATCTTGTCATAGGCCTGAAAATCGCCGAAGTACTTCGTGATCGCAGCCGTAAGTGTCGTCTTGCCGTGGTCAACGTGGCCGATCGTACCGATGTTCACGTGCGGTTTATTGCGTTCAAACTTTGCCTTAGCCATGGGGCCACCCTTTTCTGTGGACGGGAATCCCGCCTTTGTAACGTCGCGGGCGACGTATTGTGGATCGGATGGGAAATCAAGCGTAGGATTGGCGGCACACAGGCACCATGCCGGAGACTTGCATAAACCGATGACAGACCGCGCAATGATCACCGACCCGCACGTCTATTTCACCAAAGGCTGCGGACGGTGCGACAAGTTCGAAACACCCGACTGCGTGACCCGGCACTGGTCGGATGGCCTGACCCAGTTGCGCCGGATCTGCCTTGCCGCCGGTCTGACCGAACATGCAAAATGGGGCCACCCCTGCTACATGCATGCGGGACGCAACATCGTCCTGATCGGCGCGCTCAGAGACAGCTACCGGCTTGGTTTTTTCCACCCCGCGCTGATGACGGACCCCGAAGGCATTCTTGTGAAGCAGGGCCCGAACACGCAAGACGCCGGCACCGTCAAGTTCACGACGGATGACCAGGTGCTCGGGATGGAGGCAACGCTGTCGTCCTACCTGAAAGAAGCGATGGGCTATGCGGAACAGGGACTTGTCCCCGAAAAGTCCGAACGCACGCTTTCCTTGCCGGACGAGTTGACCGCTGCAATGGACGATGACCCATACTTTGCAGAGGCTTTCCACGCCCTGACCCCCGGTCGCCAGAGGGGCTGGGCCTTGCACTACAACGGCGCGAAGAAGGCGGAAACGCAGGTATCGCGAGTCGCAAAGAGCCGCGACAAGGTGATGGCCGGGAAGGGTTGGAACGAACGGTAAAGCCGTGCCCTGACGCCTAGTCGAACCGGTTGCTCTTGGGGAAGGCACGGGGCGGGCGTTTGCCCATCGTGCCGCGTGCAGCCTTCCATTCAGTCATGTCAGGCTCGCTGCGGTTGATGCCGCCGTCGCTGGTCCAGGACAGGCCGGTTGCCCAAGCGAACGTCTTGGCATCGGACAGGCCGCCGTCCAGTTCCAGCATGCCCTGCTTGCCACGCGCCTTGTTGTACTTTTGCAGCCGCACGCCCTTGCCACGGCCCAGTTCGGGCAGCTCATCCAGCGCAAAGACCAAAAGCTTGCTGTTTTCGGACACGACCGCGACGTGATCGCCGACGATCCGGCGCACGACAAGGGCCACCGCGTCATCTTTCACGTTCAGCACCTGCCGCCCTGCACGGGTCTGGGCCACGACATCCGCCTCGGGCACGACGAATCCATTGCCTTCGGACGAGGCAACCAAAAGCTTTTCGCCCGTTTTATGGACAAAAAGAGCGACGATCTTGCATTCGTTCGGCAGGTCGACCATCAGCCGAAGTGGTTCGCCCATGCCGCGCCCACCGGGCAGGTTCGCCGCCGCCAGCGTATAGAACCGGCCGTTCGACCCGAAGACCAGCAGTTTATCGGTCGTTTCAGCGTGGAAAACAAAGCGTGGGCCGTCACCATCCTTGAACTTCAGTTCGCGCGTCAGGTCGATATGACCGGTCATCGCACGGATCCAACCCATCTGGCTGCAGACCACGGTGACCGGCTCGCGTTCGATCATCGCCTCAAGAGGCACGTCTTCGACCTCGGCAGCTTCCTCGATCAGGGTGCGGCGGGCACCGCCGGGCGTATCGCGGCCAAAGAGCTTGCGGGTCTCGCGCAGCTGCTCTGCGATTCGCGTCCATTGCAAGTCGCCGCTGCCCAGCAGATCCTCAAGCCCCATCCTCTCTTGCATGAGCTTGTCACGCTCGTCGCGCAACTCCAGCTCCTCGAGCCGCCGCAGCGACCGCAGGCGCATGTTCAGAATCGCCTCGGCCTGAGTATGGGTCAGGCTGATCTCGGGGTCGTCGACCTTGGGCGGGACATAGTCCTTTTCCGAGGTCGCACGCACATGATCCAGCGACCAGTCCTCGTGCATCAGCGCGTCGCGGGGTTCGTCATCGTAGCGAATGATGTCGATGACGCGGTCCAGATTGAGAAAGGCAATGATAAAGCCTTCCAGCACCTCGAGCCGGTTGTCGATCTTGTCCATCCGGTGCTGCGACCGACGGACCAACACGTCCTGCCGGTGGTCAAGGAAGGCGCGCAGCACCTCTTTGAGCGAGCAGACCTTGGGAATCACACCATCGATCAGCACATTCATATTCAGGCTGAATCGCGTTTCCAGATCAGAGTTGCGGAACAGCATGCCCATCAGCATCTCGGGGTCCACGCCACGGCTGCGCGGCTCCAGCACAATGCGGATATCCTCGGTGCTTTCGTCACGCACGTCTGCCAGAAGCGGCACCTTCTTGGTGTGGATAACCTCGGCCAGCTTTTCGATAAGCTTGGATTTTTGCACCTGATAGGGAATTTCGGTCACCACGACCTGCCACTGGCCGCGCCCCAGATCCTCAACCTCGTACCTTGCGCGCAAGCGAAACGCGCCGCGCCCCGTGCGGTAGGCGGTCGCGATATTCTCGGCGGGCTCGACGATGATCCCGCCTGTCGGAAAATCGGGGCCGGGTATGTAGTTCAACAGCGTATCGTCGCGGCAGTCGGGCGTCTTGATCAGATGCAGGCAGGCGTCGATGACCTCGTGCAGGTTGTGCGGCGGAATGTTGGTGGCCATGCCGACGGCGATCCCGCTCGACCCGTTGGCCAGCAGGTTCGGGAAGGTAGCGGGCAGGACCACAGGCTCTTCGAGGCGCCCGTCGTAGTTGGGTCGGAAATCGACCGCGTTCTCGATCAGTCCTTCGAGCAGCGCCTCGGCGGCCACCGTCATCCGCGCTTCGGTATAGCGCGACGCCGCGGGGTTATCACCGTCGATGTTGCCGAAGTTGCCCTGACCGTCCACCAACGGATAGCGAACGGCGAAGTCCTGCGCGAGACGCGCCATGGCGTCATAGATCGCCGCATCGCCGTGCGGGTGGAAATCACCCATCGTGTCGCCGGAAATCTTGGCGGACTTCATGAACCCGCCGGTCGGAGACAGCCGCAAGCGCGACATCGCATAAAGAATACGCCGATGCACCGGTTTGAGCCCGTCGCGCGCGTCTGGCAGCGCACGGTTCATGATCGTGGACAGCGCATAGGTCAGATACCTGTCGCCGATCGCGCGGCGCAGGGTTTCGGTCGTCGTCTGTGTGACGGGTGTGTCGTCGTCCTGCTCGGTCATCGGTGCAAACTAGCGAAGCGCTGAATCGGCGTAAAGGTAACACTGCAGCCCTGACCGAATATTTCCCCTCAGCAGGACCCTGCCGATGCGATATAATGACCATGCTGCGACTGCCATTGCTTGCGAATCTGTCCGGGGGGACACCTATGCCAAAGTTTATCATCGTGACCTTTCTCGTCTTGGGGTGGGCCTTTTTCGAAATGTCGGGCGGTGCGGACTTCGCACCCGAAACCCGCACGACCGAAGTAGCCGCTGTCGCACCCGTCGCACCCGTCGCACCCGTCGCACCCGTCGACGACGTGCAGGTGACACGAGCCAGAAGTGCAAGCCTCGTGGCGTTGCCATCTGTTTCCGAAACGCCACCGCAACCCGAGGTCGTTCAGGCCAGCCTCGTCACCGATACGACCACCGACACGTTCGATCTTACCGCCGAAGAAGCCGCGTCCCTCACCGCTGCGGCATCGCAGGAGGATACAACCGGCGAACCCGTTGATCTGCGGATTGTTACAGGTGCCAGGGTGAACATGCGCAGCGGATCGGGCACGCAATTTCCCGTCCTCGACACCCTACAGGAAGGGACAGAGGTTGAGATACTGGACATCTCGGAAAACGGATGGGCGCATCTGCGTGTCACCGACACCGGCCTTGAAGGCTGGATGGCCGAACGCCTTCTGAACGACGGCTGACGCACAAGCCTTGCCCAAACGCTCTGTCCTCATCACAGGTGCCTCGTCAGGCATCGGCTACGCCGCCGCCCACCACATGCGCGAGCGCGGATGGCGGGTCTTCGCGGCCTGCCGCAAACCCGAAGACTGCAACCACCTGCGTGTTCAAGGCTTCGATGCTCCGCTGATCGACTACGACGACAGCGCGACCATCCACACAGGCTTGGCAGCCGTTCTGGACCAGACCGGTGGCACGCTAAACGCGGTCTTCAACAATGGCGCCTACGCCTGCCCCGGCGCGGTCGAGGATCTGCCCCGCGAGGCGCTGGAGGCGATCTTTTCAACCAACCTTTTCGGCGTCCACGAACTGACCCGCGCCGTGATCCCTGCGATGCGCGCACAAGGACACGGGCGGATCGTCAACTGCTCGTCTGTCCTTGGGTTGGTGGGTCTCAAATGGCGCGGCGCCTATGTGGCGACCAAGTTCGCAATGGAAGGGCTGACCGACGTTCTGCGGCTTGAGATGCATCACACCGGCATCCGGATCGTGCTGATCGAACCGGGACCGGTCACGTCGAAAATCCGCGAAAACGCGATCCCGCACTTCGAGCGCTGGATCGACTGGAAAGGCTCGGCCCGCAGCGCGGAATACGAAACCTTGCTCAAGCGCCTTCACGAGCCGGACGAATCGACCGACCGATTCGAATTGCCCCCCGCAGCCGTCTGCCGCCGGTTGGAACAGGCGCTGGAAAGCCCCCGGCCCCGCCCGCGCTATTATGTCACGACCCCCACCTATCTGGCCGGAAACCTGCGGCGCATACTGGGTACGCGGCTTCTCGACATGATCATGCGGCGCAACTGACGCTTTCCTTCACCGCCCTCTCTGCTACATCACAGCCGAACGACAGACGGGGACGACATGCTGAACGATCCACTTTTTCTGCTGGCGGCGGGCGCCTGCCTTTTCGTCCTTGTGATCCTTGCGATGGGCATCGGGACTTTCGGCAAGGGCGGCACTGACAACGGAAAACGGTCAAACAAGCTGATGCGCTACCGGATTTACGCACAATTCGGCGCTGTCGTCCTGATCCTGCTGTTCGTCTGGCTGAGAAGAGGAGCGTGACATGGTTGTGCTGAACAAGATCTACACGAAAACCGGGGACAAGGGTGAAACCGCTCTGGGCAACGGCAATCGCGTCGCCAAGTATTCGGCGCGCGTGAACTCATATGGGACGGTGGACGAGCTGAACGCCACTGTCGGTCTGGCGCGGCTGCACGCGACCGGCGAGATGAACACGCAATTGGCCGCGATTCAGAACGATCTTTTCGATCTGGGTGCGGATCTCTGCCGGCCCGACATGGAAAAGGACGCTGAAGCCGAATATCCGGTGCTGCGCATGACCGACGCTCAGGTCAGCCGGCTGGAAACCGAGCTGGACGCGATGACGCAGGCAGTCGAGCCGCTGCGGTCCTTCGTGCTGCCCGGCGGGTCGGCCTTGTCCGCACATCTGCACCTGTGCCGCACCGTCGCCCGCAGGGCCGAACGATTGTGCGTGGAACTGGCCAGCGTGGAATCGGTAAACGACGCGGCGGTGAAATATCTGAACCGCTTGTCGGACTGGTTCTTTCAGGCCAGCCGCATTGCCAACGACGACGGCCGCGACGATGTGCTGTGGGTTCCGGGCGCCAATCGCTGACGCTTTGCGCGCCGAACAGTTAGCGCCAACGCCCTGACGTTAACGTAAGGACGTGGCGTCGAAGGCCTCTTCTGCGTCGATTTTGCTCTGTCATGGCCCCTCGCCCATTGTTATGCATTCGCAGCAATCGAATGTAATTTGGGAGAATGCGCCGATGAAGGTCCTCGTGCCGGTCAAGCGTGTGATCGATTATAACGTGAAGGTCCGCGTCAAAGCGGACGGAAGCGGTGTCGATCTCGCCAACGTCAAGATGTCGATGAACCCCTTCGACGAAATCGCCGTGGAAGAGGCGATCCGCCTGAAGGAAGCCGGCACCGTGGACGAAATCGTCGCGGTTTCCATCGGCGTAAAGCAAAGCCAGGAAACGCTGCGCACCGCTCTTGCGATGGGTGCGGACCGTGCGATCCTCGTCGTCGCTACCGATGACGTCCATTCGGATATCGAACCGCTGGCCGTGGCCAAGATCCTCAAGGCGATCGTCGACGAAGAGCAGCCGGGTCTTGTTCTGTGCGGCAAGCAGGCCATCGACAACGACATGAATGCGACCGGACAGATGCTGGCAGCCCTTCTGGGCTGGTCGCAGGCAACCTTTGCCTCGGAAGTATCCATCGACGCAGATCATGCGACCGTCACGCGCGAAGTGGACGGCGGGTTGCAGACCATCAGGGTCAAGATGCCAACCATCGTCACCGTGGACCTGCGGCTGAACGAACCGCGCTACGCCTCGTTGCCCAACATCATGAAGGCCAAGAAAAAGCCGCTCGATGAAAAGACGCCCGCCGACTATGGCGTCGATGCCGCGCCGCGCCTCAGCGTGATCAAGACCGTCGAGCCGCAAGAACGTCAGGCCGGGGAAATCGTGCCCGACGTGGATACGCTGGTTGCCAAACTCAAAGAAAAAGGAGTCGTCTGATGGCTGTTCTTCTGATTGGTGAAGTCACCGAGGGGGCGCTGGCCCTTGATGCAACCGCCAAGGCCGTGTCGGCTGTGACGACACTGGGTGACGTGACCGTTCTCTGTGCCGGGGCATCCGCCTCTGCTGCCGCCGAAGAAGCCGCGAAGATCGACGGCGTGGCCAAGGTTCTTTGCGCCGAAGATCAGGCACTGGGTCACCGTCTGGCCGAGCCGACGGCCGACCTGATCGTCAGCCTCGCGGGGGACTACACCCATATCGCCGCCCCCGGCACGACGGACGCCAAGAACGTGATGCCACGTGTCGCGGCATTGCTTGACACCCAGATCATCTCGGAAGTCACCGGCGTGATCGACGCCGACACCTTCGAGCGCCCGATCTATGCGGGCAACGCGATCCAGACTGTGAAATCGAGGGACGCGATCAAGGTGATGACGATCCGCACAGCGGGTTTCGACGCCGCAGGCATGGGCGGGTCGGCCTCGGTCGAGACCATCGGTGGCGCCATCGCCTCTGACCTGTCTGAATGGGTCGAAGACAAGGTGGCTGAAAGCGACCGTCCCGAACTCACATCGGCTGGCATCGTCGTTTCCGGCGGGCGCGGCATCGGGTCCGAGGAAGACTTCGCGATGATCGAAAAACTGGCCGACGCGCTGGGTGCCGCCGTAGGTGCGTCCCGCGCGGCCGTCGATTCGGGCTATGCCCCGAACGACTGGCAGGTGGGGCAGACCGGCAAGGTCGTCGCCCCCGAGCTTTACATCGCGGTCGGCATTTCGGGTGCGATCCAGCACCTCGCCGGCATGAAGGACAGCAAGATCATTGTTGCCATCAACAAGGACGAGGAAGCCCCGATCTTTCAGGTGGCAGACTATGGCCTTGTGGCCGACCTTTTCGACGCGGTTCCCGAGCTGACCGAAAAGCTGGGCTGATCGCGTCAGGCACAACACAAAGGGCCCGCCGCTCTGGCGGGCCTTTTGCGTCAGGCGGCCCGGTTCTGCCGTTCGATCCGCAAAAGCGTTTCGGTGACTTTCTTCGACGCCTCTGCATGGCAGACAGGGCCAAGCATCTGCGCGGCGGCCTTGGCCTGAAGCTGCGGAAAGACCATTCCTTTCGTGCCCTTCGCCATCGCTTCTTCTGACGGGTTGGCCTCGATCACGGCGGCGACCTGCGGGCGCAACTCTTCGATCATCGCAGCGGTAATGAACAGCGGATCGCCCTGGATCGGGTTCACACGGTCGTCCCAGGCGTCGTTCGTCATCCGGTCACGCGAGAACCACAGCAGAACCGCCTTCGGGCCGATCTGGTTCAGCATGTTCTTCATCCGCGCCGTCCAGGCTTCACGCAGTTCCTGCACGACGATATCGAACCGCTCGCTTGATGTATCCAGAAGCTTTGCCAACATCGCGCGGGTAAATGTAAACTCTGCAAAATCCACGTCATTGTAGATCGCCTGCATCACCGTAGAGGGACGCAGAAAGCGATCGTTGCGGCGCGGATGCACGGAATAAAAGCGGTTGGACATGAAATTCGCCCCCATGACCTGCACGACCGTACCTGCCGCGTTGTGACAGGCCGCCATGATGGTGGGGTCGTTCACGAAGGCATCGACACCGCCGTTTACACACCCAAAGTTGACGCAGGGCATCCTGACCGCCTTTTCCACCAGATCGGGCAGCGGACGTGGGATGAACTTGCCGAAAATCTCGGTTCCGCCGATGAAGGCATAGTAAGGGTTCTCCAACGACCGGCGGGGGCCGCGAAACTGGATGCGCGACAACCCATAGCGGCAGGGGGAATAGGCAATGCCGTCACCTTCAAATCCGTCATGTATCATGGGTCATCCGCGATCTTGTTCCGTTTGGTGCGGCAACACTGCTGGACGGGTCTTTCGATATAGCTAAAACCCTAATTTGAGCGGCATTTTAAGAAGGCACGGGGCCTTGAGCGCACCCTTCGCCCGGCCTATGGTCGGCTGACTTTGCAAAGGAACGGGCAATGACGATCGAACGGGTTGGCGTCGTGGGCGCCGGGCAAATGGGCAACGGCATCGCCCATGTTTTTGCGTTGGCGGGCTATGAGGTTCTTTTGACCGACATCAGCCAGGACGCGCTGGACAGGGCGGTGACTCTGATCGACCGCAATCTCGAACGGCAGGTCGGGCGGGAGGTGATCTCGGAAACCGAAAAGGCCGACGCGATGAAACGGCTGGCGACGACGCCGACGCTAACCGATCTGGGGCCGACCGACCTGATCATCGAGGCCGCGACCGAGCGCGAGACGATCAAGCAGGCGATCTTCGAAGACCTTGTCCCGCATCTCAAGCCGGAAACGATCCTGACGTCGAACACCTCTTCCATCTCGATCACCCGTCTGGCCAGCGGAACGGACCGGCCCGAGCGGTTCATGGGGTTTCATTTCATGAACCCGGTTCCCGTGATGCAACTGGTCGAACTGATCCGCGGCATCGCCACCGGCGAAGAGACATTCCGCGCCTGTCAGGAGGTGGTCGAAAAGCTGGGCAAGACCTCGACAGCCTCCGAGGATTTCCCGGCGTTCATCGTCAATCGCATCCTGATGCCGATGATCAACGAGGCGATCTATACGCTTTACGAAGGTGTGGGATCGGTAAAGTCCATCGATACATCACTGAAACTGGGGGCCAATCATCCCATGGGTCCGCTGGAACTGGCGGATTTCATCGGTCTGGACACCTGTCTTGCGATCATGAACGTGCTGCACGACGGACTGGCGGATACCAAGTATCGCCCCTGCCCCCTGCTGACCAAATACGTGGAAGCCGGCTGGCTGGGACGCAAGACCAAGCGCGGCTTCTACGACTATTCGCAGGCCGAACCTATCCCGACCCGCTAGGTCCCAGCGACAGGGTCTGGTCCCGCAGCCATGCGACAAAGGCACGGGGCCGTTCCGGAAGGTGGGCGATCTGGTCGGGTGTGATGGGCTTTCCGATGACGGGTCGGTAGGCGCTGTTACGGGACCGGGCGATCTCGTGTATCAAAAGGCCCTGCCGCAGGGTGGGCGAGATCCGGTTGGCCATCTGATAGCAGCGTGAATTCGCACCGGGAAAATAGCAGGGCACGACCGTAGCGCCTGACCGGCGGATCAGCTTGGCCGTAAACACATTCCATTCCCGTTCGATGACGGGACCCATGAGGCTGTCGGAATGTGCGACAATGCCCGATGGAAACAGGGATACCAGACCGCCACCGGCAAGATTCTCCATCGCGGCATGGCGCATCGCGACCATTTTCTCCTGCGAGTCGGATTGGCCGGGGAACGGCACCGGGATCAGAAACTTGTCCGCAACCGGATGAATATTGGTCAGAAGAGACCGCGTCAGGATGCGGAAATCCTTGCGCCTTTGCGCCAGAATCTGCGCCATCACAAGGCCGTCAACCATCCCGTGCGGATGGTTGGCGACAAAGACGACCGGCCCGGTCGTGGGGATATTCTCGATCTCGGCTTGCGGTGTTGTCACATCGACATTCATCGCCGACAGCGCACCGGTCCAGATCTGTTCGTCGGTGTAGGGTCCGCGATCCTCGAACCGCCGGATCAGATGCAGAATCGTCAGCTTTCCGGTCAGCCATTCGATTGTCCGGATCACATTGCGCTTGAACCCGTTCTCGAAGCTGTTCGCGTAGGTCAGAGAACTGCGATCCATACGCCGTTTATCAGGGCGAGAGGTTCCTAGCAGAACTTTACTTTCAGTCGGACTAGCCACGTGATGCCCTCTGCCTGCGACATCAGCCGCCTTCTCCGAATTTGTCGTTCACCAGTGCGGTGATCGCGCCAAGCAGCGCATCGGCCTCGGGACCGTCGGTTCTGACTTGGATATGCGTTCCGATCCCCCCTGCCAACATCAAAAGCCCCATGATGCTGTCACCTTCGGCGTCCATCCCGTCCTTCGAGATCGTGGCTGTCGCATCATGCGCTTCCACGACCTCGACCAGCTTGGCAGAGGCGCGCGCGTGCAGTCCCTTGACGTTTTTGATTTCCAAAGTGGCTTCGGGCATGTGTCAGGGGTGTCCTACGGCGTGGCTGTCGATATATTTATGTGCAGCATTGATCGCAGCCTCGACGGCATCTTGCACCGGCTTGTGGCGTGACTTGGCCAGCTTGATCAGCATCGGAAGATTGGCACCATACAGAATGCGTCGGTTCGCGGGGCTACAGGCCCTCAGCGACAGGTTGGACGGTGATCCGCCGAACATATCCGTGACGATCACGACACCGTCGCCTTGATCGACGTCATCGGCTGCGTCGCAGATCTCTGCCTGCTTGAGGCTGCGGTCTTCTTCCGCAAGGATCGTGATCGCACGGATGCCATCCTGTTCGCCCACGACATGTTCGACAGCGGCGAGATATTCCCGCGCCAAACCACCATGTGCAACGATCACGATACCGATCAAAGGGGTCGCCCTTGTTGTCCCGCCGACGTCGCCGTATCGCGACGTTCCATTTCCCTGTGTCTTATAGACACTTGCCAGCCTTCGTCTGCAAGGGTCCGCGCCAGTGTCTCGGCCAAAGCCACCGACCGGTGTTGCCCCCCGGTGCATCCAAAACCGATCGTCACATGCGCGCGCCCTTCCTCGTAGTGGGCCGGCAATTGCAACTGCAACAGATCATGGACCTTATCGAAATATTCGGCAAACCGTGCATCTTGCCGCACATAATCGCTGACGGCAGGATCGCGCCCATCCCGGCCCCGAAGCGCACTTTCCCAATGCGGGTTTCTCAGAAAGCGGCAGTCGAACACCATATCCAGCCCGCGCGGCAGGCCACGTTTGTAGGAGAAGCTTTGCACAGATACGCTTAATGTCGCTGTCGACGGGTCGGCAAAGAGACGCTCCATCTCGGACCGCATTTCGTGAACGGTCATCTGCGAACTGTCGAGTAGAATATCGGCACGTGCCCTGATCGGGATCAGAAGCTCTTTTTCGCGGGTTATCCCTTCGACAGGTGTGCCCGAAGCCGCCAAGGGATGCCGCCTGCGGGTTTCGGAAAAGCGCCGCACCAGCATGTCGTCCTCAGCGTCGATATAAAGCACCTGCGCCGCGTCACCGTGGGTTTCGTTCAGCCCTTCGATCAGGTTAAGCAGGGCATCCGCGCTGAAGTCACGATTGCGTACGTCCACACCCACGGCCAGCGGGTAATCGCTGGGTCCGGCAAGCAGTTGCGGCATCAGGCTGAGCGGCATGTTGTCGATCGTCTCGTAGCCCAGATCCTCAAGCGCATTGATGGCCGTGCTGCGTCCCGCACCGGATGGTCCGGTAACAAGCAGGATCGTCTGACGGGTCGGATCTGTCATGGTGTATGTCGGCCTAGGCGAAGAAGCTGCAAAAGCGATGCGGCGAAATGTACGGAGCCGCAGCCGCGAAGCAAGGGCAGCGTGATGTTCAGATAAGCCGTCAGATAGCTTTTGGGAAGGCGCGCGTCCTCGGATTGGTCCAGATCCACGACCGCCACAAGGGGGGCGCTGGCAAGCGGATCAGCTCGCAAAAGCCCGACTCCACGTGCTTCGATCAGCGGTGGCAGCGTCGGCGGTGCCGATGCAAGGACCGTTCCATCGAACAGCGTCAATTCGACGCGGTCATCCGCAACCAACCCGCACCCGAAAGCCATGAGTTGCAAGGCAAGAGCGGACTTGCCGGACCCAGACGCGCCTACGATCAGCAGCCCGCGCCCATCAAGTGCTACGCAAGTGCCGTGTACGAGCATCCGGGTCTAGATCGGCAGACCCACGACAAAGCGTGCGCCCAGCGGGTCCGATGTCATGTCCGCCTCGGAAGGCCGGATGTTCTCGGCCCAGATGACGCCCCCGTGGGCTTCGACGATTTGCTTGGAAATCGCAAGGCCAAGGCCCGAGTTGTTGCCAAACTGGCCTTCGGGCCGCTGAGAGTAAAATCGCTGGAACACCTTTGTCAGGGCCTCGTTCGGGATGCCGGGGCCGGTATCCTCGACCACGACAAGCACGCGGTTGTCGCGTTGGCGGGCCCAGACACGGATCGCATCGCCATCTTCGCAAAAGCTGATCGCATTGGTGATAAGGTTCACGAAGACCTGCGCCAGACGGCCTTCCAGACCCATGACCTGGATCGGCTCCTGCGGCAGGTCGGTGATGAAATCAACACCCTGGGCTTCGGCTTCACGCCCGAGAAATTCGTTGATGTTCCCCAGCATCTTGAGAAGGTCGAAGCTTTCTTCCTCTTCCTTGACCAGTTCGGAATCAAGGCGTGAGGCATTGGAGATATCACTGACCAAACGGTCAAGACGACGCACGTCGTGTTCGATGACCTCAAGCAGTTTTTCGCGTTGGTCTTCACGCTTGGCGACGCGCATCGTGCCGACGGCAGACCGAAGCGAGGCCAGCGGATTCTTGATTTCATGCGCCACATCCGCGGCGAACTGTTCATTGCCTTCGATCCGGTCGTAGAGAGCCTGCACCATGCCGCGCAATGCGCCCGACAGCCGGCCTATTTCATCAGGGCGGCCCGTCAGGTCGGGAATGCGGATCTTTTGCGGGCTCATCTTGCGGGCATTCTTGTCTCGGCCAAGCTCTGCAGCCGCGGCAAGATCGGCAAGCGGATTGGCGATCGTCGAGGCGAGGACAAGGCTCAATCCGATCGAGACTGCTATGCCGACGAAAAACAGCCGTAACACCTGTTCGCGTTCGCGCTGAACGAGGGCGTCCAGCTCTCCGGCCGCACTGGCGATGGCAACGACACCGATGGGTGTGCCATTCTGCAATATCGTGGTGGCAACCGAAAACGTCATGCCGTTGGCGTCCTGAAGCGTCTGGACCTGCGTGCCGCCCGTCAAGACGCTGTCCACGTTCTGCGGATTCAGACGGGGCGGATTGCCGCCCTGCGGGATGACCGTTTCAGTTCCGATCAGGTCTTGCATCCGGGTCCAGCTGGAACTGAAGAAATCCGTGATGAAGGTGGCCCCGTCCCTGCGACTGAGGCCATCGATGGCAGAGCCGCCGGTTGCACCTGTTGCGGTCGCGACAAGAATACCCTCTGCGTCGTAGACGGACACATCGATGCCGCCGCGCAGGTTCATGTCCTGCAAGGTTCGCGCAACGTCCAGACCGTCGCCGGTCATCAGGTTGACCGGCGCGCTGGATGGCAAGCGGGCCTCGAAGACGTCGGCGATCAGTTCAGCTTCGTTCACAAGACCACTGGCGCGCTGAAATGCCAGATTGTCGCGACTGGGATTCAGGTACAGCACGCCCGCCACGAGAAGGATAACGGCGATCAGATTGAACGTGACGATCTTACGCGCCAAGGGCGAATGGCGCAGGTTCATGAACCCACGCCTTTGCCGTCGGGCAAACAGTTCATCTTCCGACATCGACGGGGGGGACACCCAATCGTCGCCCAAGACGACGCTGGCTTCGTCGGCGGTCGCTGCCGCACGACGCACCGACCTCAGATCGCGCACATCAATATGCGTGGCGTCCGTCATCGCTTAATCTTCGTTATAGCGGTAGCCGATCCCGTAGAGGGTCTCTATCGCGGTGAATTCCTCGTCGGCGGTGCGCATCTTCTTGCGCAGGCGCTTGATGTGGCTGTCGATGGTGCGGTCATCGACATAGACCTGATCATCGTAGGCCACGTCCATCAACTGATCACGCGACTTGACGAAACCGGGTCGCTGGGCCAGCGCTTGCAAAAGCAGGAATTCGGTCACGGTCAGCGACACGTCCTTGCCTTTCCACTTTACCGCGTGGCGCAGCGGATCCATCGTCAGATCGCCGCGAACCATGATCTTGGTTTCTTCCGTTTCCGGCACTTCCTCGCCGGACATGACGTCCTGACGGCGAAGCAAGGCGCGAATACGCTCGACCAGCAGGCGCTGACTGAAGGGCTTCTTGACATAGTCGTCAGCCCCCATACGCAGGCCCAGAACCTCGTCGATTTCGTCGTCCTTCGAGGTCAGGAAGATCACCGGCATCGAAGACTTCTGACGCAGACGCTGCAACAGGTCCATTCCGTCCATGCGAGGCATCTTGATGTCCAAAACGGCCATATCGGGCAGACGCTTGTTGAAGGCGTCGAGCGCGGACTGTCCGTCGTTGTAGGTGTCGACTTCGAAGCCTTCGGCTTCGAGAGTCATCGAGACGGACGTCAGGATATTCCTGTCGTCGTCGACAAGTGCAATTTTATTCATGAGGATGCTACCTACTGCCTGATTATTGTTTTTTTGACTGCTTTTTCAAAATCCTTGACCGGTTTCACCAAACGAATCAATCCCAATTTCGATTCGCCATCTGACCCGTGCCTTATTTGCGCCACCAATGGTGAAGGACAGACTAATTGCGGTGCAACTAGGCGCCCATCGAAACATGATTGCGCTAACGTGCATTTGGTTGCGCTAACGCTGCGGTTGAAGGCTATGCGCCCTGCAAAGGATATGCCTATGTAGACGCCTGCACCGAGGAGGGTGCACCAATTCAGGAGCAAGACAATGGACCACGGACAGGTCAACCCCGGGATGAAACTCGCCGATCAGGGCATCGAGGGTTTGGGTCATGTCTACTACAACCTGTCCGAACCAGAGCTTCAGGCCGCAGCCATCTCGGCCGGTGAAGGCGTGGAGGGTCGGGGTGGCACATTCCTCGTCACCACCGGCAAGCACACCGGCCGGTCCCCCAAGGACAAGTTCGTTGTCCGCACCCCCGAAGTCGAAGACACGATCTGGTGGGACAACAATACCCCGATGGATCCGGCCGCTTTTGACAGGCTTTATGACGACATGATCGCGCACATGAAGGGCGGCACCTACCATGTGCAGGACCTGTTTGGCGGCGCCGATCCCTCGCATCGTCTTGACGTGCGGATCGTGACGGAACTGGCCTGGCACGGGCTGTTCATCCGTCATCTTCTGCGCCGTCCCGACGTCGCTGAACTGGAAACATTCGCGCCCGACTTCACCATCGTGAATTGCCCGACCTTCAAGGCGGATCCCGAAGCACACGGCTGCAGGTCAGAGACCGTAATTGCCTTGAATTTGTCCCGCAGGCTGATCCTGATCGGCGGCACCGAATACGCCGGCGAAAACAAGAAATCCGTTTTCACGCTGTTGAATTACCTTCTTCCTGAAAAGGGCATCATGCCGATGCATTGCTCGGCAAATCACGCCACCGGCAACCCCGTCGATACCGCCGTGTTCTTCGGTCTCTCCGGCACTGGCAAGACCACCTTGTCCGCCGATCCGTCGCGGACATTGATCGGGGACGACGAACACGGTTGGTCGGATCGCGGCACCTTCAACTTCGAAGGCGGTTGCTATGCAAAGACCATCGGTCTCGACCCCAAGGCCGAGCCCGAGATCTATGCAACCTGCGCGATGCCGCATACGGTGATCGAGAACATGGTCTTCAACCCCGAGACCAAGGAACTGGACTTTGACGACGACAGCCTGACCGCCAACATGCGCTGCGCCTACCCGCTGCACTATATCTCGAACGCAAGCGAGACGGCCTTGGGCGGGCACCCCAAGAACATCATCATGCTGACCTGCGATGCCTTCGGCGTTCTGCCCCCGATCGCCCGATTAACACCTGCGCAGGCCATGTACCACTTCCTCTCTGGATTTACCTCCAAGGTGGCTGGCACGGAACGCGGCGTGACCGAGCCCGAACCGACCTTTTCGACCTGTTTCGGCGCGCCCTTCATGCCGCGCCGCCCCGAGGTTTACGGCAGCCTGCTGCGCGAAAAGATCGCGACACACGGCGCGACGTGCTGGCTGGTCAACACCGGCTGGACCGGCGGTGCTTATGGCACGGGCAGCCGCATGCCGATCAGGGCGACCCGCGCCTTGCTGGCCGCCGCACTGGACGGCACGCTGGTGGAAAACCAGTTCCGCAAGGATCCCAACTTCGGCTTCGAGGCACCCGTCACCTGCGAGGGCGTCGACGACCACCTCCTGAACCCCCGCGAGACCTGGGCGGACAAGGACGCCTACGACGCCCAAGCCCGCAAACTGGTCGAGATGTTCAGCGAAAACTTCGCCAAATACGTGCCCTACATCGACGACGACGTCCGCGCTGCCGCTATTTGACCAAAGCCGGGACGGCGGCTTTGCCATTGCCGTCCTGGACGCTATGATAAGATCATGCGCCTTGCTCTTGCCCTCGCGATTTTCTCCCCCCTGACAGCCACCGCGGAAACGGTGTCCGACTATGTGGCCGAATTTGAATCCGGCGTCATCTGCCCGCCCCCGACCACGGGTGAGCGAGTGGCACCGGGAACGGTCGCGGGCGTCACCCACGTGATCGAGGAGAACCCGCCTTTCGTGTCAGTGGCAAATCAGGTGCCCGCCGTGAAAGGGATCGGGTTCGGGGTAAGAGCGTCTGTTGTTTTCGCCGAAGGGATGCCGGTTACGATGGTCGTGACGCACCCCCCGATGGGCGAGGACGGCGTGACCTCGCAAGAGTTCACAAGCCATTTGAGCGGCGAGTCCCGGTCAATCACCTTCTACCAGTTCGACTACGCTTACGAGCTTCTGGTGGGCCGCTGGACGATGCAGGCCCTGTCGGGAGACACAGTGATCTACGCGACCGAATTTGACATCCTGCCGCCTGACGAAGTGCCCGAATTGGCGGGAATCTGTGGTTTCGAAAACCTGCTGTCCTAACCCATCACCCCGCGGCGGATCAGGTTCAGCCCCGCAAGGATGAGAACCAGCAAGGTCACGCTGCGGAACCGGTCCTGATCCAGCCGGTCCCCAAAGCGGAACCCCAACGCCATGCCGGCGAACCCCGGCAGGACCAGCGCGGCAGACAGCCCCCAGGTCGCCCCGTTCAGTATGCCTGACTGCAAATGCCCGACCAGCAGCATGACAGACCCCAGCCCGTAGATCACGCCTTGCACCGCCATCTGCCGGGCCCGCGGCGTGTCCAAAGCCAACAGATACAGAACCGTCGGAGGCCCCCATGTCCCCGCCAGACCACCCAGAGTGCCCGCGATGACACCGGCGACCGCCGCAAACCCGCCCCGCCAACGCGGCGCGATCCGGGGCCGCCATCCCGCCAGTTGGATACCGCAAAGGACCACGACAGGCACGCCAAGGATCACGAACATCGCGTCGGAAGGGATCACGCTGAGGAACTGCGCCGAGATCAGGATCATGACGCAGACGATCAGGCAATAGGCCCAGTGTTCACGCAGGGCATCCCAAGCGGGCCCGAACCCGGCCCGTGCGACCTGAAGCCCGTTGGAAAAGACGATGGGCAGGATAATGCCTGCCACCACCAGCTTCGGCGCGATCAGGATACCCATCCCCGAAATCATGACCAGCGGCATCCCGAACCCCACCGCGCCCTTGACGAAACCGGCAAAGAGAGTGACCGCGATGGCAAGGAGAAATTCAGGGCAAGTGAGGGCGAAGCAGAGATCAGGCATTGCACCTCCATATAGAATGTCATGGCAGGCGGAAGGGCATAGCTCGCCTGATTTGAGCGCGACACAAAGATGCACTATTTACTTTTAAAGCGAACGAATGTTGCGCGGCGCCTGCAAAGACGCTACTGCTGCACTTGCAAAAGGACAGGAGTTTGACGATGCCGCACGATGGACAGGACTTTCCGATGACAGCGCCTGTGATTCTTCCGGATCTGTTGACGTTGACCGGTGCGGCACTTCCCGCCGTCGACGACATCCTGTCCCGCGCGACGACCACTGTCGCTGCGCTGGTCACGAAAGACGGCAAGGTGTCCGGTGGCCTGATCGAAGTGCATCAGACGGCGGCGCACGGACTTGCATGGCTCGCCACCTACGCGCAGGCCCTGCACCAGATGCAGGACTGGGCCACGCGCCTGTCCGGCGACGGCACTTTCGGAGAAATCGAGCAGCTTATCCACCAGATCGCATTTGGCGAATACCTCTGGCAGATCTACGGCGGCATCCAGATGAACCAGGGCGAAGTCGTGCGGTTGCAGGATCTTGGCCTGACGCAGGACGACATGCGCGCCCTGATGGCCCCAGCGGTCATGACGCTGACGCAGTCGGGAAACACGCAGGCCGCCCGCAGCCGCCTTGCCGTGCTGATGCAGGAGCAATCCGCTAATATCACCGTTGGGCGCTCCGGCCTCGACGACGAGCTGGAGATGATCCGCGAACAGTTCCGCCGCTTTTCGATCGACCGCATCGAACCCCACGCGCACGAATGGCACCTCAAGGACGAATTGATCCCGATGGAGATCATCGACGAGATGGCGGAACTTGGCGTCTTCGGCCTGACCATACCGGAAGAGCACGGCGGGATCGGGCTGTCCAAAGCCGCGATGTGCGTTGTGTCCGAGGAACTCTCCCGAGGCTATATCGGCGTCGGATCGCTTGGCACACGCTCCGAAATCGCGGCCGAGCTAATCATCTGCGGCGGAACCGAAGATCAGAAAGCCAAATGGCTGCCCGGCCTCGCCTCGGGGGAAATCCTTCCCACAGCGGTCTTCACCGAACCCAACACCGGATCGGACCTTGGCAGCCTGCGCACGCGCGCAAGGAAAACCGATGACGGTTGGACCATTACCGGCAACAAGACGTGGATCACCCACGCCTCGCGCACCCATGTCATGACCGTCCTTGCACGCACGGTGCCGGACACGGACGACTACAAGGGACTGTCGATGTTCCTTGCCGAAAAGACGCCGGGCACCGACGACGCCCCCTTCCCCGACAGCGGCCTGTCTGGCGGCGAAATCGAGGTACTGGGCTATCGCGGCATGAAGGAATACACGCTGAACTTCGACGACTTCCGCGTCGCGGATGAAAACCTTCTGGGCGCGGTCGAAGGGCAGGGCTTCAAGCAGTTGATGCAGACCTTCGAATCCGCACGCATCCAGACCGCCGCCCGTGCCGTCGGTGTGGCCCAATCCGCACTGGACGAGGGCCTGAAGTATGCGCGCGATCGCAAACAGTTCGGCAAGGCCCTGATCGATTTCCCTCGTGTTTCCGGCAAGCTTGCCATGATGGCGGTCGAGATCATGGTGGCCCGTCAGCTGACCTATTTCAGCGCACGAGAAAAAGACAATGACCGCCGCTGTGATCTGGAGGCAGGGATGGCCAAGCTCTTGGGTGCCCGCATCGCCTGGGCCTGCGCGGACAATGCGCTGCAGATCCACGGCGGCAACGGCTTTGCACTGGAATACAAGATCATCCGCATCCTCTGCGATGCACGGATCCTCAACATTTTCGAGGGTGCAGCAGAAATTCAGGCGCAGGTCATCGCTCGACGGTTGCTCGGATAAAGTTTCCGGCGGACGGCCTTCATGTCATCTGGGGC
>Ga0307979_1001000_pt1 | contig 20039 bp, 18 predicted proteins | sample OrgLakmetage1058_FD_201833 | JGI IMG/M metagenome (GOLD analysis project Ga0307979, IMG submission 201833) | Saline water microbial communities from Organic Lake, Antarctica - #1058 | ecosystem: Environmental > Aquatic > Non-marine Saline and Alkaline > Saline | place: Antarctica: Organic Lake...
ATGAATGCAGAAACTATGAAGCGGAGATTCAAGTACACTAATCCTGAAAAAATAGCAGAAATTGAAAAACATAATAAAAGCATTGTATACATGGCAGCTCATTATGCCAATTTTGAATGGATGACTTCTTTCCAGCTTTGTCCAACCAAACGAAAAGGTTTTGGCGTATACAAAAGAATACGAAATCCTTATTTTGACAAATTGATAAAAGGAATTAGAAGTAAATTTTTTATAGAATTAATAGATAAAAACGAAATTTCTAAACTGATGAGAGAACACCACCAAAAAGGCGAATTAGTGAATTATGGAATGATAGCAGACCAAGCACCAAGACACACCAATAAAGCATATTGGGGTAAATTTATGGGCTTAGAAACACCTATGTTTGTGGGGACGGAAATCTTTGCAAAAAAACATGATTTAGCACTTGCTTTTATTCATATCAAAAAAGTAAAACGAGGTTTTTATGAAGCAGAGTTAAAAGAAATAACAACAGAACCCAAAAGCTTTGGTAACTTTGAAATCACAGATAGCTATTTTCAAATGGTAGAAAAAGAAATTGAAGAAAATCCAGCGCTTTACTTTTGGACACACAAACGCTGGAAACATTTATAAAAAATAATATCGAACCAACATAAAATGAAAAAAATTGTAGCAATTGCCATGGGTGGGTATTCTACTGAAGCAGGAATTTCGTTGAAAAGCGGTGAAGTAGTATACCAACATTTACCCAAGGACAAGTACCATGTTTACCGAACCCATTTGCTAAAAAAAGCATGGGTTTTAATAGATGATTTTGGCAAGGAACATCCCATAGATAGGTCAGATTTTACTGCACATGTAAATGGGAAAAAAATTCATTTTGATGTGGTTTTTAATACCATTCACGGAACACCTGGAGAAGACGGGCTTTTACAAGCTTACTTAAATATTCTAAACATCCCGCAAACCACTTGCGATTATTACCAAGCAGCACTTACCTTCAATAAAAGAGATTGTATTTCAGTATTAAGACCGCATGGAATTCCAACTGCCGAAAATTATTTAATCAATAAAGGAGATGAAATTCACACCAAGGAAATCCTAGCGAAAGTAGGTCTACCTTGTTTTGTAAAGGCAAACCGAGCAGGAAGCAGTTTTGGAATCTCTAAAGTAAAAAAAGAAGAAGATTTGCTAGCAGCAATCGATTTTTCTTTTCAGGAAGATGATGAAATTATCATTGAATCTTTTTTAGAAGGAATTGAAGTTTCAGTAGGTGTAATTAATTATAAAAACGAAATTCTGGCCTTGCCCGTTACCCAAATTATATCAGAAAATGAATTTTTTGATTACGATGCAAAATACCTAGGCAAGTCGCAAGAAATTACCCCAGCGCCTATTACAGAAGAGCAAACCAAAGAAGTTCAGGATTTAGCCAAAAAAGTTTTTCAAGTTTTAAAATTGAAAGGCTTTACTCGTTCTGAATTCATTTTTCATAACAACAAAGCACATTTTCTTGAAGTAAACACCTGCCCTGGCTTAACCGAAGCAAGTTTATTGCCTCAACAAGCCAAAGCGGCAGGAATAAGCTTAACCAAATTATTTGATGAAGCAATTGTGGAAGTATTAAAATAGTAGTTCATATGCGAGTTTAAGAATTTTGAAACACCATGAAGAACCTTTTCGTTTATTTATTTACAATTTGCATTTTAGTCTCATCGTGTAAAAACGAAATCTGAAAAAATCAGGAATTGGAACCGAATAGTTCTCAAAATCAAATTCACATTTTACGGAATCCCTAATAAATACAACATTCTAATTTTAGATTCATCTCGAACATCAGCTTACCCACAATGATAAGTACAGCCTACAAAAGCTGCACGGTATGCTTTTTTATAATTAGTTACTCGTTCACGACATTATCAGACGCATTATTTAATGTAGAAGAATGCAATTCTGCTTTAAGTTCGTTAAGCATTGCTTCTAGCTGGTCTACTTTATCTAGTTTTGCTTTCAGCTTATCATTTTCAGCTTTTAATTCTTTTATAGAATTAATAAGCATATAAGTCATTGCAGAATTATCCACCTTGTAATACTCAGTCCCATTTAACTTGTATGTTGAAACCATATCAGGAGCAATTTCTTTTAATTCTTGTGCAATCACGCCAACATACTCTACTGCTGTATTGTAGCCCGAAATCTCGTTATATTGATAAGTTACTGGACGTATACTTAGTATTTCATCTAAACCTACTTCATAAGAATTAATATTTTGTTTTAGCCTTCTATCGGAAGAATTAGACCATGAACCTCCACCTGGTTTACCTGCAGAACCATTTACTTCAAGTTTATAGTTTATAGCCGTTGTCCCGATGCCTACGTTACCCGAAGAATTTATACGAAGTCGCTCTGTAAACGTATTACTGCCTGCATTCCAATGCCCAAATTGAAGTGCTTCGCCATCCAGAAAACTTATGTCTTCGCTTCCGCCTTCCAATAGTAAGGTTGGAAAAACACCAGATTCCCCTTTTATCTGAACTGTGCCTTCTGTACCTGTTATACCCTGACCCGCCTTTAATCTTTGGAAGGTTACATTGTCTGTTGTTTGTACATTTTGGTTCATATCATATAGCTCATTTGCGCCTTGACCCGTATTTACTGTATTAAAAGTAACATTATCATTAATTCTTATATTTTGATTCATTAGGTAAACATCTGTTAATCCTGGCCCCGTATTTATACGTCCACTAACAGATACTCCATCACTGGTTGTAGAAGTTTTTTCAAAACCGTTATAATATAAGGATGTACTAGTATTTAAGAAAGATCTTAAAACCCAATGATCATTTACATCATCCCATAATCCAAAACTAGTATTTCCATCATGCATCATGACAACTCTACCATCGATGCTAAAACCTTCCCATGCGTTATTTCCTGATCCGTTTACCTGTACACTACCATATTGACCGGTAACATTATTAATAGAATTTGTGCCGTTCCAAGAAATACCTCCATCGAATCTGACTGCATCTGTTGTTCTCACGTTTTGATTCATAGCATAAAGTTCATTATCACCAAATCCTGTGTTTAATCTATTTGATTTTATATCTCCTACAACATCAAGTTTAGACGAAGGGTTTTCTGTGCCAATGCCGACATTACCATTGTTTGAATTGGTAATATTATTGCCATTTACTGTCCAAATGTTAGGTTGGGCTGTCATTAGTTCAACATTATTAGAAAAAGGATTGTAAGACATTTGGCAGAATAGATTGATGATTTTTAGGTCATCTGAAATAACATCTACTATATAGGCATAGCCATTTGATACTGTAATTGAATTTGGTTGATTACCCATACCCAAATCCAAACTACCTACAAGACTTGGCAATGCTGGATCGCTAATTTCAATTACTATTAAGTCAGATAAAAAATCATCCACAATAAAGGCATAATTTCCTACCACTTTAAGGTCTTTGGGACCATCACCAAAAACCAAACTTCCAGCTAGACTTGGTGCAGCAGGGTTGCTTATGTCTATTATTTTTAGGTCATTTGAACTTCTGTCTACTACGTAGACATAACTCCCTACTACTTCAATTGATACAGGAGAATTGGCAAGAAGTAAACTAACAGAAAGAGTTGGTGCAGTTTTGTCCCTAATATCAATTACTTTTAAGTCATTTGATCCACTATCAACTGCATAGGCGTAGTTAACTTCTACCGAGATTGATTGTGGGATACTACCAATCCCCAAACTACCAGAAAGGCTTGGTGAAGCAGGATTATTAATATCAATTACTTTAAGATCATCTGAACCCTGATCTACCACATAAGCATAATTGCCTAATACCGTAACTGAAATAGGTGAAGTGCCAATCCCCAAACTACCAGCAAGGCTTGGTGAAGATGGATCACTTATATCAATGACCTTGAGGTCAGCAGAACCACTATCTACCACATAAGCATAGTTGTCTGCTAGTGAGATTGATTTTGGTAGACTACCAAGAGCTAAACTGCCAGAAACAATTGGTGTAGCTGGATTGGTAATGTCAATTACTTTTAAATCATCTGAACCTTCATCAACCACATAGGCATAGTTAGCACTAACTTCAATTGATACTGGAAAAGCCCCGATATCCAAATTACTACTAATATTTACACAAGAAAAATTAGACTCTGACAAATTTCCTTGTCCAAATAAATTCTCTGCTGAAAAATCCCTCCAACTAGCATTTCCCAACTCATCGGAGGTTAAAAGTTTAGATTTACCTTCAGTGCCATTTTTTAGTTGAAAAGTACCTTCTACATCTAGAAGTGCATCTGGAGTTAGCGTCCCAATTCCTATATTACCGCCAGAATCTATCAAACTTCCTTCTATCAGATTCGTTCCATCCCAACGAGGAACTCTATCTAAGTTTGTCATGTTTACTTTTGGATTACTTATGACACGAAATGTTCCAGAAACCCCATTTTGGTTATAAAAATAAAAGCCTTTGTTTTTTATATCGGTAGTGGCTGGAATAGTTGAGCCTATACTTGCATTACTAATAAAAATAAAGGTCTTCCCTTATCCTTCCCATCATAACAAAATAGAAATACAAAAAGTATCACAAATTTTCCCAATAAAAATAAAAACAATTTTGATTTCAAAGCATTTCTATTACATTAGGTTAGTCAACAAATTTTAAAAAATTATTTATCATGGAATTTAACAATAAGATTAAAGAAGAATTAGAAGGAAAAATTAAAGCGTTAGAGGGTTTCATTGCAGAAAATGGCATAGGCTCGAAACAACTCAGTAAAGCTAAAAAAGCACAGCGCGATGGGAATTTAGCTATATTTCTAGGTGGGGTAATCACGGTTGCAGGAATTGCTATTTGGGCAATAAGCAGAAACAGCGATGATAATTAATAATGTCAATAAATTTTACAGGCACTTATTTTTTCTAAGTTGCTTCTATTTTTACCTTAATAGCTTTAATTGTATAATGTATGGATGAAAATCGTTTGAATAAGAAACCAACCCAGTATTGGTTTCAAGGAAAATAACGTTGACAATAAAGAGATTTTTACTTTTTGAGAAATTTATAATTAAGAATTTATAAAGTCAGTCTTAAGTGTTATTATATTTACGGCAGATTTTTTTATGGCAATATTTAGCACATCAAATTCACCTACGGTTTCTCCATCTAATTGCAGAAGTCTTGGAACATTAAAGGTTATTTTTGCTTCAGATGTACTAATAACTTTTCTATCCTGATTATCATAAAAGTTTTCATCAAATCTAGAAAGCCCAGCTTTAATAAGTGAACCAAGATTAATATTTATTATCACAACGATTTCAAATTTTCCGTCAGTCATATCACCATTTAGGTTTAAAGGAATACCTGTACCATATTTTCTGGAATTGCAAATACCCACCATCAGACCTTTTTCTTCGTAAGTTTTTCCTTTAGTTTCTATATGAATTGAGAAGGGTTCGATTTCCCTTAATTTTTCAATGAAATACTTAGCATAAGTTGCCATTCCTTGATTCGGGTCTTTATCGTAAGCACCTACTAAGTTGGCATTAACCCCTACGTCACCAATATGCAACATGTCATATTTATCATTTAAGACTATCATATCTAAACTTTTCGTAATCTGGGACATGATGATATCCTGGAGTGCCTGATCAGGATTTATTTCAACAAAAAGTTCTTTTGCAAGACCATTTGCAGAACCCAAGGGAATAATTCCAAAAGGAATATTAGTATGTTGTAAAATTTTTGCTGCTAATAATACTGTGCCGTCACCACCAATTACGGCAACTTTATCTGGATTAAAATCTGACACTTTTTCTTTTAGCCGTTCTTCATCATTTTCTCCCTCAGTTTTAAAAAAGAAACACTCAATGCCGTATTTTTCACATTTCAAACTGGCCCTTTGGGTGAAAGGTACTTTATCAATATCACCTGATATCGGGTTTATAACAAATAGTAATTTCATGATGTTTTTTCTGTAAGTTCTTTATATTCAGTCTCAAAATCAATATTAGAATCATCATCAAAATATAGATAATCTATACCAGTGTCTTTTAAATTATTGAGCATAATTTTTTGATATGCTTTAATCTTGAATTTGGTTTGTCTGATATAAACTTTCAATACCCTATCAGGAAACTCCTTCACAATTTTTGTATAGACCTCCATATCCTTTTGGGTATCATCACCTATTAAAATATACTTTTTATCTCTGGTATTTTTAATGATAAAGCTTATACGGTTAAACTTATAATAACGCCCTTTTTTAGGATTAAAAAGTTGACGGAATTTCAAATAAGAAGTTAAAATAAGATTCCCATTTGGTAATCTATTATGCTGTATTATGGAAGTTAACATCGCAAATAAATTACTTTCACTTTTAGAAATATACTGTACACGGGCACCATTTCTTGAAAGTACTTTTAATAAATTTTGAGAAAACCCAATGGGCTTTCTCCTTCTAGGTGGAGTAAATAAAATTGATCCCATCCGCTTAAAGATGTTTTTGGTATATGAAATAATTATGGTATCATCAACATCTGAAATGACATCTATTTTGCCACTGGTTTTCTTGAAAAATATAGGATAAGACTGTACAATTTCTAATTCATCACTATCATTTGATCGTATGCTGATATTTACAATTGATAAAGTTTCATCAAAAACAACTCTAAAACCCCCAAATGAATTTGTTTCAGTAGTTTTAGTAATATTCCCCACTGTAATTGAAATCTTATTTTGTTTATAAACACTTATAAAAAAAGAGCTTACTGATTTAATGAAATTTTTAAAGTAGCCTGTCTGTTTATCATAAGCAAAAGGCAATGAATTAATGATTACACCCGTGACTAAAGTTTTATTATCAAGCTCAAGAGCTGATAATTGCCAGACAAGCGGTTTGTTCTTGGTTTGTGTCAAAGTCAACTTTAATTTAAAAGTGATTTGAGTTGAATGTACTAATTTATATTTAACTTACAAAAATTTCATTTTATTAAGCCGGTTAACTTTACATTTTACTCTACTTTCCTATCTTAATATCAAACTCCTCTGGTGTGCCAATGACTTTGATATTGATGAAATTTGTATTTTTATCTTCATCACGATATTGTATCTCATCTATCTGATCTGTATTATCTTGATTCTTCTGTCCAAACAGTTTATTAAGACCCGCTTTTGCAACAACTTTCAATGGAATTTTAATGTCATAATCCATATTTAAGTCACTTCTTTGTTTGCCTGAAATTTCAAAATAACAAATTGAAGAGTTTATGGTCATCGCAGGAATAATAAGATCACCATTTTTCAGACTAAGCTTATTTTGTAGTGTATCAAATCGAACCAGTTTTATATTCTTATCAGTAAAGCAACTAGAAAGTGCTTTGAACAATTCAAAACGTTCAAGTAATTACTTTATAGATCCTTAAATTGAATTTTTTACAATTCATACTTATCTTTAAAAGTTTATAATTTTCCCCAATAAAGAAGACGCCTTGTTAATAGATGTATTTTTTTGAATTAATACTTTATCAACAAATGATTTGTAACAATTAGAATTTCCGTAGATTTAAAATAAGGATTAAGCTAAATTATAAGGTAATTGATTACTCTCACATCTTTGCTTTTTTCTTTACGCACTTTGCACGAAAAAAAATATCTAAAATGAATTACTTTACATATATTTTTGATAATCTGTACATTAAATAAACGTATTTTTTAAAAAGAAGAAATCGTAATAGTTTTAAACAAATATATTTTTTTTTAAAAAATATATCTCACACCGATTGAAAAATTGACGGCAATAAACAATTCTGCTTCATCTAATTCATAATCTTGAATGTTTGTGCCGTGTTCTAATTCAAATTTGGAAGAGTTTTCTGCAATAATTGAAATCTGCAAATCCATTTTTAAGTTATCTGTCTAACTCAAATCCTAATCAATAAGCATTTTCCTTTGTTTTTAGTTTTCAGACACCAAATTGAGAAAAACTGTAAAAAGAAAATCGTGTAAAAATCAAATAGGACAGCATTACTAAAATGATTTAAAAGTCTTCTATTGCTGTGGATACATCTGTATTTAAATCCATTACTGGTATTTGATATGGCGGCAAAGGTTTCCTTAACTAATGTATGTCCTGGTCATTGTGTTAGTACCCACCTTAGGAAGTAGTTTGATAAAAGTTCAATTTATAATATTATTTGCGATTATCACAAATAATAGTTTTCTGAATCGTAATATAACCAATTTAGAATGCGATTATAGCAATAATTTTGAACTGAATTTAAAAACAAAACTCATGAAAAATTCAATTATTAGCATTACAGTCGTTTTCTTTTCAATGTTTGTAAATGCCCAAAACAAATCCCCCAGAATTGACAATAATCTAGGTGATGAAAATTATGTGGAATCAATATCATTTAAAATTGGTATTGGTACTTTAATACCACAAGATGCAGTAAAAAAGTATTTTGATATCAGTCCAATGTTAGACTTTAGCTTCAATTTTCCATTAAAGAGCAACAAGTCAATCGATCTAACTTTGCAATTTGCTATTCCAAATCAAGTAGATAAATTTGCATATATAAGAACCATAGATACCATTCAAGCGAAAAGTGCTTTTATGGTAAATGCCTTTTTAAAATTTAAGAAAGACATTCTTAAAACGAATACGACCAGATTTAAGATAGGACTTGGTGTTGGCATGTCTAGCATTACTACAGACGCTAGAAATCCTTTTTACGCAGGCAAAGATGACGAAGATAAATACGAAACCATCACAGCTTTTTTAGTTTCTCCAGGAATAGAATTGGTTAAAACCTTTAGTAATAATGACGAAATAACAATCGGACTAAGCCTACAATATTCACCCTACAAAATTGAAGGTGCGCTTCAAGAAAATATTGGTGGACTATTTTATGTACCTAAGATTGCTTACCGATTTTAATTATCAAAAAAACAGCCCAAGGCTAATTTACGTATAAAATTCAAATGGAAAAATCAAAAAAGCCTTGAAAATCATACGATTAACAAGGCTTTTAGTACTCGGAGCGGGACTTGAACCCGCACGGCCATAATGGCCATTGGATTTTAAGTCCAACGTGTCTACCAATTCCACCATCCGAGCGGAAAAAATATGATTGAGCGAAAGACGTCCCGATAGGTATCGGGATTGAACCCCTGCCTGCGGCAGGCAGGCGCGACTTAGTCGCTACATTACTCAATATTCAAATTTTCAAGAACTTTCTAATAAAACTGAGCGAAAGACGGGATTTGAACCCGCGACCCCCACCTTGGCAAGGTGATGCTCTACCCCTGAGCTACTTTCGCATTATTAGTGCAATTCATATTTCAAAAAACTAAACGATGATGCTCTACTTCCGAAACAATCAAAACTTTTTTCAAGTTTTGCTCTGTTTCGAGAACTCTCGGAAAAGTATGAAATCTAAAAGATTTCTGCTTTTATGGAGCCCTGAGCTATTTTCGCATACTATATAATGAACTTATTATTGCGGGTGCAAATTTAATCTTTTTATTGAGTTCTCAAACTTTTTTTCAAACAAAAATTAAAGATACACTAGAAAATACTTAATGGCACTTTCTTTAATTATAAATCACTAAAATTCAAACAAATCTGATGATAAATACCGATCACCTCGATCACATACTATACTTACCACTACTCCACTGGTTAATGAATTACACAATTCTACAGCTGCTGTGGTAGCTCCACCGCTACTCATTCCTGAAAAAACCCCTAGTTTAGAGGCTAGTTTTCTCGCCATTTGACGCGCATCTTCTTCGTTCACCTCTATAATTTGGTCTACACGAGATGCATCAAATATTTTTGGCAAATATGCTGGTTTCCATTTTCTTATACCGGGAATACGTGCATCATCTGTAGGTTGTACTCCTACAATTTGAATTGCTTTGTTTTGTTCTTTCAAATAAGTTGAAGTTCCCATTATCGTCCCCGTAGTTCCCATTGAAGATACAAAATGAGTTACTTTGTGATGGGTGTCTCTCCAGATTTCGGGGCCTGTACTCTTGTAATGAGCTTTCCAATTGTCTGGATTTGCAAACTGGTTAAACATGAAATAATCGCCACTTTTTACCTTTTCTTCAACGTAATCGCGCGCACCTTCAATTCCTCCTTCTGCATCAGTTAAAGTGACTTTCGCTCCAAAAGCACGCATGGTTTTAACCCGTTCTATGGTTGAGTTTTCTGGCATAACCAATTCAATAGAAAGTCCATACACACTCGCTATCATAGCCAGAGCAATTCCTGTATTTCCGCTAGTAGGTTCAATAAGCTGAGTGGTCTGGTCTATTTCTCCTCGATCTAAAGCAGATTGTATCATATTTAAAGCTGCGCGATCTTTTACACTACCACCAGGATTATGACCTTCTAGCTTCAATAGTAATTTTACATTCTGATTTTCAAGTAAACTAGATGCATCTACTAAGGGGGTGTTTCCTACAAGCTGAATAATATTAGTCGACATGCTTTTGTGTTTTTATGGCTGTTTTAGATTGATTTGAAACAATCGAATGCGGAGAAACAGAATTGGTTAACCAAACATTTCCTCCTACAATTGAATGTGCTCCTACAATAGTACTCCCTCCTAAAATAGTAGCATTGGCATAAATAGTGACATCATTTTCTATGGTTGGATGTCGTTTGGTTTCTCGCATAGACTTATCTACAGAATGCGCTCCCAAAGTAACTCCCTGATAAATTTTTACATGGTTTTTTATGATGGAAGTTTCACCAATTACAATACCTGTGCCATGATCTATAAAAAATGGAACTCCTATTTCTGCTCCCGGGTTAATATCTATACCAGTTGAACTATGTGCGCATTCAGTCATTAATCTGGGTACCAACGGCAGACCAAACTTTAATAAAGCATGGCTTAACCGATAAGTGGTAATGGCATAAAAACCGGGATAAGCCAAATAGACTTCTTCTAACGACTTTGCTGCTGGATCATTTGCTAAAATAAATTTTGCATCTTTATCCAATTGATTCAAAATATCAGGAAATGCGCTTACGTAATCTTGCCAAATACTTCGGCAGGTTTGTTCTGGCTGATAACAAACTAAATCTGCCAATTCTTCAAACAATGCTTCTAATTCCTTTAAAGCAGATTCAATTTCAGTATCAGTATCAAAAAGACATAGAAATAATTTCCTTGTAAAAACCGTAGTTTTATCTTTGATGACAAAAGACTGCTTTAACTGATTTTTTATCTCAGAGATTTCATCTTGAATTTTAGTAATTTGCAAAATATTGAATTTTCAACAAAATTAAGGTCTTACTCAATCCCTATCTAAAGATTATCATTTTATTAGGTATTCATTCCTCTAAAACTAACTAATATAATTCCAAAGCTGTTTGTTTTTCATGTTTGTTTGGTAGGTGAAGTTCACCATGCTGTTTTTCGGCAATATCATTTTTGGATCTTCATTGAGGAGTTGGTGTGCTTCTTTTCTTGCCAATGCTAAAATAGAGCCATCCTGAACTAGGTCTGCAATCTTGAGTTGCAAAACTCCGCTTTGCTGTGTTCCCATTAAATCGCCTGGACCTCGTAGTTTCAAATCTACCTCAGCAATTTTGAATCCATCGTTAGTTTGGGTCATGGTTTCTAACCTTACCTTCCCTTCTTTGCTTAATTTATGGCCAGTGAGCAAAACGCAATAACTCTGCTCTGCACCTCGACCAACTCTCCCTCTTAATTGATGAAGCTGAGACAAACCAAAACGTTCTGCACTTTCTATCAACATGATACTGGCATTAGGTACATTCACACCCACTTCAATTACTGTGGTGGCTACCATAATTTGAGTTTTCCCTTCTACAAAACGCTGCATTTCGAAAGCTTTGTCTTCGGGTTTCATTTTTCCATGTACTATGGAAACTTGGTAGTCTGGTTTTGGAAAATAACGGACAATACTTTCATAGCCATCCATTAAATCTTTGTAATCAAAGTTATCAGATTCTTCAATTAACGGGTAGACTACGTAAGCTTGTCTTCCTTTGGTCAACTCATCTTTTAAAAATTTAAAGACCTTCAACCGGTTCGAATCAAAACGATGAACTGTTTTTATGGGTTTTCTTCCGGGCGGTAATTCATCTATCACCGAAATGTCTAAATCGCCATACACACTCATGGCAAGTGTACGCGGAATAGGCGTTGCCGTCATGACCATAATATGAGGAGGCAAAGTGTTTTTCTTCCATAATTTTGAACGTTGAGCCACGCCAAATCTATGTTGCTCGTCTATAATTGCTAGGCCAAGGTTTTTGAATTTCACTTTATCCTCAATTAGTGCATGAGTACCAATTAAAATGTGTAGTTCACCAGAGCGCAATTCTTCGTGTAAGACTCTTCGGCCTTTGGTCTTGGTTGAGCCTGTGAGCAGTTTCACTTTTAAACCTAGTTTTTCTGCCAATTCAGAAATCCCTTCGTAATGTTGTATAGCAAGGATTTCAGTTGGAGCCATCATGCAAGATTGAAAACCATTTCCTTGAGCAATAAGCATGCATAAAAATCCTACAATGGTTTTTCCAGAACCTACATCTCCTTGTAGCAATCGATTCATTTGTGCATTACTGCCTAAGTCTTTTCTAATTTCCTTCAAGACTCTTTTTTGGGCACCAGTAAGTTCAAAAGGCAAGTGATTTTCATAAAAATTCATGAAATACTCACCTACCTCAGGAAAAGGAAAACCTTTGATTTTATTTTTTGCAAGTAAATTTTTCCGAATCAACTGCAATTGAACATAAAAAAACTCCTCAAACTTAAGCCTGAATCTAGCTCTTTCTAAATCGCTTACCGTGGCTGGAAAATGAATGTCAAAAATGGCTTTACTTTTTGTTACTAACTTGTGTTTTTGGCGCAAAGCTTCGGGTAAAGTTTCTGTAAATCCTTTGGTGCATTGCTTCAACAAATTAATCATCATGTTGTTAAGCCCTCGGTTGGTCACTCCTCTTTTTTGAAGTTTTTCAGTAGAAGGGTAAACGGGTTGCAATCTCAGCTTTTTCTGCTTTTTGTACTCTTCTAGCAAGTCCAATTCTGGATGAGGCATACTAGCTTTATTTGCATACCAATTCAAGCGCCCAAAAGCCACGTAAGGAGTGTTTGTTTTTATGTTTTCCCTAATCCATTTGTGACCTTGAAACCAGACCAAATCCATTACTCCGGTTTCATCTTCAAAAGTAGCCACCATGCGTTTTCCTCGCTTTTGAGGAATCATTTTCACAGTAGTAATTTTTCCTACAATCTGCACCTCTGCGTTGGTACTTTGCAAATCAGAAATTTTATGAAACTGCGTGCGATCTATATACCTATTCGGAAACAAACTTAATAAATCCTGAAATTTATGAATCCCAAGTTCACTGCGCAACAATTCAGCCTTGGTTGGCCCTACGCCTTTCAAATATTCTATAGGAGCTTGTAAATCTTGCAAATTCATTAAACGAAAATACAAAAACTTGTTTTTTTCTACTCTACTTAATCCAGAATGTTTTTTAGGGCGCAACCCGAAAAGGGTCGGGCTTTACATTTATAGGCTTCGCAAAAAGTATTCTTTTGTAAAGTGCTTAAATGGCTTCTAAAGTCGCCCTTTAAATACAACAAAATATATACTTTTTCGCTGCAGGCTAACATTTCAATCCCTTGCGCGAGGCAACAATAAAATCTAAATTCAATTTAAAAAACAAGCCGAAGAGCATTAAAGTCTCTTCATCTTGCTAAAAACATATTAAGGGTCTGCTGAAAAACTTTAATGGTATTGATTTTTGATTACATTATAAAAATATATGTGAGCTAATTATGTAATGAGTTTTAGATTCTGTCCCGTTAGGGACAACATCTTGGTAAAAGAAAACACACTGCTTGGTAACGTGCCGTTAGGTACGTCATATGAAGGCTGGTTTAGTTTCAACATCCTCTATAAAAGTTTCAACTCTCTTTTGATAATTCCAGGAAAAGCACCGGGTAAGAAAACCTAAACCGAAGTAGCATATAGATTACTTTTATTTTGACCTAAGTGCATTCCATTTAAAGTTAAGATGCACGATTTATTAAAGATATTTTTATATCTTCTTTCACTTGATAACACAAAAACGAGCTGTACAGATTATTATAAACGGATTTTTTCTTTTTCAGCATACCCTAAGTAATTTTAGATAAAAAAATAAAAACAAAGTGAGTAACATTTAATAAGTGCATGAGAATAGTATGGTTTTCATTAAAAAAATTGCTCTTAAAGGTTCTATGTGACTTGTAATTTATTGTAAAATATTTAAACATATCTTTGTAAAACAAAAGCAACACAACCATGAAAATACTATTTACTGGAAAATCTAAATTGGACTATAATCGAGTAAAAGTGATTAAAGCTGGATTAGAACAGATTCCAGAGGTAGAAGTTATCGAGTTAGTGTTGCGTAAAGGTAGCAGTGCACAGATTAAAGAACTCAAACAACTGGACAAGGAAGTAGATTTTATTTATATTCCTCCTTTCCGACATAGCGATGTGAGCTACGTAAAAAAGCATACAACAAAACCCATTGTTTTTGACCCGCTGATATCCAAATATTTGACCAAAGATGACTATGGCCAATTTTGGAAATTACCTATAAAATATATGCTTGATAAAATTCCTTTTCAAAAAGCAGATATTTTATTAACAGATACAAATGCGCACCGCTCTTATTTTATTGAAAAATTTAAACTAGATGCTGAAAAAGTAAAAACCTTGTATATAGGAGCAGATAGCAGAAAATTCTTCAATCAACAAAAAACCGAAACCAAAAACAGCAAATTTATTGTTGGCTTTTATGGAAGTTTTATTCCTTTACAAGGAACAGACAAAATTGTAGAAGCAGCTTATCATCTTAAAGACCACCCTTCTATTTTCTTTGAAATTATTGGGGCAGGTTATACTTTGAAAAAAGCAAAAGAATTAGCCCAAAAATGGGAACTGAAAAACATTCATTTTCATGGCAAAGTAAATTATGACCAATTGAATCCTCTCATCAATACCTTTGACCTTTGCTTGGGTATTTTTGGTGATTCTAAAAAAGCAGACATGGTTATCCCTAACAAAGTCTACCACTATTCTGCTATAGGAAAATGCACCTTGACCAAAGATACACATGGAATAAAAGAACTTTTTACTGAAAACGAAAACATCGCTTTATGCAACAATGACCCCAAAGCCATTGCACAAAGTATTCTGGCTTTAAAAGAAAACCCTTCTGATATAACTCGAATGGCAAAAGCTGCAGAAAAACTTTTGAGAACTGAGTATAACGAAATAGAAGTAGCAAAACGATTCTTGGGCTTTTTTGAGGAATTGAAGAAAAATACTAGCACGGCAAAAGCTGACTAGAGAATCCAAGTTGAATTTTAATTTGAAATCAATAAAAATTAGACCTGTTTTCAATTCAAACAGAAATCGTATTTGATATGCTGTATCTGCCTGTCGGACAGACAGGCCTAACAGCACAGTAACCGTTAGGTTCTAACTAGGGTCTGCTGAAAAAGTCTGTCGTATGCCAGATTTAAGGCGACAAGACGCAGATGTATTAAAATACTTCAAGTCGAAGGCAACGAAGAAGATGGTATGCGACAGGCTAACATGGAATGAGTTTAAAACTAATTTACATTCAATTCTGGTAAACAGTCCAAATAAAAATAGTTTACTTTCAATAGGTGCAAGATAATATTACGGTTTTCATTAAATAACCTTGCACTTATCCAATTATTATGACTTGTAATCCATTGCAAAATATATAAATATGTGTTTTTCAGCAGACCCTAACTAATTTACCCATAATAGGTCCCTACGGGACTAAATTTACAGAATCAAATTCAATCAAAAAATCGCTTTTATCATTCGGGCTTTTCCAAATATATCTTTTTTTAAAATTACCTCATTAAATCCAGCTTTGGTAAATAGAGCTTTGGTTTCTTTTGCAAGGCCTGCATTAATTTCTACGTAAATAACAGGGACATTTTCTTGAGCTAGACCCAGCTGAATTATTTTTTCATAAAACAATAATGCTGAATTATTGGCTACAAACAAAGCTAGATGTGGCTCGTATTTCAACACATTGTCTTTCATGAGTTGTCTTTCGTCTTGCTTTACGTAGGGCGGGTTGGAAACAATGACATCTACTGGATTTGAAAGTTGTTGCACTTCCAAAATATCTTGCTGCATAAACGATACGGCTACTTGGTGTAAGTTCGCATTATGATGTGCAACGGCAAGTGCTTCGTCAGAAATATCTATAGCAGTAAGTTTTAACTTGGGATTGCTCTTAGCTAGACTCACAGAAATGCATCCACTACCTGTTCCTATTTCAGTAATGTGGGTGGTTTGGTTCACTTTTTTATAGTCGGTTATAATCCAATCTACAAGTTCTTCGGTTTCTGGACGTGGGATTAATACAGAGGGATTGACTTTAAAACACAAGCCGTAAAATTCGGTTTCACCTAAAATGTATTGTATGGGTTTTTCTGTTTTTAACTCCTTTAATGCATCTTGAAATTGCGCTGCTTTTTCTGTTGAAATTTCTTGGTCAGCACGCATTAAAACTTGAGTAGTATCCCATTGCAAATAGGCTTCTGCCAACCAATTAAAAAAAGTTTTAATTTCGGTTTTTGGGTAAATAGAGGCCAACTCCTGATAGAATTGATGTTGTATTTCTTGTAGTTTCAAAATGCTGGTAAAAATGAACGGCCTAAGCAATTTACTTAGACCGTTGAAAGATAAGTTATCTTGAGTTTTATTTTTTGGTGGTATCCTCTTTTTCTTCTACCTGTTCTTCGGTCGCTTCAGAGGTTTCGTTTGCTTCGTCTTCAACAAAAACACGTACTCCTTTTTCTATCAAGGTATTGTACCACTGAATTATTTTCTTGATGTCACTTTGGTACACCCTATCTTCATCAAATTCTGGCAATACTTCTCTGAAATAGGAAACCAATTCATCTTTAGATGCTTTTGGGTTGATGCTTTTTTGAAAGTTTTCTTTATCGCCTATTTTCTGAAAAACTTTTTTTAAAGGGATTTCTTCAGAATAAGTATAAATGGAAATTTCACCTAAAATACTGATGTTACTTTTTACATTTACGGGTATTTTTTTTCCATCGGTTAATGATTCAGCTAGGACTCCTCCTCGAGTTTGCGCTTTCATTTCCCACAATCCAGGTCTCCCTCCTATAGATAAAATTTTATTGATGTCCATACGTTTTTTTTTTTGGTTGGCAAATATGCAATCTATGTTGTAAACCGCAATGCTAAATGCCAGTATTATTTATAGTATTATCTTCTTTTTTTTGCTTTTGGAAACTTCATGTTGTAACTCACATCTACTTTTCCTTTTTCAATGCTAGCCAATTTACCTTTGATGAGTCTTTTTTTGAAACTAGAAATTTTATCGGTGAACAAAATTCCTTCAATATGGTCATATTCATGTTGTACAACTCTCGCAGCTAGACCTTCTAATTCTTCCACCTTTTTATTGAAGTCTTCATCGTAATATTCAATTTTAATTTTTGGTTTTCTAAACACATCTTCCCTAACATCAGGAATGCTTAAACAGCCTTCGTTAAAATCCCAATCGTTGCCTTCTTCAGTTAAAATAGTAGGATTAATAAACACCTTTTTAAAATCTTTCAATCCCTCCTCTTCTATTTCCAATAGGTCATCATCTTCTGCAAAGGGTGAAGCATCTACAAGAAATAAGCGAATGGAAAGTCCTATTTGTGGTGCGGCAAGTCCTACTCCACTAGCGTTGTACATGGTTTCCCACATATTCTCAATCAATTCTTTAAGCTTAGGGTAATCCTCGGCTATGGGTTTTGCTTTCTTTTTTAATACGGGATTTCCGTATGCTATTATAGGCAATATCATATACTATTTTTTTGAATAATTAAAATAATCGAAATCTTCCTTATAGACTTCATTTACAATTTTATACATTTCGTCTGTCCATTGTAAATCAAATTTAGCTTTTTCTGTGGTATTTACTTTTTGAGATAAATCCAACTTCAATTCGGTTTCAATAAAATCTCTATTTTCTTTGGATTCCATTTTAAATTTCTTTTCTACCTTCAGTTTTTTAAAAATAATATACTGTGGGTGCAAATGTCTATTATTCATATGTACTTCAGGTAAAAAACGAATAAATTCTGGAAATGTAATTTTTTTTAGTGAAGTATATTTCTTTTCAATACTATCTGATTTTTTTATCCCTAAGGGTTTAAAAAATATTTTTTGACTTCGCAACCAATAACTGGTTTTATCTAAATCTTTGTTGAGTTTATCTCGGTAAAAGGACTCTAATCTCGTGTAGGGGTTTCTACCAATTACATATTTAGGTTTTTTGCTAAAATACAACCTAAACGATTTTACCTTTTTTAAATGCGTTTGTTCTCGCATGCTGGAATACATGACTTTAAAGTTCACACTTACAAAATATTTTTCTTTATTGTTGTAGAAATGAGGCATGTATTAGTGAATATAGGATTGTAAAATAAGCGTAGCACTTACTTGGTCTATGGTTGCTTTATCCCTTCTTTTTTTTCGTTTTAAACCACCATCAATCATAGTTTGAAATGCCATTTTTGAGGTGTAACGTTCATCTTCTCTCTTTACTAAAATAGCAGGGAATTTTTTTTGAAAATCTTCAATAAAAAAACCGATATTTCTTTCAATTGGTGAGGCTGTTCCGTTAGCGTTCTTTGGTTCGCCCACTACTATTTCGTCTACTTTTTCTTTGCTGAAATAGGTTTCTAAAAACTGCATTAAATCTTTGGTTAAAACGGTGGTTAAGCCAGATGCAATAAGCCTCATCTCATCAGTGACTGCAATGCCTGTACGTTTTAGTCCAAAATCAATAGCCAGAATACGACCCATTTTACAAAATTTTGCACAAAGATAATACTTCTACTACAATTGAATCGTTTTGCGGTTGAAGCTTTATATTTGTAAAAAAATAATTCATGAATTTACTAAAAGAAACCATATTAAAAGCTTGGGAAGACCGAAGTCTCTTACAGGATAAGGAAACCATATCTGCTATTAGAGAAGTAATTGAGCTTCTTGACCATGGCAAATTACGTTGTGCAGAACCCACCGAAAAAGGATGGCAAGTAAACGAATGGGTTAAAAAAGCAGTAGTCTTATACTTCCCAATCCAAAAAATGCAAACCATGGAAGCCGGCATTTTTGAATACCACGATAAAATGCCATTGAAAACAGGCTATAAAGAGCGTGGAATCCGAGTTGTGCCTAATGCAGTAGCCCGTCATGGTGCTTATATTTCAAGTGGAGTCATTTTAATGCCAAGTTATGTAAACATCGGTGCTTACGTAGACGAAGGTACTATGGTAGACACCTGGGCAACCGTTGGTAGCTGTGCACAAATTGGTAAAAACGTTCACATTTCTGGTGGTGTTGGTATTGGTGGAGTTTTAGAACCTTTGCAGGCTGCACCTGTAATTATTGAAGACAATGCTTTTTTAGGTTCTCGTTCTATTGTAGTAGAAGGAGTTCGGGTTGAAAAGGAAGCTGTTTTAGGAGCGAATGTTGTACTTACCGCTTCCACTAAAATAATTGATGTTACAGGCGAAAAACCGCTTGAAATGAAAGGAATTGTCCCTGCTCGTTCTGTGGTCATTCCAGGTAGCTATACCAAACAATTTCCAGCAGGAGAATTTAATGTTCCTTGTGCATTGATTATTGGAAAACGAAAAGATAGCACTAATAAAAAAACATCTTTAAATGATGCGCTGCGGACTTATGATGTAGCTGTGTAGTTGAAGGATTTGTTTAGCCCTTAAAGTAGAAAAATAAAAATTTCTCGTAGTTATTCTAGTCATCATTTCTATTTAATTTTTTTCAAAGGTCACTTCAGCCAGTGCTTTCTGGTCTGTGTCCAGATACAATTCATACCCTTTGGGTAAATTACACTTTTTGATGGATTTGGGCTCTACAGTAATTATTTTAACCTCTTTACCCT
>Ga0307979_1001003_pt1 | contig 19980 bp, 25 predicted proteins | sample OrgLakmetage1058_FD_201833 | JGI IMG/M metagenome (GOLD analysis project Ga0307979, IMG submission 201833) | Saline water microbial communities from Organic Lake, Antarctica - #1058 | ecosystem: Environmental > Aquatic > Non-marine Saline and Alkaline > Saline | place: Antarctica: Organic Lake...
TTCGGCCATAACGGAGTGGTCCTAGGACCGGTCATTGGCGCGTTTGGGGAAATGTCTGACGATGTCAAACACATCGCCGACGCGGTAGCAGCAGAGTTAGCAAACGAGCACTGTAGCTACTACTCGGACAAAAAAAACAAGACGGTACGGCCCTACTTCCGCAGCCAACTGTACCGATCCTGGGGCCTGACAGCCCACCGCGGATGGGCACGCCTCCTACTCGACCGCCGGTGCCTGGTGAGCACCTCTAACACACCCCGCGGCTACTCCAACCGCAGGAACTACAGCAGTGAACACGACGAAGGAACTGCGTATGGCAGCTACATGAACCCCGAATCCGGCTTCCGAGCCGGACCAGGGGATTCCTATGATGCCGCCTAAATGGCATCCTTCCCCTGTATAGATACTAACACCAATCCTCCCCTCGGGGGAGGCGCAAAAAAGTAACGGCGAGAAAGAACGGTGATGAGTTGTTCAAGCGAAGTGCTTAAACAAACGCTGTAATAACTCCGGAACGTGCACAAGCTTGCCTTTGCGCATTTGGGCTCTGCACATCTGAAGCACTGCCTTTTTTACCTAAGTGATAGCATCACTAAATTTTCGAGACTATCTACGGACTGCGTGATTCATTCGTGTGATCTAGCTCAGGGAAGCATTCTATGTACAATCTCTGAATCGCTGTTTTAGCGGCGATAATAATTTCTCCAAGATGAATTCGAGCAACCTAGGTCTTTTGGCTGCTTCTGTTTCGACTGCTACGTCAACTATTCTTCTCGTGCTAGCTTCATCATTCAGCGGTCCGTCAGAGCAAGTGGCTGGTTGCGTTGGTTGGGCCTTCGGCCTACTTTTTGGCTGCACCGTCCATGAGAATGCTTCAGGCCTGAGAGTAAAAGCTTTGGCCCTTGTCTTCGCAATCGCGGTTTTGGTGTGCGTTGTCGTTGACGAAGGCTTCATTTTGTTAGGTAAGTGATATGCCAAATTGGAATTAAAGTGTTGGTCACTGTAATGACCTCTTCTGGCAGCTTTCTATACCTACTACGCTAACTCGACAGATCTTGCTCATTCACAGGTGGCTTCATTGGCTGGATCTTAGGTTCCATGGCTGGCGCTGGAATCGCCTCCATGAAATTGTGTAGCAATGGCAACTCAGTTGAATCAGATGCTGATCTTGTGGTTGAGCCTGGTCGCTTCGCAGGACTTGGCATGGCTCTGGTGTGCGATTTGTTTGGGATGTTCTCATTGGTGCTCAAAGGTCGTCGTCGTGCGCTCACGCCTGATGACTTCAACCCGGCTGCGCCCACTTCTTTTACGCTTTCCTACGGTGCACCAAATGACGTTGCCGACCAAATTGACGGAGCCGCAGCTGCTGCTCGCGCAGAGCAAGCTATTAAGGGAGGCAAAAAGAGCCGATGGCCACTTCTCATCCAAATGGCACTGCGCGAACGGCGCGCGCTTCTGTTGACTGGAATCGTGTTTGGGGTTGTTCACGGCGTCATCAACTCGGTAAATTGTAATCTAGATGCCTTATGAGCTAATAGTTCACATCTATTTTTGTTGATGGCCTCAAATGTGCGTGCTTGCGTGAATGAAGGTGGGGCGCTTCCTCTTGCTGAGGGCCTCGATTACAGCGGTTGTGAACAGCGCTCCTTTCGAGGAACGCGCAGCACTGGCAGTAGGCGTTGTTTTAGTGGTGGTGTGCGAGGGCATACTCATCGTGCTCGCAAAGCACCTTTTCTCAAGTCATTTTGCGCACTATGTTGGCGGTCGAATGAGTTCGCTGGTGTTACGGAAAGTGGCGCGGCTCTGCGTTCGTCCTGTGGGCGTTGAAGAAACGCAATTCGTGGGCGCGGACCTTCCACAGGCAAGTATTCAGTCCAATGATAAAGTCAAGTCAAGCTTTCGTATACAATTGAATCGAAAAATTCACTAGAGTACGCATGCTGAAAGTCGGAATCATCATAACATGTTCATGTTGTTTCGTTGCGATTGTGCTTTAGACTTAATCTTACATCGTTGCATGTGTATTTTTCCAATCGTGCGGTTATGTAGGTTGTCGAGTTGGTGCGCGTGGTGGCCTTCTTGCCTTCAGGCGTAGTCAGCCTGCTATGCGGCCTTGTGGTGCTCTTGTTTTACCTCGGGCTTGCGGGCGCGGTTGGCCTCGTCGTTCTCGGCGGCATTTTTGTGATCAACGTGAAGGTTGGATCATTTTTATTGTTGCGTAAAACTTACTGCTTGTTCTTCATAGAATCTTCTTGGACCTTAATTTTATTTTGACAGTTGGCAAAAACCGCCAAGGGTGCTGATCAGAAATCGCAGCAACGATTGAAAGAACGTCTACGTGTCATGAAACAGGTATAACTACAATTCGACTCCTCTCTGCGTGCAGTTTCTCTTCAGCCACGTTATTATTCAACAACTTTTGATTGATACCTGCCTCTCGTTTAGGTTGTAGAGGGAGTGAAAGCCATCAAATTTTACGCATGGGAAGAAAACTACGCGGCATCAGTCGTGCGAGCACGGATCATAGAAGTGGCAGCGATCTTCAAGTTCAAGCAACTTCAAATTAGTGGCGTCGTGCTCGGTCGAGCTGGGCCTATTTTTGGCACTGTAGCGGTGTTTGTGACTCGAACAGCTCAAGGCAAACCTTTGTCGGCTTCTCAGGCATTTGCCACTCTTGCCGTGTTTCAGACTCTGAGAGTTGGCATGGTCTTCCTGCCACTTGCTATTACCTTGCTGGGGGTTCTCTTTTCCAATGTAAGTTGGATGAATCGTATTCCCGCATATACCTGTGTGCACCTCAAAATATAATACATCGTTCTCTGGTTGATTCTTCTGAAACTTTTCATTTTCCCGCATTCTCATTTATCTCTAGCTGAGCCGCTCGGAGGCATATTTGAATGCTCCTGAAGTCACGCCGTTGCCCAGCCTCGAGGTGTCAGAACAGGATGCTTCTGACCTTCTAGTGCGTCTAGAAGGTGTTGCGGCTGTGTGGGAAGCCTCAGACGATGCTGCTACATCACATGACAATACAGAGGAGGTAGAGATGAAGGCTATTGCTCTGGACCTTGTGGCGATAAGAGAATCGCGAACAGAGACTCCTCTGTTCGATCCTTTGGGGTTTGGAATGGAAGAAGAGGAAGAAGATCTTTCACTAGAAGGCGAAGAACAGAAGGAAATTGACAATCTTGCATCTCCTCTCGGCACATTGCGGTCACAACAGCACGTGTCAAGTGCAGCAGCGTCAGTGGATCACGAAAGTGGCGAAGCAACTCCGAAAGCGATGCGAAACTTCATGCTGCGCGCGCCTTCTTTGTCTGTGCGGTCTAAGGAAGTGGTAGCCATTGCTGGTCAAGTGGGGAGTGGGAAAACCATGCTGCTCGACACGTTGCTGGGCGGTGGTCCCATTGTTACTCAAGGCGAATTGTACATGAGCCAAAGACTATCCATTGGTCTAATGCCCCAGGAAGCGCTTGTCGTGAGTGGCACGGTCAGCGAGAACATCACGATGGGACGACCTTTCGACGAAGAAAGATTTAAATGGGCAGTGCAAGGAGCGAGTCTGTCGCGAGACTTGACTCTCTTGCCGTACGGGGCTGCCACCGTAGTGGGAGAGCGCGGCACAACGCTTTCCGGAGGTCAACAAGCTCGGCTCGGAGTCGCGAGAGCCCTTTACGGCAAGCCTCAGCTGTTAGTATGCGACGATCCATTTGCCGCGGTCGATGCTCTCGTTGGTCGAGACATGTTTGATGCTTTGAGAGCGTATGTCAAGAATGAAAAGGAGTCGCCGAGCGAGATGGACGGTGCCACGGCACATGATGATATGAGTACGACAGACATGGGAAAGTCACCAGGCGCACTCCTGGTGCTGAACCAATTGCATTTGCTCCCACTTTGTGACAAAGTTCTGTTCATGGCGGGCGGTAAAGTGGTTGCCCAAGGATCATACCAGGAGCTGCTCGAGACTTGCCCTGCTTTTCAGAGCTACGTCGCGTCATATCAAGAGCAAGACACGAACAGTGGCAGCGCCGATGACGAAACGGAAGGATCTCACGATGGAGTTATCGACACTAATGAAAGCCTATCAGCGGAGGTGGCTTCGAATGAAGGATCAAAAGTGTGCGATGAAATTCAGCCCGAGGGCGATGATAAGAACAAAGCAAAGCAGTTGGTGGTAAAAGAAGGTTTAGGAGTCGGCGGCGTCAAGCTAGCCGTAGTAGTTAAACATTTGTCGAAAGGTGGATGGTGGCTGTGGGGGTTGTCTGTGATCATGATGGTATCTTCCTTCGTGATGCTATTGGCTAATGACTTATGGCTCGCTAGATGGACGTCTCGTGTAGATGCAGGGGAAATCACGGGTGGCGACTGGTGAGTGAGCTCATTGTCGTTTAGAACATCGCGCATAATTTATCGTGGAAATCTTTCCCAACTTAATTTCCCCCCGTGATTTGTGTTTGTGTACTAGGTATTATTGCGGCATATATTGCTTGCTTTCGACCATTCACGTTGTCCTGAATCTCGCAGCTTGCCTCACCTTCATTGCTCACGGCGCCCGAGCTTCGAAGAACATCCACGGCGACTGCTTGCACAATCTGCTCCAAGCGCCGCTCTCTTGGTTTGAGAGTGTGCCTTCTGGGCGAATTTTGTCGCGGTTTTCAGCGGACCTTGCGATCATGGACGTGCAGTTTAGTTTCTATGGCGATGGTAAGATTATGATAGGACTACTGCATTTAATGCCTTGTGTATTCAGTTGGATAAGGTTACTTATTGGTTGTGTTCGCTTTCAGATGTCACATTCTTATCTCTCTTCAATTTGAACGTACAGGTTTCCTCCACATGACGCTTTCAATTTTGATGGTGCTTGTCCTCTTGTCGACGACGTCATTATACCTCCTCGCCTTGTGCATCGTTTCGTTCTTCATCTTTCTGAAAAGTGGGTTGACTGTCTTTCAAAGTCTCCGCGAATGCAAACGCATCGCCAACTCTGTAAGTGCTCATTCGACCCCTTGTGTGCGTGGCATTTTCTCCAGCTCTATCTATGTGGTTCCTGGAAAGCAATTGTAGGCTTCCTTGCATTCATGTTTCGATGTTACTGCATCTTTGTATTAACAAGGCCATTAGCCCGGTGGTGTCGAATGTATCCGAGGCCGTCCACGGACGTCTCCTCGGGCGTGTGCTAGGCGTGTCGGACTTCTTTGTCACACGTCACATGGCTGCCTGCGAGCAGTACCTCATGGCATCTTACAACGCTGCTTCGCTCGTCCAGGTGTGCCCAGAGTTTAGACTACGGTTGCACCTACGTCTTTGCGATAGATTCCTGTTTTTAGCGTATACCATTTCTATTGATTGTACATCTGAGTAGACTATGTATTTAATTGCTCTCGTTTTATGCCTTCCATGAACTGACTGATTTCGGCTTCATTGAATAGTCTCGTTGCTGACGAGCTGTTTCTTGCGGTCTCCTCTATTTATTTGTGATGGTATGAAGCAGTTCAATTCGATCGCAACTCAATTGATTGCGCTGTCAATCTCCACGGTGGTTATTCTCGTGGTCATGCTTGGCCCTGTCTCTGAGAGTGGAGACAGTGGTGTCGCTGGCATCGCGTTAACTTACGCGTTCTTGCTGCCCTACTTTTTCGGCCTCGCAAGTGACTTGATGATGGCATTCTTTTCGCTGTTACCGTCTCTCGAGCGACTCTTTGAATATCTGCCTGGTGCTGACCTTCCATCGGAAGCCCCCCGAATCCTACCGGCCGACGCTGCGCTTCAGCAAAAGGATGGAAAAAGGTGGCCTTCGGCGGGCGCCTTAGCGTTTCAAGACGTTGAAATGCGCTATCGCCCAGGCCTCCCGCGCGCGCTCAAGGGAATGAGTGTGCATTTACAGGGAGGCACCAAAGTGGGCATCGTGGGCCGCACAGGCGCCGGGAAATCAAGCCTACTGGTAGCACTCTTTCGGTTGACGGAAATTGAGGCAGGCACCATCAGCATTGATGGACAAGTCCTCGCTGAAATGGGCCTCAAGGTAACATGAGCCTATCATCCTTGTTTCTAGCATACTGCTCGGATTGTGTTTCAAGATGTGTTTCACGCACTCTACGTATCTACAGTAATGATTGTTCCATTTAATATTTAACCCCCTATATCTGCACAGACCTTGCGCGAGTCTCTGGCGATGATTCCTCAAGAAGCCGTGCTCATCGAAGGCACTGTGCGCGAAAACCTCGATCCATTCAACGAGCATTCCACCAGGGTAAACATGTATTATTATGCTTTTTGTTACAATTCGTTCTCTTCTGAGCATTCTCACGTTTCATTTTTGATTTGCAGGCCTTGGAGTTGGCCCTGTCCAAAGTGGGTCTCTCTCGATCGATGCTCGATCAAGAAGTGGGGACGGGCGGTGAAAGCTTATCAGTCGGGGAAAGGCAGCTTTTAGCGATAGGGCGGGTCCTTCTCCGAGCCTCCTCGAGTGAACGAGGCTGCAAAGTGTGTGTGATGGATGAGCCCACTGCGCACATTGACCCCGCCACCGATGCTATCTTACAGCGGGTCATGCGCGAAGAGTTCAAGGGAGCCACCCTCATCACCATTGCCCACCGCCTTCACACCGTGGCGGACTTTGATACTATATTAGTGATGGACCAGGGCCGGGTGCAGGAGCAGGGGACACCTTTGGACCTTCTCGCGAAACCAAACGGCGCGTTTCGAAGCATGGTCGAGGCCCTAGGTCCAGAGGCAGCTGCAAGCATCAGTGCCAAGGCAAGAGGAGCTGCAGCAGCCATTGCAGCGGCAGATTCCATACCTTCGTTGGAAAAAGTGCCACTTTCTTCGAAACATTCTTCCAGTCGCTTTGGGTCCCTAGACAGAGCTCCTGAAGGCCAATTCTGAGTTTTAAAAAGATTGTTGATGCTTGCTTTGCCTAAATTTGCGTATACTCCAATCGAAACAGAGAAGAAGAACACCGGTTGTGCTTGTGTGCTACTGCCTATTCGGGGATCAGGCAGGTGCACGTGCGCTCTGGCATCTAGCACCTTACACGTTACACTAGCACTAGGCACTAAATCCCGCGTCTATTTATTAAATTCGGAATTTTCCTTGTTCGAACCCCTTTTTCTTATGACTCCCGTCCGTGCCATTCATTGCTTTATACAATTCGGCTACCTTCGTCGAATTCGGCTACCATCATAGAGAACAGAGAACTACTAGGCAAGATTGTGGATTAAAAACCCACGCCTACGCACTCGACATCAGTAGAACACGCAGGGGGCGCAGAAGAGGAGTTCGTCTTCATTGTAAACAGCTCCACACGCGGCCCCTCGAGCTACATCCGTGCAGCCGTCTACTTCCTTGTAGCGGTGCTTGTAACCACCACCGCCAGAAGGGCCGTGACGACTGCGGCCAACGCTGTGCGTGCTCCACCCATCCAAACCATCTTGCTCCTCCTCAACGTCACCTCTGTGCTTCTTATCGTGGCCAGAGGCATCTAGGGCTACTACTTGTGACTCGTTGTTGCTGTTTGGTATCTCCCCTGTCACAACGCTGGCTTCGCTCTCTGAATAGTCTCCGTCATCGTAATCGCGGCCGGAGTACCGCAATAAGCCAAAGAGCTGAGCCTGTCGCTCGGTCAAAGGAGGCGGCACCGCGTAAAACTTGCATGCCTTCGACAGCGGTGGTTGTACCACACTGCCCACACCGGCTGCTGATCCGCCAAAAATAGCATTGTCATTCTGGCTGAACTCGTCACAAGGCAAGGACCCAGCAGGGTTTGTGTCTAAGCGCTGGTAAGCACTCATTTTCGCGTCGTAAGCGCTTTCAGTAGTCAGCGCTGCAGGTGCTATGGAGACAAACACGGCGCTTCTCAAATGCGATGCCACTCCCGGTACCTCGCTGTCCACTCCATTGCCTGAAGCTAGAACCTCCTCGTCGTCAGGTGCGTCATATTTGTGCACCAAATCACTGCGCCACAAGATGACGTCACCTCTTTCCACAGCAACCCGCTGGGGAGCGCACGAGATGCCAAATGTGCCTGCCTCTAAACCCGAAAGCTCGTCTGCACTCAAAGCTCCACCGCGACTACTATCATTCGTGCAACATACCAGACGCGGCACAAATCAAACGAAAGGAATGCTGGCACAAATATTCGATAAGTAGTAATAAAAACAGTTACGTTGTCAGTTAATTACGACATCAGTAGTATACTCTGAAGAGAACAAAAGTGCTTTACCTGTCCAGACTTGTCTGGCCATTAGCCCTTCGTGCTTCCATAATTTTACGGTGCGCGCGATAACTGCGAGGCCAGCACTGAAAAGACCCTTCAATTTCGGCTTCGAGTGCGACTAATCCCTGTAAAAGACGAACGCATAGACAAGAAGATGAGCAGCTAGACGTGAGATACTAATCAATCGCTCTCAATCTCGGCAAAATCAGCCCAAGCACAAGTATATTCTTGTCAACAGGTTGGTATGGCGTACAACAGAGCGCATGTGCTGAAGTGAGATGTATTTAAACTTGTTCAACTGAACCTGAATGCCGTGCAGACCCAATCGGCTACCTCCGCTGTCCACGTGCGCGCTGTCGTGTGCTCGATGATTCAAGTTAAACTTCGGAGGCACGAAGACTTCCAAGCCCTCGGCAGTCTCAACCGGTCCCTGCGGTCGCAACAGCGCAAACCCGTCTTTGGAGCAGTGAAGCTCGTCGGTGCCGAAAAGAGGTCCATACACGCGATCCGCTAATTGCTCCCGCAAATCGTTGAACACCCACCCTGCCTGTTATCAAATGTCGAATACAAATAAGGACCAAAAATGAACTTGTATTCCAGGTTGAACGCTAGACCTGCTCCGGGCATTCAAGACACTTCAAAAACATCGCAATCTCCTAGCACCTGATGTTGTTGAAAACGGTCGTGGTGAGAATGTGGCCACGGATCTTCGCCACTAAGCACTGCTGGATCAGGGTACCAGCTCTTTGGGTCATCGCGATGTACCGATGGGGATACCTAGGTTAAACAATGATGATTTGCTCAGGAAGGATTACGAAAGCCTAGAAAAGCGGTGATACTGTAGAGTCTGTTGCAACAACTTGAAGAGATTCAATCTAGTAACTGCTCATAGCCCTAAAACTATCGGAATTATGACGAAATTAAACACGCTGCACGGATCAGCTCTGCCTAAAATGCCCCGCCCACGCCTAGCTAGAAAATGGCATGACCTTTGTAACGAAGCTCCACATTCGGTCGAGTTCCATTTGACATTCATCTTCAGTCAGCACAGCCTTCAAGACGACGAAACCATCTCCATTCAAAAGTTGATTGGATATGCTCGCGAAATACTCGGAGCCTGGCTGAATACAGGGCACTAGGACATCCAGTCCTGTCTCAAATGTCGCCATGGCACGTCTGTTCTCTCGACTCTCGACGCCACGTGCCGTGCACACGTTGTTGTGTGCATGTGCTCAAGAGATACGTCACTTAAACACTTTAAATACGTCAATGAATGTTACTGTAACTATACGCTATTATCATCATATTGCTATTGCTATGAAGTATGGAGTGCCCCTTTGAATGAACTACAACCGACCCCAGTAACCTGAACGATATCCGTATTATCATTGATGTGCAGTGCGCCATTCGTCCTGAATGAACTGGAACTGAATACCTCTAAAATACCTCTCTTAGACTTCAAAAAGTTCACACGTGGGATTCGGGAAACGACAAAGCGCGACGTGCGAAGTTCCCCGTTCTATCTTTAGCTATCGGAGGTGGGCAAGGTCGCGGGGCAAAGCGCAGTTTATCATGGCGCCTTTCTAAAATAGCGCGAATACTTTTGCTCCTTCCACGCTCCGTACGTATTTGATGGTTTTCTTTGGGCGGTACTATTTCCTCGCTCAGCTACCGCACAGAGTTCAGCATCGAGAGACGGCTGGATGAAAAAAGTGGCCGCGAGTCTTGGCTCGGACATCTGGAAACACGACAAGAAACAAAAGCTGCTTAAATACGGTAAATTGGCAGACGTATAATTAGTACAGCAGGATATTTTGCCTACCTCCTGCTGGCATCTGGCCACAACTCTGTGCTTTGGAGCTACTACTGAAGCGCATATTTTGGAGAGGACGTCTCCTGCCATAACAGTCGCCACCGACCAACCCGCAGCTGGCAGAGGCTCGTACGAAGCAGAATCAGAGCGCCAGACCTCAAGGCCCATGGCATCGTTTCTGACACCACTGGAGTCGTCATAATCGTGAAGTACAATGCTCAGTAAGCTGGGATCCGTATGAGGCAAGAGACGCACAACTGGATTATCATTGAAGTGTTGCGCTTCTTTTCGATCATTTTCCCCGCTGAATCGTTTCACATGAAGTTGGCCCTTCCCTACGAACCGTAATTCTGATTCAAAATACGTCGGAGGCAATCCTAATTGTGTGGCGAGACGGCGTAGCAAGGCTGCCGCAAGGTCATGTTGAGAACGGCGCCATTTGTGCACGGTGGCAACGAATGAGTTGCTTCCATTCCCCTGATTGAGGAGATCGAGAACATCCTCGTTCTCAAATATGAAACCACTCCGGTTCGTGTTGTACTGGGAAAGTCCACCAAGGCCGTGATAGCCGTTGAGACTTCCTTCCTTGATGGAAAAGCGTTCTTTCTGAGATTCATCTTGGTCAAGGAACGTGCGAGCCAAGCAAAAGGCGTCTCGATTGAGATTTCGTATGCTTGGCGGCAAGAGTAATTGAAAGCATCCCATTCTTGTAAGCTCTTCTGCAACTGGAAGCTTGTCAACAAGGTTGAACATTGATATTGACTCAACGGAAAGATCAGAACTCGCCTTAGGGTCAGCACAAGCCAAAAGTTTGCAACCAATTGAAGTGCTGGCATCAAGTTCGAGTGTTTTGCGAGCACGATACGCCATAGCAGCTACAGATATATCACTCAAGGTACACGCTGAATCAAACGACTCAATTTCTTCTTCTTCAGCAGCAGCAGCACCACCACCAGCACTAGCACCAGCAGCACTAGCACCAGCAGCACCAGCAGCACCAGCAGGTGGAGAAGATTGGCTCTTCGGAGAATCAACGAGACAACTCCGAGCAGGAGCTCTGATTGCGATGCGGCCATGGTCAGCTTTGGTGCCACGGAGAACCCAGGTGGGGTCAAAGTAGCGGCCTACTCCAACTCGAAAATCGAGGCTTGCGCGTGTGAAGGTTGATGGATTGGGTTTGGCATGGTGCCGGCAAAGAGTCCCATGAAAAGCAGCCATTTCACCTGGTGGTATCAACAATTCTTCGTAATCTCCTAGGCCAGGTTTACTTTCGACCCACAGAGCAGTTTGCGTTAAACTAATTGGCGTTAGTGGCAACCAAAAATTGATTTCGCCGTTTTGGTGCCCATATTCGTCGTCACTATGTGGTCGACCGTAACGCGTCCCTGGACCAGGTTGCAAACGTAGAGTCGGTGGAAATTGGCAATAGAATACTGTGTTGCCGCCCTGTCCATCCTCTGTAGCATTGAGTGCAGCCCCATCTGGCAGCTCCGCTAGTCGTCGCATCAAGTCGGGGACTACCACTTCCTCGAGCAACCTTTTATAGCAACTCAGAAAGCAATCGTCGGTCGTGATAAGTTCGTAAAGCTTCGCTTGCTTGTCTTTGTTGCGGTATGATTCTTCATCTAGCTTGAGATACTCGAGCCTCCGAGGGCAGCTCTCTGCGAAGGTGCCTATTGGAACCCCTTCAGAAGCAGCTTTATCCACTACTGATACTAGAGAGCCATGAAGATCATATGTGCTAGTATCAAAAGCCACGTCACATCGATCCCTCATTGGAACAGGCAACTCGCCGGCGAGAGGCTTGGGAGGTGCAGCCGTGCTTCGGTTTCTAGCAGAACCTTTCGTGATGTGCATGGCGCTACGAAGGACCATGATGAAGGGCTCCCAAGCCTTCACCTTAGGCTGACTGGACTCGGCCAGCTTTACGAGATTAGGCCAACGAGGCAGCCAACAACTTCTTGGACAGCTAGCTTAGGCTTGTAGGCTTGTATTTGAACTCATGCGTGGATAGCTCGCCACCATTGCCACGGTCATCTTAGCACCTTAGCCCAAGTGATAGTCGTCTACACACTTTTTTTTGGTACGGTACTGTTTTGGCGATCTGTTGTTGGTTGACGCTCATTTTTCTTTGATCCTTCGACCTTTCGTCCCTTTCGACCATTCCTTCGATGCTTTTACCTTGTTGATGCACGTACTGCTAGGCTGCTAGAAAGAGCAACAGCTCTGCCAGACACTGAGCCAAATTGTTAGAAGAAGTTCCAGCGTAAACCAAGTCTCATTTCTCGCTGTTGAAAGAAAAGTATGGTCGAAGCTACCAAAATACAAACCACTGTTGCTGCTGTCGCACTAGCTGGTGTAGCGCTTGCCATGGCGTTCAAGTGGCGGAGGCTGACTGCAAGTAAGGAGCCTTCTAGTAGTCACAAATATGAGAAAGAGGAGAGCTACTGCATCGAGCTTCTTGAATCAGCACCAGTCATGGGTCAAGAAAAGTACCTTGGCGGTGTTCTCGGCAGTGACGGTAAAGTATACGGCATTCCAGGCAACGCTAAGCGCGTCCTCAAAATCGACCCTGATACCTCCGAAGTCTCTTACGTTGGTCCTTCATTCGGTGGAAAATACAAGTGGCTTCGAGGAGTCTTAGCAAAGGATGGGTAAGTTTGATCTTTGCACAGTACTATTGTTGGATGTTTACGTTGCCATGACTGAGACTTTGCTTTCATTTGCCTATGAACCAAAAGGTGCGTGTACGGAATTCCTTGCCACGCGGATTGCGTGTTGAAAATTGACCCAAAAACGCAGGAAGTGGCAACCTTTGGTGGTCCATGGCCTGGCGACTGGAAGTGGCACGGGGGTGTGCTAGCAGATGACGGCTGCATTTACGGCATTCCTCAAATGGCTGAACAAGTCCTTAAAATCGATGTTGCCAGTGGAGAATGCACCTTAATTGGCAAAAAGTTTCCTGGTAATGATGGCTTGAAGCCCTAAATTGATCCTACCAATAACATGTGTTTTAATTTTAAATCATGTTTTTCCTTTATTCAGGCAAAAACAAGTGGTATGGGGGTTTGTTATCACCCATCGATGGTAACATTTACGGGATCTGCCACAATAAAAACACGGTTCTCAAGATTGATGTGCATCGCCAGGAATGCGTGGAGCTCGGTGACCTTCCCGAGGGCGGTTTCAAGTGGCATGGGGGCAATGTTGGTGCTGATGGCAATGTTTACGGGGTCCCCTGTCATGCGGATACCGTGCTTAAAATCGACGTCAAGGCACAAACCGTGTCCACTGTGGGCGGTCCTATACTTGCAAGTAAAAAGCGCCCTGATGGAAAGTACAAATATTTAGGTGGCGTGAACGGCACTGATGGCTGCATTTATTTCATGCCAGCTGACGCCGACTTTGTATGCCGCTTCGATCCAGTGTCCGAGACGACAAGATTTGTCGGCGCATCTTTAGAGCACGAACAGAAGAACCACACCAAGTGGCAAAACGGATTCATGGGCCGCGATAATTGTATCTATGGCATTCCGCACTGTGCCCGAAGTGTGTGCCGTGTGGATCTCGACACCCAAGAAGTGACTGCCATTCCGCTGCCATCGGAGTGTTCGCAGCTCGGGAAGTGGGAAGGCGGCGTTGTGGCGCGCGACGGGAGCCTCTTTTGCATGCCAATGTCCTCCAAGCGAGTCCTCAGGATCTCTCCGGGACCAACTCGAGCAACAGCTGGCTCGAACAAGAACAATGGTGGCAACTGGGGCGACGGGCGAGCTCATGATTGATGGAATTCTGGAAGCAATGCAGAGTGATTGGCAGGAAGGAAAGCCCTCTCGTAGAAGACACAAGGAGCTCAAGTTACGAGAGGTCTACTTAGCTCATAGACATACAGGCATAGGGGCACAGCCCACATAAGACAACACGCGTTCGCAAATTGTTTTTTCCTACCACAGCAGCGCGTGTTTATTTGATCAAGATCAAGCTGCCTGTCCTCCCTTCTTAATGAAAACGGAGTTCCAAAGGCAAAGTTCAATGGGTCTAAAGTCTACAGACATAAGACATATAATTCTTATTAATGGTTTTAATATCTGTTAGCCAAAAACCAGGGAAGGCTTTATTAATAACCGCGAATTCTTGATTTTCCATTTCTATAAGCTACAAGGCCATTTGCATTTGGCGATTTGCATTTGGCGATTTGCAATTGGCGATTTGCATTGGCCCTTCTTCTTATTCTTAGCTAAAATTCAATCGAAGCCACCAAACGGCTGGAGAAATCTAATATTCGATGCAATACAGCCGACTCATTTTTGGCTTCTTCTATATCATGATGCGGTTTCAGCAGATGCATCAATGGCGGGCTGCGAGCCTGCTGTGTTTGGTGCCAAATTCGGGCGTTGTGGAGGCGTTGCGTTAGCGCGGCGGTTTAATCGATCTAGGCGGCGTTGCATTTGCTGTTCTCTCAGTGCACTTCGCTCCACACGTCGCTGCTTCGCCGCCAAATATTCATCCACCAACCACACCCCACAAACTCCTGCATAGGCCCACCCAGCTGTGAAGCCACTTCGCTCCGCAACACGGCTCCAGGCTCCACCTCGACCTCGCGACAACGGTGGCTGCCCGACCTAAGGAGCAGCAACAAAGGAAGGAACTCAAGAGAAAATTAATTTGAGGTATGGAAGAACGTTAAAACGAAGTCGTTCAAGAACCCCGACTCTCCCGGTCTTCAATAGCTCTAAGATAGCATTCACAACCTGACGGGCGAGAAGGTCGCCGAGACGAGTGCGCGTTACCCAGGCAAAAAGCTCCATGAGCAAGAGGAAAACCACTGCGAACCCAATTAAGGCGCGAGAAGTAGGAGAGGGGACGCACACGCCCGCAACCTACAAAACCAGCCGTAAAATGCACAGTGGTCAAGTTTGGAAAGGAGCTACAGCAAGCATTGTCAAGAAGTCATTTACGCAAGAAATTGGTAAAAATCTACGCCTATTGTACGAAGAAGGTTCAAAACAAAACTCCCAGCAACAGCAAAAAAAGTCAGTGGGCAGAAAATACTTTCAGTGTCACGAAGCGGGCATCCATTCACGAGACCTCATCGTAGACGTGATAAAAGTAAGCGTCGCAGTCGGGAGGATCGCACGAATTCGCGCCTGTGAGCGACGGTTGCTCCCAACCAACACACCCCACTGCCTTCGCGCACCCTGTCAGCCAGGGAGCTTCGATGACGTCATCACCACTCTTGGAGGTCTCTACCACCGGAGCCGCCGCTGCAGCTGATGTTGATGTTGCACCATCTCGACCAGCTGTATGTGATGATGAAGAAGCCTTTCGTCTTTGTGCTTGAGTGTGAGTCAGCTCCTCCGAGAGAGCCTTGAAATAAGGTGCATCCAGCTTGTTTGAGAGTCCAACGGCTCTCTTGTCCAAATCCAGACCCACGTACAGCGCACGAAGCACGAGCGAGCCAAGCACAATCGGTGGAGGTGGCTCCGTGTACCTGTAGAAGCACAAAGAGAGGAGGAAGATAAGGGGGGGGTAACGTGAAGGCAACTAGAATGGTACGAAAAAATACTCAAGGCAATAGAAGTTCATCTATGCATGCAGTGCAAGCATAACTTCATTCGAAATACTGCATGACAGTACCTGGGAGCGAGAATCGGCGCCTCAATTGGAGCATTGGTCGTTAAATCATCAAAAGCAAGGTCATCTTCCATCACCGATGACCTATTCCATGATCGTATCATCCATCCACATAATGAACCGTGAGTGAATGTGAGGACTATGCACTCACACATACGTTCAAAATAGCATACAAATTCCAAATTGCGTGCAAGAAGCTCTTCTAAATGTCTCATTCGTGCACCCGTCCGAGGAGGCGGCGGCAGCCTCATAGCTGCTCAACGGCTCAATGATGGGATCGCCCCGCTCGACACACAGCGCCTGCCGTCCGCTTGAGTCGTAGGCATCGAGCAAGAGAGCCTCTAACGGCACATGTAACCACCTCATGAAGGTAAGGAAATGAAACACAAATACAAGAAGAAGAAGGAGAAAAGAACAATGAACTCGAATTTAGAAGACGGCATGCGCATTTTAAAAACACTCGGATTCGGCAAATGAAAAACTACAACAAGTTTATTTCTAAAGTTCCTGGCAAAAAAAAGAGAAGACTACAGGGCGCGTACCGTCCGAGTTGTTTTCTCAGGTCATCTCCTTCCTCTGATCTTTGTGTAAAGGAGTTTGGAGGCACAAGGCCTGCGCTGCCACCTCCCCCTGTGGCCTGAAAAGAGATCCATGGAAGGCCTGATTGCACCGCAGAGACATCCACATAGCACAAGTGTCGGTTCGATTGGCCCTTTTGACCTCCTTTGCCGCAGTAGGCGACAGGAGCCCAAGACAAGAATGTGTCAAAGGGCTCTGCTGGGAGGCTCTGGGAAGGCACAAACACAAACATGCATGGAAACAGGGTGCTTATTAGAGAAAGTTGGTTAAGTAAGTGGCCGCAGAGCTGATAGAGTCAAAGAAGGACAAGCATGCTCTAGCAACAATGCTGATGCACCCTACAAGGAAAGCTTCAGCACCAGGCAATCGGAGCCCGTGTCGATGATCGCTGGCCAGCTCGAAGACTCTCCGCCCAGCAGTGGCGCTCCGCAGAAGGAAGGAAAGTGAAGCCGCAAGGAGCGAAAAGTGCTCACCCCCAGAGGATCGAGCGAGGCCTCGGTGGAGGGCTCCGACCATCGCAGAGGGTAGTCAGAGCTCACCCCTCCAAGATGCAGCACCGACTCGGCCGATGCTTCCAAGATCGGCGCTCGGAAGTCCAAACCTGCCAACAGCCGCCGCTGCTCCCGGGGCTCATATTCGATCTCATCATTGGAGGTTGTAGAGAGTAAAGCAGAGGATCCGTTGCTTACCAATTTGGTAAAGAGGGTGTCGCCTCCTGAGCTCGTGTATTGCGCGAGGCCAGCACCAGCGAGACCCAAGAGACCGCCTGCTTCCTTCCATGGGTGAAGCTCCTTGGCCGTCAGATTAACGCTTGAGGCTATTAGAAAGGACGCTGATCGAGCTACCGCAGCTTGAGTTGACGACGGGTCGCTCTCTGCGTTAGCACCAGCGTTGCTAAAAACCTTCACAGGCGCCTCTTCGGTGATACATCCTAAATAGGAGATAGAATCCCTACCGTCTTCTACTAAAGTCACGCACGGTGTGGCGAGGGATGAGACAGGTGCCGAAGTGTTTGTAAGGTAGCAATGCTTGTTCTGATGTGAATGTCTGCAGGCGACGACAACAAGGTCGGAGCTGCCGGTGTCCACAATAACATTGCCCACAATGTGCCCGCCTACGTCCAATTCCTCTATTGCGTAGCTTGAACCCACGGACACTAGCTTCGAAGTTAATTTCGGGCTAGGATTCGTCGAACCGAAGACCGAAGAGACTAATATAGCAGCTGCAAGGAAGCGCTGCATGTATGCCTTGACCTAGGAAAGGTGTCGCCGTCCCTTAAAGAAGCGTGCTACAGAACAATACTGTAATAGCCGACAAATGGTGTTATGCGACTATCCGCAAAATAGTTGCTACTTTGGATGCACTTAGAATTTTATAGCGTTGGCCATGCAATGCAAATAAGCGAACTTTTGTAGCTTTGTGCCTTCGCTTGGATAGCAACGTAAGCTTAGTAGTAACAGTTGTAGCTTCGTGTGTGCAGCTCCGTTCATTGTTTGTTTGCAGAAAAGCTTTTTGCAGCTTTTGCCGGCGTCCTCTGTCAACCCCCAATATAGTACACATTTTTTGGAGCTCATCGTTCAGTTTGAGCGCTCGTTAAATGCGGTCAGGCTACCGATAGCGCTTTGATAGTGATAGTTGTGCAGCAATCAGCCTTGCTTGCTAAGAAATCGCATTCCCAAAACCAAAGACTGCTGTAGCTGGCGCGCTAAGGAGTAATATCTTGGGCTGAGGTCATGGCGCATGCAAAGATAAGCTCCGAGCCCGCAGTCGAGCCGCCGTCGCCGCGGTCGACCTTTGCAGCAAAAAAGTCGTCTCGAGAAGTGACTTCAATGCGAATCATGACGTCGCTTGACTCTAAACGGGTATATTTATTGAAATATGCGTATAGGGTTCTAAAGTAGGGATTGTCCGCGGCAATTAATGTCTTCTAATGGCCGGCTTGACTCTATCATCCCTCGCCCCTATCTCATCATCAGGTGGAACGGATCAAGGTTGAGTTCGACGCGCGAAATGACGCCGTGGACCTGTACGACTTCATCAAAATCATGGAAGACAATTTGCCTAATGAGTTTCTAGAGGGTCCGATGGCGCACAATCGGCGGGAGCTCACCTCGAACTTGATTGATTTGTTCAAGGAAGTCGACGTGAACGGAGATGAGTCTATGGAGTGGGAAGAGTTCACGCGGTTTATGGTCGAAAAAGCGGCTGCTTTCAAGGAGCTCCAGTCGATGGACCGGATCCCGGACTATAACCACAACAAACCGCTGCAAATCACGAGTATGGGTACGGTGCACGGGCACCACCGCCACCGCGACTCCATCGATCACATCTGCGTGCTGCCGAGACTCAAACAGTTTGCTTGCGTCGAAAACCACTCTCCCGACATCGCGCTGTACAGCAGCCGCAGTGGTGAGATGCAAGCGTGCATGCGGTGCCATGCAGTGCCCTTGGGCATATGCTACGTCGAGCCACTGCAATGTTTGGTGGCGGCCTGCGCGGATACCACCATGGTCACCTTCAACGTCGGGGGCGAATTCAGCCAAAAGGTGTGCAGTGAAAGCTCTGATGTGTGTGCAGTTCGACTCTCCAGTTTGCTGCTGAGTTGAATTAGGCCGATTTGGAGGAGTCTCTTCTTTCCCACTTCATTAAATCGCACGGTTGCTTTGCATGCTCGCTCTAATTCTAGTACTCCTTTTGCTTCCCTCGTCGCCTTATTCTCGCCAGCTCCGCTACAAGCAGCGCAGCATGTGGCCGACTCCCGACACCCAGCTCACGATGTGCTGGCAGCCCGCGCACCGTTTGCTGTACAGCGGCAGTGTGGGAGGCCGCGTGAACGCGTGGGACATCGAGAAAAGGGAACACAAGTCCTGCCTCGAGGGGCACACCGACATCGTGACGCAGGTAGGCTGCTACACGTCCTCTTAATCGTTTTTTTCTTGCCAAACGATCGCTTTGGCAGGCCTGTGTTGTATTACTTTCCACATATTGTTTTCTTTATCTTGATTTAAATCATTTTACTGTCTCTCATTTCTCCTCTGCACGCAGGTGCTGAGCCTCGATTACCTCGACAGCATTGTGTCGTCGAGCCTGGACACCACCATCAACATATGGGACACCTATACAGAGCAGCAGACAGCGCGGCTCATTGGTCACTCCAAAGGTGTCAACAGCGTGGCGTACAATGAGACGCACCGTTTGTTGATTAGCAGTGGCTTCGACCACGACGTATTCATCTGGTCCCCCTTCGTAAGCACTCTGCTGAACCGCTTGAAAGGGCACCGAGCCTCTTTGGTTGGCTGCGAAACGGTACAGGGCACGCACGAGCTGATCACCGCTGATGCGAGTGGCATCTTTAAACTTTGGGACTTGCGAAACTTTCAGGTAACCTGCATATCATTTGATTTATTTTTGTCTCGTTTACTTCGTGCTTTGGTTCATTTGTGTCCTTGAATCAACCTATGGATACATCTCCTTCCCATCTCCTAGATATGCGTTACTTCTCGCATTCACGTGGATAATCCTTCCATTTTGCCTCTATCTCCTACCATATTAGTGCATTCAAACCTTCACGACGGACCACGAGCCTGACGACCTGGATGACCTCACCGGCAACCTCAACTGCTTCGCCCACAGCAAGCTCCCGATGCTCAACGCCCTCAACCTAGGAGGCCACAATGACGAAGACGACGGTGCAAGACCGATGCTCGAAGACTATCGGCTGATTGCCGGCAGCAAAAAGCTGAGC
>Ga0307979_1001004_pt1 | contig 19968 bp, 14 predicted proteins | sample OrgLakmetage1058_FD_201833 | JGI IMG/M metagenome (GOLD analysis project Ga0307979, IMG submission 201833) | Saline water microbial communities from Organic Lake, Antarctica - #1058 | ecosystem: Environmental > Aquatic > Non-marine Saline and Alkaline > Saline | place: Antarctica: Organic Lake...
AATTATTTCATGGACAGTTTCCACATTTGAGGGTTAAACTTCTGCCTGACGCATTGGCTTCTGTGTCATTTGAGTTTTCATTAGTTCGAGTTCGAGTTCAAAATGGAAAAATAGTCACAGTGGCAAACAAAATAACTCCTTAAATACTGCATATACAAATACACAATTCAGAAAAATTCGCCCTAGAAGGCCATTCAAGGCTCGAGCTGGCACCTTTCCTCCGAACATATCGACAGGCTTCGCAAGTTGCTCGTTGTCTGCCAAGTCCAAAGTCCATGCGGCATCGCCTGCCCTCTTTCTTGCTAACAAAGATCTATATCACGAAGCTGCAATAGCGCATGCTGTTCACACGCAAACGTTCACAGTCCGGATAACGAAAAGCAGGAATTGCTATTCGCTCCAGTAGCTATACTTGACGAGGTCGAGCAAAGAATTGATTGTGCTCAGACTCAGATTCACCTTTTATCCGAGTTGGTGGGAAGTTCTCACCGCTCGTCCTGAACCGATTTCCTTTCAGCAACCACGAAGTCCCAGAAGTGATCAAGAAGGAGGTTCGCGCAACCCCGAGCGTTCAATGAATCTTTTAGTTGCCTTTATGCTTCTGCCTGAACAGAGTAATGGCTTCGGAAAAGCCAATGTTGTCGACTACTTACTCAGCAGAATTCACATTAAAGCGACTATGCAATGGGCGCCTTTTGGTAGTGCACCAGCCAAGTATATGTCTTCTGGGTAGTCACCTAGTTCGACTCCGCTTCATATCATCGAGTTCGTCGGCACCAACGCAGCAATGCTACGGTGGCGACGGTAACGAAGGCCAGGACTGCCGCCAACAAAGCTAATGTCTCTTTACGCTCGATCTCGCCAACTTCCTTGTGAAGCTTCTTTTCTGCGTGCCTTCGCTTGGTAGCCTCCTTTTCGAGACCGGGTTCGTGTAGTACAGACGCATTAAGCTCGGTCACCACCCCAGAAATTGACTCGTCTGGTGCCTTGTTCCTGTCTGAATCGTCTTCAGCTAATAACTCTTTGATACTTGATGAATCTATATCAGATTCAGCGCGCATTCTCTCTTGTTTCATTTTGTATTTGCTGATAGATTCCTCCTGCTTCTGTTTTGTAGTCTTTTGATGGTAACGTCTCTTTGCCATCCTTTCGTGGGGCGTCATGAATCGCTTTTGACTACGTTGGCTGCGCTCTTCATAGGCTAATGCGCAGGTATCGATGTATAAAAGGAAAGCCACGAAAAAGGACAACATAGCACGAAGCCAACTCATTGCCATAAAAGATTCTAACTGGCGAAGAATGGGTGCTTTTGCAGCCTTTGGAAATATGACGAAGTCGCGGCTCGATTTCCTTTAGAGTTAGACGAAGTTGGCAAATGATGACAACCAGTATTAAAATGCGAAGTAGATCACACGCATTATGCCAAAGACATGCACTCAATATGCTTCACTAGCGGTGTATGCGACGGTGCTGGGCTCGCATATGTAGTAGTAGTCTAATGTCTAATGTACTACTTTTTTTTTCTGCAGGGACTGATGACTGCACGAAGACGAAGATCCACTCATGAATCTCTCCCTGTAACAACAGTCGTCTGTTCAGCCATTGGTTCAGCAGTTCAGCCAGCCACTTGGTCATCGTCACTTGTCAACATCACGGCGACATGACAACAGTACTTAGGGTAGACAGTAGCAATAGCACAGAGCACACTGCATAGCAACGAAGTAGCATGAACTTGCAGCTTGCAACCTCATACCATTGTTGAGGAGGGCTGTGGTGTGGCTAGACTAGGCTAGCCCGCTGATCTTGAGCAGTGTATTGAGCGTGTAATCATGGAGTTAAGCTCATTCCCCCCAATTTCGGAGTTCGATGGCGCCGCATTTTTGCGTGAATTTCAAGTAACAAATTATTGAGTATAGGAATCTCCATGATACCTGTATTCCCGATTTTTTTATTTCAATTACATGCGTGCATGCTGCACTTTAGGTTGAGGCTCGGAAGTCGGCAGCTTGCAGTGCAAAGGGACAGCCAGTAGACTTCTTCCCCGAGGACGCTGCATGCTCTGTTTGCGCTGCGTACTCCGAGCCAAGCTCGAGTCCGTTGTACTCCCACTCAGCATGGGTTCAGCTGTGCTGTGGGCAGGCTGTGTGCCGAAAGTGCATGACGAAAGGGAGAGCGAAGCCAAGCTGCCCGTTTTGTAGCGTAGCCTTTCCGAGATCTTTCGAGGAAGCACAACGACTTCTCCACAGCCAGGTGTGGTATTTCGCACAGGCGCAGCTACCTTAGCTAGCTAAGCTAGCGTGATCTATAAAGAGAGAACTTCGACGCTGCTTGCATCATCCATTACTTTTCATGATGATATTCTGTTGGATGTGCCCTGTTGTTCCTGGAACCAGGCAGCGCAACCAACGGGTGGAGCGTGGGCCAAATACGAGCTTGCTACAGGCAGTTGGCCCGGAGCAGCTGGAGGCAGCGCGCAGCCTTTTTCCGAAGGAGCTACCCGGCGCAAGTTCCTGAAAGAAGCAGCACGAGACGGGCTGGCGTCGGCGCAAGTGACTTTAGCCTTAGAAGAGCACTTGACGGGCCCTTGCCGCACCGCGCCATCGCCGAAAGACATGAAGGGTGCGTGGGTTACCGTTAGTGGTTGTTGATTTCCTCCTCCATTTTGTTTGAGTGTTAGCGGTGAAGGCTCAGGTGTGATGTGAGACCAAATTAAAATCTACTCACTCTTCATGTTACGCTTCCGCATGCATATTTCTTAATTTTCGCTTCCTATTGCCATCCAACCACTTTGACTTCACTTCATTTTGTTCAACTTTTCATAACAGCGGCGCAAAGTTTGTTGGTGTCCGCAGCCGCCAAAGGTCATCCCATGGGCCTGTTTTATGTTGCTGTTTTTGTAGTCATGCACGCTCAGCCGTTGCCTGACGATCCCGTCTCCGACGAAAAGGTGGCCCTTCATTATGTAGTGTGGTTGTCTTTGAATGGAAGAGTGTGTGTGTGTGGCCTCAATGGGAGTAAGACACAGTCACGATTTGATAAGTGTACCGCTTATTCTCTCTTCAAACAAATCAAGCATTTTTTCTCGAACTATCTCTCTCTTTCTCTAGTGCTGCTGCTTGTCTGTCTTTGCATTATTTTTTTCCTTTTTTTATTCACTTTCACTTCTCACATTTGTATCACCAATCCTTCATTTGGGGGGGCAGAAGGACGGTGCTAGCGCCATCGCAGGCATCGCTTCAACTTCAACGAAGCATCCTCCTTCTCCTCCTAACAACGGCTGGTTTACTGCTCTGCTGTGCAATCGTTTGCGCACGTTAGCTTCCTTTGGGCCGAGCCTGGACCTCGGCGTAGCTGCACCTTTGCAGGTTTGACGTGGTTAAGTGTGTGCCATAGCGGTGGTAGTGGTGGTAGTTTTCAGAGTAAAAGAGATGAAATGAGCAGTATTCAAGCCCAGTTGTCGAGTGTCATCTTGATCGAGTAGTCGAAAGCGTGCTTTCTCTGTTTTATCATGATTCATTTCTTCAGTTTTCTATTTCTAGGACCGAGTGTTTGAGCTTCTTCGAGTGAGCGCTGCTCGGCTCGCGCCTCCTGCTCTCGCCCTTCTCCTCGCCCTTTCGGCAGACCACGCGGCCTACGAGAATTCTCGGCGTCAGCCAGTTGATGACGAAGCACTCGCAGCAGCCGCGGGTAAGAAATTATCCGTTGAAGATGATACGCCACCACCTGCTGGTTCCGAAAATGGAGCTAAGGAGGTAACAACAGCAGCAGCAGCGACCACAGAAGAAGAAGAAGAAGAAAACGAAGCAGCAACCCTCCGTGAGATGTTGGCTGCTATGCCACCCGAAGCGCGCGCTGCTTTGACCGAGCGGCGTTTTAAGCCCACAGGCGCCCAGGAGGCGCCCGCCGCGCTCGCCGCTGCTTTGCGGAATGCCCACGCGCTCGCGAACCCGGTGTCGAAGACCCACAAAGGAGGTAGTGCAGCAGCGATGGCTGCAGGGGGAGCAGGAGATGGCGGAAGAGCGAGCAAGGCAGCATCAACGACGACAGGAGCTTGTGCAGCTTGTGGTACGAGTGGCGCCAGCCTGTACTGCAGCCAGTGCCGCACCACAGCGTATTGCTGCAAAGGCTGCCAAAAGGTAAGTCTTAACATCGCGTTGTTTTGACGGTTGATTGGATTTCTGCAATTATTTCTTTCGCGCGCACCGGGTCTAGTGTCAAAATCAAAAAGAAGAAAAACCAATGACGGAGTGTGAGTGTAGATTGCGAGAGAATTTTTGACGAACTTGTATGGTGTTCAGCACCTATGAGCTACCGCATATCACACCAAGTATATCAAAACTTCCCTGGATAACCTGTGTCACCTGCGTGTTATTTGCTGCGTGATCCCTTTTCCTGCGTACTCCTGCTTAGGCTCATTGGAAAGCAGGGCACAAGGCGGCTTGCGCAGTCGCAGGAGCAGTGAAAGACGCAACGGTTGTGGCACCCAAAGCGAATCCGACATTCTAAGCGCAAATCGATGAGCTGGCACTTGTTTTTAACAAAGGTTCGCGCGAATATTGGATTCATTTATTTCGCCGCTTGGCGTCTCTTTGAAATACGCACCTCTTCCCGTAGAAAGTTCCGACGTTCTCGGTGGCGTTTTTGTTCTAGCTATGGAAGTCTAGTCTAGTCTAGCTAATACTCCCCAAGTACAAAGAAACAACACTTCGGCATATGACAACAGAAAAATTAACCTTCAGGACAAGTCTGACTGGGCTGAGTGTCCTTTAGCGCAATGGAAGCGCGATTCGGATTACTACGAATACCATCTCGATTTGCGCGATTTCGATGGGGAATTGCCAATGGAACGGGATTCGAAATAGAAATAGAGAATGAATAAGCCCGACACTTTGCCTATCGCTATCGCTTATCGCCCTTCTTTCATGAACAAAACAGGTGCATTCAGGAAAATTGTCATTTACTTTCGAAAGACACCCCAACTCGACTCGAACTCTGGCCTATGCAAACACAACCGACACAGAGATGCCAGTGCCACGGACAGAAGTATAAGCGCGTGCGTTGCACGCAAGTAAAAATCGTGAATTGTAAATCGTATAAAATCTTTAAGATACACAAAGTGTCTGGGATTTTTTTAATGCGAATTAATCGTATTGAACACGAAAGCCGAAAACGCGAAAGCCACGAGCCGAGAGCCGGGTCTCTAGGACCCTAGTTGGCCTCTAGTTTACCTCTAGTACGTAGCTAGAGAGCTACAGTTAATTAAGTCCCCTCCTCTGCGGGCGGAAACTCTTCTTTTGAGCTGCACTCTCAAAGCATGGAGGAGCGTGCCTCTTTGGACCGCCACACCGCTACCAGTAACCAAGAAAACCCACGAGGCTGCTGGGTTTTCCTTAGATTTCCTTCAGCGTTATTGGCAATCACCGGATCTTTTGCTGAGCCGAAATGGGTATAAAAGTGGCATGTGCGCCTGACTAGCTCTTAGGTTTAGTGTAAGCAGCTTTGCCTTTCCTCTCTACCCGTTAGCCTTCTAATTCCGGCCCTTCGGGGCCTGTCTCAAGAACTACTGTACAGTAGCTGTAGAAGGCCGACTACAGTACTTACTACCTGCAGTTCGTAACGTGCCACAGTACAGTACTTGTCGATTTCACTCCAGGATTCGGGCTGCTTCCTCCCCTGTTGGGGTAATCGTGAAATGAAAGATTAAAGCATGAAAATGGAAGCGCTCTCTTCCGTATCTAATGTTCTGAATACTGGCACCGTTCGACAATTCTTCTTGGTGGCAATTCAAAAAGTACGATGAATAAAGGGCCTAACCGCAAGTGGGTAGGGCAGCAAACGAGCATTAGCCAAGAGATCAAGCGCAATCTCCGGAACTACACTGACGCTCAAGTCCTAGCTGAGGTAAGAGATGAATAAATAAGATTCAAATCACATGCATGGCCGAACGCTGTTCTAATTGTATTTCACGGAGACTACTTTTCATCATTTTTGTGGTTCGGTGGCAGCTCCTCCAAAATGCCGACGACGCAGGCGCTACTCGGGTGGCTTTTATGCTTGACGAGCGCCACCATGGCACCGAACGGCTTGGAGATCTCGGCCCAGAAGTAGCTTCACTGCAAGGTCCAGCGCTGCTGTGCTACGACGATGCCGTCTTCAAAGAAGAGAACTTCGAGGGCTTGTTTCACTTTGGCGTTGGGAGCAAGAAGGGAGACCCTACGCAGACGGGGCGTTTCGGCCTCGGCTTCAATGCGGTGCGGTCCTACTGAAGTAGTAGGAGCTACAGATCTGCAGTTGCGTTTGTGCAGTAGTCGAGTAGCTTTGTGAACCAGCCACTGATCTTTTCTTGTTGTCTTGAAAGTCTAATTGAATGTGCAAACTATTGTTACCGCATTTTGCAGGTGTACCATCTCACTGACGCGCCGATACTCGTTAGTGGTGCTACTTTCCTTGTTCTCGACCCTCAACGACAGTACCTCGCTGGCCTTAAGGTTCGTTCGCAGTATGGGCCTAAAGATCAATCCATAGCCCTATTTTCTTCTTAAATCCTTTGATTGCAAGCATTTTTGCTTTCTGGTTTTCCTCATCTTGCACAGGACGCTCCGGCAGCAGCCCCTGGAGTTGCCATCACCTGGGCAAACGACCCAGCTGGATCAATGGATGACCTCTTCGCAGCTTTTCACTCGGGCCCAGAGTTTGCCAATTGCAATCTCGCACATTCTGACCATGGAGACGCCGCTGTTGGTGGTTCCGCTGAAGTTCCTGGTACCAGCACTAGCACTACCCAGGCAGTAGCCGAAGCCCTCACATGCCCAGCGTGCACGTTTACAAATGCACCTCGTTCTACCAAGTGTGCAGTCTGTGAGACAGTGCTGCCTGCACCAAAGCACTCAGCAAATGCCGAAAACTTTTCCACGTCCACAACAGCCACAGCCTCAGAAAGAACTTCTGCAGGCATTTACCCGGGTACCCTGTTTCGATTTCCGTTGCGCACTGCCGCCCAGGCCGCCACCTCAAGCTTGCGGCGGGAAGCGTCCACTCCTGCGCAAGTGGCTGCGATGCTCGAAGCTTTTGCTGCTGATGTGCGTGACCTAAGGGATGAGAGAGGAGGATTGTAGTATGAGGGCGCTCTTGTATAATGGATGGGGGCTGAAAATTAGAGTCTGAATGTGCTTTTAGTTCACGTATTGTAGCTCGTTAAATTGCTTCTTGTTTCCTTCGCAGAGTTGCATTCTATCATTTTGTTTTTTTTCTGACGCATTCTTCATAATTTTAATCTGACACGCAAATTTGATGATAATTTCCAGGGTGCTGAGACAGCCCTCTTTCTTCAGCACGTGTGCCAGCTTGAAATTTGGCGCTGGTCAGAGACGGCATCCTCACCACAACTGCTCTGGCGCCTTGTAGTGACGCCATCATTGAATGTGCAGGCAGGAAGAGGTGTACTGACAGCGGCGCAGGCCAGGGCAAATATGCAGCTAGAACGCGCAGCTTTGCATGGCTGGGCAAGGGATGAACTCGAGGCTTGGGATCAACAGGAAAGGGCAATACAAATGCAGCGAGAACAACAAGATCGTAAGAGCGGGAAAGGTGGTTGTGGCGAAGACGATGAGTTGGAAGGAGGTTGGCGTATACAGGGGGCGAGTTTAGCGCTGGCGCAGCGACTGCGTTTGAAAGGGCCTAAGGCGCCACCTCGCTTCACGCTGCGCCTTCGAGTCAAGATCGAGCGATGGAGTAACAACAATGCCTCAGCTGAGGGCGCATCTGAAATTGTAGCAGGAGTATTGATCTCAGAGAAATCAGCAGCAGGATCAAGAGCATCAGTTGTAGTGACTGAGGCAGCAGAGGCAACACTACCAGCAGCGGTGGTAGAAGATGAAGAATGGTGGTTGCGCAGTGGCGTGGGTCAGGGAACGAGTTGGGCGCTGGCGTCAAGTGTTGAAGCAGAACGCGCAGACCATGCGCTATGGCCTGCCGTTACAGTCGCTGCTCGCGTTTCACGCTTCGTTATAGACGGCAGTAGCAACAGTGGCAGCAGCTGCAGTGATAGTAGCAACACAGCAAGCAGCGCAACTTCTAGTAGCGCCTTGAATACTAGCAGCAACAGTAGCAGCAGGAGAGAGGGCTACTTTGATTCACATGTAGCAGTGGCAGGGCACGCTTTTGCTGCTTTAAAGCTGGCCTCTATACCTACTGGATGGCCAGTACACGTCTCTGCGAGATGGGCGCTCTCTGACAATCGCCGAGATCTTGTACGTTTCTATTATTTTGCACACAGCCATAATCTCTCAAAGAATGAAAGCTAACCTTTTTTAAATTTTGATCTTCAGAATGTTTCCTTTATAATCAAAACGATAGTGTCGAATCGATTCCTTCAGCGTTCTCTTTTCTTATGGCAACTGATTATTGATAGCTTAGTGGTTTTAGGAGAACGATTGCACGCTGAAATGTGTGTATCTCTACTTGTGGCATGTCTACTGTGGTTTACTCTTAGGTGCGTGGTGCAGCTTCTTCTGAGCGTTTGGATGCTGCTTGGAATTACGCGCTTCTCACGGACGCTATTCCCCAATTGTGGTCTGAACTACTGCTCGATCTTCGAGCGGCGCCTTGCTTGAGCTTAAGCACGTACTACCACTTATGGCCTCGTTTTCAAAACCCAGGGGAAAGCCCAGGCAACAAACACCAGAGCGGCAGCAACAGCGCCCATTCAACTGCCATGGCTGGTCTACCTATTACTTGCTTATTTGACGCTGCAGTGGCACCCACGCTCGCTGCCCTGGCTTCATTGCCTGTGCTCCGCGTTATAAGACCTATTAGCGACGAGCCTCCTGCACTAGATAAATCCTCAAAGTTGTCTAGCAGCAGCCGCAGCTTCGTGCAGATATACGCTCACGGATTTGATCCCACCACCAGCAGTAATACCAGCAGTAGAGACAGTGCTTTGAGGGAGCACCAACTTATGACGCAGCGCGACCTTTTAGAGGTGAAGGAAACTGAGTGGCAGCCTCTCGCCAAAGCAAGTTTTGCCCTGGGTTTAAGCTGCCCTGACCTCCCGCCGCTTGGTCTTGACGTAAATACAAGTTCCGGCAGCCTTGGAGAGTACAGCAACAGCAGCAGTGTTGGTGGCAACGTTCCTATTGTTGGACCTGCTGATGCCGTGCTGGGCGTCAGTGATGGAGTGGGGCCACCACCTTTAGTTGTAGCAGCTGGTGCAGCCGCTTCCGAGGCACGGCGACATTGGTTCGCCCTCGTGTTTGCTTATGAAGCTGTGCCGTGGGCTTTGGCTCAGAGAAAGCACCGCCAACGCCTCGACTCCTTGAGAAGAGGCAGTGCAGATAGCAGCACCACCGACAGCGGCAATCTCGGCAGTGTCGACGATGGCAGTGTAAGCAGCAACAATGGCAATTTGACACCTATCGCGGTGTTTCGGCGGGCTGGATGGCGGCTTGTGCGGTGGTGCCGCCACCGCGGGGCTCGATTGACTTCAGCACTCGCACTGAGCGGCCTGGAAAACTTGTCGGTTGCTCCTTCACATGTCCTGGAATCACTGCGCTCGGCAGCACGAAGGCTGGATCATCCACACGACTCTCATGCGGCAGCGACAACAATCGCAGGCGGTGTATCGCCACCCCTCAGTTCTGAAGAGCAGGAGCAACAGCAAGCATTGAGGCAGGTGATGCACCACGCTGGTCGTTTTTCCTCACAGGCCGCTGAATCATGGATTGCGCAACAGGGTAGCGGTGGGCTTGACAGGAATGATATGAATGACTTAAGCTTGAAGTTACCTTGGCCTAATTCTACGCGTGAAGCATTGATCGAACTCATACTTCGAGACGAAAGCGGCCGTAGTGCGGGCAATGGTAGCAGCAGAGGGGATCAGCATCACCGTGAAGGTGCTGTTGAAGTGAATCCGCCCGAAGAAGCCAGGCGTTACTCGTTCGTATGGAACGACGACACGCCTGGCACAGGCCACGGGCGAAGCTGCTTGGGGTCCCCACAGGCCTGGAGCACGCGCTGCAACAAAGAACAGTGGTGCGTGCTGGACTTGTGCAGTGGCCTTCCACCAAGCGTTGTGCCATCTCTGTTGTTTCCCAGCACAAGCAATGTTAGCACCGCTAGCAACGAAAGCACTACTAGCAACGGCAATAGCTTCAACGACAGCTACAACAACGGTGAAGGTATACCTCAAGTCGTAGTGCACGGTGTTGTGCTTCAGCGGCGCGGTGACAAAAAACACAACAATCAGCGTGTCACCAAGCTTCGAGCTGCTGTATCTGACGACGGTGAGGTCTGGACCCCTGTGACTGCCACCAGCACTCGTGTAAACGATTGTGTCAATGGCAGCACTGGCAGCGGTGGAGCCTATGCTCCTTGTGGGGGCGATGAATTTTTGGTGCCTCCCGAGCACCGTGGCCGATCCTGTATTTGGTTTCTGCGCCCTATTCTGGGGCGTTGCTTGCGTTTGGAGCCTATTGCGTGGCAGGGCCATAGCAGCATGCGCTGTGGTGCGCTGGTGTCCTCGCTTGTACCTCCACCGACTTGTCTCATCCCACGTGAGAACGATAGTATTCCATTCACTCTTTCTTCCACAACGGCTACCTCCGTAGGAAGTCTGCCTCCTTCTGGGAACAATGACAACCATTCCCATGCAGTGAACCGTCAGTCTTTTCCAATATCTGGACCCTTGCTGGTGGCTTCATCACCAGGTCAAGCAAAAGCCCTCTTGCCGCTGTCCTTGCACGCAAACTTTGTGGCACCAAGCTTAGCACAACGGCTATTAAGGTTGAAGCGAGAGGGCTCTTTGCACGCGCACTGGTTTGAAACTCGTGCGATAACACGTCACAAGAGCAGTGTTAATCATGGACAAACGGGTGCAAACGATATAAGTGCAGATGAAAGAGCAGCAGCAGCACTGGAAGAATTCGGAGTGACATCACTCGCACTTCGTCTCAAAGCAGTGCTACCTTTTGAGTGGGAAGGGGCGACGTGCGTACCCTGGACTCCACCACCACTGCCACGGCTGCAAAAGAATTGTGAGGAACGAGGCAACAGCCAAGGTGGTGACCAAAGTCGAGAGGCAGGAGTTGAAAGTGAAGTTAGAGAACGAGGAGAGAATGCTGGCGCTGCCCTAGACGACAACGATACTCGCTTGACTTTGGGTGCTCATAAATTAGGCCAAAAAGCAGCATTACCATCAGCGAGTGAAATATTTGAGTGCTGCGACGGATACAATACTGGTAGTAGCAGTAGTGATGTGCTGAGTAATTTTGGCCCGGACACTTTATGGCTTCGGCGCTTTTGGCGTTTTGCGGAAGACGAAGAGCGCAAGTGGGCAGGAATAAGAGGAAGACGAGGAGCAGATGGCAGCACTTCCATGAATTGTAGCCAAAGTCCATGCCAAGCGGCAGCAGTCCATTTAGCGCCATGGCCGTTGGTGCCTGTGCTTATCAATACTGCTACTGAAGAAGGCTATGCGGCAACGGATGACGTCGGCGAATGTAGTATCAGTGGCCGTGATGGATTTTGTAATGAAAGTAGCAGTACAATCTATGTTACGGGAGGAGCTGAGCTGCGGTTGGTGCGATTGGACTTGGCAAAGTGTGTGTTGCGCATACCACGAACCGATAATAATGCAGCACCTCTTGACTACCTGCGAGACGCAAGTCATAGTGCAGCTACTGCTCCTCCTGTTGCTGCTGCTCCTGCTCCTCATGATTCGGGCAATGTTGAAAGTCTTAACCCAGGGAGCAGCGTCAGCGGCAGTAAGAGCTCGGGAGGAATGCTCGGCCGCATGGCAGCAAATGCACGCTCAGTTCTGAAAGGAGTTCCGTCATCATCATCACCAACCACATTGATGACAAGTGCATCTTCTTCGTCTTCTACTACTCCTGGACAGAGTAGTGCTAACCCTTCTTTTGATGCAGATATGGAGGCTGCTATCGCTGCATCTTTAGCTGAGAGCATTCGACTCGACGAAGCTGAAGCTGCGTTACCTCCGCCACCGTCGTATGAAAGCTTAGAGCAAGACATGAGCAGTAGGAGCGCGTACGACATCCAGAGCACGGAGAATTCCAATCCTAACCGTCAAAATGACAATGTTGAGCCATTTTCGGGCCCTAACTCAGGAGTAGAAGCAGCTCTATTCGGGGCTCCTCCTGCTTGCACGCATGCTCGATGGTCGCGCGAGCTCACGCTTCCAGCAGCTCCCGTTTTGAGTCCTTCAGATCGCCACGCACTTCGGTTGCTGTGCGCCGCAGGTCTGCCTATCCTCGCCGAAGCCGATCCAAATTCCGGCCTGTCATTTGGACTGCCGCCGCCCACTCCTACTGCTGCAGCATCATCAGCAGCAACCGAAGCGAAAGTGGTAGCAGAACCACATGTCAACGGCATTTCGGGCCTAAATGGCGCTGCAGGTCTATTGCCTTGTCCACTCTTTTCGCCTCGTGGCGTTCTTCGGGCATTGGCTGCACTTGAGGCTGCAGGATTGTGGGTAGACAATAATGAGCCACATGAGCGACTTTGTGAAGCATCACCAGAGGCATCATCAACAGCAAAATCAATAGTCTCTTCTTCTGCTTCTCCGTCCACAAGGGCGACTGCAGCGAAGGCTACGTCAATAGCGTCGTCGCCTCTTCTTCAGTTTGATGCATCGGCGTGGACCAGCGCGGACCGAAATGCATTGCTGGCTTGGTTCAGCGCCGCTGCTCTAACTGCCTTACAACCCGAGGAGCTTGAGACTCTACAAGCTTTGCCCTTGTTTGAGCGCGCATCCGACGGAAAATTCGTGGCTATACGAGGGTTGTCCCATGCGCGTACCGTGCCGTCAGATTTGCCTGGCCTAGACCTCCTTCAGAAGCCATCTTTTCGTCAAGATGGTGATGATCAACCGTTTGGACAGACGGAGCAGGCTGGCTCTGGCCCGAGTGGAGAAACTAATGACAAAGAAGATTTGGTCTTGTTTCGTCGCAAACCGTCTTTGGAGGCCGTCTATGAAATGCTGGGTTTAGCTTCTTTGACCGAAGAAGAGCTTTACACTCGCCACGTTTTCCCTTGTTTCCCCACCTTCACGGAGGCAGCGCGACTCCTGCATTTGCAGCGCGCTCTTAAAGTGGCCGACGCACTGCCTGACCTTGAGCGGCGACTCAAGTTCCGAGAATTAGCCGCAAGTGTGCCTTGTGTGAGCATGGTTGTCGTTGACGGCAGCAACGATGACATTGGTTCAAGAAGCCAGAGCAGCAGCAGCAGCAATAGTGGCCGTGGCAATGGTAGAAACGTACGGCTTGTCGCAGCGCAAGATTTGTTTGACCCAGATCCACGGCTGCCTTTTCTAGAGCTCTTGCCACACAAGTGTGTCCCTGCTCGCTACTGCTACCCCCAACCAGCCCAGTCTAGTGTTTCTTCCTCTTCCTCTTCGTCTTCACAGCCTCGGTTTGAGTCGTGGTTGCCAACGCTTCGTAAGTTGGGAATAGCGACGCGTGTCAACCGTGCCACTTTCATGAGCCTCGCACTGGAAGTCGCGGCTGCAAGTGACGCTGTGCGTGCCAGAGCACTCTTAAAACTTCTTGCTAAAAGCTATCGTAACCTCGCGACTGAGCATCAAGTTCAAGAAGGGGCAGGTTTTGAACAAGAGGAAGCTTATGTTGGGCGTGCAACTGATTACGATAACGGTTTCGACCATAAAGATGGAGATCATTTGAAAGAGTCAACGAGTCTAGGAGAAGACGGAGAGAGAATCAGTACCGCAACTTCTAACTTTTCTAGAAGCCATGAAGAGTGGCCTCCTTCTGATCTGACTTCTGCATCTTCATCGTTGTCGTACTCAACCGATCCTGAGACTACGTCCTTCTTCGCTACGATAGCTGACCTACCCCTGGTGCGGCCGCGCAAGCTCCCTGATATCGAGAGCGCCTTGGGAGAATACAAATTTGGCGACAATAAACACGAAATGCCGCGTTGCCCTGTTGTGGAGTTTATGCAAAGGTTTACTGAAATGCCAAGAAATGCCATCAGCGACAGCAGGAGTAGCACGACATTGATCTTAGTGCCCCTATCTGCGTGTGCTGATTACGCAGACTTCGACTTGTGTTGGTCGCAGCGGCCCGTATTAGGTGATTCCTCGCTGTACCTTCCAAACGCCTTAAAACAGCTCCTTGGGCTTTCGCCTGCCGGCCCACCTTTGCACGAGTGTGCTTTGCATTTGGTGTACTTAGCCACTGTACCTCCTACACATCTCCTAGCTTTAGATCGAATCCGCCCATTGGACCGAGCCATCGACCAAGTCTATGAATATCTCGCGCGTGCAATCACCTTCGGCGTGCCTTACGAGCAACTCGACACTGGTGGTGCTCGCACAAAAATCACTGAAATACTTGGTGAGACGAACAAGCTCGTGTTCCGCCGCACGCATACTACCCCATCTACAGTTGAAGGCTCTGGTGCTCAAGCTGGTTCGACGACAACAACAATGCCAAGCTTTAATAATCTGCGTGGAGGAGAAACAAGACCCGCATTTGTGGCTGGTTCGAATGTCTTCGCGTTTTTGCCGCACCCCATGGCGCCGCTGGCTTGGCACACCCGCGAATGCCACCGTTTCTTTCACGAGGCGTATATATCGCCCAGTGCATCTTCATCGTCATTGTCGTCGTTGTCATCGTCGTCAGGGTTCTATGGAGACAGAACACGGCATGCAACGGCGTTGGCCGGCTGTTTCGGCATTCGATTGGAGCCCTCCCCTCAAGAAGCGGCAGAATGGGTGAACGATGTAGCTAAACTTGCGCGCGTGCATGCAAAGCAAGCTTTCTATGCTAGTGCTGGCTTATCGCTTCTAGACGATGGTGTACCAGGCAGTTTGAGCAATCAAAGCGAAGCAGACGAGGATGCGGCGCCAGCAGTGCTGCCACCTGACCATTTGCGGCTCGTTTGTCATGCGCTGCGCACTTTAGCGGCCCTGGAACCATCGGATGCGAGAGCGGAGGCCTTGGCGACTGTAAAAGCCCCAAATTCACGGTAAATAAATGATTTAGACTCCTCTATGAGCATTAAATTACACACTTTCTGATTATTCTCAGTTCTTTTTTTGCATTTCATTACCCAACGTCAATGTCTTTCTATAGATTGTGTACTTGTATGCCTTGACAATTGGTGTGACGTTGCCCTGTTTTAAAGGTGTGAGCTGGTGCCTGCGCGCTGGCTTCTCATTGATGACGCACCTTGGCTGGAAGGCCGCCTCAACCCTACTAAACTTCACCTCGCGCATTCGCTCTTGTTGCGACCTTCTGAGGACACTTTCGTGGGCAACGCTACAAGGAAACGATATGAGGACAGCCATGGAGACAGCCGCGACGGCAGTGGCATTAGTAGTGACCGCAGCAGCAGGAGTGAAGACTTATTGGATCTTCTGGGCGTGCAATCTCTGAGTCGCGTCATCGAGGAGCGACTCGCAGGAAACTTTGAACCATTGCCTGTGTCTCCGCAACCGCCACCCTTGTTGCTTTGGAACGAAGCACTCAAGTCGTCTGCGCTGCGGCACGGGTTGCGGCAGCTCATCAGGCACGAAAAAGACGAAAGTCGAGCCACCCACCGAGGCATGCTGGGAGGTATCTCGGGAAATCAGTTCAGTCAGGCTGATGGTCAAGAGGGTAGTAGCCACAGGAACAGCAGCAGCAGGAACAAAAGTGTGATGGAGCGCCTTTTGGAGCTAGAAGGAGTCACTTTGCAGGGTTGCCGAGGTCTCGAAACGGCTTTTTGGGTCAACGGTCAGGACGTTACTGCGCCGTCGCTTCATCATACGCACAGAGATACTTCAATGAGTAGTAGTTTGGCACATGATCCTTCAAGCCAGGCAGACCCTCGCGGTGGTCGTTTCGGAAGCAATTTCGTGCTCATCTCCGACGCTGAGAGCGGCACCGCAATGGGCGGCAATACTACTCACAAACTCCTAATTGACGTGTCTTCAGGAGGAGGTGATCGGTTATGGTTGAATTATGTAGTGCTGGCGCTCAAACAAAGCGTTCTTGGTGGTATGCCTCGCGACCTTTTGCCTTTCGCCATGATGCTCGATGCCGTTGGGAGCAGCCTGAAGGGAAATCATTCTAGCAACGGCAACGACACAAAGGGCTATATCAGAAATGATGAGCCCGCAGCTCGAGCAGCCGTTGGGTCAGTGCTGAAGTCTCACCACATCGCGGACCGGCGACTGAGTGACCACTTGGGCCTTGCTTTGCCTCGTGGGGCCGTGAGCCGTCTTGTGAGCGCTGCTCAATTGCATAGCAGCAACGCCAGCATTGCCAATGGAGGAGAAGGAGAAGCTGTTAACACTCTCTTTGCTGTGGGCGAAGAAGTAGCGTTTCGAGATGACTTGATGGAAATTTCAAGCCGAACAGCTGCTGAGAATGAAAAGGAGAGCAATAGCATCAGTGGAACTAGCAGCAGCAATACTAGCAGTGAAGTCGGTGGCCTGTTCCGTTATGGTCGCGTTGTACGCTGGGTAGGTGGGAATGAGGACACGACCAGTGGGTCCTTCACAATCGAAGACTCTGCCCACGGCACATCCCGTCAAGTGCAGCCCAGCAACGTCTTCAAGCTGCATTTGCCGCCAGGTGCTCTCAGCGCAAATGTGCCACTTGCTTCTGCTCATTCTGTCGGGGCAATGACCTCCGGAGAATCGACTGTGAATGCTGCGGCTATTGATCCTGTTGACGGTGCCGTAAGCGATGCCACAACTGCAAGCACCTCTGAGAGGGGAAATGCCGCTGCAAGTGCTGCTGCTGCTGGAGCGTTGGACGAGCAAGAGCTTCAAGTGTTGAAGCAGGCAGCTGCTAGTGCAAACACAGTTAACCGGGTGCGATACACGCCTCCGGATGAGGAATGGGCCGCCAAAGAAGCCTCCCTGGTGCGTGCTTTACGAGAAGATGATGGCATCAAACAACGCTTGCTCGAGGAAGAGGTACCCGGCACCAATAAAGTGCTGGTCAAGGGCGGCTTTTCAAATCCTTCATCTTCGTCAAATTCATCGAGTCGTGAGCTGGAAGCCGCTGCAAAAAGCTTGAGTGACGTCACTGTCGCCACCGCGAGACCACCTTCAGTGCGCAAGGGCATGGACTTGGTGCGAGTGGGCAACTTGGGCGAGACAGGGGTGGCGTTCTTTTTCGACCGACGGTCCATGCCACCGCCGCCTTCCCTTCTTCAATGGCTGGAGGCTCAGGTTTTTACATATATTCATTGCACCGGCAAAACTTCTTCTCTTTTTGCCAATTAGCGTTTTTTTATAATTAAATCTACAGTATGTTTGTATCTTTACGCTTAAAATGTATTCGATCCAGGTTCTTTTCGCATCGTTCATGTAATTCAAAATAGATTCGTCAACTGCTTTCCTTCTTTCCGCCTGATGTATGCACGCACATATTCAGATGGTCCCAGCTCTACAAGAAGTGTGCGACGTGTTCAATTTCGACGCGCGGTACGTCACTTTATTCCATCAGCCTGGGTCAGCTTCTCGCTTCGTGCGTCAGCGTATTCTTCTCAACACGGAACCCGTTTACGCTCGGCATTTTGCCGCCTCAGCAAAGCATGGAGGAAATAGTTTGGAAGACGTGAGACGCAGTTCGTTTGTGTGGTGCTATCTTTATGGCGTGCTGATCCACAAGCTAGGACATTTTCATGACATTGTACACGGCACGCGGCACGATTACTACATGAATGAGGTATTATATTGGTCCGCACGCGTCCGCTATCTATTTTGTGTATTTACTCATTTGAAAGAGAACACTCTGCTTATTTTTTCCAAGCTCATATTGAATACATAGTTTGGATTCTATTTTACACTCTACACTACCGCACAATCCGTACTTGAGGCCGCAGTAGCTCAATGACCATCAATGGAAGCCTTCTTTTCTACTACTTCTAAACATGCGTTTTGTTTGCATGTGGCGATCTGCGTTACGTGTGATCTTTATTTCGTACTTCTTTATCAGCTTCGCATCGAGTACATGGAAGCATGGATCGACCTTCTCGAGCGCCACGGATTCGATCCAGCTGCCATCGAAACCGAGACAACCACACGCTGGATGGTGAAGCAACGTGTGCCTGGCGAAACCGTGAATTGAGCGAATGGCGTGGAGGTCGAAGCCATGCGCCATAATTGGCACTGAGTGAAAGCAAAAGATGAGAGGTCGGATATGGTGTGGCGCACGAGGGACATCGCACTTAGACTGCATAATTCCAAAAGACGCAGATTCCCTGACTGCGGGCATAAGTTCATAAGGTGATCCATTAGAACGAGCTCATGAGAACACTTCTAACAGAAATCTTTAATCCAGATGCCGAGCTCCGGCTTGTAGCTATGTAGATTGGACCTTCTTTTGGACTGGTCTCAAGCCCTCCAGTTTCACTCCCAAGTATCTTACTGGCTATAGTTGGAGGTCCCAATACCTTGCCTCAAGTATACGTAGTAAGCTAGTGCTTGCTCTCGAAAATTATATATAGCTATCATCCCTACGAGATAGAGTATGGCTGGATGTAATCGCTATTCAATTCACGAAGGCCCCTTGTGTATTGCGTATTCGTCGGGGGGGAGGGGGTCAGGACGCAAGGCGCCTTTCGATTTGAGCCGCTTTGTTCGTTTGTCCTACCCCGTACGGGCTACACAGGAAAATTCTTGCTTCCGCTAGATTTTACAGTCACTTCCGACAATCCAACAAAGCATCATTTAACTGATTTGTAGTCGGAGGAGGAGTGCAGTCAATTGATTTTGCGTGCAAGTGAATCATAGGTGCTAATCTAGCATTCGTTCGATCCTCAGAAACTATGCATATTGCTAGCTAGGTAGCTAGCGCGCCGGCGAGTTCTTAAACTGCTTGTCAAGTCAAGTCGTAGATCCGTGAACAACGGTTAACGGCTGGCCTGAATTTAGGCAAAGACGGTGACGCTGCTTACAGGCTTATGCGCGAAGAATCATCTGCGCTACTAGGCACGATTTGAATTAGTGTAATTTTGGGGAGCTCTGGGGGAACGTAGGGCTATTAAGGTGCTGTATGGAGCTGCAGCGCTTGGGACTTCCGACGGTTCAAGTGCTTTTGCGGAACCATACAGACAATCCTACGCAAGCTGAAATAGCAGCCGCGGCCCTGGCAATTGGAGCTCACGATGACTGCAATATGTGCTGGCGTGTAATTGGTCGGTCGCACGATGGCGCGGAATCCCCGCTGCTTACTGCAGTGGCGAAACTCGCGACAGCGCCATCTGACGTTGCAACCGTTGGGCTTCGACACAGTACAGCGGTCGTCCTCGCGCGTTGTGCAGCTCTAGCTGAAGAGTTTGAGCCTAACGATGATGACCCAGCAGGTCCATGGTCTGTGGGTATTTCCACGCCACGAGTGCTCTCAGTCTCATCTCAAGGCCGTGCTCGAAATAGAGAATGGCCAGTGGGTGATTGCAGAGAAATTCAAACAAAGGGTGTGACAGGAGCGCAACGGCTAGTGAAGCATGATTGTGTGGACTACATATGCGCTGCGCTTGAGCGAGAATTGGAGGCCGTAGACTCTGCAGGTATTAGCAGAGGTGGGATCGCTGGCTCCAGTAACACCAGCAACAAGAGCATCAGCGGCAGCAGCAGCAGTAGCAGCAATGGTAGCAGTGACAGGAGTTGGATTGATAAGCACAGCACTCAGATAGACAGCGAAGAAGCGCTAAAAGGTTACTGGCTTTTGTCACTCGCTCATTTGGTGCGTGCATCTCCTGAAGCTTGTCGCTTAGTGGCTCAGCGCAAGCGCACGGTGGAGGCTCTCATGCAGTCAGTGGCTGCCCGAACCAGGAAGCCCAATGAGCAAGTTGCCAAGTCAACGAATGGTACAACTATAGATCGAATGGCGACTTCCAGCGAGGCTGATTGTAAAGATGAATCTATCGAGCCATCTAGCCAACCGCCGCTGTGGGTGTTACAGCGGGACTGGGCGCTATTTATTCTTCGGCAAT
>Ga0307979_1001005_pt1 | contig 19968 bp, 14 predicted proteins | sample OrgLakmetage1058_FD_201833 | JGI IMG/M metagenome (GOLD analysis project Ga0307979, IMG submission 201833) | Saline water microbial communities from Organic Lake, Antarctica - #1058 | ecosystem: Environmental > Aquatic > Non-marine Saline and Alkaline > Saline | place: Antarctica: Organic Lake...
AAACCCAAAGAAAAGTGGGAAACGGAAGTGGATAAGAAAGGTGAAGTTCATGCCGTTACAAATATTTTAAGAGGCAAGAATGCCGATTTCGAATCTGTACAAGTTAGTATAGCGTATCAATATGGGGTTGGAGCTGGCTTTTGTTCCTTTCTCTCCTTTATTGACAGTTTAATTTGTTGCTGTTAGTCACGACTGCAAATTTGTTATTTACATTATCCTTGATTAACAGTTTTATATGGTGCTTTCTTTTTAAAAGGGCCTCCATGGTTATCCAACTTTATATTTCTATGCCAAATAAACAACAAATTCATCCTGATTCATAACCCATAAAAACAAAAAAAAAGCTCTTGATTTCTCCAGAGCTTTTAACTTAGTAGCGAGGACTGGACTCGAACCAGCGACCTTCGGGTTATGAGTTTGAATACCCTACCAAAAAGCCTCCTAAATCGCTCTGTAATTAACTAAACCGTGTACGGTAGTGTGTACGTATGTTAGAGTGCAATGATAGACAAACATTGGGTTTAATCCATAATTAAAATTGAGAAAAATATTTAATTATAAACTGACATTATGAAAAAAGTGATTTATTCATTCTACTTCAACATGCTCGTCATCCTTATTATATGAGAACACCTGCTTTACACCTATTTCTTAACTCGTATAGCAGCACAAAAACTATTTAAACTATAATAGCTTGAATTGCGGAAACCCGTAACCTTATCACCATCGTTTGATGTTTATTTACACATTGATACAAACTAAGGTAAGTAAGAACGATAAAATAGAGGTGCCCAGGCAAGCATAAATGACAAACTAAACATGGAGTATGTATACTCATGTACAAAAAAGCCTTATCACTTAACTTTACCTAGATGCTGATTTGGGTAAGTCCCTATAAAAGGAAAAACTGCTTATTTAGATACTGATAAAATAGATGAAGCGGTTGCTTTACGATAATAGGGTGGTTTTTATGACTAAAAAACGTCATTCGAACTGCCTATATACATTGAGTAATTAGTGGATAAAGAGTCATATATGGATGATATAAAAAAAATACACAAACATAAAAATAAAAATCATGAAAAACATAATCACAATTTTGAGCTTAATTTTATTTCACCAATTAGGCTATGGACAAATATCAACTACTGAGGTGGTAAATAATCAAGAAAAGAAAACAACTGAACCATATGATAGTTTGCAAAATTTTCTGTCAGAAAATGCTAATAAATATATCGGACAAGAACTGTATCTAAAAGGAAAATCAGAGAGTTTAAGAAAATATGGATATAATAATTTTCTAATAAAGATGGGGGAAACTTCAAATAAGGAAAACATTTATAAATGTTGCGATGGTTATAATTCTAGTTATGATTCATTGAATAAAAGATATTTTAGTGTATTGGATGTTATTAAAAAAACAAAAAATTACGGTACAAAATTCTATTTAAAATTAAAAGATAAAAAATCTAACGATATACTTTATTTTGATTACGATTCTAGGTTTGAAAGTTCTTTTCCATTCATAACAGTAGGTTTTTTTGAAAAAAAGAAAGGATTTTTGAAGGGTACAAGTTTTATTTTTGGTGATGGTAAAATCAACAATATGAATGATATAACTACAGGAAAACCTATAAATTATAAACTTGGACAAGAATGGAAATATGTCGAATTGACTATTGAACAAAAGTACTACACTTTATCAGCTATCATAGAAAATGAGTATGCTGAAAAAATTGCCTTTAGTTATAACTCTCTTTATGGCGAAAATTCACGAGGCGTTTTTGAGTTAGAAAATGCTGAAAAATATATTGAAGATTATGATATTGATACCTTCAATGAAATGTTAAACGGAAAGGTTTTAGTAGGCTTTACGGAAAAAATGGTAATTAATACATGGGGCAAACCAAATAAAATTAACCGAGCATCATATGGCGACCAATGGGTTTATGATGGTCAGTATTTATATTTTGAAAACGGTAAACTAAAATCATTTAACTAAATATTTGATATTAAGGAGGTTTGCATAAAACTGAAAGCAGTAGAAAAATGAATGGAACAGAAATCGTTAAATACTTTAATATTGTTTTACTTTCTAAAAAGGACGATAAATTTTTTAGTGTGTGCCAATGTTCAGTCCCAAAACATCTAAAATGCGAAACAGTAACAGAAAAAAAATATTTCAATAATTATCCGAGCAAATTACCGATTTTTCAACAAGAAGAAATTATTTTAAACAGTTTGAAAATGGCTCATTTGAATTAACAGGTAAAGGTGAAAAAGCGAAAAGAAAAGGCGGACATTATGAACTGGAAAAGCATGAGACTGACAAAGAATATAAGCAAGACAAAAATTTAAGTTTAAAAGAAGCTTGAATCCAGCAAGAGTTTAAAAGTTTAAATTAAAATTTGGTAGTAAGATATTGATTTTTGGTTTAATTTTTACTGCTTTGAATCTTGTCATAAGAGTTGTAACTCTTGAATTTTGAAAAATGGTGAAATAGAAAATAAGCAAGGAATTCAAGAAGTAAAATAAATAAAAAAAGATAGCTTAAAATAAATACTTGTGCCAACATCGAATATAAACAATTGGGATTTAATTACTTAATTGGAAAGCAAAAGCAAATATCAAAGGTCTATGTTTAACCGAAAAGTTAGTGCATTTTAATCCGCTACTATTCTTATACAAGACCGTTACCACAAATTTGAACCAACCTATGGATAACAAAACAGAAATTGAAATTAAGAAGAATGATATTCGGACAATATTGCTTATTATTATAGTACCCATACTTTTGACTTTTGGGATTGAACATTTTGGGAATTTTAATTATCAAAGTTATGGCGGACAAATATCGACTGTAACTCTTTCTGGAGGTTCATTTACAACACCCTTCAGAAATAAAGTTATAATTGAAGGTGGCCAGAAAGCATATGAGCTACATAGTGACGGAATTTATAAAATCAATGGATATTACACCGACAAAATTCCCTATTACTTTAAAGGTTTAATTAAAGACATAATTTATCCAATAATATTAATCGTAATATCATTATTAATGTACTTCTTAAAACACAAATACTCAATTAAAGTTACCTAATGGCAAAAAAACAACTGAATATAAATGGAAAATCTATATCTATTTTTCTTCTTATCCTTTTGTTAGGAGTAGCAGGAATTGGATATTGGAAATATAAAGATTATGAAAGTAAATTATCGTGGCTTGAATCAGAAAAATATGATTTAAACGATAAAGTTGATGATTTAGAAAATGAAAGAGATGACTTGCAATCTGAACTTGATGATGCAATTGCAGAAAAAGAAATAGCAGAAAGTCTTTACGAGGTTATGTCTTCAAATTATGACAACCTTTTAGAGACAAGAACAAGTTACAATAGTCACGATAGTAGAAGCTATGAAAATTCTTATTCAAATAAAGGAACAGATTTTGACCTTCCTAAATCCCTTTCAAAATCATATAGAGATGGTGGCTTTATAATTAAACCAGATTTTGGAAACCTTCATTTGTTAATGAAAATGCCTCAAAGTGACTTCGAAAACAAAATGCGATCAAATAATTATGTACTAACAACGACAAGAGAAAGTTATATAAATAATGATACTAAAAGCGTTTATTGCACAATTGATAAAGAATGGAATAGCGTTGCAATGATAATAACGGATAGTTACAATTCGGATATTGAAACTTTTTTTAGCAAGAATAATATCAGCTTTAAATACGAAGATGGCGCAAAAGTCTACTATTATACATTTGGTAGTACTAGTTATTCATTGTTGGTCAAAAATTCATATGATTCATTTTTAGCTTTGTTAAAGAAGACGTAAAAAAAGTGCGGTAACACCTTATAAAAATAATAGGCAATTGTCGCTTAAACCTTTGGTGCATTCACTTTTGCAAGGTTACCAAATTTTTAAATTTGGCTTATTGATAAAAAAGATTAAAAAAAACGGCTTTTTATTATCCGAAAAGTAGTCACTTATTAACGGCACTACATTTCATATACAAACTGTTGTAACACATTTGAAAAAACACCAAAAATGGATTGGAAAAGAATTTTCGCTAAGGAATATTTAATTTGTATCAGTATATTATTAATTTCAAGCAGTCTAGCATATCTAATGTTTCCAATATGGTATTGGAATGATTATAGCAGAGCGAGTATAAGGGAGTTTGATTGGGATTTATTCAAATCATCATTAATCATTTTATATTTGTTAAGGTTTACAATTATTTCGATCAAAACCCTAAGATTAAGATGATTACTATAAATAAACCGGTTTTATTCTTTTCTATATTTAGTTTATTTTTTATCAACTGTTCAGATAAACCATATGAAACAGAAGTCAAAATGTTTCTTCTGGAATATAGTACCGGTCAAAAGTATTGTGAGGGAAATTATCTTGTTTACTCAAAAGATGAAAATTCATTTAAAAAAAGAGATGGTATTTGGAAATTTTATGATCTCAATGGTCAACCAATGAGAATTGAAGAATACGATTTGAACGACCGTGTCAGTTATAAAGAATTTAATGAAAACGGTAAAGTTGGAATGTCCCAAGTTTGGAATTCAACAACTCATATTTTGTCAAGATACTATTTCAATGGAAATCTAAAGTATGAGGAAATTACAACATTCGTAAAGGAAGATGAATATGCTGAAAATTATGATGGACAATCCCAACATTATGAAACAAAAACCGAATATATAACTATAAAGGAATATCACTTAAATGGCCAACTGAAACTAATTGAGAAAAGAGAAGATGGTTACACCCAAGGATATGTAAAGATTTTTGACGAAAAGGGGAATTTAGTTTTAAAATTCGAGGCTGAATAATAAGAAGTGTCGAAACGAAGAACTGAGTAAATAAACAACTCTTTTCTTTTTTAGTTGAATACATATCGGATTTAAAAATTCAGTCATTAGACATCGATAAAACAAAAGTGGGAGTTGTTAAAAAGCCTCTTAACATTCTTCCCTTCCTATTAATTTGGATTAATAACTGCCAGATCTATATCCTTTATAAAATCCTATCACAAAATCTACAAGCCATTTCACCGTTAGGAATAGAATCCATAACGTTGTAGTTCCCACATGCCATAAAAGCTTAAAAACAGTTGCGAGAAGACTGAAAGCCATAAAGATCAATTGAAGGATAGCTGCATTTTTACCTCTTACTTGGACACCAGCCATTTTAAAACTGGAGTAGTTAGGTTTAAAGAGGTTATACGAGCCTCTTTTGTTTTTTATGGAGGTACTAACACCACCTTTTGAAATATTAAAGTTAAAAGGGCCACTGCTGTATCTTCCAATAAATTGAAAATTGCCCCGCTGGAAGCCCATTCTAGCACCTTTAAACAACCTTTTATGAAGTCGGAGCCCATGATTGGTATTTACGGTAGCTGCATAACCATTTTTTGAAACGGTTTTAGTTGCAGACACACCTCCTGTTCTAGAAACGCGCAAATTCTTGCCGCGGTATTCTATTCTTTTTTTAGGAGGATTGTTGTTGGTAGACATGATGTATCGGTTTACTAAAAACTTTAAATAGGGTAAAAGAAAGCTCTTTTCTTATCCATTTAACAAACTATAATTCCATGTTTTTAAATTCAAAAAACTGCCTTTTGAGGTTTTATAACAGATGTAACGAATTGTATGAACAAGACTCATTATATCCTCAAATAAGTCAACTCACAAGACTTGCACTTCCTTTTTGTTTGATCCATATCGGCAACACTAAAACGTTCTTCTATTTTTTCAAATAGGTCTAAACCTCTGCCTAGTGTTATTTTCCAGCCATTATCCGCTGCAATAAAACGATCATGGTGGTGTTCAAAACGTACTGTTAAGTTGATTCCTATACTATCCACATTTTGAGCCAATTCTTCAAATGTAGCTTTAGAATCTTCTAAATATTCTTCATTGTTCCATGTGACGACTTCTAGATTGATTTGGTCTTCAGGATCTTTATTATTCCCTAACATGATGCAGAATTCTAGCAAGTTTTTAAACTGGTAATACATTCTTATGTAAGGATCTTGAATGGTGATGTTTTCAGCTCCTTTTAAATAATTAGCAAAGAGTTTTTTATAAGATATTCCTGTTTGATTATCTTTCAAAATGATCTGATGTGCTTTTAAATCCAATTTTGGTTTTACAAAAACGGTCTCTTTACTTTCTTCTGCTGACTCTTCCTGAACCTCAACTGCTGCTTTGTAATTCAAATTTTCAAGGGTTTCTGGAAACACTTCTACCGAATTTGACAATATGGTATACTTAAATTCTACAGGTTCTGATTTAAAGGTTTCATCAATAATGTACAATTGATCTTTTACACGCTTACGCCCTTCGATGCTGAAATCTAATAACTCTAGGACTTCTTTCTCACTAACTTCTTGATGCGGATGTATGAGTTTTACCAATCCTGAAAATGTTTTTCTAATCGCTGTTTTATCTCTTGTGGTTAATGATCCATCAAGCTTTACATATTGATCCATAATCGAAGAAAAGTCATACTTGCGCATTTCTCGAAGCAACTCTGCCAGGTAATCTACAATAAAACCATATTCAGATGAAAATACGGCTGTTTTAAGAATACGCACTTCCCAACCAGGAATGTACATGTGCATTCTGTCTAGAAAAGCTCCTTTTAAATAACCTTCTGGAATAGATTCAAATAAATGAGAGTTCTTCAACATATAAGGCACATTGTGTTTTGTGTTACCCACAAATGCCATAGATGCGGTTGCTTGATAGGTTTCTTTACCACGGTTAAAACTTTGATTTGCCATGTAGTTTTGCATGATCTTTACCAAATCTCCATCGGTACGTTTACCTCCTTTTTCATGCTCAAATTCATCGAGTGCTACAACATCCCAATAACCGACCAAGCCAATTTTATTCCCTGTATTATTTACAAATAATCTGGCTTTAGAAACATCACCACCAGACACTAAAACACCGTGTGGCGATAATTCAGAAAATATGTGAGACTTACCAGTTCCTTTAGGGCCTAATTCAATAAAATTATAATTATTCTCCGTATGCGGAATTAAACGAGATAACTGAATCAACTTGTCACGTGTATTAAAATATTCTGGATTTAATCCAATGCTATGCATCATTAAATCCAGCCATTCCTCTGTGGTAAATTCTTTTCTTAGATCTGTGTATTCTTCTAAGCTGACATTGGAAACTTGAATAGGCTTAAGATCTACAATGATCCAGCGCATATCCACATCCTCTGCATGAGAGTACCCTATATTTAGAATACACCACACACCACCACCGCTCAATAGCTTTTGATTGTCCATCACCATTTTATCAGCGATGGGAACTCCTCTTAAACCAAGACTGGCAAACTCTGCCTCATAAATATTTGCGCGGTCATTAAGAGATACACTTATCTTATCAATAATCTTATAACTACCGCTATCCCTTATTTTCGCTTTAACAATTTCAGAGTCTGAACGGTGTACGTAATTATCTCTAATTACATTCTTTACTTTTTCAATACCAGCGGTTATAATTTCTTCGTCATCAATAGCGCAATATTGACCTAACAAGTATTCCAACACATACACTGGTACTGGATTACTTCCCTTAACAATTGAAGTGAGATCCTTTCGGACAACTTTTCCTTCAAAATGCTTTAGTATCTTTTCTTTTAAATTCATAGCTGTATGCTTAAATCATTTTTATGTGTGTATTGCTTATACTTTCTGTCAACTCTTTTTCTACGTTTGCTTGTTTTGCGTACGTATTCCAGTTAGCAACCACCTTACTTATGCCTTTAATAATAGCATCTCCTTTTTTAATGTTATTGGCTTTTGCAATAGTCATTAAATCGTCTTTGGTTATTTGGTTGTGTTTGCCATTAATACTTAACGTATGTTGACTTACCCAAATATTTGTAGGGTCGTAAGAATAACAAACATCATAGGCAGGTGATAATTCCCAGGATTCCCCCTGTTTTAATCGAAACGAAAAGTTCTTGGTATGATCGTCATAGTTTGTTGCCATTACATTAAATACCATACGTTTAAACATTTCTTCGGCTTCTGGATACGTTAAACGTAATACACGCATGGTTTGAAACAGTTGCTCGTAGCTATAGCCTTGTAAATTATTATAATCGTAATGCTGTATGGCACACCAAGTTTGTATATGATGCTTTGTATTGCCTTCACGATCAAAACGTTTGGTCATAAAATGTGCTCTACCGTTTTCTTCTAACAACTTACAGTCCATCATTGCAATACCGCAGTCTTTTGCCATCAAATAATAGGCATATTCTACACGACCCCACCCATGGGTTGCTCCAAATTGTGCATCACTCACACCATCTAATTTGAGCAACCAATGCTCAAAACCTTTAGGTATTGTTGTTTGACCCGATTTTACAGCCCCTGTTTTTTCATTGTATGCAATCACTGCTTTGGGGCGTGCTCCACCAGCGGAAGTTCCTACTTTTAAGACTTCGGTCAGTGCTTTTTCTTCATTGTCATTTAAATTGGCATCTAATTTTGCTTTTTTAGAGAGCATTTTATGAGCCGCTTGTACCAAGCTGCTTATTTCTATATCAAAACTATGTTGCGGTGCTATTTGTGCCGGCTCAAATTCTAAAGCTCCCATGCCTCGTGTGCCTATAAAACAGAGCTGTTCTACTGGATTCATGCTATCTGCAGGACGACCATTTTTTGCCAGCCATAAATTGATCAACTGGTTTCCGTATCGGTCTGGCAGCGCATCTGCTAATAAACCTGGTAAGGCTTTAAAAGTATCTACACTATCGTTTTTCCCTTTTCGTAATTCTGGAAAAGAAAAAATACGTGCTCCTTGTGTAGCAGGCATTTTTATAGGCGCTATATCCCATTGCTTTTTAAGAAAAGCGGGACTGTATTGAAACGTTGCCAATTGGTTTTGAGCATCCCAACGAACTGCCCCTACTAATGCTCCCCATAATTTTATTTCAGCTGCATCTACCATCCTAAATCCTCTTCTTTATTGGTTGCTTTATTTGTTTTGCTACTGGCACGCGCACGTTGCTCTTTTTTTAATTTGGCATACGCTAGCGGGCTAATGGTATCAGAAACCTGAAACACGTTCATTACATATAAAAGATCTAATACCCGCAAGGCTTGTATAAGCGTGTTTGTAGTAACCGTTTCACCGCGCTCTAACAAACTTATAGTCGACCTACTCATACCAGCAGCAGTAGCCACCTCATCTTGTGTCTTATTTTGTTGCAATCGATGTTGCTTTATAAAACGTCCTATCGTTTTTATTAAGGCTTCGTCTGACATAGAAATCCAATTATCTGTTGATATCTCATTCATAATACTGTATTTTAACTATTAATGTATGACTACTCATACAAATATAGAGGTAATTCAATAGAAAACCTCTATGAATGAATTATCATTCATAGAGTATTTATAAATACCTTAATGAATTACTTGTCATTCATTTATAAAATATTAGACAACTTTTCCTTCAAAATGCTTTATTATCTTTTCTTTTAGTTCCATATTAAAAATCTGTTGGGATAATGGTATTATTTTGAACGCGCTCTTCAATAATGGGGTTTAATTTATCTTTTATATCAAACACCTTTAGTTTTAAAAAGGGTTCTCTAGCAGCTTCTGTACTCAAAGTCAACTCTACTCTCAATAAACGCTCACTGGGCGACTCTGACGTAAAGTTTAATAACAATTCTTCTTCATTACTTACTAACTGAGTGTCTCTATACAACCCTACGCTTATCACACGCTCTTTCTCCATGCGAGAAACTTCATTTTCTTGAAGGATATTCACTTTTAAAATATTTGACACCACACGATAAGTGCCTTTTTTAATCAATAGCGGATTTACTTTACGAGTGACCGCTTCTCTTTTTCTAGAACTTTCTATAACAGGTACGAGCAGTTCTTGTAAACTGCCACCACCATGCACAAATTGATGCCCTACGCCTTGTTTTTTAAAGCGATTTACAGAGAAAGGAATAGTTACAAAGGCTTTATCTTTAAATTGCGTAGTTGCCGCTAGCGGTATGGTATAGCTCAATTCTTTCTCTAATCCCTCTGGTGTTATAAAATAACGGTTGTGGGACTGGATCATATCTGTGTCTGGAAGCCTTTCTTGATCCTTTTCTTCAATCTTCTTATCGTTATACAAAAACCCATGGTCTGAGGTTACAAATACTTTTGAAACATTGTGTGTAGCGTGTAGGTGATTTACAAAATACTTCAACTCGGCTATCGCATCTGTAACCACATTAAACGTGCGTCTTTCAGAAACTTTTTTATCGCCTGTAGCATCTATCACGTCATGGTAGATATAAACCAATTGGTTTTTAAATATTTCTCTTTTTTGATTTTGATTTAAATCTTCAATATCAGCATATTGATAAGCAACGGCATCCTTTTTTGCCTGTTGTAAGATTTTACTTCTATTCTCAGTGCCAGAGGTAGATAGTTGACCAACAGTTATATTGCCCTCATTAAAAACCTTTTCTTTTCCTGGTAACAATTGTGCCATCCCAATATTGGTTTTAGATGGTATTGAGGCTAACATGTACCGCATTTCCGCAGTGTTTTTTGTATCGCCATGCATTTCTGAAAGCAATTCACTTCCTGCTTCATAGCGCAATGCATCAGATATGATGACTACTACTTTTTGATTTTCTGATGCTATTTCTGTATCATAAAAATCATATTGTTTGGGAACGTTGATGGCTTTATAATCAAATTGAAACTGGTTCATACACTTTAACCATTCTCTATTTAAGAGGTCGGTGTGTTTATCGTAACTCGCGTTAAAGTCTGCATGAATAGTCTCCATGTATATTCCTTTAGGAATTGCAGCGCTTTCTAAAATTTTATAGTTTAAGATGGCGCGCCTGTAACTACTATCTATCTTGAATAAAGTAGTGGTATAGATATCAATATAAGCTTCTGGTCGATCTAGAATATAGGATGTAATGTTGCCTATATATAAATGCATTTTTGCTACTTGTATTAAATATTTGAGTGCTTGCTTTACATTTTCACTGCCATCTGGTTGTAAACTTAAGGTTTCTAGTCTTTTTATTATTTCTGAGGGTGCAGAGATTAAGTGCGATTGCATCCTGCTTAAGATCTCCCAAATCATCTCTGTATTGAACTCGGCAAAATTGGCATCTTCCCCATACACCTCAATCAATGTAGCTCCCTTAATATCGTTACTTACTTTTTCTAGTAGCTCTTCAAATTTCGTTTTTAAAACAGGATGCCGCTCTACCTCATGCAGCATTTGGTTAAGACGTGTGAGCTGTGTGGTATCGTCAATTTTAAATTGCCTATAAGGATCATCTATCCTTTTATCTGTAATGGTTTGCATCAATTTATTATACAAAATACTACGCGCTACATCTAGCAAGCTGGCATGCGTTATGTTTTGTATGCTATAGCCTGTCACTTCTTGAATGCGTTTTATGACTACATCTTCAAAGTTAAGATCTGTGATTTTCTTGACGACCTTATCTAGTTCTGTCTCACTTTCGCGAAAGCTTAACGTTAACAGTCTTGCCACAAGAATAGACCAGTTTTCTATAGATTTAAATTTTAGAAATGCCGCTACTAAAGCACGCTGTAAGCTGGATTCTTCAAAACTAGAAGCGTTTAAAATAGGTTTACAAATAGCCTGCACACCAGCATATTTGAGCGCCCCTATATATTTAGAAACTAAGGTTTTTTGATGACCCTGTAGGTGGTAGTCTTCCATAAACGCACCTACGTTATCTAACTGCAATTCTTTGTTAGCTATAAGTAAGCCCATTAAAGGAAATGTTTGAAAGGCTTCCTTAGTAGGTTGTTTTATAGGTAAGTACAATAAGACCTTTTCATTTTTTAACTCTTGAAGCAACTGGCATTTTAAGGTAAAAGGATTGTTTTCCCAATAGGCAATGGTGACCTGTTCTAGATCTAATGCTTTCACCTCTTCTTCATATTCTTTGTGTTCATCAAAAAAGAACAACACGCGCAGCTCTGGAAACCTATTGAAATAACTTTCTATCTTTTCTTGGATCATGTTATTTAATTTTTGCCACTACCGTTTTAAACTTCTCATAATTCACCGTAACGCCATCATCCAGATCAAATGCTATTTGATTATCTGCTACATCTTTTAATTCTAGATCATAGGTTTCACATTCTGGAATATCTTTACGCAACTGATCTAAACGTTTAGCTTCTTCGGTGCTTAAATTACTTCCCTTTAGTAGCAAGTCACTTTTTTCAGAACCTAAATTTTTAATATGGATTAATAAATAGTTAGCACGTATTTTTTCTACCGTAAAAGGATTCATACGGTGCATATAGACCAAAACCTGAAATGCACCTTTGGGCGAAGCAAACAACCAATAGATAGGTTTCTTTTTGTACATACTACAGTGGTACTTATAAAAAAATTTAACCAAAAATTTTTCTATGTCTTTGTTTAAACACTCCTGTATAAAGTTGCTGTTTTCCGTACGCGTCTCATGACCCCAAATGGTATCTAGCAACTGTTGAAACTGCTGCAAAGCATCATCTGGAAAATTACAGTTTTTACCCATTAATGGTAAAATAGCATCTTCATCTATAGTGACGTAGCCATTATTGTAGTAATAGCTTTCTAATTCTTCTGCTGTTGGACTGGGATGCGCAATATTTAAACCGGATTTATCCAAACGGTAACGCCCCATAAATAAGCCAATGGCATAAGAGATAAACTGACTTATGACCTCGCTTTTATCGATAGGCAAATCAATAGCTTCTTGACCTTTTGTTCTAAAGTCTGTTTCTAAAGCCTCTAAATTTTTACCGTTTAGTTCTTCTTGTAAAATGGTAATATCTTTTAAAAGTACTTCAGGTGTCAATTCTTCTTGTAATCCATAAATGTCTATAAAAATACGATTAAGCTCTTCTTCGTTTGCATGCAGTTGAAAAAAGTCTTTAGTAACTTCTTCTTGCCAAGTTAAATAACCTTCTTCTAAAGAATCTTTTTTATTTAATAATGGAGATTGCTCGAAATCCCAAGAGGTTTCTCTGGAATCCCAGTCTTTTTTAGAAATATAATTACATTGCAACACAAAGTCATCTATTAAATCTATTTCTTTATCAATTACTGGTATTTTTTTTATTTGTTCTGGACCGAATGTCATTGTTGGTGAGAGAAACTTCAAAAATGATAAACTAACCACAGAATTCAATAATGCCGAAATTAAATTATTACTTTCTTTACCAAAAAAAACAGGTCCAGAATTTCCAAACAGAACATTGGATGGAACTTGCCTATTTGATAAACTACTACTTACTTCAGACCAAGTAATACAATTTTTGAAATAATAATTTGAATCTCTCAACCTGAAATTATTCTTATTAAGATTTCGAATATCGTAACCATCATTCTCCATGTTGATTACAATAAACAAATTACCATACCATTTTCTAAATTTCCCACCACTTGTTGCTGGAATCCACTTAAAATTTTGTTCAATCATCTCCTTATGGCCTGAAATATTACAACCCATTTTTTTATATGATATTTCATACCATTGTCTAACGTATTGCCTATCGTTTCCTGTTAAAACTCCCTTTTTAGTTTCTCCAAATTCTCCAATATTTGATTCTTTATTAAATACATCAAAAACTTTTTCACTTACCCAATAAGCTATTGGACTTCCTTCTATTTTTACAAAACTTTTCTGAGGAATGCTTCTGTATTTATTATTACGTTTCTGATAGTTTTCTTCTTTTTCTCCAATATTCTTATAATCAACTAATCGATAATATGATCCAGAATATTCTAATACATCATGAGAAGGAATTGCTATTTTATTAAGAATGAAAGCTGTAGATTGAACAACTTCTCCACTTAATTCTTCAAAAGTTCGAGGGCCCAAATGTAACATACTTTGAATACTACAATTTTTTAAAAGGTGCTCTCTTAATTTTTCATAAGAAGACAAGAACATCCAAGAATGTTGGTTTATCATCCCCATAAAACCATTGGCTACATTCATTGCTAATGTAGATTCCATAAATACGGCAAACAAATCAGATTTAGATAAAGGGTAATTTTTGTTTACATAATTCTTTAAAGCTGCATTCATATTCTTCTGCCCCATATATGGTGGATTTGCCACTACAGAAGTATATTTTTTTGTCAGTATTAATAAAACAGGAATGTAGTTTTTAAGTGTATTTAAAATTGCTATTTCTTCAATGTCTAATGCCGCAACTTTTTCTTTTTCTAACCAATTGTTATAGGTTGTTTCAATATGGGCTCTAGTATCTGTATTAATATTACATTTAATTACAGAACCTAAATTTTTCCCTTGTCGCAATAATTGCATCGCATAGAAAAAATCAGCATAATTATAAGGTCTTTCGAAATCTCCCCAAAATAATTCTAACTCTTTAGAAAAGTCTACCATAATTGGTAATTTGTTATGATCTCTTAATAAATCAACTACTTTTTCATTTAGAACATTACCTTTTTTAAATGTTACTTCTTCATTTTTTACTTTATCCTTTTTAGTCTCAATCCAATATACAGTTATGGGCGCTGCTAATTTCATACCTATCAGGTCCAGCCAATCTCCCGAAAAATCATAATTCTTAGTAGCAAACCAATTTTGTAATTGATCTTCTGGCATGGCATAGACATTAGGCAACCAGCCTTTGGTAAAGACATCTCTATATTTAGTAGCCGCTTTTAATAAAATGGCAAATGTGGCAAGTTGTGCTGCTCTGTCATCTATATCTAACCCAAATAAATTGTTTTTAAGAATGGCTTCTACCGCTTCTTCTGGTGCGTAGTATTCTTCCATATACATTTGATAGAGCAGGTCAAATCCTTCTACTAGAATGTGACCCGATCCTGCTGCTGGATCTATAAGTGTAAGGTCTTCGACGTTATTGATGAGGGAAACGTTCTCGACTACTCCTCCGACAGGCTCAGGATGACAGCTCGAACTGACATCGGAATCGTTTCCTGCACTGAGCGAAGTCGAAGTGTCAACCAAATATTTCATCTCATCCTTTAAAGGGCTATCAGGATGTTTATCTAACCATATTTTACCCGCGGTGTTTTGCACCATATATTTTACAATCCAATTGGGTGTAAATATTTGTGTGGCTGCTGGTATGTCTTTTGCTTCTGCTTTTTTACCTTTCTTAAAAGAAGCAAAAACATCGTCTTTCTTTTCAGAAATATAAAATTGGTACAACCACCCAATCAATTCTACTTCTTTATACTCAGCATCAGAAATAGCATCTGTAGTGTTTAACAGGTGTAAAAATCCCGAGTCTTGCAACATATTGTCTGGTAGTAACAACTCTGTATAATCGTCTATTTTACCAAAAACCCTATGAAGCATGGTATTGTTATGGCAATAACTTACCAATAGCAGCGCAAAGGCTTCTTGATCTTTGCTGTAATCTCCTATAATTTTTTTAAGACGTTGTTGCTCTGTAATGTTTAAATAGGCATACTGGCCTTGTCTTGCTTTTTGTAATAACACTGGTGTGTGTTCTAAACCCAGAGCATCTTCTAATTGTGGCTGGTCGTACCCATTTTTTGCCATTATACGAATCGCCATCATGCGATTAAACCAGGTGTATGCAGCTTCTTCTACAACGGTCTCCATTCCTTTATGCTGTACAGCTTTTTTAAGAGCTTCCCACAGCTGTGGTACATTAGGGTCGTTATACACCTCACCACGAAATTCATACCCGCCAGATATAGGTTGAGGGCTTTCTAAAACTTCACCTTTGGTGTTAAAACCCCAATACAAGAGTTTTTTAGCAACACCATCCATTAATAAATTACGCGATTGTTGAGCAAAGGTTTTGGTATTCATTTATTTCAGGATTATGGTTTTCTTATCAATTATAAGTTGCGTCATCTCTTTTCTTACTTTTTCGAGATAAGCTTCCAACTCTTCAATGTTAGAAATTGTTGTTGCTCCCTTTGTTACATAATAGGTTTCAGGCTCTGAAGCTCCACCAGTGCCCGATGTCGTAGCGGCTATTATTTTTTTGAGTTCGCCACCTTTAAATTCATCAACGCGCAGCTGTTTGTTTTGCAAAGATGCTAATGATGATATGTTATCAATACCTCTTATAGTGTATTCTTTATCGGCATATTTATCCTTGCTTACTTTTCTTTTATCAGCTTCCTGTTCTAATTCTTTAAAAGCGGCTTCATAAAGTGCTTTTACCTCTTTTTTAAGCGCCACTAAATGATCATTTAAAGCTTGCTTTACCTCGTCATAGGCTTTTTTTACATGACGGAATTCTTTTCTGGGATCATCAAGTTTCAGAAAATCATTGATCTTCTGTACCTTTTCCAGCACATCTGCAGACAACATTTTAAAGTTTTCGTTATTGTCGCGCATAAAACCTGAAATTTCCTGCATATCTTTTAAAGCTCTTGCTGCAAAATCTTCGATACCTTTTGTTAAATCGAATAATTCTTTAGAGGCTTCCTGGTCTTCAATGAAGCGATTAAATAATTTCTTGAGATCGCGCGTTTGCACCCAGTCTGACAATTGCTTCACACTTTCTTGAAAACAATTACCAAAAGGATGTTTACCGTAATAGGTGCTTTCTAACTTTTGATGGTGGCTTAATTTTCGCTTCAAGGCATCAATAAGATCTTCATATAAAATATTTTTATCAGAGGCATTTTTAAGAGACTCGTTAAAAATATTTTTATAAGCAACCACTACGTGGTCTAGAATAGCTTGATCTATTTCTTCACCAGTAACTACCTCACAAGACATACGCTCTGCTGTGGACACCGCTTTATTTATGAAATCTACAATAGGAAAACGCTGTTGTCCTTTATAAACAAACTCTCGTTTTTTCTTTTTTACTAACTGCACCAGCACATCTAAAACGGCTTCAAAACGCCATCCAAAAGGTTCTTTTGCAAAATTATCTATAAGGTCGTGAACCGTTATTTGATTGTTATGAGCCGTAATAAAATCATTCACCACCTGTTCTGCTGCTGAGAGTGTAGGTATTGGAATTTGATTGCCAGCAGCAGCAGCTTTGAGTTCTGACTGGTTGCGGGCATATTCCGCAGATAAATTGTGGTTTTTATAAATCCCTTTAAGGTGGTAATCGATTAGGTTCTTTACCCTATCGGTTGCAGTAGCTCCATGAATTTGATCACTGTCAATTACTGTGTTTTGTGAGATAAACCGCGTTTCTTGGAACTTATTTATTAGTACGGCTTCAATTTTATCTTTTAACTGGCTGTTTCTAATTTTAAAATTAGAATTTGTTCTTTCTCTGTCTCCTGTTCCACCACTAGAGCTATTGTTAAAGTATTTATTGGTTTTACAGTACCACTCAAAGTCTTTACGTAAAGACTCGTCAGAGGTGAACCATTCGTTAATGCCTATAACTAGATCTCTTTTATTAAGGTCCAGAGCCTTTTGAGCCAAAGGTGTTTTATCCGAAATCAATACGGTCAGATTAAAGTCGCCATTTCTAAAAAATTCTTTTCCTTCGATGGCATACCCCATTTTAAAATCGTTTTGACCAAAAGCAACTTTAGGGCTAATTTTAGTTAGTGGTCTAAAAAATTCATCAAACGTAGTTAAACGATCGTCCAGTATTAATGATTGATTTTTTATAAGGTTTTGAACGTCCATTTCGTCTTCGTTAAAGAAGAAATAGCTTCCTTTTTCTTGTCTAATAATGCTTTCTTCGGTAAGCCGATTTAAAACTTCTGCAATATCTTTTTGCAGTTTCATTTTGTTTTGATCCAAAGTGCTCATGAGTAATACCCCTAGATTCTCAATGTTTGATGGGAAAGTTTGCCTTTGATTTTCTAACAAATTAGAAACCATAAACAGGACTTTAACCACACGCTCTGCAAAAGGATTGTTTTGAACATACGGCAGCACCATGGCGTTATTAACTGCTTTTGCACCTCTATTGGTTAAGTTGGTTTTAAACTGTTTGTTATAAAAAGCATCAAAAGGCAAAAAATCACCTACCTCATCTAGAGCATGTTCTTTTGCTGTAAAATGAGTAATACCTAATATAGAACGCTCATTATCCTTTACCTGCTTGATTACAAACTGTAATTGCTGAAAAGCTTCAAATACGTGCGCTATTAGTTTAAATTGATAAGGAACAAACGGGTAGGCAATTATAAATTCTTCCTCAGATTTATACCCTTTGTATAGATCGTGGTTTATTTTAAATTGGTTTTCTATGTAGTCTTTATTTTTTATATACATGTTACCCAAAAGCTCGATCCCTTGGCTATTCTTATCTAAAACCCTGCGTTGCGTTATGTAAGACGCATCATTACTTTGTAGAGAAATACGTGTATCAAAACGACCTAAAATTTTACCAAATTCATCTTGAACATCTGTAACACCATCTGCACCTACAGATACTTCATCAAGGGTTTGTTGTGCTGTACAGGCAATCCAAACCTGATTGTTACAATCGTCGCTCACGCGCTCTATAATATTCTGGAAATTTAAAAGAATCTCTTTATTAGTTCCTATGTATTGCGATACCTCATCCACTAAAAATAATAAACGATACTCTCTTTATCCTTGTCCTTTAAAAAGGCTTGCAGTTCTGGAATTAAGGTCGCGTTGATGCCTATTTTAAAACTATCAGGATTGGATAATTTTGAGTGCATTGAGACCACGTCAATTTCTGGAATTAGTTTTTTAGCAATTGCCAATACATCATTTAATTGGAAAGCTGCCACTGTTGCAGCATCGGTTTCCCAGTCAAACCCTAATTCACTTTCAATCTCCTTTTTAAAAGCCTCAAACTTCCCTTTTTGATCCAACTGTTTTTCCAATAAGATCGCCAGCGAAATGTCATTAGGATTGTAACCCCTGAACTTATTGAACATATTTAAAAAAATACGTGTTAAACGTTCTTGGCTTCCATCATCGGTCTCATCCTCAACATTGAATAATATATTATCACATTGAGTGGTCTCCACACGATTTTTCAACAATCTCAGATTGCTTGTTGTGATATTATCTTTACTACCTGGTTGCGTAGTATCGTAATTTGAGACTGCTTTTTCAAACGCATCAAATGCTAACGCAGAGGTTTCAGCATCTAAAATATAATGCACATATTTAATAAAGTGTGATTTACCTGAACCATAATAGCCATTGATCCATATCCCTGACTTCCCCGTTTTTTTATTTAGAACGGTATCGATAACCTCAAAAAGTTTTTCAATAAGCTCCGTTGTAAAGACATATTCTTCAATCTCGGCTTTAATGGTCTCTTTCTTTTTATCACTTACAACTACTGCTGGATTGATTTCGCGGCCAATTCTTCTATCGTATATTTCTTTTAATAACATATATTATGCGTTAATTAATTTAATAGCTCTATATAAATTCTCGTCCTTTAAAAGACCAAATAAGCTGTAATAGCTTGTTGCTTTACCTGGATATAACATGATGAGTTTATATCCTTTAATGTGTTTCTCAAAATTATTGAAGAATCGGCTTGTTCTTATATAAGGAAATGCATTCCCAAATCCTTTTATAAAGACATAAGCCACCTCATAAGGTTTTGCAACCTCTAAATGAGCCTTTATTTTTTGATCCAAGAAGTTTATAAACCGCACATCATAAGCATCTTGTTTTAATGCTTTATGAACTGCATCAGGTTTCATTTTTTCATGCAATTGGTAAAAATCGTATTTGGTGTTCTTTCCAAATTTTGTGTCTTTTAAGAAGTTCAAGAACTCTTCAAAAATATCGATCACCATCACGTCTAAATAATTATTAGGGCGATGTAATCTTGTTTTTATATCATTAGTGTCCGATTAAACTTTTTTAAAAGCGGGATTACCATATAGGTTTTCCCGCTTTATAGTACTTTGGTTTTGCAACAAAACAAAGACTATGAAT
>Ga0307979_1001008_pt1 | contig 19953 bp, 17 predicted proteins | sample OrgLakmetage1058_FD_201833 | JGI IMG/M metagenome (GOLD analysis project Ga0307979, IMG submission 201833) | Saline water microbial communities from Organic Lake, Antarctica - #1058 | ecosystem: Environmental > Aquatic > Non-marine Saline and Alkaline > Saline | place: Antarctica: Organic Lake...
ATCTGTGTAGAAAAGAGAGGGGGTTTTCAATGTTGACGAGATCATAGTCTCTGCGTGTATATTAACCTTATTCCTCTCTTTGGTGCTTTCTGATTTATATCTAAATTTAATGAATTGTAAACTTAAGTCGTGTTATAAGTATAGACCTTCTGCACTGTTAGCTTTGGCTAAAAGAAAGTTGCCAGAAGAAGCAATTGAACTGATTTAAAAAGTTAAGAAAGAGTAGCTTTGATAGATGATTTTAATAAAAGCGATTAAGAATAAAACTTTATAATATGGACAAACCAATAGTTTTTATTGACATGGATGGTGTATTAGCCGATCTTGGTGCGGGTGCAAAGGCCAGTCCATTATTCTTAGAAGATCAATATAAAAACGATCCAGATGATATTCCCGATATTTTTGAGAATTTACCACCGATAAAGGACGCAATTGAAGCCGTAAACAAGCTGCATGACACGAAACGATTTGACTTATTTATACTAACCACAGCGCCATGGGATAATCCCAGTGCTTGGATGCACAAACGAACTTGGATTGAAAAACACTTCGGTGATAGGTTTTACCAAAAAATAATAATCACACATCGTAAAGATTTACTAATTGGGGATTATCTTATAGATGATCGTATGGCGAGGGGTGCTGCAGAATTTAAGGGAAAACACATTCATTTTGGTTGGGACTATGTGAATCAAAAAAACAATGAGTTTCCTAATTGGAAGTCTGTTTTGGAGTTTTTTGATTGTAATTGAAAACAGAGTCTTTTGCTTAAAATTAAGCAGTATAGTTTTTAGATATCGGTTAGACTTTAATAAAATTAAATCCTATATTTAAATAATCTCAGTAACGACCTATTTAATTCAGGTTTAAGGTGGAAGGTTATTCTATAAATAGAAATACAGTCCTTTATATAAACGTTCACTGCTTTTTATTCGTGAAATTCACAACAAACCTATTAAGTATGACATGCTTTGGCGTTGTGATACTTTTAATTTGTTGTATAAATAAAAAAAACCCAAGAAAAAATGAATGAACTTGATTTGAAGTATAACCAACTTTTGCTGGAGGTTGCCGATTTTAAAAACGAACTTATCTCTTCTGATATATTCGAAACAATGAAAGACAAATTTATAAATTGATATAAAATGAAAAATTTTGATGAAGAAATAAAGAAAGTAGGGAGACATTTTGATAGGCCTGTAATATTTGATGGTATTGTAAATGAAATTGAATATAACAAATCAGATATTAAAATTTTATGGATTTTAAAAGAAGCCAATAGTACAGGTGAAAATGAATCTTGGGATATGCGAGGTCATATTAATAAAAATTTGAAAACAGAAACAGGAATCCGTAAGGGTTGGAGCCAAACCTTTAAAAAAATAATCTATGTTACAAACGGTATTTTAAACAACTTATCTTGGTGTGACGAACTATATCATCCTTCCTACAAACCAGAAGTAATAGATGAATTAAAAAAAGTTGCTTACATAAATGTCAAAAAAACAGGTGGAGGAGCTAAAGCAAATCCAAATGAAATAAGTGATTACTATAAATTTTCTAAAACTCTACTCTTTAATCAAATAGAAGAATTTAAACCAAATATTATAATTTTTGGCGGCACTTATAAATTTTTTAAAAATGATTTAAATTTGGAATTTAATGATTTTGGGAGTTGTAAGTCTGCACTTGAAAAGGGCACTTTATATATTGATGCATACCATCCAATGTATACTATTAAAGAAGAAACATATTTCAATGATATTTTAGAGACTGTTAATCTTAGTAAATCTAAGTTATAACAGATTTTTAATCTTCTCATTAGAAAATGAATTTATAAACCAATAAATTTTAATCACCCTATCACTAAATGATAGACCGCTATATTTAATTTGTACAAAATTAAATAACCATGGATTTATCTAAATATACCGAAGTGGAAGGCTTATTGACAAGAGCAAAAAGTCTGGCTGAAAAATTTGAAATGTTACCAATCTTTAAGCTGAGCCTTGACAAAAAGGCCTACGCTGAGAGCAAGTTGAAAATAATTTGGGTACAACAAGACAAATCAGTAAGCGATTGCTCAACTAGTTTACTAACCAATAAAAACGAATTAAGTAATAAGACTAAAGTGTGGCGTGCTTTAAATACCGATAGTACAGAAGCTAATAAAACGGATTCCAGCATACAGAAAGAAACACCTGTAATATGTATATCAGACCTAGAGAACCAAAATCCTCCTGTCAAGAGGCATCCTTTAGAATATTATAAAAAGTCAAAGCATCTGATTGTTCAAATTTTAGAAGCTCTTAAACCTGATGTGGTGATATTCGGTGAAACTTATCCGTTTTTTGAAAGTGAACTCAAACTAAACCAAATGAACCGCTTTGGTACTTGTTACGCCACTGCAAAATCTGGAAGGATTTATATAAATGCTAATCATCCAAATACAAGGATGAGCGGTCAAGACTATTTTGAAGATATTTTAAAAGGATACACCGCTTTTAAAAAGCAAATTGATAATAGTTATCCAGATACGTTATATAAGAATGATCTCGAAATTTTAAAAAATAAGATTTGTGATTCTTTAAATCAAATAGAAAAAATAAAAGCTAGCCTATTAAAAACTTTACATTATGAGAGGCTTGTGGAGATTAAGCCAATTAAAGATAATTTGGAACAAGCTCTAATCGATATTAATAAAAAACCAAAACAATAATGATAAAAAAAGAAGAAGAATTATTTGACGAATGGAAAAAAGAACGACCAGGCTTTGTAAGTGATGGCATAGTCCAACTAGATAATTTTAAGAATTGGAGTCTAAAATTATTTACTTATTAAAAGAGGTGCTGATTTTAATATCGAACTTATCTCTTTGATATATTCGAAACAGTGAAATGCAAATTTAGTGGGTTTCATATAAGCTTCAGGCTAAAAAATGCTTAATCAAGAATCTTAGTGATTTTATAAAAATAAAAATTAATAACAAACCAAAAATAACAATTGTGAATTTAAATACAGAATGCCCGAAATGTCACAGTGAATCTGCTTACCATGACGGTGTTTGTTATGTTTGTCCAGATTGTGAATACGAGTGGAAAGATTAACAAATTAACTTTTATAATTTTGAATATGTTTAAATATTTCCTTAATTCAACAAATAAAGGCAGCATATTTTAAAGCTCGGCTCTTTAGCTAAAGTTTAAGTTTCAAAAGGCCTAGCAAAAATCATCAAAGATGATCTTAATAAGACTCATCCTTCCTTAGATGACCACTTGGTAAAGATTTATTTAATTCAGGTTTAAGGTATAGAACACAGACCTATAAATAGAAATACAAGTATTTATACAAAAACGTTCACTGCTTCTTATTCGTGAAATTCACAATAAACTTTTTAAGTATGGCATGTTTTGGCGTTGTTGTACTTTTAATTTGTAATTTTATTAAAACCAAAATATTATGAATAATACTTTTTTCCACAGTATAGAAGATCTAGTTGCTGACTTTTTAGCTTCTAATGTTGTCGATATTGGTCTAGGACTTGAAACTCGTGCAATGAAAATTAACGAAATGGAGTCCGAGCTAAAAAGCCAGAAAGATGTTATGAATCATTTAATTCAGTTTACGGAACAGTTAAATTCATTTTCAGGTTCCAATCAACAATTTAATTTATTTCCAGCTTCACAAACAGGTCCCTGCTCAAGTTTGTTGATCTGCATTGCGAGTCTAGGTTTCGATTCAAAGTTTTATCCAAGTAAAAATGCGGCTGGTTTTAAATATGTTATCTTAAAAGCAATAAATACTTGGTTAAATTGCGTCGGCACTAATAAAAAAAGTTTGATCATCACAGCAGATTGGAATAACCACAAATTTGAAGAATTTTATAAACCTATTATTGATTCCTATTGCCTAAGATTTGATACGGAAGTTCAAATCTACGAGCAAAGCACGCGGGGGTTATGGTTGAGATACCCGTACTAAGTGTGAAAACTATTTAGGAGTAAAATTCTTTCGTTAAATTCCATATTATCTTGATAGTTCACCTTACAAATTAAGATATTTTTATAATTTAGAGCTATGCATAATATGAGAGCGATTTAGATGTTAGAAAAGAAAGGGGTTAAGCAAATTTGCTTGATGAAAAACTAGGAAAGAGCTACAACATGTTAAGCCCCTACCTGCAGAACAGACAGTAGCCTAGATTAGAAATATTGATGGAGATAGCAATCATACTAGATATTGATGTAAAAGAATTAATCATCTCAAATAAAGAGGATAAAAGAAATTAAATGAATAATAAATCACACAACCAAATAGTAAGTTTCATCTGGGGAATAGCAGATGACGTGTTAAGAGATGTTTTTGTGAGGGGTAAATACCGTGATATCATATTGCCCTTTACGGTTCTGAGAAGATTAGATGCGTTGCTCGTCCCTACTAAAGACAAAGTTTTAGAGACATTAGAATTTTTGGAAAAGGAAAATATTGACGATAAATCTGCATTGAAATCTGTAACAGAGTTTCCTTTTTGGAACACTTCAAAATTCACATTTGAAAGTTTGCTGAACGATTCAGATAACATTGACAGCAATCTGGAAGTATATCTGGATGGCTATAGTCCCAACGTCCAAGAAATCATCGGCAAGTTCAAACTGAGAAATCAGTTGGAAACCATGAAGGAAAGTGAGGTTACTTATTTACTGATTGAAAAATTCGCAACAAAAGAAGTGAACCTGAGTCCAGAAGAAGCCTTAAACGGTAAAGGTGAAAAAATGCCTTCTTTGACCAATCTTGGAATGGGCTATGTTTTTGAGGAACTGATTCGAAAATTCAACGAAGAAAATAACGAAGAAGCAGGAGAACATTTTACACCAAGAGAGATCATCAAATTGATGACCCACATTTTATTTACGCCTGTTAAACACCAAATTAATAGAGGAACACATTTGATTTACGACCCTGCTTGTGGCAGTGGCGGTATGTTAACAGAAGCGGAACACTATGCTCATGAAATAACAGAAAAGAAAGCATCTTTTTTACTTTACGGACAAGAAGTAAATCCAGAGACCTATGCTATATGTACTTCCGATATGCTGATAAAAGGTGAAAAACCTGAAAATATTGCTTTTGGTTCTACGCTTTCTAAAGATGGGTTCCCAAGCCTGAATTTCGACTTTATGCTTTCTAATCCTCCTTATGGTAAAACATGGAAGTTGGATGAAAATGCGATTGTGGACGATAGAGGTAAAAAAGGAAAACAAAATATAAAAGACTCACGCTTTGATGTTGGCCTGCCTTCTATTTCTGATGGGCAGTTATTGTTCTTATCAAATATGGTAAGCAAGATGAAACACAATACTGAACTAGGTAGTAGAATTGCTACGGTGCACAATGGCTCAGCTTTGTTTACAGGAGATGCAGGTAGAGGTGAAAGTGAAATCCGCAGACACATTATAGAAAACGATTGGTTAGAATGCATCGTCGCATTGCCTAAAAACATCTTTTACAACACAGGAATCCCGACCTATATATGGATTGTGAGCAATAGAAAAACAGCTAACCGAAAAGGGAAAGTACAGTTGATTAATGCAATGGAACTGTATGTAAAGCTACGTAAGAATTTAGGAGACAAAAATTGTGAATTGACAGGAGAACATATCGACAAAATCACAAAATTGTACATGGATTTTGAAGAAAGTGATATTTCTAAAATCTATCCGAATGAACATTTTGGTTACAATAAAATAACAGTTGAACGCCCATTACGTCTATCTGCTCAGTTTACAGAAGAAAGAATAGCACCATTGCGATTTGATAAAAAAATATTGGATGAAATGGCTTGGGCGTATAAAAAATTTGGAGAAGATGTTTACACTAAGTTGAATGAACTCAAACCTCAAATAGAGGCTCATTTAAAAAAGCACGACATCAAACTTAAAGCCCCTCAAAAGAACGATTTATTCAGTCAAAAAACTTGGGCAGAGCAATTGGCACTTTTGAATGATACGAAAAAGTTGATGGCTGAAATTGGTGCAGACGCACATAATGATTTCAATACTTTCAAAGTACTAGTTGAAGGTGCGATAAAGAAAAATAAGCTAAAGTTGGATGCTAGATCCCAAAAACACATTTTTGATGCCATTACTTGGAAAAACGAAGATGCAGAACGTGTCATTAAGAAAAAAGAAAAGGATGGCACCCATGTTTACGAAGCAGATTCGGATTTAAGAGATACTGAGAATGTACCGTTGGATGAAGAAATTCAAACCTATTTTGAACGTGAAGTATTGCAGCACATTCCTGATGCATGGATTGACCACAATAAAACCACCAAAGGCTACGAAATTTCTTTTACCCGTTATTTCTACAACTATGTGCCACCACGTAGTATTGAAGAAATTACGGCAGAAATTCTGCAATTGGAAAAAGAAACAGACGGAATTTTAAACGAAATCGTAAACAACTGATATGAGTAAATTAAAACCATACGAAAAGTATCAGCCAGTTCAATACGATTATGTGACTGAAATACCTGAAGGCTGGCAACTGCTGCCTAATATCGCAGTATTTTCAGAACGCATTGAAAGAGGATTTGTAGATGAAGAATTACTATCTGTTACCATAGGTAGAGGTGTAATTCGACAAACTGATGTTGATATAAAAAAAGATAGTAGTAACGAAGATAAAAGCAAATACAAGCTTATCAAGGTTGGTGATATTGCTTACAACCGCATGCGAATGTGGCAAGGTGCATTAGGTTATAGCGATTATAGAGGCATTACAAGCCCAGCATATGTGATATTAAAACCTAAGATGGAAATCAATCAACGGTTTTTTCATTATATGTTCCGTACTGGATTTTATACAAATTATAGCAAACGTTTTTCTTATGGAATTGTAGATGACCAATTGAGTTTGCGATATGTAGACTTCAAAAGGATGTATAGCATATTACCTCCGCTTGAAATCCAAAATGCCATTGTTGAATACCTCGACCGTAAAACAAAAAAAACAAAAGAGTTTATAAAAAAGAAAGAACGATTGATTGAACTGTTGGAGGAGGAAAAAAGAACATTTATTAGTCTGTCAGTTAAAAATGACGGAACAAATACTCCTAAGCATTGGAAACTTTCAAAATTGAAGTTTGCAATTACCAAACTTGGTGATGGTCTTCATTCAACTCCTGAATACGTAGATGACTCTGACTTTTATTTTATTAATGGAAATAATCTAATTGATGGTAAAATTACCATTACCGAATCGACAAGATGCATCTCTGAATCCGAACATAAAAAACACAAAAAAGCCCTTAGCGAACGCACAGTATTCTACTCAATTAATGGTACAATTGGTAACATTGCCTTTTACAACAACGAAAAAGTAGCATTAGGAAAAAGTGCTGCCTATATTAATTGTGCTAAAACCTTAATGCCAGAGTTTCTCTTTTTTGTATTACAATCCAAGATTGTAATAGATTTTTATGGTCAAGAAGTTACAGGAACAACAATTTTTAACTTAGGTCTTCAATCTCTGAAAAACACCCCTATCTCTATACCTCCTATTAATGAGCAGAAAAACGTTGTTAATGAAATTAAGTTTGGATTGAAAAAATTAGACTCTGCTATTTCAAAAGCAAACTTAGAAATAGAAAAAGCGAAAGAATACCAAGAAAGTTTAATTACTCAGATTGAAATGGGTCAATTAAAAGTACCTGCATTACCCCAAGTATAAATATTGAATTAAGACTATGGCATTTACAGATACATCAGAAAATAGTTTTCAAAAACACATTGTCAAAGAACTAGTTGCGAAAAACCGCTTTTTTGAAAGTGTTTCCAACGATTTTGACAAGGAATTTTGTATTAACCCTAGTCAACTTTGGGAGTTTATTAAAACTACTCAACCTGAAGCATATGAAATGATTCAGGGCAAAGGCGAACGATCGTTTTTAGTTCGCTTGGATGAAAAACTTCGCAAATTGGGAGTGATAGAAGTATTGCGTAAAGGCGTAAAACACTTTGATAAAACGGTAGCGTTGTTTTACCGTCAGCCAGCTTCTTCTTATAACATAAAAGATAAAACGAAATATGATTCCAATATTTTTTCTGTTACCCAAGAGTTGGTCTACAGTTCCGACAATGCTAACCGTTTAGACCTTACCATTTTCGTAAACGGACTTCCTGTTATCACTTGTGAGCTAAAGAATCCATTAAGTGGTCAAACGGTTCATAACGGTATTCGCCAATACCAAAACGACCGAGATCCAAAAGAAAAGATATTCTCTTTTGCTCGTTGTATGGTACATTTCGCTGCCGATACCGAGTTGGTATTTATGACGACCCAGCTGAACAAGAAGAAGACCTTTTTTATGCCTTTCAATAAAGGATTAAATGAAGGTAGGCCATCTGGCAATTTTGGTGCAGGAAACCCTATAAACCCTAGTGGCTTAAAAACACACTACCTATGGGAAGAAATCTTAACGAAAGATTCTCTTGCTAACATCATAGACAAGTTTGCACAAATTGTTGAGGAAACAGACGAAGACACTAAGAAGACCAAACGAATGATGATATTCCCTAGGTATCATCAAATTACTGCTGTTCGTCAAATCTTGGCTCATGCCAAAAAGAATGGCGTAGGCAATAAATACCTTATTCAGCATTCGGCAGGTTCAGGCAAATCAAAATCCATTGCATGGTTGGCACATCAACTGCACGGTTTATTTGACACATCAGGAGAAAATCATTTATTCGATTCTGTAATTGTGATTACCGACAGAATTGTTTTGGATAAACAATTAAGTGAGGACATTAAACAGCTTTCACCCAAACGAGGGATTGTTGAGCATATAACCAGTGACGGAGGTAGTAAGACTAGTAACTTACAAGAGGCCTTAGCCAATCGTAAAAAGGTCATTATTTGTACTGTACAAACGTTTCCATTTTTATTAAATGAAATGGGTGAAATGCCTGTCATGAATTTCGGAATCATCATTGATGAAGCTCATAGCGGACAAAGTGGACAAACTGCCTCAAAAATGAATGCTGTACTAGCGGACAAGGATGAAGAAGATGAGGACGGACCACAAGAAAAATCTTTAGAGGACAAAATCAATGACTTGATTGAGAGCCGTAAAATGATTACCAATGGTTCTTACTTTGCCTTTACCGCTACACCGAAAAACAAAACCTTAGAAACTTTTGGCGTAAAATCAGATGAAACATACACGGATGAAAACGGAGAGGTAAAATCGAAATTCTACGCTTACCATCTGTACAGCATGAAACAAGCCATTGAGGAAGAGTTTATTTTAGATGTATTAAAGAATTACACTACTTACAGTTCTTTTTATAAACTCATCAAAGCAGTTGAAGACAATCCAGAATTCGACACGAAACGAGCTCAAAAGAAATTGCGTGCATATGTAGAAGGTCATGAATTTGCCATTGCTGAAAAATCTAAGATTATGCTTGACCATTTTCACAGAGATGTGAAGCAACTTATTAATGGAGAAGCTAAAGCAATGGTGGTTACTAAAAGTATTATTTCAGCCATCAAATACAAGCAGGCTTTCGATGATTATTTGAAAGAAATAAAGTCGCCATACAAGGCAGTTGTAGCGTTTTCTGATAAAAAAACATACAAGGGTGTTGAATATGACGAAGTGAGCATGAACAGCTTTAGTTCATACAAAACTGACATACCAAAGAATTTTAATAAAAGTGAAAATCGGTTTTTAATTGTTGCCGATAAATACCAAACAGGTTTTGACCAACCGCTACTGCATACAATGTATGTAGATAAAAAATTGTCTGATGTTCAGGCTGTTCAGACTTTATCAAGATTGAATCGAGCAAAGAAACCCTATAAAAAAGACACCTTTATTTTAGACTTCTTCAACAAAACTGAAGACATTCAAGAAGCTTTCAAGCCATATTACACGGCAACCATTCTCAGTGAAGAAACCAATCCAAACAAACTCAACGATTTGGTCGATAATCTGGAAACTTTTGAAGTGTATAGTGAATACCAAGTTGAAGATTTCTTTACAAAATATATTGATGGTGCAGAACGAACGCAACTAGATCCGATCATTGACCGTTCGGGAGAATCCTTTAAAAATGAATTAACCATAGACCAACAAATTGAATTTAAAAATAATGCCAAATCGTTTTTAAGAGTATACAGTTACTTGGGGAAAATACTGGATTTCAATAATCAAGATTGGGAAAAATTATTTTGGTATTTAAAATACCTTGTTCCAAAACTATTCATAGAAAGATCAGAGGATTTGGCAGATGGTATTTTGGAAAGTATTGATATGGATAGTTATCGCCCATCAAAAGAAGGTACTGAAAACATCCCTTTAGCAGCCGAACCAGGAGAAGTAAGAGGAATCCCAGTTGAAGTTGGTGGTGGACAATCAGAACCCGAATTAGACACATTAGAGAATATATTAGGAGCATTCAATCAACGCTTTGGTGATATTGATTGGACTGATACAGACAAAGTTCGTCAGATATTAACGGAACAACTTCCTGCCGAAATGAAAGCGAATAAGGAAATCATGGATGCAATACAACATTCTGATAAGCAAAACGCCAAAATTTCATCAGATAAGAAATTGGAAGAATTGATGCAACAGTACTTATTTAGCCAGACAGAAGTCTTCAAGAAATTTACGACAGATAAAGATTTCCAAAGGCGCTATAAGGAGTTCGTTTTTGATACCTTAATGGAAGCTGACAAAAAATCGGGGATTAACCCATAATATATGATTGAAAGTTATACAAATAAGAGGGCTCTCATGGTTGTTAATGGTTTGAATTGTCTAGACACTAGTCAATCATTTATTTTTGGGGCTCGTCTGCAAGATTTGTTAAAGGGTGAGGTTCGGGTTAGTTTAGATTAGAAATATATAAAAAAAGAATTATGAAAAAACCAATTACAATTCACACCACTTTTCATGATTATAGTAATACTTACAATGGCGAGTATTTTGATTATTTTCAAATACATATTTATAGTATGGCTCAGGTTATTTCTACTTATTACCATCCAGAATTTGCAACTATAAAAACAGTAACAAATGCTGCCGAGATAATTTTAGAGACCATTAGAGAACGAAGTGACAGAAGAAATAAAATTACACTATTTCAAAAAAAGGGTAAGTTCTTAATTGCAGAAGATTCTGAGCTTATAGATCAAGGAGAGGTTTTAGTCTTTGATGCAAAACGCATGTGTTATGAGTATTCAGATGAATATGTTGATAGCCAATATTTTTTAAGCAATATAAAAATAGATGATTTTTTAAAAAATAGCTTTTTAACTATTGGTGCAGAAGATCTCTTTGAAGTGGTTGCACCTTTTGCCAAAAAGATGAGAAAAAACAATGATGACTTGGAACTTAGAAATGAGGAGTTAAGACTGCTTAATGCTTCTGATCCTAATTTCACATTAGAGATTTATACTATTGAAAAAAATTACAAGCCAGTTTTAAAATCATCTTTTCTACTACACAGCGAAGAAGGGCTATATCTGCCAGAATATTTTTCAACAATTCATTCTAATGAACGTATTACTTATTTACTTAAAGAAATAGCAACTGGTAAGGTAATAGATGGTAATTTGAAAGAAGATATAGAAAGTATTAAATACTTCAAATGGCAACGAAAAAATCCTTCTATTATAGATTTAGAAGCTTTAAATCGCATGGAATTAGATAGCGATGATCCAGATTTTATAAGTTATGATGATTATGTCGCTAATGAAGATGAGTATGAAGAAGGTGATGATGAGTATAGTCCAAGATTTTAGTTGTAGAAAGTTAGGGTAATAAAGAAGAATGAAAATTTGTGTTGCTACAAGAGCTTTGAGTGTTGTGGATGGGGTTGTTGTGTGTTGAAAAATAGAAATAAAATATGGAAGGAGAAAAAATATTAGCGTTCGTAGATTTACTAGGATTCAGTAGAATGGTTAGTCTTGATAAGGCAAAAGCAAGAACGGTTTTAAGTGATTTCTATAATATTTCATGGAAAAATATTCGAAATAACCAATCGGTTAAAGGGACACTAATGTCAGACAGTCTCTTAATTTATAGTGATAATAGAACATCAATTTTAAACTGTCTTTCTGATATTTACAGAGAATGCTTTAAGAAGAATGATACATATGAAAATCTAGGCAAAGATTTTTTCTTGTTATTACGAGGGGCAGTTAGTGAAGGGTTTGTTCAATTAGAAGATAGAATCACATCTCCTAATTTTAATAAAAATTTTATAATAAGTCCTGCATTAGTTCATTCAGCTAAATTAGAGTCATTAGTTAAGGGTTCTCGTTTGTTGGTAGCTGTGAATAATGATTCTGAAGAGGAAAATAAAGAATACAAGTGGAACAAGGATTTGAAAAGTTCGCTATATCCTGCTTCCTCTATTAAATACATGGAAGATTATAAATATACAGATACTTTATGGTTTAGAGATGAGAGTAAAGAGTTGGATCTGCAAAGAACAGAAGTTAAAGATTTATTAACCATCGCTTTTAAACTAGTGAAAGAAAATGCTACAAATCCCAAAGTAATAGAACAACACATACAAACGCTACGGATAGGACTTTTAAGCTATATTAAATTTTTAGATAGAGATAATGATCCTATTTTAAAAGAGTTACTTGATAACTACACTTCAAGTCAATATTGGTTACTCTGGATAACGATGATGGAAATGATTACTGGAGGATTTGATTCTTGGCGTTATGAAGGTTCAAAAGAAATAGTGAATTTTTATACTAAAGCATCCTTAGAAACAGGATGGATAGAAGTTATTAAAGAACTTAATAAAGAGGAGCAAAAACACCTTAAAGGTACTTTTAAAAGGTTTTTGAAAATGCTTGAAATACATTAAAAATAATAATATGAGTCAATTAGTAAATATCTATACTTATTTAATTACAAATCATAAACATCTTCGACAATTATGGCGAAATGAATATGAAGATATTGTAACAAGAGTAGCAAGTTTAAGAGCAGAATTAGCTAAAGATAGTAGCTATGATTTAAACAGTCCAGAAATTTATATCACAGCTAATTTTAATGACAAAGAAGATTTGTTTAATCGCCTGTTTGCTAATAAAGGAAATGGGATATCAAGCAATGGGCAATCTAACTTGAGTAAAGATAATAGGCCTAAAATAATAAACGATACAGGTTTTCTATTGACACTTAAAAACTTAATTATAGATGCAAATCTTAAAAATCATAATGATTTCGAGATTATTTGGAATCAAAAATTAGGTCAAAAAAATCCTGTACTAACAAACCGTACTACAGCAGCTTGTACGACAGATGTAACTAGTACAGTAGACTCTGGTAAGTTTAATCAAGTATTTAATTGGCTTATTCAAAAAAACTTAATTGCATATTCAGGTGGAGATACTTGGTATGAAAAAAACAAGTTCGTGGTTGCTGAAATGAGGAAAGTCCTTACTAAAGAAAAAGACTATGATGAATTTTGGTGCAATATCTTTTATTGGGAGATGTATGAGAATCTAGCAAATCCTTTTAGCTTAAAAAAACAATTGGTTAAGTACGGTGCACCAGGTACAGGTAAAACATATATAGCTAAAGAAGTGTCTAAATTGCAATTTGATATTTGGAAAACAGAACACGCTACAAATAAAGAGACGTATGATGATGTGCATAAAGTGGTACAGTTTCATCCATCATATTCGTATGAAGATTTTATCGAAGGTTTACGTCCTGTGCTAGATGCTAATAACCAAGCTCAATTACAATTGGTAAATGGAATTTTTAAAACCATGTGTATTGCTGCTGGTAAGTGGGAGGTAGATGTTGCGGGATTAACAACTGTTGGTAAACTGGGTAAAACATGGGAGCAATTAACAGTTAATGATTTACTTCCGTTTAAAGAAGAATTAAAAAAGTCACATTGGGATTACATATTTAATATTTCTAATAAAACAATTAAAGTAACAGAAGCAATACCTCCTTATTTTATAATCATAGACGAGATAAATAGAGCTGAATTAAGTCGTGTTTTTGGAGAATTAATGTATTGTTTAGAGTATAGAGGTGTTAATGGTGCTATTGAGACACAATATAATCAACTAAATACAGAGCAAACAGGAATGATAAAATTAGGTGGAACATATAAGTTTTTTGTTCCTAATAATTTATATGTTATAGGGACAATGAATACCGTAGATAGAAGTGTAGAAAGTTTTGATTTTGCTTTGCGTCGTCGTTTTAGATGGGAAGAAGTTAAACCAAGTATTGGTTTATTAAAATACCATTTACAAAGCAATAGGCCTAATTGGATAGGATTAGCCAAAAATCTTAGTAAACTCAATGAAGCAATTAGAAAAGAACCTTTATTAGGTAAAGACTTTTGTATTGGACACGCTTATCTAATGGATTTAGGATACGCAAAAGATACTACCATTACAGAAGTGCGTAAATTAGTGTGGGAAGATAGCATTTCACCTTTATTAGAAGAGTACGTTAGAGGAACAGGAAGAGAAGACGAAATTTTAGAAACGTTTGTTAAAAATTTTGGAGTCTAGTTTATGGAGAATTGGATTTCAAATATAATTAAGAATGGAACTTTGGTTGACAATCAACAGTACTTTGTGCGTGATGGTCTATTAATGTCTACTGGATATAATTCTGAAATAAGATTAAAAGCAAAAGCACCAGGAGAGCACAAAAAATCTTGGAATGATAATGAAAGTGTTTGGTGGTTTTTAATAGAAAAGACACAAGCTATAAATACCCAACTTTCCGAAGATAAAGAATCAAAACTTGTGTTTTTTAATGAAAAAGAATATGAGCATAATAGTGATAATGATTTTTTAAGTGTTTCAGGATATAATCCTTATAATTTCACTGCACGTTCTGGTAATATTATAGGTTATGTAAAAAACAATAATTATTCCTTAAAGATAAGTTCACGTTTTGGTGATCAATTTTTAAAATACATTATAGCTGATGCAGATGGTTTTTTAGAAATTGAAAATTATGGAGGTCAAGAAAACAATGAAGGCTTTGAGTGGCTGTTAATTTATCTCTGGAAAATTAAATTGAAAAGAGCATTGAGATTAGGTTTGCCTAAGCATTATGTTTCAAAGACTCAAACTTTAAATAAAGTTAAAGGAACAGTGGTTACGGTAGATTATTTCTTAACAAAGGACCAGGCAAAATATAAATGTACATATCGGGAACATAGCTACAATAACTTAACCGTACGTTTAATAGCTTCAGTTTTTGAGTTATTAAAAGGAAATTCACTTGTAAGCGATATGCATCAGATACGAAATTCGTTTTTAATTGCTACAGAAGGTAAAAGAACAAATATAAAGGAATTGTTGGCGACCAAAAAGGAATCGAATCCTTTTTATCAAGAGTATAATGAGGTCATTTCGCTCTCTAAACGTATAATCAAAAATGATGTAGCGACTTTTGGGGAACTATCAAGTACCAGTGCTTTCTTATTTGATGTTTCTATGCTCTTTGAATATTTCATTAAAAAACTTCTTACAAGGAACAATTTCAAGATGCTTTCAAAATTCAATAGTGCTTTATCTATTGAAACAGGAGCATATGAAAGAAAGTTGCAGCCAGACTTGTTATTTGAAGATGCTAATGGGTTTTATGTTTTTGACGTAAAATATAAAGTTTTTGATGAAAGATATGGAGTAAAGAGGGAAGACCTGTTTCAATTACATACCTATATTGGTCAGTATGGTAATAATAATAAAGTTAGTGGTTGTGGCTTTATTTATCCTTCACGAGAAAAAGAAAACATAATAATAACGAAAACAATAAATACGATGGGCATAGGCATTCCTTTTCATATTTGTTTATTAGCAATTCCTGATGAAAAAGATGGAACTAATTTTAATAAATTGTTTAAATTAAAGTGCGAAGAATTCGTTATTTCATTAAAGGAAAAATTGAATACGATATAATATAGCAGAATGCAAAAATGTAGAAAAGCCCTTTTCAGAAAAGTTAAAAGCCCTCAATTGGCGTTTGATACGCTAAGGTAGTTTTCGTATTCCAGAAGATCCTAGCAAAAGTTTACGCAGTAATTTTAAAGAAGACACTCTTAAGAAAGAGTTTATAAAAGCAACAAAAAAAATAAATGTAGTTGATGGTGTGGCTAAACTATAATCAGTTAGAAGACCTATAAACTGAAACCATAGCTACTGAAAAATCAAACCTATCGCTTTTAGATGCCAACAAACAAGTTTTTGAAAAACTCATAGGCGTTACTAAAACCACAGTAGCAATGAATGAAGTTACAGGAAAAGAAACCCATTAGTAAAACTGATTGATTTTAAAAACTGGGTTAACAATAAGTTTATAGCTATAAACTAATTTAAAATTTAACTCCTGATGAACCACGAGAAAGGATTATTCCAGACATTGTACTATTTTTAAAGAGAAATTAAATAGTAAAATTCATCCAATAATCGAAAGATATAAAAATCAATTAGGAGTAAATCCGAATCAGATTAAGGTAATGGAATTACAGAACCGTTGGGCATCGTGCACACCAAGCGGCAATGTAAATTTTCATTGGAAATGTGCAATGGCGCCTATTGACGTATTACACTATATGGTGGTTCATGAGTTAGCACATCTCATACATAATAATTATACCCAAGCCTTTTGGAATGAAGTAGATAAAATATTACCTAATTATAACGAGCAAGTAAATTGTTTAAAGATTAATGGATCTGGTATGGATTTATAGGTAATAGAGTAAAGTCTGTTTTTAAGAGTATTCATTTAGTCCTAAGAAATTAATTTTTAGAGGATTTTTTTGATTTTCAAACTCTACTCAACCCAAAAAGTAAACTTTATCTCGGGTCTATCATCTTTTGACACACCCCCTCTTTTACTTTGTATCCTAATCAAAAAGATATGGAACAAACTCCAAAATTCAAACTACTAGACAGCATCGGTCAACTGTACGAAAAGTCTAAAAAATGTCAACTTGAAAAGGCGTTTTTTATAGAAAAAGACGCTGAGTTAAGCACTCTGTCTGACTATTTCAATACATCCAAAAGTCAATCCTTATTTATCGCTACTATATTCGCCCTCAACTATAAAGGAGATTCTGTAGACTTAAATGATCTCATTAGGCATTTCGATTGTAGTCCAATGAAAATTCTGGAGTTTAATAAAGATTTTGCTGATTTACATTCCAGAGGAATTTTAAATAAAAAGAAGTCGATCCATAGAGTTAAAGTCGCTGGTGCCAACGACCAATTTACTGTAAACGAAAGTGTGTGTGAAGCCATCTTAAACAACGAACCAATGCCAGAAATTCAAGATGAGATTACAGATATTTTTGAATTGCTGGATGAGATTTATCAATTAGGGCAAAAACGCGATGATAATGATATAAGCACCTTGCAGCTTTATTATTACACAGAACAATTGCTAGAACAATACGGTGAGTTTATACTTCTCCAAAAGATTAAGCATTTTGAACTTTCTATAGACGATAAACTCCTCTATCTATATTTAATTTGGAAAACAGTAACAAACAAAGAAACCGATGTCTCAAGAGCCTTGGAAGGGTTTATGGATAGAGCCACTAAGCGGCTAAATTATATGCAAGATTTGTTGGTTGGTAAAAATGCGCTCCTTCAACAACAACTTGTAGATTTGGTTCCTTCCAGTTTCTTAAACGACACCATAATAAAACTCACCAGTGTTTCTAATGATCTGTTGAAGGAAAGTGGTATTACTATTTTCAGTAAAGAAAAACGAAAAGACAACATCATATTTCCTAAGTATATTATAGCTCGAAAATTGGTGTTTAGCCCTTCAGAAATGAAGCAGCTCTATGTATTAAAAGATGTGCTTCAACCTATTCAATTTCAACAAACCCAAAAGCGCTTACAGGAAAAAAGCTTGCCTAAAGGTATAGCTGCTTTGTTACATGGAGCACCTGGGACTGGTAAAACAGAAGTAGTAAAACAAATTGCCAAGGAGACCAACAGAGAGCTTATGAAAGTGGATATAAGCCAATCCAAATCCATGTGGTTTGGGGAAAGTGAGAAGGTGGTAAAAAAAATATTTACAGACTATAAAAGCTTTATGGAGGGAAGCGAAGAAACTCCTATTTTGTTTTTGAATGAGGCAGATGCCATTATTTCCAAACGTGGAGCTGTTGATAAATCGAATACTCGACAAACTGAAAATGCTATCCAAAACATTATTTTAGAAGAGCTTGAAAACTTTGAAGGGATTTTAATAGCCACCACCAACCTTGCTGATAATCTGGATTCAGCTTTTGAGAGACGCTTCTTGTTTAAGATCCTTTTTAACCTACCCTCCAATTCTATAAGAGCTGAAATATGGAAAATAAAATTGCCTTTGCTTTCCACGGAGGACTGTGAGTTCTTAGCGGGAAAGTTTAATTTTTCTGGCGGGCAGATAGACAATATTATTCGTAAAAGTGAAATTAATGAGATCGTACACGGGGAGGCCGTCTCTCTAGAAAATTTACTTGTTTTCTGCTCAGAAGAAACCCTTGTGAGTCAAAGAGCAAGTATTGGTTTTATGAAACTATAAAAAAAACATGTCAAAAAAAGAAATTTTATAGACTAGCGGATTTTAATACGAATCCGTATTTTACAATTGGTTTCTAAGAATAAATGCCTCCACATGCTAAAGGATCAGTCTAGCATCTGGAGGCCTCTATTTTATGAGTCTTTGGAAGTAGTGGTTGAAATTAAATGGCTTTCCTTATCGTAGTAGCAATCCTTAGGCTCCAGAGGATAGCGCTTAAGATCATAAAGATTAAAAAACTTCATGCTGCTGTAGCTATCAGTTTCTGTAGTATTAAAATGGAGAGCTTGTTGAGTATAGTTGAGAATATTTCCAAGATCCTGAGGTAAACTCTTTATTTTTGAAAATTCATGTTCCCACTTCAGAAAAAATATAACGTTGTATTCGTTTGCTAAACTTAAAAGTAGCTCGCCTAAACGCCGAAGCCTATCTTTTGAATTTACAGCTGAATCTGTTGAAAGTGTTATCAGTGAATTATCATCGATATATATAACTTTAGGTTGGTGTTTGTTTATTAAATAACTCAACTGATAAAGGAAGGATGACTGATCCATATTTAAACTAAACTCCACGTGGCATCGGCTCATCTTGAGTTGTGTTAAGCTTGCATTGTAATTTAAAACCTCCTTTGGGTTATTGATTTTGATACCTTCAACCAAATTATCGTACATAAAATCGTGCTTGGTTTTTTCAACAAAACAAAGTAAAGGTAGCTTTTGGTTAACGGCCAGATCAAACATAATATGCTGATAGAGTTCTGTAGATAGATTAGCATTTGTACTGAGTAAAAATACTTGTCCCTCATTAAATTCCCAAGTAAAACTCCCTACTTTAAACGTTCCTGTTTCAAAGTGATGTGTTGGGGTTGTTATCCTCTGTATGGCTTGGTTTACAGCAGTTCTTGAGTCTATCAAATTATGATCGAATTGTTCTTTTGTCTTTTTAATGAGTAAAGCCAAAGCGTCCTCTGCTGTGTCGCAGGAATTCATACCTAGGCGAATTTCTTTTGAAAAAAATTCATGATCAACTTTACTAGGATCGAGATCTTCGAAGTAATGGTGAAGCTCTTCACAAAGAGATTTGATCTTAAAAAAGGAATTGTAGTTCATTGTGTTTTCGTTTGACACAAAGAACAGAACAAGCTCTATCAAATGATGACTGACTCATACCAAATTAAATTTATAATGTCGTATAAATAAATTGAATTATTTTTTGATTGATTTGGAGTGTCTACCTTTGATGTGACGATTTTTATGAGTTTATAAATTTTATATTTGAATTATGGTAAAAAAGTATGACAATGAATTTAAAGTTATGATCGTCGAACTATTAAATTCTGGTATTGAGAC
>Ga0307979_1001013_pt1 | contig 19879 bp, 16 predicted proteins | sample OrgLakmetage1058_FD_201833 | JGI IMG/M metagenome (GOLD analysis project Ga0307979, IMG submission 201833) | Saline water microbial communities from Organic Lake, Antarctica - #1058 | ecosystem: Environmental > Aquatic > Non-marine Saline and Alkaline > Saline | place: Antarctica: Organic Lake...
CTGTCCTGCGATCACGGAGAGGGCCAGCCTCCCCGGTTTCTAGTCGGTGCATGCGGGAGGCAAGAATGAGGGCGAGGTCACGGACCTCGTCGATTCTTCCCACCCGCACTTCTTCGTTGAGGGCTCTAGTGTTTTGCCACGAGACGTCATAGGTCCACTCTCGGCCATCGGTGTTGACGCTTTCATAAATGGCGGAGGGAATAACAGCTTCCCCTGTTGCGCACCCCGAGATTCCCAGCGCCATCCCAGAAACGACCAGAGAAAGAGCCACACGAAGCCGACCGCCAGTAATCACGCCCTAAGGCTAGTTGAGCCTCTCTGGATGTGAGCTGGTGTGAAAATCTCTGGGGTGAAGTGGAAGACACCCACGATCCCCCTGGCGAGCACCGTCAGCCTCACGGACATTCGTGACCCCTTGACCCCCAGTCTTGGATAGGACACTCACACAGGGTCATAGGTGCGCAAATTACCCTGTTTTGGGAGCTATTGAGCATCCATGACAACGGGTGACAAAGCAACACTGTTGGCACAAACGTTGGCACAGCAAAAAAGAGAAATCGGCCGGCGAGACCAACCAAAAGCTTAGAAGTCTATTCCTCAAGGCCAATATTTCTTTGTAAACACTAGGTTATCGTGGGTCGCCCAACAAGGCGTGCATCCAACGTGCATCGAAACCTATTATCAACTTCGTCTGATTCCGTTTTTTATACGGAATATGAATGAAACGGACGGTGAGGGAACAGAGCTGGATGACCCCTTGACCCCCAAACCTAGGCGGGACTTTCACACGGTGTCGTAGGAGCGCAAAATCCGGTTTTTTGGTTTGTTTGTAGCACCCGCAAACATCGATGAAACAGGATTCCAAGTGGCCCAGATTGTGGCACACCGAGGCCATAACCGCTGCCGTCTATCAAAGAAGAGCGCGTGCGAGAGCACTCTCCGCCGTTAGTGTTCCCTTTTCTGCGTTGTAGCTGAAAAGCAGAACGGCGGCTGTTTCCGCGAAATCCAGTGCACTCGCGGTATACCTCCCAGAGGTAAAAAAAACCGGAGCCCTGCGGTCGATAGACGACACACCCACGAGCTCCCTTATTTCCATGACACTCACGGAACCTTTGTAGTTTTTTACCTGCGCAACCCATTCATCAGACTCAATATCTATCCCACCGTCGCTGTTCGACCGCGTTACTCGAACGTTTGTTTGTCCAAGGTGTTCCATCCAATTCGCGCAAAGCTTTTCGGCTCCATCTGGACTAACTCCCAGGGGCTGAGGGCGAGGGCGTGAGGCGGGGACCACTCCTGCCATTATTTGTCGTTGCAATTTTTCCCGTTCGCGACTCTCCTGCGCCTCGCGGTCCTTTCGTCTCCACTCCTCAGATTTTTTTCTGTCTTTTTCATACAACCTTTGTTCACGTTCCTGAACTTTGATTTCAAGCGCGCCCTTTAGCCGCCTACCCGCCTCCTGCTTTTGAGGTTCGCGGGCCTGCAGATGCTTGGTTGCAGACAACGCATGGGAAATTAAGCTGAGTGGCCAAAGGGCCCAAACCAGAACCCCGAGGTCGCCTGCACCGCCCACAAGCAAACCGAATCCAAGAAGCCAAATCAACGTGGAGAGCGAGTGCCACCACCATCGCACCCCTGGCTTTAGAAAATCCGCCAATCTCTCTTCAACGAGCGAGTCCAGCTGTTGAAGTACCTCACTACCCCGTACTGAATCTCCCAGGGTGTCCAAAACATCGGATGCCCATTTTGCGTCGGAATCCAAACGGCTAACACCAATTACTTGAGAATTCTGTTGGCCTTCGTTTGGTGAATTTGAGAGGGGCATCGGGGTCTTTAAAATGCTCCCGACCTGCTTTGAAAGGCAATACGGGCACTGCGCAACTTCGGCGCTGATTGGCTTGAGGCAAGCTTCACAGGTTCCCATGACTAGTAGTCTCTCAAAACATTGGAGCTCAAGCCATCCAATTCGAAGACGTTCCGTTTCCCGCCAATGATTTTCAAAAGCGCCGGTTGTGAAATAGGGGCAGGACTTCGATATAGAGCAGGGTTGGAGCTAATCGCCGGAACAGGCCTTCGACGCGGTGAAGCGTTGGCGATGCGCTCGGATGACACTAGCTCTCAACGGTATGGTCGTTCTCTAGGACAATGTCACCGGTGACGCGAGCCGTTCGGCAATGGAAAAGCTTGGAGGGCTGATTAATGCCAGCTGACCACTACTGCAAGCTTCCTCCCGACGAAGACAACGCCGCTTCCTTCAGATGCTCGAAGTGTGGTTTGAAATACGTCCGGAGTCAAAGATTGGGCGGATGCCTCGCTCCTTTTTTCTGGTTATTCCTCTGGGGTGAAGTTGTTCACCCCTTGCCGGCGGAGCAAAGATGGGAACCGCTTCGCCACGACTCAGACGCCTCCGTAAATCGTGAGAGTCTTGGCTGGGCAGAAGGGGGCCGTCACTCGACAAGACTGGCTCTCAATGTCTTGGGCTCTGTAATGCTTGCAATAATTGTGGTAGCTGCTTTCACCCCCTAAAGAAAAAATGGGGTACTCATCGGTGCTTGCGTCGCGAACACCTTTACTTCTCAGTCGGGCTGACAGGATTTGAACCTGCGACCCCTTAACCCCAGTCCTAGGCGGGCCTCTCACACAGTGTCACAGGTGCTCATAATCAGGATTTTTTTCGTGTTGTGAGCATCCATGAGCACCACTGAAACAGTTGTTCATGTGACACGGAATGTGGCACAGAATACGTCAGGGGAGGATATTTAGAGCGGCTTAAAAACGGGCTTTGGCAGGGCTCGCAACCCTTACCTGCAATTGAACTCTGACACTCGCGCGGACATGGTTCCACTGCCGCTGTACTTCTGGAAAGTCAGCCTCCCGACTTCACCAGGTCTGACCGAGCGCAACGTGTCATTTGTCCATCCAACAACCCGCCCCGAGGAGTCCAAAATATCTACCTCTGCATACACCGAGTTGCACCTCGACTGGGACACGAAGTCCATATCCCACTGGTAACAACTAGAACAGTCATACCCTACGTCCACCCATTTGTAAGCGATGCCTGCGAGCAGTTCAGAATACCCCTCGGGATACCACGGCACTTGGCTCGCAAGGGTGATGATACGAGCGAACTTCGCAGCGCTGGCTTGCAAGGACGAGTAGGTGGTATCGAAGGAATCAAATTCGGCAGGACACGCTTCTCTCGAGAGAGTGAGCCATTCCGACTGCCATCGACCAATTTGCGCAGCGGGAGCCCCCTCAGCTCGCGGGGACGAAGCAAACAGGGCTTCCAGGGGGCCGCTAACCCCCTCTTCGAAGCCATCGGAATAGTCCAGGACGTCGGCATCTTCAAGGGTCCCGGTTGCCGAACGAACCGTGCTTAGAACTCGTGACGCTTCGCGGGGGTTGTTGACCCCAACGAACGCCGAGACTGCCGCCTCCCATTTACCTTCGTCTGCGGAAACCAACCCCGCAACTTCGTCACAACTGGGAAGAAAATTCAAAACCTTGTCTTGTCCAAAGGCGTCAAGGAGAGTTTCGGCCTCCAGTCTCCTCTCCGCCGCCGCCGCCACCGCAGCCGCTTCTGCGGCTTCAGCGACAAGTTGTTCTTCACGCTGTTGCTGAATTACCGATACAACTCCGAAGGTGCCCCCCGCGATTACCAGAGCGGCAACGAGAGAGGCACCAATGACCAGTTGCTTCTTCGATAAACGCTTTGGCGGGGCGGAACCCTCACTCTCTTCGGATGGAAGGATTGGCGTCTCAGGTTCGGGAAGAGGTGATGGCTCGGGGACTCTTAACGTGACCTTTTCGCCACATTTTTGGCAGAAAGCAGCGTCCGAGGGGCGTTCGTCATCACATGCTTCGCACCAGGAAATATTGGATGGTGTTGCCATTGCCGCCTCCTCCCAATCTTTCCCTAGCATTGCATCTGCGGAGAGGAGTACGCAAGTCTGCCTCAGTTCTTGCGCCTGATGATTACCTGCCCGCAGACACGGTAACGTTGGAGATTAGCATGTTGCTTTAGACAAAGTGGAAGAAAAATCGGAAAAATGAAATTACGGTTGGCAAGCGTTTCAGCGGCTCTTCTTTTGACGGTTCCTTTCGTCACGGGGTGTTCCCCCGCCTACGAGCCGCTCAATGAAGGTCAAATCTTGGAGGCACTTGACGCGTTTGTGCTACCCAGCCCACTCGCCACGCTCTCAAGTCAGTCAAATTCAGAATTTCGAGAGGCATATTCAGAAATAGAAAGACACACCCCGAAATACCCCTCAGTCTCATCGACGTGTCAAGCGATTGCCGAATTCTCGCGGGTTGCGCGATATGCGCAAGGAGGAAACAGTTGGAAGCAGTACATGCCTTCCGAACTCCGTGGATTTGACGTCATTGGCGGCAAGCACTTCGGGCTTGAAACTGCTTCGGGTGCAGGGGAGTTCGCAGACGTCGGCATGGACATTGCCGTCTTGTCTTATGCATCTTCTGCAGAGGCATCGGAGGTCATGTCCCTTGTTCGCGACAACCTCGAAACCTGTTTTGATTACCCCAAGACCTCAATGCCCGTCACGGGCTTGGACTTGGATGTCCTTTCTCACGCTTCGACGCTAATTCAATCTGACTTAGAGCTTGACGGCGGGGGGTTCAGCTTCGAAATCGTTGACGACACGTATCTCGAGTTGAGTAAAATCAGCGGGCTTCTGGATGATTCGATTGTCAAGGAAAACGCGATAATTGACGTGAATCAGTACGGGCCTAATCTCGTAATTCTTGTGGCAACGAGCTCCAGCAAAGCGGACGCAGTGCTGGGAATTTCAGCCTTCACAATTGGAGACCAGTTTCCAGAGATTCGCCAGGCCATGGGCCTCCTAATTCGGGATGTAGCCAACGACTAGACGCGCCTCGGGAGATACCCCGTCACTTAGAGCCAGCTGTTCGGAAACATTCAGTTTCGGACAAGTCATTCTCACAACCAGCGTCTGCGATAGAAAAGTGCGCCTTCTCATTACGAGTGAGACGCTCTACCAACTGAGCTAAGGCGGCATACCCCTGAAAGTACAGGGAACTACGGGGGTTCTGCTGGCTGTGGGGTCCCTGGTGCTGGGCGTGATTTCCTTCTATTCCCGCCTATTTCCGTCCGATTCCGTCTTTTATACGGAATATGTTCGGAATTGGTGGCTACTTCTACTTTGACGATTGTCGGCTAGGAGTTAGGGGACAGGTAAGAGGTTTGCCCGAAACTCTGGCTTTCCCGTTGGGGAAGCGCTAGTTTTGCAGAGTGAGCAATGCTCGGAGTGTCAAGAACTACACCGTAACTCTTGTTTTGGTTATTTTCTCGGGCTTCTTAGGAGGGCATCGTTTCTACGCCGGGAAAGTAGGAACAGGGCTGCTTTTTCTTTTTACAGGCGGCTTTTTTCTCATCGGCTGGCTGATTGACATCTTCACAGTAGCCTTTGGGAATTTCACCGACAAGACCGGCAGTTTCATTAGACCTGAGATTAGAGAGGCAGGGCCAAGCGACATGTCTGAGACGAGTAACCCCCCAGGAGAGACCAGCGAGGCAACACCCACTTCTTCGGATGGCAAGAAAAAAGGCGTCCCAACATGGGTCTGGATTGTCGCGGGAGTGCTTGTCTTCGGTTTCATATTGCAATCTTGTGGAAGCGACACAAGCTCCCCCGAGACACAATCTGAAGCGCCCGTTTCTGAAACTATTGAAGAAGACACCTCATCGGTAGCCGAGCCCGAGCCGGAAGCCGAACCCGAACCCGAACCCGAGAGAGTGCCTTCTGAAGACGTTGCCTACAGTGGCTCAGGGGACAGCATCCTTCAATTAGAGCTTCCAGCCGGACCGGATTCCGTTGGAATAGCTTCCATCACCCACTCAGGAGGCAGCAATTTCTCGATTTGGTCATTGGACGAAAATCTTGAGCAATCCGATTTGCTTGTAAATGAAATAGGGAACTACTCCGGAACAGTGCCGTTCAGTCTTTCATCGGGCGAACGAATTACAGCCTTTGAGATAAGCGCTGATGGCCCGTGGACCGTGACTCTTCGGGACATCCTGACGGTTCGAGAAGCAACGCAGGGCTCCACCACCACGGGAGATGGTGCGGACGTGCTCCTCTATCGAGGAGCGACTACCGTTGCCTCCATAAGTCATGAAGGCGGAAGTAATTTTTCCGTGTGGTCGTACGGACCAGACACTGACTTACTCGTAAATGAAATCGGCAGTTACAGCGGCGAGGTGCGGTGGCCGGCAGGCGTTGCTCTTATAAAGGTGGGCGCCGATGGTACATGGAGCATCGCACTGCAGTAGCTCGATTGGTTAACCCCCGAGAACGAGCGCTTGCCCGGTCGAAACGCAGTTGAACTGGTCTAAGGAAAGCGCCACGCGCCGATGACAACACTTCTCGGGCGAAACAAACGATCGTTTGTTTTACACTTTCAGAAGGCGACTCGTAACCGCGGGAATTAAACCCTCTGCTTCTAAAACAACTCGTAAATCAAACATTGACAAGCAAGCACCGTTTGATTTACACTGTTCACATGACATCACAACGACTCGGCTACGGACGTGTATCAACCTTGGACCAAAACCTCGAAGCACAAGCAGACGCGCTGACAGCTGCTGGCGCAACCAAAGTCTTCATCGAAAAAATCACCGGCACCAAAGCATCACGCCCAGAGCTCGACAAACTTCGGGAGCAAATGCGGGATGGCGATGTTTTGGTAGTGACCCGCCTCGACCGGCTCAGTCGTTCGACCCGCGACCTGCTAGAAATTGCGTCTGAGCTGGACAAGAACAATGTCGCGCTTGAGGTGCTGGAGCAGCACATCAACACCAAGACTCCCGACGGCAAACTCTTTTTCACCATGGTGGCCGCGTTCGCGGAGTTTGAACACTCCCTCATGGTGGCGAGAACCAAAGACGGTCTCGCAGCAGCCCGCGCTCGTGGTCGTGTCGGAGGCCGCAAACCAAAACTCACGGATGCGCAGAAGAAAACAGTCCGGAAGCTTTATAACTCGCGCGAACTCACGGTCAAGGAAATAGCGGCAATGCATTCGGTGAGCTCCCCCACCGTGTATGCAGCCCTCCGCAATTAGCGCTTGCGCGACAAATTCAAATCCCCAACGCAACTATTCGCCAATTTTCGTTACTCCACCAAATTTCTTATATAGTTCGCGAGCAATTGTCTGGACAACTAGACCCTGAAACTCCGGCTTATTAAAGAAAGCCGAGAACAACTCTTGATTTGCTTCGTGTCGCTCGATTATCTCTCCCTCGATGACGGGATTGAGGTAAATCTCAAAGTTATCGAAGTCGTTCGCCTTCGCAACCGCTCGAATATCTTCGTTCGCGGACATATGCTCCATCTGCTGTTCAAACCAGATGCGATCGGCATCGGTCAAGTTGAGCCCGTACCTTTCGTTGATCTTGCCGATCAACTCGGAAAGCAATGCCGTTGGATTTAAACCAGCGCTGCCTCGCCCTGCTTGCATGAAGGAAGAGCCCGGTTCTTCAGACCCCGTAGCGAGTCCAAGGTCTTCCGCATCCTCAATTAGATTCGTTCGGATGTGCGTGAGGATAACCGAACTGTCGAGATCAACCGCGCCCCCACCATCAGAGGCCGCAAGTCGGGTCAGAAGGTACTTCAGGTAGTAGTACAACTCTTCAAGCTCGCGGTCAGAGAAAGTGATCACCTGCGCCAAGAACGCGTACGCCCTCACAAAATCCCGCGAAGACGATCGAAACTCATCCCGATCAGAATCAGATTCCAAATCAGACCAACGTTCGACTGCCGTATCGGTATTCGCTTTCAACGCCGCGTTGCCAACGGTGCCACCTCGCAGGATTCCCTCGACAGCGGCTCGCATCTCGGCAACCGCCACAATGCCGGCTGACATGATCCGAGTCTGGAGATTGTAAAGCATGTTGGGGTCGCTGGGAGTTGCTGACGTTTCTTGAAAGAACGGGCGAAACGCGGCTTGGATATCTTCGGCATTGTTCACGAAGTCGAGAACGAACGTGTCATCCTTTCCCTTCTCCGTCCGGTTGAGACGGGACAAGGTCTGCACGGCGGCAACTCCTTCGAGCTTTTTATCCACATACATAGTGTGGAGTAGTGGTTGATCAAAGCCGGTCTGAAATTTTTCGGCGACTACCAGCACCTGGTATGACTTTGCGAACTCATCTGCGATGAGTGCGCTGGGAAAGCCGTTCATCGACACTTCGGAGTCGTCGCTCCCAGATAGATCTGGATCCATCACCGTGCCTGAGAACGCTACAAGAGTGCGAATGTCTGTATAGGACTTCGCGGAGATATAAGCATCAATCGCGCGTTTGTACCTAACGGCGTGGAGGCGGGAGCGAGTCACGACCATTGCCTTCGCCCTACCACCGATCTTCTTAGATGTGTTGGCGCGGAAGTGTTCGACGATGATTTCCGATTTTTGGCTCAAATTGGCAGGGTGTAAGGATGCGAAGCGCGCTAAGGCAGCGCCGGCCTTTCCTTTCGGAAGCTCAACGTCGCCGTCCCCCAGGCCGTTGGCTAATCGGTAGTAAGTCTTGTAGGTCGTGTAGGAGGCCAAGACATCAAGAATGTACTTTTCCTCTATCGCCTGTTTCATCGAGTAGAGATGGAACGGTAAAAACACAGGTTCTGTCCCGAGATTCTTCCTTTTCTCCCCGAACAGTTCCAGTGTCTTACTCTTCGGAGTCGCTGTAAAGCCGAAGAATGTAACGTTCGCGCTAGGCCCGCGAGCAGCAAGCGACGATGCTAGGAGATCAGAGAAAGTCGGAACCTCGTCGCTCGCCTCCGCGTCGTCAGCGTCTTTAGAGCTTGTGGTAAACCCACCCAGGACTGCCTTCAGGTCCTTCGCGGCCTCACCAGTCTGAGATGAATGAGCCTCGTCTGCGATTACGGCAAAACGCGTTCCCGCCAGCTCCGTTGTCGCTCGCGCGAGAACCGGGAAGGTTTGTAATGTGGTGATGATGATGCGAGCGGCCTTGGATTCCAAGGCACTACGCAATTGTTCGTTCTTCGAACCTTTCGCTTCCGTAATCGTAACTATCGAGCCCGGCTGATGGTCGAAGGACGCGACGGTATCACGTAATTGCTTGTCCAGAATTCGCCTATCGGTCACGATGATCACCTTGTCGAACATGAGCTGATTCGTGCTAAGGCCGGCAGCAACAAGATCCGACAACGGATCAATAACGGCAGGTGTATGCAACCCAGACAACCTGTGAGCCAGCCAGCTAATCGTGTTCGACTTACCGCTCCCGGCACTGTGCTGACATAATTTATTATGCCCGGGGCCCTCTCTGATGACTGCACCCAACATGCTGCGGACTGCGTGCCACTGATGGAACCGAGGGAAGATGATGATCTTCTCACCCGAAGGCTTACCTGTGCTCTCGTCGCGGAGATAAGCAACGTGGATGAAAGAGCCAAGCAATTCCATCCAAGCGTCTGACTGCAATACGTGCTGCCAGAGGTATGAAGATCGCGGACCACTCGCGTTAAGCGGGTTTCCCTTCCCGCCGTCCCGACCTGCGCCATTCGAACCGAGGTTGAACGGACGAAACTCCGTCAAGGCACCTGACAGTTTTGTGGTCGTGAATACGTTGTCCTCATCGACAGCAAAATTCACAACGACGCGATGCCGGAATATCAGATCGCTGGGATTACGATCCTGTCGATACTGAGCAACCGCGTTCTCGACTGACTGGCCAGACGTTTGAGACTTCAGCTCCATCGTGGCAGTTGGGATCCCGTTTAGCAGGAACAACAGGTCAACGCTGTCGAGCGGCGAGGTTTCTGAAACGTGCGCCTGCCGAACGAGAGTCAAGCGATTCCTAGTGTACAGCTCCCGCTGTTCCGGGGTCAGTTCGTGAGCTGGCGCGAAATAGGCCAGTTGCAGTCTCACACCCGAATCCTTAATGCCATTTCGCAGTACGTCAATGACGCCACGCGCGGTCAACTCATCACTCAAGCGCTTCCCGACCTTTGTTAGCGCCGCAACTTCCCCGCCGTAGTGTGCAACGAGGTCCTTCCATTCTTTTTCCTGTGTTGAGCGGAGAAATAGACGCAATTCCTCGGGATCAAAGCCAAGTTTTGGGGAATAACCATCCGCCTGTCCAGCAGCCCAGCCGTTCGATGTAAGGTGATCCGCGATGAGAGTCTCGAAGGTGGACTCAAGGTGGGCAGCTTGCGTCACATCACTCCCCGGTCGTTGCGTCGGGATCAATCTGACCAAGAATCGCCAACGTAGCGAGCGGCCCTTTTACCATCTGCTCAAGTTTTTTGACGCGTTCTAAAGCTGCCTCTACTCGCGTCACCTCGCGATCCAGATATGCGACTATAGCGAGCTGTTCAGGCAAATTCGGGAGGCTGACTTCAATATCCCGAAAGGAATCCCAAGGTAGGTCGAACTGATTGGGAGGCAGGTTCTTCCCTCGTCGTTGGTATTCGCTAATAGCAACGGAGGATCTCAGGGTGTAATGCATGTAACGACTGAGCGCCACGTTTTTGTCGGCGCGAAGCACCCAATAGGCCGGACTTGTAATTCCACGGATAGAGGAGCAACCGATACTGCCGTGTGGCTTTCCAAGCGCGTTCATGACGATATCGCCAACTTCTACGAGCTTGTACTTCGAAAGGTCGTCGCTTGGTGCGGGGCGCCCGTCGCCCTCATAACGCTCCATGACTCCGAGCGATAGGTTCACACCTAGAAGGGGAAGCTCTTCTGAAGTAACTGCCTTCCGAAACTCGAAGATCTCGCGCATCCTCGTTGGTGTCCAACCTGAGGGTGTCTGATGCTGTGCGAAGGTTGGCTCGCTCAACGTGAGTTCCGAGTCAGTAGATCTTGAATTTGGTCTTCTAGTGCTTCAATCTCGGACAGAACCTCGGTCGCACCCTCCGGAACCGAATACCTATGGAACTCACGATGCAGCTGAATTTCATATGTAACTCGAGTTTTAGAGTGGTCTACCCATGCTTCCGCGGAGAACAACGAGATTTCACTGTCGAGGAATGTTTCAGCAGCGTCTGCCACAGCCGTCACCCGCATTTCAGGACTCATACTCAGGTAATTTGGTGGAAGCGGAACGGTCTCCTCAGAGCGCAACGCACTATCTGCTTCATACTTCGCACCTTTAGCCACTAGGACCCCCGCTGCATCTGTTCGAGACAGCGCCTTCAACCCAGCACGGATTGCGGTAGAGAGAAGTCCCTGTGCCGATAATGCGGCTCGACAAGCGGCTTCATCAGTCCAAACCGTTCCGGTGAGGGGCTGCAACACGTCCCGGAGCTGCGACGGCACATCCGTCGCCTCATCCAGAATCCAAATCCGCCGAATAGGTTGTTCTACGACGATTCGCGCAAACCCGAAGTACTCATTCGTCATTATTTGGACGCGTCGATCACTAGCGTCCTCCGCGGACTCATGATAAAGATTCGTGATCTCACCGATTGCTTCAGGCAAAATTTCGTTTCTCTTGTCACCAAGGCTTCGGCGCATCCGAGTGCCGCTATCGCGCGCATCGACAAGTGTGATCTTGCCTCGCCTGGCCGCGGATTTTCTATTGGTTAAGACCCACACGTACGTCCGGATTTTCGTGTTGTAAAACATTTGGTCGGGCATGGCTACAACACCCTCGAGCCAGTCGTTCTCGACGATCCAGCGGCGAATATTTGCAGTGTCGGAGCCCGGAGCCCCGGACTGCAATGCCGATCCTGGGAGGACTATCGCCATACGTGAGCCGCCCGAAAATCCATCGGCGCTTGCCGAGTCAACTGCGATGGGCTTCATCTTTTGGATCATGTGCTGCAAAAACAGGAAGGCACCATCGTCGATGGGGGGCAACCCGGCTCCATACCGACCGTCATACCCTAGGGCCGCAGCTTCCTCGCGAATAGCGTCCTGGTAGAGCTTCCAATCGACTCCATAGGGCGGGTTTGAAATGCAGTAATCGAAGTAGCTACCTGCGTGACCATCTTCATCCGTGAGGCTGTTCCCGTCCGTGATGTGAGTGGCATCTTGGCCCTTGATCATTAGGTCGGATCGAGCAATTGCCCATGTTTCATCGCTAAGTTCTTGTCCGAAGACCTCTAGCAACATTTCGGGATTCAGGTTGTTGAGATATTCCTGTGCTCCAGTGAGCATGCCCCCTGTGCCGCAAGCAGGATCGTACAAGGTCCGAACCGGTTTCTCTCCAGTAAGCGCAACTGTATCTTCGCTGAAGAGGAGATTCACGATCAGGTCGATCACTTCGCGAGGGGTGTAATGCTCTCCCGCGCTCCCATTCGACATTTCAGTGAATCTGCGAAGAAGCTCCTCAAAAATGTAGCCCATCGACTCATTCGAGACGGTCTCCTCATTCAGATCCAAATCAGCGAATCGTGCGACCAAGCTATAAAGAATTCCCTTCTCTTCGAGCTTCTTGATGCGATCAATTAGACCATATCTGTCGAGAACATCACGAGCACTGGGCGAGAACGAATTAATATATGTAGTGAGGTTTGCTGCAACCTTTTTTGTGTCGCCGAGAATAGCCGCGAGGTCCAGGGGGGAAGTGTTGTAAAAGCTGTGGCCCGATACTTTCCTCAGGATTGGTTCAGGGTTGTCAATCTGGCCCTCCAGGGCCTTGGCCCGAGCGATAACATCGTCTTTGCTCGACTGTAGGGCACACTCCAAGCGCCTGAGAACGATGAACGGCAGCATAATTTGGCCGTACTCATGTTCCTTGTACGCGAATCGCAAGCTCTCCGCAATGGACCATACGAGAGAGACCTTGTCTTCAAATCCAGCTGGTTTAGCCAATGTTGCCGTCTTTCGAATTCCCTTTCGCGCCGTTTGGCAGCGCTCACCGTATGCCAGAGCCCAGCAGCTACATCGTGCCCTGCTTTTGAATTGTAGCCGACCGAGCGTTCTGTGGCCTCGCAAGCGGCGCAATCAAGCACTGTCCTCACGTCTATGAAACCGAATCTTTCCGGACTATATCTAACCCGGGAATCATGCTTCAACTGCCCGGACGCGAATCGATCGTGTCCGCGCATGGTGTCACCCACACAATCCGTCACAGCAAATCCGCCGTGACGTGCGAACCCGTTCGTCAGTGTATTTTCCCCTCGAATTTTCACAAAAACTCTCCCCGGAATTTTCACACTTACCGGCTGCACGTGGCCTAAACCCTCGAGTATCTCGAATTCCGCTCCACTGAACGTCGGGTTCTCGGACCACCTCGCCGCTTCAGGTTTACATAAATCCACTAGGAGTAACCGCCGACTGAGAGTCGCCAGAATTGCCGTCTCGGAGGCGCCAGAAAGCTTCCTAAGCGACGTTTCATCCCTTGGTCCGCCAGAGCTATCCGACACGCAAGGCCGTTGAGGCCGAAAAAATTGGTATATCCCGGGAATTTCAAAGCAATTCGAGCTCCAGGGACCCGACTCGGAGAGGCTCAGATTCAGTCGGCAGCAGAAAACCGAGAAATTTGGCTCGGAGCAACCTCCTCTAGACAGCGCGAGATAATTTGGGCCACACTCCCCTCATTTCGACGTGTCCCAGGTTGCTGAAGTAGAGGGACATTTTGTCCACATCCCACTTTGGCCCATTTTCCGACGCCTTTTTCCGGCCCGCCACGTAAGCAACCAAGTCAGCCACCTGAATCCCCGTGGAAGATGCCGAACTCAGAGAGCGCGGGGGTTGGACTTGCTGCGTGACCGGCGAGCTATAAGGCCCGGCTTGCTTCGACAAAATGGAATGATGTAATTCGCGCTCCCTTTCGCGGGTAGCTTTCGAATCACTTTCCTGATCGAAGAATGCAAGTCCCACTGAGTCTTGGACATGGCATAGTTCGTCGAATCTCTGGACAATGAACCACAAAGCCAGGAAGCGCGGATTTTGAGTGTAAAAGACTCCGGGGTCATCAGACTTGTTCAAGGGTTGAATGATGATGTTTTGGCTGAGGCGACCGATTTCCGTTGTCGCAAAGTCAAAAAAAGCTTCTATTCGGTCTCTGCTGAAAATTGACCAGTCGGTTTTCCGCCCCGATTTGTCGGGTGTTCCGTTCCACATCGGTGAGCTGTGGAGTTCCACCCAATTTGCAGTGCAGGCCTGCGGGAATAGTTCCTTAGCTTTGCCCTGGATTGCACTCGAAAGAAGGAGGTGATTCTCGGGAGAAATTATGACCGCTGCTTCATGGTGCAAAGTGCGAGAGATTCGCTCGTCAGCGAACAGTAAAAGAGTGATTCCCTTCGGTCGGGACGCCATTTCGTTATTTCACTATCTGACGGAAGAGTTCAGCAATAAACCCTGTAAAAATAGAAAATTTCCACTCGTCCATAGCTGACGACTCGGTCACCCCAACAGTTGAGGCCCGTGCGCCACAGTATCCCTCCAAGACCTTGTAACTCCGGTGGTCTCTCTCGGGGAACTTTCCTTGAGTGTCCTCGGACGCTTTGATCTTCACGGTCTCCTTTTCCACGGCCCTATCCGTCACCCCCACAAACCTGTTCCTTATGTCTGCATAAGCGATGCGTCCACGAATGTGAGTATTTATACACCTTTGCGTATTGAACTACAGCGTATCCGGTCGCATCGACACAGTGCAGAGGAGTGCCAGTCCGCACTCTCCGCACGCCCAGTATCCGTCGAAAAGATCAGTTCTCAACAGACAGCGTGGGCAATTTGGGCTGTACATCCCCGCGAATTCATCATCCATACTCCGCGACGCTACCCAATCGAGGAGCCGCTGAGAGGGGCAATTAGGAATCTGTGGATAACTATGTCGGGAATGGCTCAAGTCGATTGCCATCTGAATCTGGTCGTCAGACATCAGGCCCCACACCTTCAGAAACTTCGCCTTCGTCTCCGGGTCTAGGTCTCGACTTCCGGGCTCGTTTGAGAATTTGCTGGGCGAGGTCGCTCCTCCATTTCGCCTGTTCCTCAGGCGTGAGGGCCGAATAGTTCGCGGGCAGCTTCGCGAGCAGCTTCTGAGTTTTTACTTCCCCAGCTTTTTCAACATCCGCAGATTCCATTACAGGTGCCCCATCCCCTTCAGCATGTCCAGGTCGGCATCAGTGAACGTCTGGTTCGGGTACCACCTTGCCGCTTTTTCCCGGTCCTCCTGTGTCACTCGTGGTGATTCGATTGAGTGCATGGTTGCCCAAACTTGATGCAGTGCCTCCGTGAATTCGTGTCCTCTGGTTTGAACCATGTGGGACTTGTAATTTGTGTAATTTAAACTAGAAACCTGTTCTAGTAACCACTCTGCGAACACATCGCGACCGACGTGAATCCTGTAGGGATAATCGTTTGCTGGGGTGGCCATGATTACCCCCTGAGAGGCCCTAGAAAGCCCCTTGAGCGAGGTTGCATCCCTGGCTCGGACTACGAGAACATCGGGGTCCTCAAAGTGCTCTACGACGCTTAAAAAGCCTGTCTCTGTAAATATCCACATGTCATTTCTCCTTTCAATAGTGGTGAATAGAACCAGAAAAGACGGCCGATATCTCGACCACCCTCCCCGAGATGGATTAGCTATCGCGGCTCGACGCGGCGCCTCTTTCGGACTCGGTAAAACCGTTACGCGAGCCGTTGCGGACGTCGGAGACGAACCGAGAAGCGGCCTGAGCGGCATGCTGAGAGCCACCCTGCAACTTAAACGTGATGCACGCATCATCCTTAAATCCGAGCTTCTCGCCCTCGCGGACGGCGTCCTGTTCGGCTCCCATAAACAATGCTTCCCAGCCTTCGACGTCCTGTTTTGCCTGGACCAGCTCACGCACCGAATCAGCAGTGAACTGGACAGAGGAATTGTCTTCCCCATCGGTCGCTACCAAAAGCACGGTTTTCGATGGCCTGGCATGGGGTGGCAACGCTTCCATCTCCGAGGTGAACCCGTTGATGCAATGCCCAATCGCATCGTAGAGAGCCGTCCCTCCGCGTGGCTCAATCTGGACCTTTATTGAATGCGGGTCTGCCATTCTGTGGTCCAACGTGTAACTTGTCGAAAAAGTTGCAAAATGCACCCTCGTAAGACCAGGTTGCTTCCCCTGTTCGGTTAGAAAGCCCTGGAGGGCTTCTTCGTATTCGTTACGCGCAACTTGAATTGAGCCTGAGCGGTCTACTACGCAGAGGATTGCGGTGAAATCTTTGTCTACATTCATGGTGACTCCTTCCAGAGAGTTAAGAGATTTAGGATGCCAGCAACCACTGACATCGCCCCAAAATGAAGCAGTTTTATCCAATTTCTGCTTCCCTGCAAACTCGGTGGGAGGCGGCAGGGGGCAAACACTTTCCCAAACAACGGACCCCTCGATTGCCAGTCGCGGTGCTATTGTTGTGGGAGCGTGAAGTAATATGACTACAGTACCAATTTTCTTCGGTGTAGTCAAATGATGTCTTTCTCCGCTGGGTCACCTACAGTGGAATGATGCATTCAAGAGACGAATTGACCAGGATTTTGGAGGAGGAAGTTTTGGATATTTGGCAGGTTGCAGACCTCACCGGAATGAGACGCACCTCCATCCACACCTACCTGGTCCGCCCTAGTTCGGATTTTCCGCGCCCCCTGTGGGAGTCAGCACCGACAGATGCTACGGGGTCACAGAAGCGTCACCCGACCAGGTTGTGGAGTCGAGCGGAGATAGATGAGTGGCTTTCAAAGAGACGACGTAAATCGCAGTAAAGGAAAAACCCCCTTGTGCACACTGTGCAAGTGAAAACCTGTTACCCCAATAGAACGCAATCAAAAGAGAAAGTTCTTGACGATTAACAGAATTCGCTTGCACAGCATGCACACATCGGTTGCTAGATACCCATAGGCGGATTCTTTGGGTCCCGCTCGTTCGTGAACTTAACATGCGTCCAGCCGGTGTACTGGGCCGCACGGGTAAAAATCTTGTGCATTCAGTGTTTGCGGGTACGGCGGGTCTTGCGGGTATCGACAGCAAGGTACCCATTGCCCCTGCGCGACACTTCATTTTCTCTTAGGTTTAGTAGAAGAGACACCCGCAAGACCCGCAAGACCCGCAATTCAGCTAGTCGAGTAGAGGTTTACAGCCATCACCTCTCCAATCGGATTCATTGACATCCAAGGCTCCGGAGGGGTAATTCTCCACCGCTTCACCTTCTCGTGATTTTGCGAACCCAGGTCTTCAACCTTCATACCAATCTTGCTAAACGTTGGCCCCGACCGCGCCAAGATTTGAGTCACACGTCGAGCGGTTTTGGGGAAAAACCCCCTCGAGTCATCAAACGGTTTCACACGATTCAGAATGTCGAGCAGGTCCTTCGCAGTGCCCTCCCAAGGTTCCGTCATGACGTCCTTGATTGCCGTCAATACGGGGTCAGAGGAGATGTGATTCATCGCGTCCTGATTCAGCCCTTCAAGATATCCGTCAAGTGCCCCGAGGTCCCCGTATGTCTCATCTAGTGCGGCAAGAATTCGGGCAAAATCGGCCATGCGCGGTGATTCCGCGAGACGAATCGTTGGCAGGGCAGCTTTTACCTTCACCACCACATTCAAAAGAGCCCCAAAAGCTTCCTCCGACACTGCTGAGAAAGTCGCGTACACCTCCTCGTCGGTGAGCCTCGTTGCAGATTGGATGATGGGAGGTTCCATCAATACGATGCGGTCTTGGAGGTCCTCGCGGATTCCGCCAATGTCAACCCCGTTCAAGGCGATAAACCTCTTGAGGGCAAACACCTCTATTCCCCTGTTCTCATATAGAGCGCGAACCACATCTGCCTCACCTGTTGCAGCTCGACACAATGCATCGGACATTTCAGGAGTGACCGAACTGAGATTGTCTAGCGAGATTGCGTAGCTGGCTTGAGCGGTCACAATCCAATCGTGCAGGCTTCTCGGGAGTTTTCGATTCACCACGGGAGATGCGTCTAGGAGCCTATGGGTGAACTCCGTCACCTTACTTTTCGCAGAACCTTGGGCCCCTTTCACGTAAAGGATTGGATGCGAGATATTCGGAAAATAGAAACTCACGAGAAAGCCCAAATACACACTTTGCTTACTTTTCTCCACGGGAAGATTCAGCATGTCGAAAAATCCGGTGAGGGTGCCACCCCGCTTCGGCTCGGCGAGGGGAGCTATTAGTTTCGTGCGCCGGAAAAGAACAGGGCTATAGTCCTCCATTCGCCACCCCTCTGAATCAATGCGGATGCAACGGCCGGTCTCGTCGCCCATATCAACAAAAGTCGAGCCCTCGTGTTCTGCAATTCGAATGAAGGCTTTAACCTTCGGGAGTTGCTGGCAATCGCCATGAATAGACGCAGCCATTTCCTTATATGGCTTGTCAGACAAGGTGCGTCCAAAGCGAGCTTTGTAATCACTACAAAATTTTGTGAAGAACTCCTTCCTACCATCCATGGACAAGGTAATCCTCGGGCCTGACAACGGGACTGCCAAAACGTCCCCCTCTTCGGCAAGGAAGAACTCGTACAACTCATGAGCAAGTCTGTGTGCCTTCATAGAGATGGACTTCTGTTCCTGACTCTTCTCATCTGAGTCGCTATCACCGTCAGCGTCAGCGTCAGCGGCTCCACCAAACTTCAAAACAGCTCCCGCCAGCGCTGCGTTAAAGTCGGACTTCCACCGGATAGTGTCGTAGCCGCCTCGCAAATATTCACTGCGCAACTCTTTTAGAGCGACAGCACCTCCTGGATGGCCCCCTGCTGCGACACCCAGAATGTTGCGTTGAATGTCTCGCATTTCTTGGTGGTTGAACTCCCCGCGAGGAATTTTGGTTCTCATGACGCTTCTCATCAGAGCGTCCGGTTGACCGGCCCCAACACTTGTCAACCAGTCAGTAACGCTGCCTGAATATTCAACACCCTGTGAGGACCCCGAAGAGACGTGACAGAACTCAAGAGGTGCGAAGGGTAAGTCCGCAATGCTGTCGGGGATTCCCTCTTCGGACCAGCCGATGAAATAGCCGCCACGTGCCCTCCTATCAACCCCTTTGAGTGCGGTCCCGTCCAACAGCCGCAGATTCGCAACCGAGTTCGGGAAAACCCCCTCAGGAGTCCTGCAGTAGACGTGGTTGCCTCCTCGTGGGGTGGTGACCATAAACTCCTCGGGGACGCTCAAACCGGCCTCGTGGAGTGAGGCCCACCCATCTACAGGTTCCTCCTTGTCGCCGTCCATATCGATGTCGATGATGGTGAGATGGTCTCCAGCGGAAACGCCGACAAGGTCGTCTGGGTTTGCGGTCCACCAAGTAACGACGGCGAGCATGTCGTCGGTGGCGTCCTTGAATCCTTTCGGAGTCTTCGGTGTCTTAACTTCGTGGATGTTCCCGCGGGCATCTGTGGATACCCGTGAGTAACAGGGGAAGACTTCTGCCCCTGCGTGCACCCATCGAGCGGCTATTCGACCGTTCGAGGACAGGTTGTTCCAATTAAAGCCAGGTACATCGAACCAGGCTGGTGATATACTATACATAGTAAGTTCCTTAAATTTTGTAGTTTGTGGAATATGTTGAAGCGGCTCTCGTTGACGCGGGGGCCGTTTTCTTTTTGTTTAGTTTTCTTGGGCAACCAACCATTCTCGGAAGTCGCTGACCCTAACTCTCAGGTGGCGGCCAATGCTCACCGTCTTCGGCCCTCTACCCATTTGGTTGAGGTAATAGATGGTTCGAATCGGGATTTGAGCTTCGTCAGCGACATCGGCCATCTTCATGAGCCGGTTTTCACACATTTTTAGTCTCCTTACGTGGCACTTGTGCGCCTGGTATCAGCTTGACGCTTTTGCAACCGGACGATTCTGGGATTTGGGCTGCGAGTGGGCTCCGCATCGCTGTAACGGCGCAGAAAATCGTTTCCAAAAAAGTGCTTTCAAAAAATCTCGTCCGACCGACTATTG
>Ga0307979_1001016_pt1 | contig 19870 bp, 27 predicted proteins | sample OrgLakmetage1058_FD_201833 | JGI IMG/M metagenome (GOLD analysis project Ga0307979, IMG submission 201833) | Saline water microbial communities from Organic Lake, Antarctica - #1058 | ecosystem: Environmental > Aquatic > Non-marine Saline and Alkaline > Saline | place: Antarctica: Organic Lake...
ACCCCAAATGAGGGGCGCGTTTTGTTTCTCTTTGTATGTTATGTCGTTTTGCGTATGTCGCGCTTGTGTATGTATCTGCTCCGCCGCACTGGCATCTGGCAGTTGCGTCTGGTTTTTGTAAGAAGGATAGTTATCGCTTCTAGTTTATTCACGTAGTGCCACTTCTTTCACGACAGTGTCCTTAGGAGCATCATCGTCATTGGCAGCACTCTGATATGTTATGCCGTCGAAACTGTGACGACGACCTTGCTATGATTTAGCACTCCGACGCGCACTCGTCTGGCAGGAATTCACCGAGGTCTGTGGAGTGCATGCCGGATATGAAGAAAGACCCCAGTTCGTGGTTCTCTTCCACTGGGGTCGCTTCGTCGGCAGGGATTTTCACTGCGGAGCCCACCGCAGCTGACGTGGCTGCAGCACTGGCGCTCGGCAGAGTGGTGCTCGTGGCAGCGACAGCAGCAGCACCAACGGGAGTGGAGTGCAGTGGCAATTGGCTGCCACCCATCAGACTCGTGCCGTCTCTTAACCCCCATGCAGGCTTCAGTGGCCATGCATCGAACGCAGCGCCAGCGCCAACCATGCTCGTCGCAATGATTTCCCCGAAACTGCCGGCGCGGCTGCGCGCTAGTTTCATGCGCGGCTCGAGCAGTGAAAACGGCGTCGGGCGCTGGTGTCGCTGTTGGCTCGGGATAATCGCAGGGCCAGCGGAGTCATGACCCCATAAATCATCGTCGTCGTCTTGATCGTTGTCACCACTCAGCAACACTCCCGCCAGGTCGGCAGCCTCGTCCAACCACATGTTGTCTTCTTCTTCTCCGTTCACCTCATCAGTGCTCGCGTCTTCAACGTCAGCGTCGAAACGACCGCTATCCCTACCACCGCCGTGACCACCGTCTTTTTCTTCTTCTTCTTCTTCTAAGAAAGACTTCCGTTTCCCAGTGTGGGTACCACTCTTGTCGTTTCCGTATTTCCCTTTCCAAACAATAGTCACGGGTGGCTTGGCACCAGCAGCAATTGGCGTAGCACTGGAGGCATTAGAGGCGATATCACCAAACCCGCCAACCATGCCATCGATGCTCCCGTCGGAGCCTACTTCGTCCTCGTCCGAGCCTCCGTCGCAGGTGGTCCACGCGCTGTGGAACCCACTGCTCTCCGATGAAAACGAATTCCCAATCAGCCACGGTCGCTCCTGTTGCTGCTGTTGCTCATCCCCACTGCTCACGCCGCCACTGCTGCTGGTACCACTCACACTGCGCGCCTGCCCCCGTGCTGAACCTCTGCTCTTGCTGGTGCCTTGACCGGGAAGCGCACCGGCTGAACCAGCCGCCGCAGAAGAAGAAGGCCCACGGTTCCGAGGGCGCACGCTCTTGCGGTTTTCCACCGAACGCCAAAAAGCTTTCTCGAGAAACTGCAAACGCACCTCCACCTCCTGGACGCACAGGCGAAAGATCGTGACACAAACACGCGTGAAGCAAGTACGCTAGTGATATATGGATGTACTGGTATATACCGAGACCATAACAAAGAATTGCCGAATAAAATGGCGACGGCAATGAAAAGATAATACAAGAATGGCATGATTAGATGTGAGCATTCATTCGCACATGTGCAGGATAAATTCAAAGGGTTTCGTAGGCGCCTCTATGCACATGTGTGCCGACAATGTGCACATGTTAAGCGTTTGCAGAGGTTCGGTGACACCAATGCAGAAGTTTTGAGAACAAGTGAAAGGGGCGTGAATGGAGGTGAGACTGCTCACCTTTTCGGGCGTAGGAAGGCTGCCTAAAGTAGGGGAAAGCCGCGCTGACTTGTGAAAGACTTGCTGTAAAATACGAAAGGGTGAAGGCGAATGAGTGGGAGAGCAGTGTCGCTTTCAGAGTAGGGTGTGAAGGGGGGCACAAAAGCACAGAACACATAATTGAACTGCAAGAGAGAAAAGGAGGGACGATATCTCGAACTGCATGAATCTCATGTTCAAACTAACCTTGCCCAGGCTGCTAGCACCCGCAAACTTTTTAGAGATGCGCATGGGGTCGCATTGTAACTTGCCTATGGTGATTGGTGATTGGGGACGGCCAATAAGAGGACGGCAAATACGAAGAGGAGTGTCAAAATTCCAACACACACATTGAGGAAAGCGGCATCACTCATAAAGAACCGATGCATGAGTCTGATAACATATGTACTTTCATGGCGGGCTGGGGCATGGGTCGGGAAAAAGTTGTGACGGGGGGTGGTAGGCAGTGGTGGGGGAATCTGGGAGAACCTGTGCACCCACTGACCGCTCAAGTAAGCCCGGAGGGTGGCGCCGTTGCGAAGGGGCAACAAGCCAGCCTCGAAATCGTGAATAATTTGCTCGGCGTAGGCTTGCTCTTCGGGGAGCCATTTCCCACGCCTCACGTGGGCGCGCCCGCTGTTGCTCCGCCCGTTGGCTTGGCCACAACGCTTGGGGGATGACTCTCCAGAGCTCGTAGGCACAATCGTAGCACCGCCCATCATTTGGTCGCTGGCGCTGCTCTTATCGTGGTGCCCAAATATCACGGATGCGTCATCGTCGAAGAAGCAGTCATTGCGCGCGCTGTGGGTGCTGCGCGATTCGATCGCCGACTCTTGATGCCGTTGAGTAGGCTGGTGGCGCGTTACCCGCGACAAGTTGGGTGTGGTGTTTTTCCCGATTCCAAGAAAGGCAGGCGCGCTAAACATCGTCAAATCCACGGACATGTTTGTTGATTTAGTGGGTTCTAAAGCTCGAGTCGTTGCACGCGCTACGAGACGGTGCCTCGAAGATTCCTTATGCACTGTGAAAGTTCGGGGACTGTAGGAACTTGACCGACATAAGAAGTGCGTTGTACAGAAACTGTCACCACGTTCTCGAGCGATAAACTACGTCAGTACAGAAGAAGTGTAATTGCAGTAAATCCCGACGGAGATTCCCTTCTGCACAACTTCTGGAATTCTGGTATATTCCCTAATGTAGTAGCAAGATCCCTTGCTCTTGGTCTTCTGTTTTTGCTGCTGCTTGTATTGTTCATGCATCTTGAACGCAACGGTGGTGACGCCACTTGCTTTTGTCGCTGTTGTACTCCTATTAGTGTTGTAGCCTTCTTAACTCTTACTAATTTCCCGCTTTTCTAGAGAGACAGCAAGATGCTTAGCCGTGGCGCTCATCTAGCTAGCCGTCGGGCGATAGCTACGCGCCATCTAGCCGCTCTTGGCAGGAAACTCTCAGTAGGCGGACCATCCAGTAGCTTAGGCCCTCAGGCAGCTAAAAATGCATCCTCTGCCTTCATAATCTCTCGAAACTTTTGGTGGAGTAGCAAACCAACTTATTCGCCGGCTGTAGTAGCGCCAACAGAAAGCGAGCAGAAACAACAAGAGCAAGACAAAAAGCACGCTTGGGCACAAGCATTAGCATCGCGAAAGGAGTCCCTGCCAGACGCGCGCGGAATACCCGTAGCCACGAGCAGCTGGGATTGCGTGGAAAAACTTGACATTGCCACTTGGGATTTAGCGAGGTGGACAGGAGACGTGCCGCATACGTGTTCTCTTGCGTTAGCGGTTGACCCTGGTAGGTGTGGGTGCGTGTGTTTACTTCAAGCCGTAACTCATCTAGCATATAGGGCTTAGCTAGTTAGAATTGGTGCACACTTAGCTCATTCTATCCTAGCTCTTAGTTTGCAGCGCATGCACACTGAAATATCGTCGTGTTTGGGAGGCTTATCACAGAGGGACTTGTTTTGAGTCCGACCGTTCCTGCGAATGAGGCGTTTCATTCGCCTAAAATTGACACTCGTGCATCATTCGTAAAACGGTGCGCGCGTGTCTGTTACTTACCTGGTTTCGCTTGATTTCCCTGGGGTTTAGGCTGCGTGCTCGCGCGGTGCGTGCATGCCGTGTTTTTGGTCGCCCATGCGGGCGCCGCACCTACCCACCCGGAGTTGCTCGCTCACTTGCGAGCCAACCGGCAGTTTCTGAGCCAGGGGCGCGGGGGCGAGCGGGAAGTGGTGCATGCCGCAGCCGTGGAAGCGTGGGTGAGCGGCCGGCCTCGCCGGGCAGCAGCGGTGAGCTTTTCTTCTCTGTTTCTTCTAGTGAGGGTGAGTGTGTATATCGTCGGTCTGAAAGCTAGGGCTTTTGTTTTGAGTTGCAAAAAAAAGAGAAGAAGAAAAAAACGGGATGAAGGGAGCCCATTCAAAACTTACAAAGAGAAAGAATCACTGAAAACGTCTTTTCTTTTTCTAATCATCTTTGTTCGTTCTCATTCAGATTTGGGAAGCCTGGCTGTTGCGCTATCCTCATGATCTCCTAGCCCTTCGGAGCTGCCACGACGCTTACCTGTGCCTCGGGGATGGACACAGCGCTCTGTCGTCGATTGCCCGGGTGCTGCCCGTGTGGCACTCGGGCTTGTTTGGGTATGGCCAAGTGCTGTCGATGCACGCGATGGCGTTGTGCGAAGCGGGGCAGGCAGCGGTAAGAATCAAAACAAACGCCAAGCACTGAATGGATTGGAGAAAAGACGAGACGTTGGAGTCTGTAAAAGTAAATTGGCAGCTTTAGATTCCTGTTTCATACATTTTACTCGCTTGCCTTTAAACTTACCTGTTGCATGCGAAAGTCGTTTCATTTGCATTACCTTTTTATTGCGTTCGTTCACTATTTCTTTCTTGCCACCGTGTTGCTCTCTCTCTCTCTCGCTCTGTCTCTCTCTCTCAATGTCTCCTTCTCTCTCGCTCCTTCTCTCTTTTCCCCTTTTTTTTGTACACGCATTCATCAAATCTTAGACGGCCGAAGAAGTGGCGGAAACCGCACTGAGCAAAGACCAACGCGACGCTTGGGCCATGCACGCTCTGGCGCACGTACATGGTAGGAGTGGGAGTGGGAATATGCAAAGACATGTGCTCCGAATGCGATCCTTTTAAAGATGAACAATGCGGGGTTGTTTAGGGGCTGTTTTCGTTCAACTAGGACTGCCCTATCGGATTACTCTTACTTTTTGAAAGTGCTGCATTTCCCTATCTTTCCGAGCTCAGATCACGGCGGGCGCGCGTCTGAAGGTGCCTCGCGATTGAAGCACAGGTGTGCGTCTGGGATGAATGCGCTTGGGCGTGGTTCCAGCGTCTGAATAGTGCACTAGTCGACCTTTCGAGTTTGTGTTTTATTCCCTCTCGTTGTTGCTGTTGACTTATGTGGTACTGTCAGACTCGTGTTCGCCTCATGGTGTTTTTTGCTTTGTGTTTATATTGTGCCCTAATATGAAATATGAAAATAAAGCCGCGAGGACTGGGAGCTGTTGCCACATGTAGGCGCGGCGACTCATTTGGCGGGGCATTTCGCCAAATTTTACATCGAGCGCGGCAATTATAAGGTAACCTGATCTGCGTTGCTCGAATGCTGCGATACAAGCCTAAGAAAAAGTCTTTCAAGACTTACCTTGCGATGATCCTTGGCTTTTGTTACTGTTCCCTTTTCCTCTGCATCGAACACGAGGGAGTAATCATTGAAGTTAGCCGAGGAGGAGGAGATCTTGAGCCACTCTTTTGGAACTTGAAGCTTTCCTTCTTATAATTAGCTCTTCTTTCTTTCTACCTTCAAATAACACCAGGCTGCGCTGCGCATTGTGGATCTGCACATGATGGAGCCGTTGGCCGAGAAAGGGGTGCGGGCCTACAGCAACATGTACACAGCATTGCCGTCTCCCGAAGAGGACACGCCCATTGGCCGCGTAATGCGAGCCGCGCCCCCCGGGGCACTGCTGGATGCCACAGGCTTACTGTGGCGCCTCGAGCTCTGCGGCATCTCGGTGGGTGTGTGCGTCGTTGTTGTTGTTTTCGCTGAACTACCATATTAGTGAAGTTTTTGGAATGAATGGTTGTGCACACACATCATACATTTGCATGCGCTTCGCACGCTTTGTTGCTTTATAATATGTGGTCATCCGTGAATACATCCAGCGCAAGATTCAAGTTTATCTCATTAACAACTCTACTCACCACTTGTGTTTGAGTCTAAGGTTTTCATCTTCTTTTTACTCCAACACTACAACCCCTGTCATGTATGCTTCCAGCCGGGATTTCGGTGGGCGCATTTGGCGAAAGCGTGGGATGTCGTGTCCCCCGACACCGGGCCCGATGAGTCAGCCCTGCCGGCTCTGATAGCGCACCGCTTAACTCCTCTGGAGGTGATCAACTGCCTTATTTAGCTCTTCATGCGCTAAGAAAAGAGCAAGATTATTGCTTGTGCTCTCTCTGAGCGTGAATTTGTATCGGACATCTTTGAGACCACTGTCCTCGCTATGCTCTGATTGATGTGTTCTTAATTTTGTTCCGCGCACCTTCTTCTCACTTGTCGCTAATCATGCTGCTGTAACAAACAGGCGGTGCATCGTAGCATGGCGGCGATTGCGAGTGCGGACCTGCGGCGAGGAGTCGAAGAAATGAGAGCGGCGCATGCTAAAGCAAACAATGAAGATGACTTTGGTGAAGACAGTGGTGCTGCTGCCACTGCCAATGGTGAGATCAGCGACAGTCATGGTGATGGTGTTTCTGAGGCTAGCACTGCCACCACCAATAGTGCTACTACTACGGTAGATGATGAGGCTTCTGCTGCTACAGACACCACCTCTGCAAGCACCGAAACTACCAAGTCCTCCTCTTCCTCTTCAATCTCCTCCTCGTCGGCCGACGGCTCGGCTTTATCGGTGACAAACGCCGAAAATCAATTGCCGGCGGTACTCGCCAACCCGACCGCCCACTGGTAAAAGTCACTAATTATTATTATCCCTTTATTAATTTTTTTAACGTTGTTTTGACTCAGGCCTTTTTTGTTTTGCTAAATTTACACTCCGTTCTCTCAGTTCCTGGTACACTCTTTAATTTATATTTCCATTTGTTAATTATGTTTCTTCTAATTACTGGATGACTTCACACCATTTCAACAGGTCAGTCGTTGTTGCCGCTGACGCTACCGAAACTGGAGTGCGGGGCTTAGATTTCTCAGAATCGGTGGATTCGCAGCTGGCGTCGCAGCGGCAATTAGACATTTGGTTCGCAGAAGCGGCGGAGAAGGTGAAGTAAATACCAACAACAAATACAAGAAGCACCTGTTGTTGCTGTTGCTATCGCCGTAATTTGAAGCCCTTTCATTTTCACTGATTTGTATCGGCTACTCCCTCTTTTCTTTCTAGTTTCTCTCTTCTTTCATCTTTGTTCTCATTCTCATTCTTTCTTCAACTTCTATTCCTATTCTAGGTGGCTGACATGGTGGCAGCAGGCACCCCCCCTGTACCCCTCGAGCGCCGCTTCTTGCCTTCGGCTTTACTGCCCCCTCCACCTCCTGAAGATGGCCCTCAAGACCCCTCCTTTGCCCCTTTACTGATTGGCCGAACACGCAACAACAGCAACCTTGCGCTGGCTTCTTCGTCGTCGTCTAGTCACGACAATGAGGCCGGAAACCCTAATATGAAGGGAGGAGAAAAGGAAAACTCAATGCCACCGCCACTGCTGGGCATTGAACATTTGTTCGAAGACACGGAGAATTTCTATGAAAACGACGACGATGAGACAGTAAGCGAAGCAGGAGAAACACCCAAAAGGAAGTCAAGAGCGTCACCCTATCGCCCTGTAGCGCCAGCTGCGCCTTTCTGCCGTGAACCTTATGGTTTGGGGCGTGGGGCAAGAGAAGCACTGGCAGAAGAAGCGGCACTGGGCATGGTAAATGCGTTATAAAAATAAAATAAATGAGAGAGGACATTGTCTCTTAAAAACTGTACTTGTGCTCAAGATCATCATAGCTTGTTGAGTCTACGGTCAACCCTTGACCTCTTACTCTGTTTTTGTTTCCCTATCCCTCTCCCTCCCTCCCTCCCTCCCTCCCTCCCTCCCTCCCTCCCGCGCGTTGTTTTACCCTAACAGGTGGCGTTTTGGAACCGCGACTTGAGCGCTTGTGTGGATGCTCTGCTCCCCCACAAGAGCCATTTCAGTGCGCTAGGAGGCTCCGTGTTGGATCAAGAAACGGTGCGAGAATACAGTAAAATGGGAATAACTTACAGTGTTTTCTTTGAGCGTAGAGACAGAATCGTCACGGTAAATGTAATAAAATAGTGAACTCCATTATAGTTATATTCACGTCGTTTTCACAGGTGGCGTTGACATTAATCGAAGCCGCCGTGCGTTCATCCGCTCCTGCGAGCAAGAGCGCTCCACCCGAGTACAACTTCGCGTCGTTCTTTCGGGATCCAGATGCCCCAATTGACGAGGACGAGGAGGACGAGGATGAGGCCTCGAACGATAGTGATGGTGGGCGCATGCGACTTTTGATGTAATAATATTGCCGGAGGGATATTCGTCGATGGCATTCCTCAAGTAAAGTGCTTTCTAGAAAAATTAGCGTGAAGACTTACAATCCATTCATTCAATGTTGCTTGCATCTGTGCAACACAGGCGTCAAAGCGAGAAACCGTATCTCTGGCCTAGTGCTGGCGCGAGCGTTGTTGGCAGAGCGTACTGCGATCAAGACCGGCAGCGCACAGGCTTGGGTTCGGTAAGAAAAAATAATCAATCACTTGTGTGCACATGCGTCCTTGCACCATGTAAGTGATAGTGCTGTCTACAAAAATCCACAAAAGGACTCCTTACTGATCTTAGAATTGATCTTTGATTACTTTAAAAACACAAAGATTGCAAATAGTTCAAGCAATTTCGATCCTTTTCTTACACGATGGTTGTTGCCATCCTTGTTGCTGTCTTGTTCCTCTTTTCTTGCTCAGGTACGCGGTGGTGCTCGACCGCTTGGGCAACGAGGAAGGCGCGAGAGCGGCGCGGTCCAACGCGCACGTCCTGGGCCTCGGGCAGGGTGGGAAAGGAGCCAATTAAGCGGGGTGCATGGCTGATTGCTGTTCGGAAAAGTGCCCTCCTTTGATATTGGACCATAATGTGCCAGCTAGAGGAATGGAAGCATACATGAGCCGGCCGCGGTCTTGAATGGCCTGCAGCTGGGCATATAACGATGGGCTGATTGGAGGCCATGGGGCGCCTGTCGTCGCAGTTGCGGGTGTTGCGTGTTGTGGTAGTCCAAATTTTAGGTCGTGGGTCTTGAAATTTTGTTAGCCCCATTATTACTAAGTCGTTACATATCCAAGCGGCGAATAGCGAATGGTTCATAGCTGGAATGTATTCGCCGAAATGCGAGTATAGGCAAATAGACACTCGATAAGGATTAAGAAAGAGAAAGAAGAAGAGCCAATTTCTACATATTAAAAAAAACATCAAAGATCATAGAACTTAAGAGTCACGTATAGAAGAACAAGGGGAAATTTTTCTATCTCGGATTATATGATTTGGTTACCGCAAGCCACGCATTCGCATGCGGCACATAAGAAAGTACAAGGGGGCCTCTCTCCCTTCTTCGGCCGCGGACATAGCACTAAATTTCTACGTCATAACAAAACCACATGTGTAACCGCAACGGGATTGCGTTCTTCACTCAACTTTATCGCTCCTCATCTTCTTCTTCCAAATCTGCCGTCTCTTAAGCCGTTGACGGGGTGGCCTTGCTGATGGTGGCGAGGATGCCCTTGAGGTTGGCCTGCCACGCGTGCAGCTTCACTTGGAGCGCTTGCCATTCCGCCAAACCGAAGGCGCGGTGGTTGGCTCGGCTCACCATCACCACCCCCGCTTTTTGGTCCATTTTCGCTTCGAGCAACTGCGAAGAAATGGTGGCGACCACCCACTCTTCCACCTGTGGGATGACAACAATGCGCCAAACGGAAAAAGAAGAGAGAAAACGAGTTAGAAAATCAATGGGCACTGAGCAAATTCAAAAAGAAAGGGTAAATTGAGGGTGTTCTAAGAAAGTTAAGTGCTCAGGAAGAAAGGTCGATTCAATTGCAAGATTCCCTAGAAGGCAATTAAAAAAGGTGCAGCAGCGTTTTCCTGTTTTGCCACTAATAATTACTCCAAGTAAGTTACCTCGCTCTCTTCCACTTCCAAATCGCGCGCAATGAGGGCGTACGGGAGTTCTCCGTGCTGTGACGCCAGGGAGCACAGGCTGAGAATGCGCATGTTCTTCACGCAGGCATCGCCGTCGAGGCTGTACTTGGACAGCACACTCGCGTTGGCCTGGGAGGAGCAGCACATGTGCGAGAGAAAGAGAGGTGTAGAGAGAGAGAGAAAGTTTAAAAGCACGCGCCAGTCAACGACGTTGCTTCTAAAAACATGTGTACACAAATGTACACAAACCACCGGTAAATTGAGGGACAAGGCAACCACGAAGCATATCTTTTCAAAAAGTGGAAATGCTCTCACAACAACATTCCGCGAAAAGATGAAACTTGTGAGCACACCTACACCAAAAGAAGAAGAAAAAAAAATGCACACTTCGCACACATCCGCGCTCACGCAAGCACCTTAATGAACGCCCGGTAGGCGCCCAGGTTGCCGTTGGCAAACACTTCGAGCAAGCCAAAGAGCGCGCCGTGTTCTTTGTCGCCGCGGAGGGCCGCGACGGGCGCCAACCCCGCCACGTTGTGCCGCTCCAGAAAGGACGTGATGGGAAACTGCACGGCACCCGTGGCGCACTTGACGGCAGCGGTTTTCGCTTCGGGCGGGGTCGCACCGCCTTCGGTCGATGAGAAAGACGTCAAGTACTTGACCAAAAACTGCTGGGCTTTCTCGGGCTGGCCGCTAGTTTCCAGAGCTTGGGACACTTCGAGGAACACACTCCGCGTTTCTGCAGGGGACAGGTTCCATTTCGTGACCAAATCGTCCAAGAGGTCGAAGTAGCCCTGCAGGGTGGCCACCTAATATGATACGAGCAGCAAAGAGCAGAAGTGAGCAGAAAGCTGAACACAGCTCGCAAACAGCAACGAAGATAGAGCGAAAATCCTTGGCATATTTATGTCTTGCCTCTAGGTCTTGCCACCGAAAAGAAAATTGAACCTTGGGAATACCCATCCCTCTCACCTGGCCCACAGCACTAGCGTACTTCACGACGCTCAAAAACACGTTCAAAAACACGGTCCGCGAGTTGCCCTCCAGACCCGCGCCAACCGACAGCACGTTAAACAAGTTGGCCAAGATTTTCAGCCTCAGCAGTGGCTTATCGGTGGTGTTGGTCGAGATTTTCGCGGCTACCGATTGTGCTGCCTTGCCCGCCGCTGCCGTGTCGGTCTCGAGCTACAAGTGAGAACATGAAGAATAAAAGTCCAAAATTAAAAAAAAAACACGATTGTTTATCTTTTACGAAACTGCAGAAAAGACCTTGAGAAGCAGACTTCACAGGTGTCTCTCTCATGAAGTGGAAAGGCGCACTCAGAAGTTCCTACCCTGGCTTGGACCGATCCCTGAAGCTTTAGGCGCGCATTCACACGCACCTGAATGTCTTTGAAGAGCACTTGAAAGCAGCCTTCAACATCGCTGTCGTCGGCATCGCGGACGAGTACATCGGCGTGTTGCACCATGGCGGCCGCAAATTCTGAGAGATAAAGAGTCAAAAAGCGCGCACGAACAACAATGTAAAGAGACAGAGATGGGCGTGGTTGTAAGGGGTAGGTTGCTTCTAGGCTGCAGGATTCGCAGGCCAGAGGACAGCATTCATGAGAATGGATGTAGCGCTACGTTAGTCATGTGTGTCATCGCGGTAGCGGCGGCAACTACAGTGTCGACTAGCACGAGGAGGTAGTACTCGGCGAGTTTAGGTCTTCAAGGTGTAACGCACCAGTCACATTTTGTGGCTTAGCAAATGTAGCGCCGACGACGCTGCTCATGAACTCGACAAGCTTATCAAGCTGCTCTGGGTTAACATTTACGATCGTAGTAGAGGCCTCCATGCTGAGGGGCTAAGAGCGTCGAATTCACAAGAGTAATGGCGATAAGCTTTAGAATGGTGCTGGTGAATGCGGTGAGCGGAGGAGAGAACACATCAAAAGCAGGGCTGGCAGTACCCGTATATTTGAAGGACCAACTACGGTGCAAGAGATTCCCGAATACCACCGAATACCAGAACATTCGGAATGACATCGGACTCAACTCTCTCGTTGGCTCGTTTTTGTGTTCAGCAGCAAGGGTATCCTTGTCAGCAGGTTCAGCAGAAGATCGACAAGATTCGATCTCGGCAGACAAACTGAAACTACTGAAAGAAGCTATTGTAGTAAGTACGAGTAGTACGGGTAGTAATTAGCTGCTACTTCGTATCGCATTAAAATTATGATCGGCTTATCGAAAACATTCGTGACTCACTAAACTATGGACGTCCATTTAAATCACCGAGAATGCTACGCAAGTTTCCAGGACTAGGCTGATTTTTGTGGAGCTAGCCATCCGAGCTTGTGCGCAGAGCATCGGGGAAGCAATTGTCACGTGACATGCTGCGGATCAGTTTCCTCATGCGTTCAGCTATAAACCTCTGTGCTTTACTCGCCGCGTCCTTGGTGCCTTCTTCCACGGGTAGCATCTCCAGGGTCACTGTATGGCAGCGTGACCAGCTACGGGCTGCAGCTAGCCTCTGCAATCCTAACAGCACCAACAAAGAAAGAAACAGCGCTACCCTCCTCTTTTTGCACGTGTTCAAGGTAGGGCGTGGGGGTTATGATTGGCGAGACTCTCTTACCTCACGTTGAAGCCTTTTCATTCGCCGACACTGTCAGCCCTGCAAGAAATTGCTTAACGCTGGACTAATCCTTGTTTCCTACTATACTATGAAACAAACCACTAGGCTGCAGGCTCAACCACACGCGAAACCCTTCAAGAATACGCGTCCAACTGCCACTTGCCGTTCAAAGAAGCCGGCCACGTGTGCTCGCGCGACAGCGCTAATTTCCTGTGCCTCAGTGCGAGCGGGCAAGTGCGGTCCAAAGCTCAGGCTGCATCGGTGCAGTCAACAGCGGTGCGTGCTTCTACCACAAAAAGATCGACGAAGTAGGCCAATCAATGAAGTTGAAGCAATCACTTGTAGTGCTTCATGGTGCTGCAGCTTCTAGATGAAATGTGAAAAGTTTTACTTCTCATGTTTTTCATAAGCATGAATAAACTATGAATAATTCAAATTATATGTGCCGTAACCCAGTGTTTTTATCTGATTGTTTCGGTGCCTTCTGCTTCCCACTTAACACTGCACAGGTGATTGCGGGCCACTTGTGGTTTGGCGTGCACCGCGTGGTCAAAAACGTGCCCGTGTACGTCACTTGCTTGCGGCGGCCCCTCGACACTGCCATCAGTGGGCGCATCTACCTACACGAAAAAGAAATGAAGGTGAGTACGCCTCAAGAAGACTATTCGTTTAACCTTATTTGAAGTGCAATAAAAAACACAAGCGCACGAAAAAAAACAAAAAAACATTACCTCTCATTTTCTTCTTTTACTTCAAATTCAACCCCACTTCTCTCGCCCTCATACAATCATGTAAGGCCTTGTCAGACCCCGCAGCAGCTCAGCGCGTGCGCCAACTCCTGGCTTCACGCCACTTCAAACCTACGGGTTTTTCCAAGCGGCTCACGGGCAAAGAACCGCGCTACTCCTTTGACCGCCACCATAACTACGACATTAGTGAGGGTAGCACTAGCACCGTCACCAACAGCAGCAGTATCAGCAGTAGCAGCACCAGCAGCACCAGCAGCACCACCACCACCACTCGAAGGCAAAGCAAAAATGACCACTCGTTGGACAAAGCTGCGAACCAAGCTATCGCCAACTTGCACAAATACTTTGCAGTGGTAAGAAAATTCCATATTGTGAACCTTGAGCGTTTTTGATGCGTGCAGTGACTTCATGCTGCATTTTTTTTCTCGCTCGGTGCACTGGCACTTTCGCTCTTGATACTTGCTGTACTACTATAACAAAACGTTTGAATCTTCTCAGGTAGGGGTGGTGGAAAGGTACCCCGCTTTCGTGGACCTTTTGCAGGTAAAGGCATTTGACGAGAAAACCTAGGAGCATGGTGTAGGTGAATAGGCACAGAGGCGTTTGAGATAGCATCTCGTATTTGTGCTCACGTGCTTGATTCGCGCTTGAATATAGGATGCATGCTTGATATCTGCTCTGAAGTGAAGCTATGCGCTCCTATTTGTGGATGTGAATTTACCTTCATCTCGTTCGCGTGATCCTTCTCTTTCTTTGGGCTTCTGTGCACACTTGTGCGTGTAGCGTGTCCTTGACCCATCTCGTACTCTGAGCGGTGCTTTTTGGGAGCGCCAAAAGGTCAAACACGACAATCCTTCGGTGAAGTCTACGAGCACAATCCTGAAGCTCATTCAAGTGAGTGGCCCTGTATCTTAACCAAGCCAAGTGCAACGTGCAAACCATGTTTGTACGAGGATCTTGCGTTCTGCTTGACGACTGCGTATCTGCGGTGTTCTCGTACGTTCCTGATTTCCTGGCCTTGTTCCTGTTCTGCGCTAGCGCATGTTTTGCACATATTGATATTGATATGTTATTTCAATGCTTCCTGCTGTTGGATACGCTTTATACATGATAGGAACACGATGGAGCATTTATTGCCGATTTCAACTCGACTACGTTGATGCCTGAGTGGAAGGTAACGTAAAGCTCGCGGTTTTCTTTTTTGGGGAGAAATTTTGTTCTACTGTAGGTTTGATGTTGCTTTAATCTCTATTCTCTTCTTTAGAAAACTTACGGAGTTTCGAGCTTGCGCATCAAATTATATCTTGACGTATCTGTAGCAGCGCTGATCTTCTACTTCTTCTTCATCGTCTTATTCTCCACCGTCCTCTACTATAGATTTATGGAGCAGCCAGGGGAATCTTCGAGTCAATGGCACAGAAGCATAACGTTGACATTGACCAACGAAAGCCAGCTGCAGACAACAGCAGCGACTTCAGAGACAAGAGGAGAGACGGCGCGCGCTCAAAAAAGCGCATGCTCAAGTACTTGAACAAGAAACAGAATGCTTTTTCGCTCACTGCCCTTGAACTTCAAAATCGTAATCCCTCGTTGGGTGAGCCCTCCTCCCCCCTGAAGCTTCCGGGGCTCGCAGCGACACCTTCCAAGCATTACAGCAAGGCGGTGGAGTTAGCGCTGCAAGCTGACACGCGCAGTGGGCCGGTGTGAGAGGCAAGGGGAATAGTGCAACGCAACACACGACACACGACGACCTTTTCCTTTACACCGTGCTCCTCACTCCGCCTATAACCCCAGTTATAACACCAGAAACACCAGCTCACTCGGACTAGGACCTGTAGCTGTAAAAAAAAAAAAAAAAATCGGTTTCTTTTATTATTAATAGTATTCTTATTATCATTTTTATAATTCTAATTCGTAGAGTGGCCATGATCGACTTGACCTCCGACCTCGACCCTCGACCTGGGAGATCAACAACTCTCGCTACCCTTCTCGACCCGTTACCTCCAGACTCCAGGAGTGAATTTATATATTATTTAGCGAAAATTTTCATCTAGTTCGCATTCTAGATAAATGTTTCATGTTGCGTTTCGTAATTATTGCTTATAAGGTGCGAACTGCCCGATGTTGGGTCTTTAATTTCGCAGCTAACTAAATGAAATGAAATCAAGGCACTGCAATGGTTTTCGTGTCCCATTCGTTCACATCCGGTAGTCCGCTACGCTCCTGTCGCGCTCTTCTCCTTCACAAGTGCGATTTACAGGGTAACTTTGTTCGCCGAATCCACGAGCACGCGGCCGCCGAATGACTTTTCGCCGGGAACTCCCTACGCACAGATTATATGGGTAGAGAAGTATGAAAGTGGAATTCAAGGAAACGTAAAACCCGCAACGAAAGTACATGGGTATCAAAAATTCTTTCAATAAACGAAGGAGGACTTTTGCTTTAATCCAGCCTTCGCTCACTTTCTCTCGCTGCCCTTGCACCCAAGCGGTTTCCACTGCATTCCCCTCGAAAACATTCCAAGTGACAGAGCCATAGAGGCGGTTAAGATAATCACATACCTGGGTCATGTCAATGTTAACTTCCGGAATGTCTTCCACGCCCGCGGGAAGACCGTCGGGGTAGCACACCGACAGCGGCAGAGGGGGGTTCCGCATGAAGCTGGTGCCCCCCGGCATGTACGGCAAAATTACCGGGTCCTAGAAAAAGAAGAGAGATATAAGAAATCAAGTGAAGACATATATCTAGCAGCACCCAAGGAGGTAGTTGGTGACAACGGGGAAAGACAGTATCCCTGGGGCTGGAGTTCAGAGGGGAAAAAATATACTACGGAAGGGGATAAGTGAGGATGGGAATTCATGCAATGCTCTTGTGCTTTACCGGGTGAGCGTAGCTAATCAACGTGTGCCGAGCTTGGTTGATAAGCCGTGTCGCCTTGCCGGGGTTGGCCGTCTTGTTCTCCCGGAACTGGCCCTGATAAAGGGGGAAGAGGGCAGGGGGAGAAGGGATGTGAGATAGCAAATACATAGAAGGCCTGGAAGGTGTTAAGGGGGTGCATGCATGCGATGTACGCTGAGTCTAGAGCTCCTTACACCTAGTAAAGAGTAGCATCCTTTAAGAATTTTCGTGGTCTCGGAAATCAAACGTTCCAAATGAGCAGAGCTTTGAATGCCATTCATTGTATACATGCGAAGACACAAGTAGAGTACTACGAAAGTGTGTACAGCGCCGCCTACGGAACACTGAAAGTTTTTCGGCAAGTTGAACTTTGCAAGCACAAGTATATACATAATGTACCTGAATGCGGGTCGCTTCCTCGTTGAAGACGCCTCGATCCACGCACCATGACCGTGCCAGCTTGAGGCTGTCGCGGTACAGCCGCATCACGACCTAAACGCCACATGATCCACAAATAAGCGCGGAGGTGTGCATGCATCGCCTACTTCTAGACAGCAATATTACCTGCGCATGTGTGATCTCCGGCTGAACGGAAAGGTAATGCTTCGAGGCTTCAACGAACGATTTGTTCATCTTGTCGCAATGAGGCACCGCCCACGTTGGCTACAGGAAGGAGAACGGAGCACGAAGCACAAGCTTGGAGGGCAACCAACATTCAACGGCTCAAATAACTCGAAAAAAGTACGAAATATTTTTGAATTCTTGGGAATCCCGTCGTCATTTTTCTGTGTTGTTGCTTTTCAAGCTCGCATCACTCCTGCTCATCGGCGGTTGCGGCCTCCTACCTCCTGTGCTGCATAAACGCCTTGGTGAAGAGAGCATGCCACCTGCAACCGATGCTGACATCGAAGCCAGGTAATATGGACTGTTCGTCGACAGGCGATGTTCACGCATGTGGCTTGATAGTATGCTTTGATTTTTGCCTTGCGAGATCTTCGGTATACAGATAGCAGCATCCTTGTCAAATCTCACTTCTCCGCGGCCTCTGCGCCTCGAAATGATACTTGGATACTTGTTCGCATGCTGCTACATTGACAAATGCGCTCATTAGTGGTTGGGGCTATTTGGTCATTTATACTTATTCTGTACCGCCGTGAAGGGCTAATATGCAATTTTCATCCTCATTTGCCGCCCCACTCGTGATCAATTGCTCCTGCAGCGCGAAAGATGTGGAAGACTTGCTTACTGAGGTTGAAGGCATGAAATTATCGGAAGAGAAGCGCGACGATAAGCCAAAGAAGGACAAGAAGAAGGTTCGCGAGCAATCTAGGCCCATTGCTTGAATTTTTGTTTTTGTGCTCAGGGTGTGGCAACTCACCCCTTTTTCCCGTTGCCTTTTCTCCGCATCATGCATTGTTGGGTGCTTGTGTGTTGTGTGGTATTGTTGTCGCCACATGATTGGGGGATGTGTTTACGAACTTATCAGAAAGTGAAGGCCAAGGGCATGGGGCCGCCGTCGATGGGCCCTCCTCCCAACATGGGCCCTCCTGGAGCAGCTCCGAGCCTAGCGCCCGCTAAAGTGCCAGGGGTAAGCGGCGGCGGACGCCATGGAGCGTCGCTGGCGGGCGCCAAAAACGCAGCCAACTTTGGTGGGGGTGGCAGCAGCCTCAGCGGAGGGCTTGACTTGGAGGACGCCGAGGACGACGACGAATTTGGAAGCAGCGGCTACGGGGGCGCACCAGCTCCACTGCAAGTGCAGCCACAAGGACAGTCGCAGTCTCAGCTTCAGCAGCCGCTGTCGCCCGACGCGAAGCAAACCGACATGCGCCCTAATGCGGGGGGTGAGTCGCCAGGCAAAGGGGCCAACGACTACGGTGGGGAGTTGGGCTCCTCGGGCTTGCTCGGGGGGCCGACTGCCCAGTCGAGGGCGCGGGTTTTGGCGCAACAACGCGAGCTCCAAATGAGGCGCCGCCAACAGGTTTAAGATAACCATAAACCCATCCTCGATATGTGGCATGTTCAACCCTCATCATTTACTTCATTCATTTGAATCTCTTCCTAACTCGCATGTTTGCCACTGCGATGTAAACACACCAAGGCTATGCTGGGCACCAACGCGATGATGCGGAGCACCGATAGCAATTCGTCGGAACAGCAGCACACCCCCGCCATGCGCCAGTTCGGAGTGCGGGACTCGGACGACGGGCAGTTCAGCGGGTAAGTGGGATGGAATTATATCTTACTGGTCTAGAAACCAGCACTTTCCCCGCCGCGGGAGCTATCAGATTTTCTGCCTTCTGCTGCGCATTTTTCGCTTCTGAACCCGCCTGCTGACACCACAATATTCTCGAGTTGTCGTTACTCATCCAGTGCTCCCCTTTTGTTGACTCATATTTCATCGTTACGATTTTTGCTGTTTGCACCCCCCCCCCCCCTCTCTCTTTCTCGCAGGCGCAGTGGGCCGTACGGCGACGTGCACGCGTCCAACGACTCTCTCGGGTCCTCGGGCGGGCTCAGCCGCAGCGCTTACGTGGAACCCGGCTACGCGTCTGCCGCGCCTTCCGCCACTGGAGTCTCCATGCGCCCTTATCCCTCTGGGGGCGGTGGTGGTGGCAACGGTGGCGGTCCTGCTGGCGTTGGCGGTGGCGGTTACCCTCCGTATGGAAGTGGTGTTCCTCCTCCTGGTGGTAACGGTCCTGGTGGTGGGCCTTACGGGGCCAACTACGACAATGCTGGAGGAGCGCCTCCGCCGCGGCGGGCGCCACCGCCCTCTTCTTCTTCTGCGAATGGGCTCGAGGATGAAGAAGGCTACAACGCGTGAGTGGCTTTTTGACGTCGTAATTCGTGCTGCTGTTCTTGTAGTCGCGTGGGAGAAACGAAGAGCTTTTGCAAAATGGGAAAGTGTCAAATCAATCAGACTTAGAATGAGAGTTCGATATGGCCGCGTCCCATATCTCGTGTATGTTGCTTATCTCTCTCTCTCGATTTCACCTTTTGTTTCTCGCGCATGCTTTTCATTGCCATATGCTTCCGATTTCCCCATCCAGGTACGCTCCGCAAGGCCCAGGCTCGGTCTACGGTGCGCCGCCTTCTCCAGTGCAGCTCAACCGCCACGGAGGTGGCGGCGGCGTGCCTCCGGGTGGGCCGTACGGTTACGGTCAAATACCCGCAGGCTACGACCCTGGCAGCGCTGGAGGTGGCGTTGGCGGTGTTGGCGGGTACGGCGTGCCACCTCCGTATGGCATGTACGGCAACGGCCCCCCTTCGGTGAACGCCGGCCCCTACGGCCCCATGGGCCCTGGCCTGACGGGCAACGGCGAGCCCGGCGGCAGCGGCAACGGCAGTGGTGGGGAAATCGGGCCTGGCAGCAGTAGCGACGGCAACAACAACAACGGGAACGTTTACGGAGGGGGCGTGCCAAATCCTTACGGCGGATACGGCCCACCCCCTTACGGGTACCCCCCACACCAGGGCTACGGCCCCCCGTATAACTACGGCCCGTACAGCCCGCAGCAAGCGTATGGCCAAGGCCCCCCACCTCAAGGGGGATACTACCCCGGCGGACCCGGTGGCCCTGGTCCCGGCGGCGGCAATCCCTACGGCCAAGGTCTTCCTCCCGGTGG
>Ga0307979_1001023_pt1 | contig 19776 bp, 17 predicted proteins | sample OrgLakmetage1058_FD_201833 | JGI IMG/M metagenome (GOLD analysis project Ga0307979, IMG submission 201833) | Saline water microbial communities from Organic Lake, Antarctica - #1058 | ecosystem: Environmental > Aquatic > Non-marine Saline and Alkaline > Saline | place: Antarctica: Organic Lake...
CACGGAGGCGAACAAAGAGCACTCGGGGAAGTTCGAAGAGGCTTATTTGGGCGACATTATCGACGAGGTGACCGACTGGACGGCAGATCGATACGATGGAATTGTGACAATTCACACTACGAGGGAGTTTTTTTTTGGGTCGTTTCGCTCCCAGTTAAAGTAATCCCCTTGGTAGAATCTGTAGATGTCGTCGTCAGTCGTCATCAGCTCTGTCTGTCTGTCTGAGCTCTGAGCTCCAAGTTATAACCGCATAACCGCTCTCACCGCTTAAGACTACTGCACCTAGAGCTCAATCATCTCTATTTCATTCGGAAGGAGACAAGCTTCCTAGTTTAAACCTGATCTCAAGTACTTGGCAAGTACACTGCGGGGCCCTTTGGGCCTTCTCAACGGGTGCCTCCCCTAGCTAGGACCTCTGACCTAGGGAACTTTCTAAAGAAGACTACCGTATATATTCTTGCTTCTCTTTGATAAAAGCATTAGCATAAAACATGGGTCGAGGCAGGGGTAAAGGTGGCGACGATACTATGTGGCTCATATCAGTAGCAATGTGCCCAATTGGCATTGCTCTCGTTATTTGCGCTGCAGTAATTCAGCCGTGGCAAGGGATGACACCTGAGATAGCTCTCATGCTGTGAGTTCGTTCTGAGAAAATTCAAGAAAATTCAACAGCTAGGCTATAGTTTACAAATGGGTCAATAGGATTGCATGCTGCGTCTTTTCTTGATGCAAGAATAAACTCCTTTTGGAGAAAAATGTGCCTGAATTTACCAATTACCGACAGGTACATCATCGGTGGACTATCCATGTTTTTGAGCATGTGCATCAACTACACCCTCCGGCGTTTCTTTCCAGTAGACACCGATGATCTTGCGGTAATTTTATCCAAACAATGTCAAGGCACTACGTAATCGATACTCCAGGCCGATAGGGATTATGCCGCGTTGCAGTTGAGCTTCGTTGAAAGTCTTGACCTGTGGATGATAGTCGGATTAACATTTTCGGCCGCAGACTGGCTATAACTGAGTGGCTGGAAGGATGTCCACCGTGGCATTATGAGAACATTATGAGAACTGCCTGAGGAACAATTCGCATTTCTATTAGCTTTTCTTTTCTTTTCTTTTCTCTTCCCTGTTCTAGTTTACAATTGGCTGACAATTCGGTGTTTTTCTTTTTCTTTCTTTTTTTCTCAAATCAGATGGCGCTGAAGCGCACCATGAAAGAGCGCAAGCAGTTAGCTCGAAGACACGAAAAGCGCCGCAACCTCAAGTCCGCGCTGCAAGTCTCCATTCCAGGCTTCGAAGACGTTAAGGTGCGTGCAGAGAGAGGCGATCTATGGCCACCGTAGTTTGATTCAATTGTTGATTCTGCCTCTTGCTACTATGACGCGAACGTGCCCTTTGCGAATCCCTGGCCTACTTTTTCTTTTGCTCCTGTGCGATTACCGAGGAAAGCAAAAGAAAAAGTGAAACATAGCATTCTCTAACCCTTTCACGAAATCACTTCGTTTGCGTGCGTGTGCTTGATTGCGCTTTGCTTTAATTAGATTCGCCCCAAAGTGGAAGACATCAGCGACTCCGACAAGGACAGCAGCAGTGACGGTGATGTCGATCCGGAGTCCAGGTGGTAGCCCCTTTTGTTGAGATGGCTAGATGTACAGTAGCAGCACACCATAGAGACCCTGCGTTGTGTACGTGCATGCTCTCGCCAAGTATAGGGCAGAGTGGTGTCTTTTTTGTCTTCCCCAAGCGCCTTTCAAGTTTCAAGCATAAAAGTCATGAAGGCATTTTCTTTATAAAATAGCCAGTATAGCCAGCCCAGTCGCCAAGTCTAGGTTAGTCCAAAGTCCAAATATCCCCCGACCCCCCAAAAGATTAAGGATGCTCTGCGGGTGGAAACTCTTCTTTTGAGCTGCACTCTCGGAGCATGGAGGAGCGTGCCACTTTGGACCGCTACCATCACTTCCATGGCCACTCGGGCATGTGCGCCTGATTGGCTTCTTAGGTCTTGTTTGCGCCGCTTTGCTTTTCTTCTGGCCCTTCGGGGCCTGTCTCATATGATTAAGGAGCGCTATTGTAGTCCCTATTCGCGTTGTAGTGCTATTGCGGTCTACTCGGTATTTGCGAACCTCCTCAGTCCTCAATTCACCAACGCAATGGTGTTGGTACGTTGGTACTGATTTAATGGCACCCTAGTTATTATTCTTATTCTGATCCTGTATCTGGAAATTTGAATTATATATGAATATCCTTATTTCCCATTTTCCTTATAGCACCATGCGCCGTGCTCATACCGATTTTTCTTGAATCCTGGACTAAGCAATTCAATTCAAATGTGCTCGTTACTCGAAGCACTCGCACTCGCAGCCGCATGAAACCAAGAGGGAATAACCGAGAAGCAAAGCCCATGGCAGACAAAAAGGGGCACTAAAAAGGCTCACATGCGGCTTACGTCCTTGGAAAGAGGTTTGGGCTCTGGCAGGGTATCTGGAGACTCGCCCAAAGCACGCACCTGTATAATACGAAAGAAGCTCGTAAGTAGGTAAAAATAAAAAATAATTACATTTTGTCAACAAAATGATACGGTACGCTTTCTCCACTCAACCAAGGATCAAGTAAGCACAGCAAAAGATAAAAACAAGCATTGGACTTGTATTTTTAGATTTGTTTTTGGAGACTTACTTCGCCGTTTCCGAAACGGTACTGCGAAAAGAAGCGCAAGTCTGCTTTAGCTACTAAGCACTGCATGATCTGCAACGGTTCGCCAATTCACAAAACGACCGAGCAATTAAATTGCAACAGGTGAAAAGACTAGAAAGAAAAGTGCGTTTGCTTGAAATCTAATCATTTAAAAACAAGGTTGCAGTTCAAAGCATGAGACATGAGATGTATTCGATGACGATTTCATTCTTAATGAGTACTTCAACTGTCGTCTTCCTGCACATAACTTCATTTGGTTTCTTTTTTCTTTTTTTAGCACCACACACACATACACAGCTAATACCTGCAGAGTGTCGGCATGGCTGGTCAGCAAGATGGGAGTGCCAGGGGCGTGTTCCTCTTCCAAGTGCAGGAACATGCCTCGCAACCGTTGGGCCACGCTCTGCACGGACTCCACCCCGTAGTTCGTGTGGTGGGCGTCCTCCAGGTCTAGAGGCCAAACCTTTTGTTTCGGCGAGCGTTGCATTCATATGTACGCACAGTATGCCCAATTGTGAAAGAGGGCTGGGGGTGATGTACAAGAGGCTTCGAAAGAAGACAAATTCAGTACTAGTAGATGGCATGAAGCACAATTATGATTTCGGGAAAAGAAAAGAAGCGCCATCTTTGAATGTTACCAAGGGTACATAGCCGCACTTAGAGGAAATATGCTGCAATGAAAGAGTTACTCTAAGACATTGTCTTCGGAAAGAACACGTACGTCGTTGTAAGTAGACACATCTTTAGCATCGAGATCGCCAAACCATCGCTCGCGCAGTTCTGGCAACAATTTTACTTCCAGACTTGCCTACCGAAACGAATAGATTTGAAGGAATCCGAACGTAAGAGAAGTAACTAATGTCACAACCACCCTCTTATCTACAAGCACGCTTCATTGTCACCCTTATTTCGGCTTACAATTGTATCAGAGCCTGCTAAGCTGCGAAGTGCGCTTTGCGCTTCTTCGGCGGTCTCACGAGCTCTCGTAAAGTCCGATGCATACACCACCAATCGAGAAAGGTCCGCTGAGTCGCCAATCGACTCCAAAATCTACAAAGACCACAAATTACACGGGAGTCTTGAGGTTTTGTGCGACCCACGTGCATGTGTAGATACCTTACAATTCTTCAACACTGTAACGACTAGCACACCATAATGAGCTCAATGCCTCTTTATGATATGCTGGCTAGATATCATCCTTATGAGATTGATCGTATCATTTTCAACTAATTCCTGCTTCTTCATTTCTTTACCTGCGGCGCAGCGGATCTTGCTTGTTCCACTCCGAGTGGCGTGAGTCCATGGGAGGCAATGCCTAGCGCCGGTAGCGACGAAATGACGCCTTCCACATTCGCAGTCGACTGGCCATGCCTCAATGCAAAGTACCGGTTCTTTAGAGGCGGAAGCCAAGGCACTGTGGCAGGGCCTTGGGGCATTTCGTTGCTTGAAGTCCCACTGAAGCGGCGCAATGAGATCCCACGCTGATGAGCTAGCGACGGTTGAAGGGCACTCAAGCCTGTGTTTGCCCTAAACGCAAGCGATGGACTAGCCCACGCGAGGCTCAGGAGTACATGAGGCTGAGCTCGCATCGTTTACGTTGAAGTTTGTCGAGCTGTAGACTGCGTTGTAATTTATTACTTACACAAGACTAGGCTTGTATTGAGCTTATTATGACGACTAACTACTTGAGGCAAAAAAAAAAATTCAAAGGACGAAGAGTGGAAGAAGGGTACAGTACTAAACAGTAGTATGCAAGCGTATAAGTACGTACTTCTGTACGTTCTGTACCCAAGCACGCACAGAGTTCAGTACCGACGTTCACGGCCATATCTTGACAAACGCCTCGGCGGGTCAGAAGTAAAGGGCTAATAGGAGGAATGGTAGAAATAATACAGAGTATTCTCACAGGAACCATATCGCTCGTGAGTATGGCGTTGCGGAAGGCTTCATATCAGGAGCCCATAATACTTGGGACGGTAACATCCTGGCTTGCGTTCGCGACCAATTGGCTGTCCACGGATGACTTGGGGCAGGACATTGGAAAACGCACTCAAAAGTAAGGGCATTCCGAAGGAATTCGGTGAATGGATCACCATTGCCAAGGACAGGCCGAAGTGGAGGCAGCTTACTCACACCATTCCCAAATCTCCTGATGCCTGGTGGCTGAAGGACACTTCGAGAGTAAATGATTACAATTGTATAATTACGCATTACGCAAAAGGACACTCAGCCCAATTAGGCTTGTTCTGAAGGTTTCAATTTTCTGTTGCTATATGCCAAAGTGGTGTTTCTTTGTATTTGGGGAGTATCAACTGGACTAGACTAGACTTCCAGGCCGGTGTATGCGATTACGCAGAATCGGACATTCAAGCACCTTGAAATACGAGAGCAAGCTCTTCGGCCTAATTTTGCTTTCTTCTTGAACCGTCGGCCACTTGGTGGGTATGGGAATTAATATAATACACCCAAATGGCCATGTCCGTTTCGCAGGAGCCTGCCAGGTGTTGGTTGTTGAAAGAACCGCCTTACCAGTTACCAAATAGAAAAAAAAATGTTATCTCTCTAATTCCGGCCCTTAGGAACTTGAGGGCTCGTGCTAAAACCAAGTGCGCTTCAAGGAGTTAAGGAGTTTCTTTCATTACAAACCAGCGCTCTGGGGCAGAAGCAGAATAATTCACGCATGTTCGATGCTCACGACGTGCGCATGTGCATGTGAGATCGCATTCGCTTATTGCGATAATCTGTTCTTTTGACACAGGCCCCGAAGGGCCGGAATTAGAAGGCTAGCACAAAGGAATTCAACAAGTGTGTGCCTTAAGCACCCTTAAGGAGAAACTCCCACGGCGGCCTTGATAGCCGCGAAGAGGGGGCGATCGGCGGGTTGCTGTGGAGCTGATTTGGGTTTTTAATTCAGAATAAATTCTAGGGTGTAACCGTGTAACTCGTATACATATAGCCATTTGGCTTAATAATTCGCACCTACGTACCTTTTATCTTTTGGTGTCTGTTGCTATTGTCTATTGTTATTGCTATTGCCCTCCTAAATAAAAATTGAATGAAACTTCGTTTTTTTTGGCCAGTATCACTAGCAGGAGAAAGGAATTTCCAAGAAGAAAATGATAATCAGCCCTACTCCTCTCCCACAGGAAAAACTATAGCATGCGAATACGTGCAGTGGCTATCCAGTGGCGTGTGTAAATGCCCGCGTGCCCACGGGCGGCTCAGGAACTTTTTATAGGCCGCAGGGAGTTCAGCCCCCTCACGACCTTTGAAATGCCCCTCAACAAGCACTACCTCTCCTCATCACGAGAAGCGAGTTCAAAACCTCACAGCAGCAGCAAAGGAACTTCTCTTTTAGGTCATGCGCAGCTGGTAGTTGCCGTTTTGCGTAATGTAGCGCACCCAAGGAAGAGCTTGGTAGCCGCTCTTTTCGATGATTTTGAGGTACCGCACTTGAATGCCCGACACTGTGAAGTAAGGGATCTCAAATTGTACCTGATGATGTTAACAAAAAGTATTGCAATGAAGGTCAGTGCAATGAAGGTTAGATTAGGACTTGAAGGGTAAAATAGAGTCCAAGAAACCGCGATACAAGGGAATAGGTGCAGGAAGTGCCAGGAAGAATGAGAGCAGAGAAGCAAGGAGAGGAAGGACAACAGGAAGGGCGCAGAAGTGATAAAAGAAAGCAGAACAAAGAAGACGAGCAGGGCAAAGACAAAACATGGCCTTCTACTTACTTCAATGGGGGCTCGCCAGTGCTCGGGCTCTTCGGCGCTGATGGAGGGGAGGCCGAAGTGGGCCCGCATGAGGTACTCCCGCGAGCCGTTGAACTGCTTGATGGACCACACCACGCAGTCCTTGTCCGGTAAGTACACCTGGTGAGGGGTAGGCAGAGGGTAGTGCAGGTGCCGATTTTAGGATTGACAAGGGAAGAAGGAGAATGCAAGAAGGAGTCACTTCCGGCAAACAAACCATTACCCAGATATAAAGTTCGAGAAAACCGAGAAGACCTCATGCTTTCGGAAATCAAACACTACGAGAGATTCCATGATCCAACTGGCACGAATGAAGGCCTACCTCAACTCTACTCTTGCAGACGCAAAAGGCCAGGACTGTACAAGCACATGTACTCCTAGGCCCACCCACCACTGCCTCTACCATCATCACAATGCACGTACCACAGAGCCGATCGAAGACTTGAAGCTGGGCGAATCTACGTCGCTGGGCACCGGAATGATGATTTCCACGTTGTTGGCGATGGACCTCGACTTGAACTGCGACTTGGCCTTGATCATGTACTCGATGCGGCTGTTGCTGTGCGGCTCCACCACCGCCTCCACCCAAATCAACGGCTTCACGTGGGTGCTAATAGCAGGAGGAAGAGGAAGTAGAGAGAACAGTGGAGTAAGCAAAAAGCAGGAAGCGACACGCAAGGTTAGGTTAGGAAGACGAATTGAAAAGAGGCGATTGCCGATGAAAGAGAAGGAGAAAGAAAAATGAGCTGAACAAGGTAAGCTAACTCAACAGTCGTGCATATTATTCTTTTCTTTCATATCCGTCAGCAGCTCGGTTACACATGTGCACGGGTACCTGAGGCGGTAGTTCATGAGGTCAAACTCCCCGTCAGGGGGAATGAAAGAAATGGTGCGGTCGTTCTCGAAGCGGGCGAGGCGCACGCACTGGTGGAACTTGATGTCCTCCAGCTCGACGGCTTTGCCCTTGGTCTGCGGCCGACCAGTCGCTTCAAACATGAGCTTGTCGTTCAAACCCAGCTTCAGCTCCGGCATGCCTAATGTGATGGGGTCAAAAGACACATCAAATCAGGGCAACGAAGACACGCGTGCGTGCGTACAAACACACGAAAGAGGCGAGGCACCAGCCTCCAAACGTGTAGAGAAGACAACTTTCTCATTTTTCTACTAAAATAGAACAGAACACGGGTGAGCACAATATCACGAATCCTCGAGGACTTGCTTTGCCTGACTCACCGCTTAAGAAAGACTTCATCTTCACAGCGCCCACAATCTCTGAGTTGAGCACCTAAACGAAGCACCAGTAGAGCACATAGCAAATTAATATTTGATTTATCATATGCCTTGAATACGCCCTCATCTACCCATCTATCTTCCCCATAGCCTGCTCTGCACCCATTTTATGAAACTGATGCACACGACGAAACAGGAGGAACCCAACAAACTCATCCACAGGCAGACGAAATCTATTCGGCAAGACTCTGCGTTCGCTCACCGTGCCGTTGCTGGACACCAGCAAGTTGAGTTTTTCCACCACGTCGAGAAAGATTTCGTTTTTGCGGTGCTTGATGCCCTCGGTGCGCCACGACACGGCATTGGTGACGGCCACCGGGGGACGAGACGCTACCTCATGTCGGTTGCCCTCTTGGGTAATGTACTCCCGCAAAATCTTCGAGTCCATGCTCTGTTGTGCGTTCAAATGAGACAGTTTTTTCAGATTTTTTGGTAAGTCCCTTATTCAGTGAAGGATATGATTGATTTTATTTAGGGCAACGTTTCGATATTTCGATAGCTATGGTGTGTCTTCGTACGCTTAACCCCGCCATACAAATGACAGTTCAAGAAGAGGGCTACATCGCTAGGTCAGGAACAGAGGGTCGAGGACCGAGGGAAAGGAGAGTCGAGCAGCGAGGTGGTCAACCCTTACCTGCGGGTAACCGAAATCGTTGGTTTCGTCGAGAAGCTCGTAAATGATCACAAAGTTGTCGCGAATCGACTCTTCCTCCAACTCGCCGAAGTAGTCCTAGCAAGGCAAAAGAGAGGAGGCACGCGCAGCGCGGTGAAATACAGCTGAAGCTTGAAAAGCTTGTACGAAAGCCAGCCAAATAGACAAAAGTGTTGGCTGCAGGGATGGTGAGGGGTTTATTCGAGAGTCCTGAAGCCACACGCACCTTGAAGACTGAGACGAGGCGGTACAGGTAGGTGAACATGAGCGCCACATTTGCGTTCCGTTTGGTCACCGTCATCAAGAACAAGTTGTTGTGCTGGGAGGAGTTGGCACATGTGGAGTGACAACACGGCCCAAAAAGAGAGACACAATCGAGGAGTTTCAAGTCAGATCAGATTAAAAATACATAGATGAACTACATACGCAATGAAAAATAAAGACCTCCAAGAGGAGGAATCTCAGAACGCACAGGCAGGCGTTTTCTTGATGTGCTCGAAGGAAAAGACACGAGAGCGAATTAAGAGGAGCATTCAGGTAGTCATGTTTGAGTGCGCACTTTGATGTAGACGAAGGTATAGCCATCTTCTGTGAAGACAGGACGCATGTCACTTTCTTCCGTGTCCTGAATATACTGCGAAAATCTGCTCAAAGCAGAGCACACACATACGCACCAAAGAGACTATATGAGGGATAGGACTGTACATGCACCAGGAATTCACGGCCAAGGATTATGGAAAATACTGGAAAAGGGTGAAGTGCTAGTTAAGGATGCAATGCTTCCTTCCTAGCTAGCTACGAGGACAGAGCCAAGCTATTCTTAGAGGCCCGCCTAATCCAGCAAAGCTTTTGTGCTCCTGTAGATCGGCCACACCTTTCTGAGGCAGACATTGGCACGTCGCCACGGTAATTCCGGGAGATAATAATCTTCCCTTTTAAGTCCATGATAAAGATCGCGGAGGTAGCCATGGCTGCACTCTAAAGTAATCGCCTCGGGCTCCTCTCAATGCCACTGCAGGCGTCCCTCTCTCTGCGTCCTCCTGCTGGCCAGGCACAAAGCAAGAGCACGAAACACGGAGCGGAGGAGGAGGGTGGAGGTCGAAGCCAAATTGTGGATTCGTAAATCTACGTGTTTTTAAGCTCCATGACGTCGTCACGTCGTCACCGACGAGTCACCGACAACAACAAGAACAACATAATAAGCAGATAGGCAGAAGATAGGCCGGTTCTCTAGCTAGAGCCAAGACTACGTTACGTACCCGTCTCTATCCCTCAATTATCTGTCATCGCTGGTGCACCAACTCATTCTTATCAAAGGCATAAGAAGCTATCCCCTTTTATAATTATCTATGTGAAGATGGTTGCTTTTCATTAGTTGAATCCAACATCGTACATCCTAGCTAGGCTAAGTAGACCGTCGCACAGGACAATCCTTTTACTAGTGCTATAGGAGGTGGCCGGCCTTTTAGTTCAACCATTCGCACCAAGTCAAGCTGTTTCAATTTTGATATTGGTTCGGCGCCACGTTGCTCGTGTACTAATTTTCAAAAGATTCTAGGAGTAAATCAAACTAACAAAAGCAGTGTCTTTAAAAATGACAACGATGCGAAGCCTTGTATCATGGCACCTAATGCAGCTCCTCCTCCTAGCGGCTTGGCTACCAAGCTTTGATGCCTTCATTTGGTCTATCAACAACGAGTACCCCGCGGGCCAGAACAAGTACACCTTTTCAGAGCTGTACATGTTTGCGCCGGCTGATACAGCAGTGAAGGGTGACGCATATGTTCACCTCGATCTGAAAGTCGACATAGCTGCTGTCGAAGCTCAAAATGTGCGTTTGTGAATCAATCAAATTCGAATAAACTTTCATCGTTTACGCCGTGCAAATTGGGTGTTCCTATTTTCATTTGCATTAGTGCCTTTATGCCGTTTATCAGCGCTCAAAGATGCAATGTTACTTTTGATGAGCTAATGCCACATGAAAAGATAAAGACTGTTCCTAGTTTATCAATATTTTCTAATGTGCACCCTCTGTGTGCACGTGTGTTTTCTTAATAATATCATTTTGAACAGGTTTCGATGCGCGCAGTGGTGTTTCACGTGCCCGGGTCTGTGGCAGGCGACCCTGTAGACACGTTACAGCTCAACAGCATGCTCCAAGACCTGGCGTCGGAGGTTGGTGGTGTTTGAATGAATAAGACTTTACTCTTTGACTACTATTAATATCCTTGTCGTCTTAACTTTTTCTTGTTTTTACTTTGACGTATGAACTTCTTCCGGAGCTGTTAATTGCGTTTTTCTATTCTTGTGGAGATAGAGATGGGCTAGGGGTGAGGAGTCTTATTGTTTAAGTGTGGTTTAAGTTTTAAGTGCTGCTCAAATTAGATGTCTTTAAAATTCACCTTCTATCTCTTTCTCTCTCTCTCTCTCTCTCTATTACTTGCTTGCATGCTCCACCGCTGGCTACTTCTTCTAGATGGAGCTCTGCTCGAGCCGCCCTTACCTGGGCTCCACACCATCACATGTGCAAATGGCTACTTTCAACACTCACTCGACCGAACTGGATGGCCTTGGCTCACCTTCTGCGGCTGATTCAAGCGCCTTCCAGCAGGCAGAAGAGAAGAAGCCTCGCCACCAGTACGCCGGCAATTTGGATATGAAGTACCACGTGAAAGTCTCGGGTTTGCACAGCATCGTGGTGGAAGTGTGCGGTGTTAGGAACCGCGGTGAAGGGGGAGACGTCAGCGGCGTGGGTGGAGGGATTCAGGACGCTGCCACGCGAGTCGCTGGCTCGATTGAGTTCCGCAACCCTTATGGGTATTTGTCGGGGATTTACTACGGCTACTACCCGTTCGAAGGCTGCCGCGCGGCGGTGTTCTTTTGCTTCGCGCTGTTTTACGCGGCGGCGCTCGTGAGAAATTGGGCCCACGCGATGCGGATTCACTTCGCGATTTTTGCCATGGTGAGGGTCTTCTTGATTTCTTCGTCATACGCATTTGCCGTTAATTCAGATTTAAAAAGTTCAGAGCATTCGCAGCACATGTGCAAGTTTAAACGTATTTCATATTCTTTACTTTTTAGCTTCTGGCTACTGTATTCCTGTAATCTTCTCCCTCTTCTCCATTCTTCTCCCTCTTCTCCCTTCCTTTCCCTTCTTTGCCTATCTTTAGGTGCTGCTGTGTTTAGTGGAATCGACCACTTGGTTCGGGGCTTACGGAACCATGAACGACACGGGCTCCCCTTACTGCTGCCCTTTCCCCAGCCCTGTAGTGGCCGCCCTGGTGCTGGAGTGCGGGAGGCGAGCCGCGGAACGAGCCCTCTTGCTCGTGCTGGTCTCAGGCCACGGCGTCGCGAAACCTTCCCTGTCGGCCACCGAATTCCTGCAGGTGGGGCTGTGGAGGCAGAGCGTACTATGACTAAGACTACTACTACTATTGCTCCTAATGCTACAGATCTGTACTACTAATACTACCATTTTCTACTAGAGATAGTATCTATTGACCCCACTACCACCACAACCTCAATATTGATTTTCAATGACAAAAGAATGTGTGTTCTAGACGATATGTGTGTAATGCAATCACCCTATACCCATATACCTTTTTTTTGTCATCTGAAATAAAAGGTGGTGGGCCTCGCGGGTCTGTACCTGGCAGCCGCGCTCATGGTGGACGTGCGCGATGTCATAGAAGTGAACGATTTGCACCGCTCCTCTGCGCACAGCGTCTGGTGGGACATGCCGGTGCTCATCGTGGACCTCTGCTTCCTGGTGTGGATTTACGCGACCCTCTTGAACACCATGGCAGACCTACGGTAAATGTTTGCTGTCCTTTCGCCCAAGTTTTTCGCGCTCTCATGCCACACCCTGTATATGTTTCTAAAAGTATCATGTGCTTTTCTCTCTTGCTTTTCCTTTCACTCTATTCTAGCTTCCTTGTGCTCTGGAATCATTTACCTCTCCTCTTTCATGTCCCTATGTTTCTCGTATGCATTGCTCTCTTGCGTGTCCTTCTCTTCTACAGGGACGCGAGTCAGTGGGCCAAGCTCGAGATGTACTCGAACCTAGCCCTGGTGCTGGGCACTTTTGTGGGGCTGGTCTCGGCCATGACTCTCATATTAGTGCTCGCTCGTGGAGGTGCCTTCAAATGGCCGTGGGAATTGTACTGGGTGCAAACGGTAAAAGAGTTCAAATGATGGTGATGAGGATGCGACCGCTTTGTCTCCTGTGTTTGCGTTTCTTTTACATAATAAAACAAGACACACGCATGGCACTAGAAAAATCGAGCACATTCATTCAATCTCTCGCTCACGCTTCTCTCTACATTTTCTTGATGAAAAATCAAAGGTGTTGTGGGAGGTGCTCAATTTGGGAGTCATGGTCGCGATTTCTATTCTATGGGCGCCGTCCGCGCGGGCCAAACTGCTCGCGACGTCGTCTCAGGTGAAGATAATTGTTCGTTTTGGCTTCTTGTACTTCAGATTTAGAGAAAGGGGGGGGGCTCTAAATGAAGGACACTCGCTTTTTGCTTGTTTTTTTTTCTTCTCTATTTAGTAATCTTGTGCTTTCTGTTTCGTCAATTAGATCGTTAAATCGTTTCGTTTTACATTCTGTGTGACTGAATCGTACTTAGCTGGGTGTGCACGACAACGATGATGAAGACGACGACGACGATGTTGGTAACGACGGTCACAGTTTTCAGATCGAAGACGGAGGACTTGGCAGAGACAAGAATGGCGACGGCCTGAACGATTTCGATGACGGAGATGGCGATGGACAGGGCATGTCTATTTCACGCTTCCAGGTATCTAATAGTGGGTATCCATAATTTAACAAAATCAATGCTGCTTGTCTGCACACATCCATTTCACTGACTTCATTGACTTCCCAATGAACTTTCAACAATCGTTTGCCCTCGTCTGTAACGACATTCTGCGTGCGCTTGGGCGCACAATTTATCCTGGGGTCCTTTCCAACCGATGCTATGTGCTCAGATGATGCTCGATGAGCGCGCTGGCAGTGAGGTGGAAATGGCAGGAACACAGCAGCAAGGATTGAATGGGGAAGACCTCAGCGATGATTTTGCCGACGAAGAGGACTATTCTTCTTTGCCCTTGCCCGCGGGCTGATTTTCGTAATGATCGCAGTTTCCTCTGTGTTTGAGATTTCGTGTCGCACCTGCTCCCTGGTTGCACTCATTGCCACTGCGTCCGTAAGAGCAGAGGGCTACCAATATAGCCGTCCGTAAGAGCAGAGTGTAATGGGTCAGTGTAAGTGATTTTCTGAGCTCGTGAGCCCCTGTGCTACGTTCAACAGCCCATAGCCCGTACCTTCCCGAGAAGCCCTCAGGTGTGCGGGTGGGAGTACTGCCTCAAAGATATGAAATCTCATTAGGGCGGTCTCTTTCTTAGCACCCCGTTGACATAGGGAACGCGCTTTTCGAGACAGCACAATCGTTCTTCAATTGAAGGTTCAAGGTAGATCTTCTGGCGTACTGCTTACTGTAAAAGTAAAAGCTTGTAACCTATAACGCTATAACTTATAGTAAGTGTAAGTAGGACAATTAAATCGCCCTGTAAAATCAGAGGAATCTGATTCGCCATACATTTTTCGGTGTCGGCAATTTTTTTATCGACTCATCAGCACATCAGCACACATCACACATATCACTCTACGTGCGCTGCGTGAGGTGTGAGGTGGTGGTCTCGGTCATTTGATTGCCTGCCTTTGGCTCACTGCGTTGAGGGGCCCTGCGGGCTATTCCAAAGTGTGAACATGCTGGTGCAAATTCAGGTTCCGCCTGGAGCCCAGCCAGGCAACCATATCAAGGTGAGGTTTACCATGAAGCTATTGTAGCCTCCTCTGCCTTAATACCTATTCCTATTTACCGGCCATGCTGAAGCACCCTGCTGCCGTGATAAGCTTCTCTATTTTCACTCCCAAACGGCGGTGTCCTTTAGGTGCAACTTTCGAATGGGCAAAGCGTCTCGCTTCAAATCCCCGCGGGGGCTTATCCTGGCTCTGTCGTGAAATTTGACGTGCGTACTGCTGCGCCGCCACCTCCTCCTTCTAGGCAAGATGTGGCTCCTCAGCGCGCTCCAGCCCCTCGTTGGCAAGAGCAAGCGCCACAGCCGCCTCCGATGCAGAGGCAAGCAGAAGCCCCACGGCGCGACCAATTCCAAGTAAGTAGTCCTACTTGCTTATCAATGGGTTTATTTCTGTTTCATGCCTACTCTGGAGCGAACTCGCATTCCCAGATTTCGCCGTTCTTCCTGGCATGGCCACGTAGAGTTAGCATTCATTTTCTCGCCCTGAAATATATTTAGCGATATTTGGAAGAAAATAAGGCATGGCTTAACTTCACGTTTGTTTACCTTTCTCGACTTTTTTGTTTCAAAACGCTACACCGCAGATGCTTGAGCTCAATGACAACCAGAACAGCGCTGCTGCTGCCCCACGTCGAAACCTGCAGCAGCGAGGCCAGCCACAGTCCACTACTTTTCGGTCTTCTGCCTCCGACAGCGCTAATTCTGGCAACGCTGAGGCAGCCCCGGCCGGAGACGGGTTCTTCAACGGCGGTTACTTCTGCGGCTTAACGACGAAGTGGCTGCAGGCAGCTGAGCGCACCGCACCACAACTGTGCGCGGCATTGCTCTGCTTCCGAGCTCCTTTGGACTTGTACTGCATCCCCTGTTACTCGCGGCGGCTCGTGGTGCTGGAAGAAGACGAAGTGGGGATCGTCGAGCGGTTCAACAAATTTCAGAGGGTGGTGGCGCCAGGCCCGATGCTGCTGGAGCAGCCGCTGGGCATTGCGGTGGAAAGCTTGAGGCGGCGCGTGAGTTTACGCACCCGCAGAGTAGTGGTGAACTGCGAGTCCAAAACCAAGGACAGCGTCTTTTGCAAACTGGAAATTTTGGTGTCGTACCGCTTGCGAGGCCAAGAAGCTTTTCTGGCGGCTCGCAAACAGATGAGTGGCACTGACAGTGGTTCAAGTGCAATGGCTGCTGCGGCTGCAGGCATCTCGAGCAGCACTGCTGCTGCTGCTGCGGTAGAATCACAGCCCACTGGAGAGGTTGAATTGGCGCCAGTGGCTGGTTCTGCCGCTACCTCTTCTTCTTCAAACAGCTTGAGCTACCGCCACGACCGCCCTGTCGATTACAACGCAGCCCTTCTGGAGGTGACCGAAGCAGCGAAAGAAGCCACGTACAAGATCGAAGACTTTGAAGGGCTGATTACTACCGTCACCAACGATGTAGTGCGCGGATTCTTGGCCACCATGTTATTGGACCGTGCGTTTCTGGCCTCCGAAGAAGTGGTGTCGGCGGTGCAAGCGAGGTTGAACCGAGACGACATTCTGGAGTTCGGGTACGAGTGCAGTGCAGTGCTCTTGGTGAGGTTTGCGCCAGCTCAGAAGGTGGCCGACGAAATGAACAACATTTACACCCAGGCCTTGAAGCGGCAGTCCCAGGAGCAGGTAGCGCTGGCCCGCAAGGAAGTGCAGTACATATTGAGTTCGGGGGAAGCCGAGCGTAAGCACTTACAGGGGCAAGGCGTCAGTTTGATGCGCAGTGCCTACTTGCAGGGCATGCAGGAATGCCTCGACAACTTCGCGGACTCGTTTCAAGGCTCCAAAGTGGGCGAATACGTGCTCAGTTGGAGCGACGTGCTGTACATGCAGCTGTTGTTGCAGTACTTCGACACGCAGCGAGGCATTCGCTACGACAGCGGCAGCGGGCGCAAAAGCCACAAAAATGGCACAACGCATCAGGGGATTTTAGCGCTTAACCTGGGGCCAGAAGCCGTCTACGCGATGCGGGAGCGTCTCTCTGTAGGGCACGTACGCGCTGAAGGCGAAACTTTACCCAAACCTTCTAAGAAAAACGCCCCCTCGAAGTCGAACAAGAAGAAATCCCCCCCTTCGCGACCGAAAGTGAAAGCAGGAACTGCGGGCAAAGAATCTCAGCCGAAGGCATCTCCGGGTACCAAGTCCAAAGATTCGTTGCGTTTGCGAGGTGCGGCCAGCAGGAGCAGTGCGTCCAGCACTGAAAGCGCGGCGTCTTCCGCAGCGGGCTCCTCGTTGGACGGACTCGTTGAAGAAACAGCAACAAAAGCAGGCATTAAAAGGCCTAGCAAAGCCGGTACCACCGCATCAAGGAAGTCAGCGCCGCCCCCGAGGCCTAGCAGTGGCAAACACCCGCCACCTGCCCGCCGGTCGCCCACAAAGGAGACCCGCGGTTCCTCTTCTGGCTCGCGGGAATCGTCGCGAGAATCCGTGACATCGCGCAACTCAGCGGGGTCGGTGTAATTGAGTTGGCGTTCAATGGTGTATCTATAATTCATATTTTGTTTTGCCCGCACTCGTAATAGAAATCTTCCATGAAGTCTTCCCTGGAATTGTCCTCAATGCGACCTCCATCAAACAGACAGCCAAGCACAATCTTGGCACTTGTACATAAGTATATTTGTAGTCAGAGCCACCCGCAAACCGCATTACCGCATGCTCATACTCATAGCCACATATATTTTTAATCGCAATCCAGGAGCTACCAGCTACCAGGGGAATATGCAATTATATAAATTATATAAGAAATAATTAACAATTGGTAATGAATGACCGTGCACCGTTTGGTACTGTGTATAATTCCTCTCCGTAGGAGAAGGAGATAGGAGTAACTGCGGAACTGTGGATACGTGCAGGTGCGATGTGCGATGCACACCGGTATCATCGAACTTGAGCAACTCAAACTCGATATGCCTCATATCTCGAGCAGCAAGCAAACACAATTGAGTCAGCCCGCGATACCTCCTCTGTCTCGTCGGCGGCCTTGCTCGAGCGCAACTCCCACCGCTGCTAGCAGGGAGGTCGTGCGCTGGTGGGGGGTTCTGAAGTAGGTGTCGAACACCGCGAGCCCCAGAGCTGCTCTCCTTTTCATCCCTGGCCCCACTGAGAGGCCACCGAGGGCAGAATGAGGAGGGTGACTATGCTGCTGCTGCTGCTGCTCTTGTTGCTGTCCTTTTTGTTTGAAGTCTTCAGCCATCCCAGGCGAAATATGAAGAGGAAGGCGAGAAGTGGGGTACGCGGCGTCCCGTAAAGGTTGTAAGATGGCCGTGGCGTTGTGAGTGGCCATGAGGGACTCAGGGAGCACCAGGGAGATGGCGGACCAATCAATAAGCTGGAGAAGGAGGAATTAAAAAGACACTGAGATTAGGCACAAGACATGACGTCGAGCACAAAGAAGCACCAATGATTCCATTGTAAAGGAGAAAGAAGATGAAGCAGTGACAGAAGAGAGGCAGCAGTGGCTACACTATCCTGTCTTCGCTCTTGTGTCTTTATCATCTCCTTCATCGTCACAGCATACTACTATCGGTTTCAGCCACTACATTTCCACATGCATGCAACCCTCACCCGAACCCCCCACCCCAAAGTAATTGAAACGCTCCCACTCCCTAACCATCTCAAACGGCAGCGTCAAACCATCGGCCACCACCACTGGCACGGTTCCTGCCGTCAAGAGCTCCAAAAACCGCAAGTTCCACCGCTGGTCGCCGTGCGGGCACCACCCAAACCATGCGTTGGCCATGGCGTTGAAATACGCGCTGCTTCCCAGCTTGCTGTGCGCGGAGCCCTAATATAGTTGATGTCAGCACATTATGAGAAATGGGTTTTAAACTTGGAAACGAGAGGGGACAAAAAAATGGGCTCCGTAGGGTAATAGGCATGGCTACGAATATTCGGGACACAAACATCTGCTTGCTTGCTGACTGAAAGGGGCGTGAAGTCTTTCTCGTATACCTCTTCCATCACGACATTCACGCCTCGCCCACCCGTGATCAACACTTCGCCATTCTCGCTATTCGAGTCACTTGGTGAAGCTCCCTCATCTTTGCTGCCACTGCTGCTGCTGTTGTCATGCCCTCTTGACCGACCACCATTGCTAGCGTGGCGAGCTCTGTGCAATTCTTCTGCCACACGAGCCTCCTGTGTTTTAGTCATACGTTCATGAACAGGAAGACAACGTGTTCAAAGATGCGATCACACAACATTTGACTTCACAAATCTGCACCTCTGTTTTCTTTCTTCACTGCACACAAACGTCATCTCATTGAACCCATTAAGAAATGGAACAAAATGGAAGCCAGCAACAAAGGCAAGAGATGGCCATATACTAGTATGTAGGACCATATTTTGAGCAAGTATGAAACTTATACCTCCCGTTTGGCCTGCAGCGAAGGTGGGATGTAACGGTCAAATCCTTCGACAATGCCCGGGCATTCTCCCATGTGCCCAACCCACTCGAAGAGCACGTCGTCAAACGACGAGGAATTAGGGTCACCGTGCAACCCGAAAAAGCCGTTGAAAGCTCGGCTGAGCTCCCACCGAGCTTTGCTCACTTTCCCATCGTGGGCCTTGCAAAGAGAGAAAAAGAGAAAGAAGGAAAGAGGAGGTACACAGAGGTGAAAAGAAGACAATTGACAGGCAAATTTAAGCGAAATTGATGTGTTGTGATGAAATTAGCATGGACAGTCTCCGCTTAGAATAAGCTTCTTTTCAGAATTACGCACACATTAATTCGTCTCGGATTTCATTACTCACTTTTGCGTTGTTGTTTTGCTCCTCGGTGCATCGGCTCGGAGTAAACTTGCATTTGGATCGCGTGCCGCCGTGGCACTTGCCGCGAAACCAGCTCAAGTACCGTGGGGTTCTCGGGGCCTCAAGATTCCCGTAAATGCTGCTGCTGTTGTTGTTGCTCTTGTGTCTCCTCTTTGCATGGCGTCCACTGCTATGATACGTGCCACTACTACTGCTGCTGCTACTGCTGCCACTATCCGTTCTACTGCTATCCGCGTTGTCTAAATGACTACTACTCCCTTCACTGCTGGCTGCTTCTCCTGGGTGACTGCGGAGGCCACGAGGACCACCGTCACCGCCGCGCCGCATGCTCAGTGTACCCCCATTCTTTTCGCCCTCCTTAGAGGGTGTTTCCTCCACATCATTGTCACCGCGAAACCTTGCCAGAAAGTCCCCCTCAAAGCGGTGCTTGTCGGTCCATCCTCCAGACGGCAGAGTCACGCCCAGCAACCGCTGCTGCCCGAAATGGTCGTCGTCCAAATCGTGCTCGCCCAAGTCGATGTCCGCGAATATAATATCGGGCCGCAACAGCACGGCGCACAGGTCGGAAGGCCCTAAAAACGCAGCCGCGGAGACAGCAGCGGTTGTGGAGTTCAAACCGCGCGCGATGAATTCAGCTACCACATTCGCATGGTGGTTGCTATTCTCGTTTTCGTTGAGGTGGTTGTCAGCAGCAGCACCATTAGCAGCATTAGCAGCAGCAGTGGCTGCATTAGCAGACCCCGGAGAAGAAGGCAAAGCATTCTCAG
>Ga0307979_1001028_pt1 | contig 19734 bp, 9 predicted proteins | sample OrgLakmetage1058_FD_201833 | JGI IMG/M metagenome (GOLD analysis project Ga0307979, IMG submission 201833) | Saline water microbial communities from Organic Lake, Antarctica - #1058 | ecosystem: Environmental > Aquatic > Non-marine Saline and Alkaline > Saline | place: Antarctica: Organic Lake...
TACAAAATAGTTTTTTCTGAAGAGAATTGAAACATCCAGACAGAGCAGCCGAAGAAGGAACTTACGAGGCATGGTATCATATCGCTCAGTGGCTTTGGTAGAGATCTTTCATCTCTCCGATTTTTAGCTGAATTTACTTCGCATTGGCAATTCCACACAGAAGGCAAAATCGCTACCCACTAATGGACAATACACACAAAGCGCTAAGTCCAATTTTCATTTTCTTATTATTCGGGAGATTGGGAGGTATTTTTAAATCCCATATGTCAATAGCATGGAATTTAAATAATTCCTCAAAAACGCTTTCTCTTGATTCTCTTGGGATCGGAGCTCGCGGAAGAAAAAGGCGCCACTGGCGCTATTTTCCTGCCTGGTTAATAGCTGATGGTAAATTTGATGGTTTAGCGAGCCATGAAACCCTATGATTTGTCGAAAAGTCCTGATCCACTTTGAACTCCAGCGATAGCACCGAGTTTCATGGGAACTCTAGCTCTCGAATTCAACCCTTGCATTCGCATCCACTCAAGAAATTCAAATCACCGCATGCACTCAAGGTAAAAATTGAATCCTTGGTTGCCTCATGGCGCGCACTTGCCTTTAAAGTGGGGTCTCTAGGCCTCCACCAGTCATGAGCACCTGCAAGGCGATATCTGCCCGCCGTGCTTGGCGAGGTTGCGTGGATCGCACCAAATATTCCAGGGCTTCGCGTACCGACGAATCTGGCGCGAGCTCTTCGAAAAAGGTATCTTCACGGTCGCTGGATGCTTTATTTCCAGCACCCGCGCTCTCGTTTAACGGATCCGTAAGACCTCGCCCCGCACGCACAGCACTGAGGACTTTCGATGCAACTTCTCGAACTGGTTCAAAATGCGGATCCCCTGAAAGTTCTGCTTCAAGTAAAGAAAGCGATGATCCCAACGTTTGGATCTTTGGTCTCGCAACATCGAGGTCAGCTTCCTTAGCTTCTATATCTTCTGCAATAATTTCCCCTATTTCTTCACCATTGTCCACAGGCGTCTTTGGACTTTCGCCATCTTCATCTTCGTCGTCAACTGCATGATTCCCAAATTTCTCTTCAACTCTCGAGGCTGCTGCAGCGAATTCCCCATCAGCTTGCTGTTCGGCACTTTGCGCCACATTTCTCAAAGCTTCAGCACGTTCGGCTGCCGACAAGTGCAACCAGTTTCTTTCCTCGAGAGGTGCTACCGTGTCGCAAGAGCTACTTTCGTCCGTTGCCAATTTCCGAGATGCAGAGAACGAAGTGTCGTGAGGGTCTTCTGTGCACACATTTTCACCACTGCTGCACGTACTACCTACACTGCCCTCTCTTTTACTCTCGTCCCGCGCGATAGCCAGAGCAAAAGCATTAGCCATTTCTTCTTTCGAGCGGTTCGATTTTGGTATAGCTTTGCTAACGCTTCCGCTAACAGCTGCACTGTTCTGCTCCAAATCTGTAGCTGGTGGCGCAGCTTCCGTGACTTTCAACGTGCTCTCATCGGTGACAAGATCGTCCAAGGAGAGGCCGCGATGAAGGCCGCTCAACACTGTCTGCAAACGTTCCATGGCAGGTAAAGGCAAATCCGGAGATGCCTTGGTTAGCCGCACTAGCGCTTTTTCCAAGGTGATGCCACCGCCCTCGCCTCCCCCGGGGGCGATTACATCTGCAAGTTTCTTGCCTAACTTCATCGCAACCATGATTTGCTTCACGGCGAACGTCGCCGGCGCCCGGGCCTTGACCATCTCAACCACTGCTTCCCCTAGGAGCGAGCGAATAGTATTTGGCATCAGGTCTACAGCTCCGACAGCTACTCTGTTTCTCGATATTGCAAGTACTATTAAGACAACGCGGAGTGTTGATGGAGTCCGCCAACGCAATTAATGGACCACGTTATGTGGCTCAGCTGAATGTGTTAGTTGCAGAACGTTGAAGATTGGTTGCGAGTGCTATCATATATTTTATTGCTCTAAAGATAGTGGGTAGCTGTGCAGGCTACGTTGTCTGAGACTTCTTCTTCCCAGCGTTATCTTCAAGAAGCTTCACCTACGTAATTATCAGAGCTACAGTAATTATAAGATTCAACTTCTCGCACTGTGCGAAAAGCTATAGCTAGATTGAGCCTTATAATTAATCAACGTACGAAGCAGGTTCCAGCAGCTGACTCATAACTGGCTAATGGCTAGCTGCTACTTGGCTATCAACTCCGACACTCCGACCAGTGCAGTGCACCGTTTCACCGCACTTATTATTTTAACACTACTGCAGTGTTGACCAAACTGCAGTACCTGATCACCCCTTGGCAGTACAGTACATCTCAGTACATCGATTGATTGGCTGCAAACAACTCCGACCACGTGGCCGAAATACTTGCCTTCAGTATTACCGATCGCCTTGTGACGCACCACCTCCCGGTTGGCTTAGGAGCTTGGAAGTCTAGGAACTATTTTTGGAATCCTCTTGATTGGAACCGTAGCAAGATAATTACGTTACGCAAGCTCACCAAGCATGCTTCTTACCACTCGCTTCTGCCGACACCCAGCTCGATCGCTTACAGTCCATCTGACGCATAAGGCTTCTGCCCTATCATCTGTTGCGAGGCCTGGAGAGGAGGACGGGCGTGATCCATCGCCGTCCACGCCACCACGGTCATTTAGACAATCAACTGGCGCGTGGCTCGAAGAGGCCTTGGCCAAGACCCCAAAGAATGATCTTTCGGACCAAAAGACGTTTAGCAATTATCGGCACCCAACGGTATGTTATTTACAACTTATTTTTATAAGTCTTCTCCAACGCCAGCTCGAAGATATGGTTAGTATCAGAATGGATCCTAGACTGCAGAAGTTTACTAATCCAACCATTCATTGATTGAAATTAGATCGAAAGCATTTCCACTTCGCCGCCACCTCGGCGATTCAGCGAGTTCGACGATGCAACTCTAGCCCTTATGGCATCTCAGGTGCGGTGCCCTTGTCCATATCTAGTAGTATGCTTTGTGCTTGCTTGTATTTGATAGTTGCTTTGTACGTATATCTTCGTAATCAATGTGGGAAAGAAATGCGGCGAGTTTTGCTGAAGAGCTAGTTATGAGAATGATTTTCTGTATTGCATGTTTTCGAAGATTTGTGCTCCGCGTTCTTGCACCGTTTGCCTCTTCTTCGCTTTCTCTTATACTACCTCCGTCCTTTCTCTCCGAATCCTCTATGCCAATCCATTCGTATTCTCACGGCAACCTACCCTCCCTGCCCACGGCGCCTTAACTACTCGACACTCACATGGTGGTTACCTTCATACCATGCGGATCCAAATTGCACAGGGCGTGCATGGGGCGTTCAAGGAACGCATGCTGCGGGAAGTCATGCGCCGGGACGGCTGCGACTACGGGGAAGCCTACGCAGTGCTCGCGCAAATGAACGTGGAAAACGAACGCATGACGTGGCTGTACCGCGTGCCGTACCGCCTGGGGATGGGCACGACTTTCGTCGTGGGGCTGGGCGCGTTGCCCATGGTCTTTGACCGAGATCTGGCGGTTTGGTTTTGCGAAAATTACGTGAAAGAAGAAATACCCTCAGACCCAGAAGTGCTCAACACGATGTTCAAGGTAACTTGAACAAGTGAGCAACTACGAATCACTCTAGCTAGTGGATATGCCTAAATTTATTCGTTCATAAGTGATCGTTGACTTTTTCGACTTTCAAGAGCAATGTGGACGTCCACTGCTGTGTTCGATTGTCGCATTCATCTCACTCCTTCTTCCCCTGCCCACTTGGACTGATTTTTCTTAACTGCCCCCCTCTCAGGTGGGCACGTGGACGTGGACCTGGATGGAGCCGATGATTGGGACCGCGTCCTTTGTGTTGCTCAGCTTCCAGCTCATTCGGTCGCACATGCAAAGAATCGACCTCAAGCCCTTCGGCCGTTACAGTAAGACACATGAAATGTGTTGGGCAAAGAAAGAAAGAAAGAGAGTGAGAAATGGAGTGGGCTGTTGCTTTTCGCCCGCACTCGAGCGCACCTTAGGTTTCGCGTTGTCTAAATCTTCTCACAACTTTGTTCGGTTCATTCACTCCTTAATTACAGTGGAAAGTCGCCGCGCGGACTTCTTAGCCAAAAAGGTGAATTCGACATGATGTTTGTCCGTGTCAACTTATTCCTGCACGTTCCTAGGGATTACATTTTTCGCCTTTTTACCCATTTCCATCTATAGTGGTGGTTACCTTCGCTGTCTCCTCACACGCTAATCTGTATTCCCCCTTGTGTCACGTGGTTGATAATTTTGCCGTTAGTTTCCTCGCTACGAGCGGGAGTTCGTGCGGGACTATGCCAAGTCCGACCCGTGGGGCCGCGACACCAACATTGCGCGCCGTGGCTACCCAGCCAACTCCGTGTTGCCCAACCGTGTCCATTAAATGACGCAGACGCACAGCGAATTTAATTCAAAGGGAATTATAATAGCATATTAGCCCAGCAGACAACGAGGTGCCAATCAAAAATTATTCGGAAATCACTTAACGCGTAAGTTTTTCTTATCACTGTGGTGTCGGTAGTGATAAATACAAAAACCCAAATTCGCCATCTCAGTTATTAGAAATATCTTACAATAATTTATAAATAAAACACAATCCGCAAGAAGCAACAAAAAAAATTTAACACGAGAGGGGGATAATCGATAGTAGGCTAATACAACCCGTAATGCGTACTTCAGACCAAAGTATTTTTCAACGGGAAGAACTAAAGCGTCACTAAACAGGAATTCTATTTCGCAAACAAATACGCTGCTTGCTGTTGTGTCGATTGTTCAGACTTGAACGATATACACTATATCGTGCGCCAAATACCAAATACCAAATACCATATTCCGCTTTCTGCGCCAGTACATTACCTGCCACGTCTCTTCGAAAGTCCATTCCACAATTCAATACATCGAAACACAAATATTTCCCCGGAACTTTAATTTGATGGGCTCAAGGGGTAGCGGCGTGGCACGGGCCCGGTGAGGTGTTCAAGCGGCGGCGGCTTCGGGGCCGGCTTGTACGTATGGTGAGTCTCGTCCCGCAGTTTTAAGCGCCATTCCACCTGAAAGGAATCAAAACACGAAACGCAGGCACGAAAAGACCAACCAATTAGCTGAGCATTTATTGATGGCGTTCAAAGAATGCATTAATCTTTTATAACGAACATACCGTGCGCTCCAGTTTTTTAATGGTTTTATTCTAGGGCTCACCTCGCTTCGGAAGTCAGCCGACCGGCCAGGAATAGTCAAATTGGTGGCGTTGGTGAGGGCTAGCATAGTTTTTGAGCGGCGATCAGGGCTTGTTGCGAAATCGCCTTGGCTACGCGCTTCTATATCCGAACCGTTCAATGGCAAGCCTTTTGTCTTTTGCACGCCGGTGTAAGCAGTGGGCGCTGACAGCCGTAATTGCGTTGGGTTGCATCCCGAGCCAGCCATGGAGCCCGGATTCGATCCTAGACGCTTTACTGACTGTAAGGAGGGCTGGACTAAAGCTCTCTGCGTTTCCGGCTGCGATCGTCGACCAGGTGTACCGACAACGCCACTTTGCTGCTGTAGTTGGGCTTTTTTCATCAAGGCGCTCTTGATTGCCGTGGACAATTCCTTGTCCTGAAATTGTTGTCGGCGCTTGGCAGTATCTTCTGTGCTAAGCTCGCCGCCCTTTGGCACGCCTTTTAAAGGTGGAACACGGCTGGGACAAGAGCCTTGATTCCTCATTTGAGCCTCCTAAGAATGTTCAATGATTATGGCAAAACAGAAAATTGAGGTTTGAGCAAGTGACCATACCAGGCTCCTGCGTCTAGGTACATTTAGCACGAGCAAAGATACGAAGAAGCTACAAACCTTTTGGGATTTTCGAAATTGCTTGAGCCGGACTTCAGCAGAGACGTCCTTGAATCCTTCACGAGGGGCATCCTAATGAAATTAAAACACGAGGAAATAAAAATATTATTTTCGATAGTTTTACCACCCCTCTTCATGATTTCATTTTCTCACCATCAAATGCCTTTGAACTGCCCCCGATGCCTTGTCAATTCGAACTCTACCACCGACAATGCGGTCATTGCGGTCCATCATTGGTTTCCACGCTACAGCTTCGAGAACAAGCACTTATGAGAGCACAACAACGCTACAACGCCACGCAGACGACAGCGCGGAAATGTTTTCACTTCCACGCTGATGAATCACAGAATCAGGGTCGAGCCTGAGAAATAATTATTAGTGCATTATTTCCAAAGATTCAAGAGACGCAGAAAATCTAACTGTCGTCTGATCGTCTGCCTACCGACAACTCATCACTCATCACTCATCACAGAAGCGACTATGCACAATGGACCAACGGTTGTTTACTAAAAGCTAACATTGACAGGCACCAAAGCACAAGACGTTAGCAAATCACATGGCACACACTGCTTCCTCATCTGACGAAGAATTACTAACAGATAGAGCGGGCGCCTATGATTACAACGGTGCCGACACAGATGATGACGACGAGGACGACAACTTCGAGGACGACGGCTTCGAGGACGACGGCCTCGAAGCTGCACCCTTTGACGAGGAAGCGGAAATGCAGAAACTCATAGCAGAGGCAGCAAATTCTGGAAATGACAACACCGAGGCTAGCAATTCAGCATTAGCTCAGCTCGACTCCTCCATTGATATTCTGGATCGGGGCTGCCACGACAATGAGAGTAGTCACTCACGGAGTCAGAAAGCGAACGAGCACGTGGACTCCTTTGTGCGCAGTTGGTGCTCTCTTCTTGCACCAACATCATCGTCATCTTCACTAGGTAATAGGCGCGGGGCGCAGCCACCACCTCGATTTGAGCTGTTTGTTGCGCGGCTGCAAGGTTTGCGAGCCGGTTCAGCCAGCGGAAAAGTGCGCTGGCTGTACAGTGATGCTGAAGTAGCGTCTGCCTCTGAACTCGCACAAGAGCGAAGCAACAGCAGCAGCAGCGGGTATGTTGGCGTTGGTGAACTCCAGCACTTCATGTGCTTATGCAAATTTTTGGCCACTACGCCTTCCGTTGAGAATGACAGCGAGAGCGACTCCAGCGATGACGACGACGATTGTGACTGGGCTGCGCTAACTCCAACGGCATTTCGGCAGCGTTTTGCAGCCTCGCTTGCTACAGCTGCTGCAGACGCAGCGGGCTCTGACAGTGGCGCCGAAATACCCGTTTACGTGCCACCCATGAGCCGGTAAGACTGGTCCTATTACTTATGTTTTGTTCACACTTTGTGCATTACCGTCTCAGCATACACATACATCCATTAATTTATTGATTGCCTAAAATCCTCAGTCTCCTTAGTATATATTTTTGTGCTTGTGGCCGTCGTACACACAGTGAAAGATTCTTGGAGCTGTACGATCATTTTGATGTTGGTGTGGACAAGGCTGAAGAAGTCGTCGAGAGCTCTGAGAGGTTACTTCACGACGGATCCATGCCAAGCCCGCCCTCTCACCCATCAGCTGAAAGAGAAACTGCGTCGCTTTCTTCCCACTTAAATACGAAGAAGAAGGAAGACGCAAGCTCGGGCGACGATGACGACGAAGAAGAAGACGACGACGATGGTAACCTGGCCAGTAGCGGCGGCGACGTGCTGTCTGCTAGTGCACAGCAAGGCCAGCATTCGACCATTTTGCGCGATGACCCTCCAAGTCCCGAAAGACACTCGGAGCAAGCCATATCGTCGGGGCTTGAGGGAAATACCAGTGCTGCTGCTGTTACTGCTTCTGGGGCCGTTGGTGAGCAAGAAGTCTTTGGCCGTGGCTCGCCGGGCCGCACCAGCAACGGAGGGCGCCGCTATTTGATGCCTGCGCCCCTCGCTGACCCGGCGGTGCACCAAGACAACAACAGCAGTAGCAGCGGCAGCAGCGAGGACGAAGACGGCAGCAACGGAAACAGTGGCGCAAAAGGCAGGAACACGGTGGAAAATAAAGCAGCAGCTGCGGCTGCTGCCACTGAGAGAAACGTAGGTGAGAGTGGACATTACGAATCACTCGGTAGCGCATTGAAGGAAACAGTGCCCGTGAGCAGCAATGTTGGCATCAGTAGCCATCACCATCACTGGTTGGGCGAACCAAGCAACGACTTTGAAGAAGTGTATTCGAATGTCTCCATGGCAGCAGCGAGCTACAGTGGGCTCCGCCAAGAGCCACCGCTAGACTCGTTGAGTGAGTCTTCGTCCTCTTTCAGAGCCCCTGTGAGCCACAGCAACAGCAGTAGCAACAACAGCAGCACTGGCTTTATGGCCCCTTCCTGGCAGCGAGCACCTTTGGCTGCGAATCTTGCCGTCCTTGGGGACCGCGGTACGGCTCTGTCGCTCGAAGTACGTGGCCTGAAGCTACCCCACCAGGAAGCAACCACTGAGGGCTCTAGTAGGGGTGGTGGTGTGGTGTTCGATGCAACCATCATGGCGTCAGCACTGCAATTAGCTTTGCTCGCGAATGCTGACTGCGCTGAAGTGCTGCAAGAAATGGCTGGCTCGCCCATCACGGTCAGCGACGGCAACGACAGCGTAGACGTCATGAGCAGCCACAGCAGTGTGACCAAGGGCAGCAGCAGCAGCAACATGAACGAAGAACGGGCACGAGTGGAAAGGAGTAACGTGCCCGTTGCCACGGATAGCAATGCCAGTGTGCAAAGCAGCAGCGGTGGCCAGGCGTCGCCGCTAGCGCCGCTGTTGCGCTGGGGTGCAGGCTCTCAAGTCGAGCTCGCGCAGTGCGCTGAGCCAGGCTCGCGGCGGTTGGTGCGCTTGCGGTGCAGCCAGCTCCCACCCACGCCCAACCTGAAGTGGCTCCTTGACCTCTTGAACTATGCGCCACCGCCGCAACCGTCGTCGTCGTCATCGTCGCCACAACCAACCATGCCACAAGCGACACCATTGCATGCCTCAAATGAAGCACTTGGACTGCTCCCACCGCCCTTGCCGTCGTCGACCGCAGTGTCTCCTTCGAACCCGCTGCGCGCAGCGCCCTCGTTGCCAGTGGGCAGCACGCTGCGCCATTTGGAGCTCGTGGGGTGTGGCATTTTGGACAGTATGCTCGCGTCGGGCCACGAGCCACTGCATGGAGAGGTTTCCTCGATCTTTGAGTATATGGAGTCGCTCGAGTCGTTGGACTTAACGGCCAATGGACTCACGCACCCGCCTCTCGAACTCCCGCCTAAACTTCGTTCGCTCAAGGTGCAATACATTGGAATAAACAACAACTTAATTTTTGCCACAATTGCTTTCTACTTCCGTCTCCACGATATACATGTTTTTTCAATTCTAGTTGAATTGTGATGATTGATGACTTGGAATTAGTTTTGATCATATCTCGCCCGTGGCACTCCTTCCTCTCTGGTTATTCCTCTTGGCTGTGCGAACATAAAACACAAACAGCTCGCAAGCAATCGGTTGAACACTCTGGTCTTCCTCGAAAAGCGTGGGTCTTTGCGGACTCTTGACGCGAGCCACAACGCTGGCCTCACGGGTTTTGCTCAGCTCTTTGCGCTCACACCCCTGAAAGACACCCTTTCTGCCTTGCAACTGAGCGGCTGCCCATTGGTCGAGACGACGCCGGGCTACCGACGATCCGTGGCGAACCTGATAGCTGCTTTAGAAGTAAGTGCACGTGCAAGGGACTATTTCCTTCCGTGCCCACGTTCATAACTTCCTATACAATTAACACACTTTGTCAAACTCACCTTACCTGATTCTCTCGACCAGATCCTCGACGGCAACGCCATTCACCGCACCGGTTCCTACACCGCTGCCCGAAGCGCTGCTGTCGCTCACCAAGCCACCGCTGCTGCTGGAGCTGCGCGGGCGCCGTCGCGGCCCCTCGGCCAACACTTGGCACCTTCTTCGTCGTCGTCTGCCAATGCAGGGAGTAAGGCTATGCCACCTGCGCACGCTGCGGCGATGGCCGCGGCAGCGGCTGCGACAGCGCAAGCCACCCGCCAGTCGGCGCTGTCTCAGCACGTGTCGAGTTACGGTTACGCGGCCAACGCCGGCGGGATGGGCGCGATTAAAGTGCTGCAAACTGCTGGGTTTGGGCGCCAAAAGCCTTCAGATCACGCCACTGCTGCTTCAACGGTCATGCCAACAACAACAGCAGCAGCAGCAGGATCTGCGGCCAAGGCCACCGCTCACCACAATCACCACGCAGTGGTCAAACCACACCCGAAGGACTTGGCCTTTTCCTTGGACGGCTCCAGATTTGCGCGCCCTGCGTCCGCTGCAGCTGCCGCGGCTCTGGCGGCCGCACAGGCCCGCGAACTGCCTCCCTTGCCGGAAGAGCTCGCAGGGGACGAGGGGATTCCAAACGACCTTCCAGATGAAAATGCACTTGGCTACGGGGAAATTCGAGGGGTCACCGCTGGTGCTGCTGGAGATACTGACGCTCCTGCTCCGGATGAAGTTGCAAAAGTGGCTGCTCCTCCAACAACAACTATGGGCGCGGCTGCGACATCCCCTGAGCACCTCCCTACAAGTGAAGACACGTCCGAGTCTGATTCCGATTACGTTTCACTCGGAATGCTCACAAGCACGAAAAAGCAAACGTCGACTGCCGAAGACAGCTCCACTACTCAAGGAGGAAGTAGGGCAGCAGTTGTTCGCGCTTCAAGAAGCAGTGCCGCAAACTCGTCGGACGAAGACAGCACGCGGGCCATGTCGCGCGCCCGCTCCATCGGTTTGGCGCACGCACTCGGAGGCCGCCTGTCCCCCGACCCGCCGGGATATGTGCGCAGCCGCACCCCTTCCTGGGCCTACGGCGACCCTGGGTGGGCGGCAGCTGCGGCCGCTACTTCGCCTCCTCCTCCTCCAATTATCCCCGTCCCTGTAGGAAGTGGCGGAAAAGGAAGAGCAGGAAGGGCAGGGGCCGCGGCGATGGATCACGCAGAAGCGGAAGCGGAAGCGAAGTTAATGGCCGCCGAAGCGCAGCTCCTGGAAGAGCTCCAACGCCTGGACCAGCAGCACACCTCGTCGCGGTCTCGGTCGCGGCCTTCCGGGGGCACGGAAGGTCGCCATCATCACCATCATCAAGCAGGAAGCAAGCACGCGATCGCGCAAGCGCATGCAAATGGCTGGATGCCCGCGAGCCACCGCCGTCGAAGTCCTGGGGGATTGGTGCCTCTGCCGCTTGAAGTGACGTTTGCTGCTCAGCACGCGCCTCCGAACTCCTCCACCACAGCGGACGACGATAACACGTCGTTTTTCGTAAATGACGACGACAACGATGATGAACACGCGGATGAAAACGACCACCACCACTACCACAATCGGCCTGGAGAGCGGAGCATGCAGAGCAATGCCACCAACTATGACGTCAGTATGCGCGACACCAGCGTGAGCGACTTCACGGCCGGCAGTACCATCGGAGACCTCGGCGGCCATCACCACCACAACTCGGCTGCTCAATGGCCCCATCCCAACACCCAGCGGGCTTCGAGATCGCCGTTGCGCGGCATCATTGGTGGCGGCAGCGACACTGACGGCGGCTTGGGCGATACCATTCGGGACTCGTTCAGCCGCAGCCGCAGCCGCCAAAACCCTGCCCACGCCATCAACGCTGGTAGTGCAGCCGTACACCCGCCGTTTCGGCCCAGTGGGCCAGGCGGCAGTGCCTTTAGTGGACCCAGTGGGGCCTCTCACTCCACTGGACGAGGCGGAAGTGTGTCGCGGGCAAGCGCGAGCCCACCTTCGTCCTTGGCGAGGCCTTCGACATCCTTGACTCGACGGGCCTCGCCATCGCGCGCATCTGGAACGGTAGATATTGTAGGTGGCGGTTCAACAAGTGAAGTCATGCATGGCAATGAGGGCACTTCAAGGCAAGGCAAAGGAAGCTCAAAACAGTCAGAAGACAAGAAGAAGAAAGCAAAAGCTGGAACTTCAATGGAATTCGCGAACCACGAAGTGTCAGCAGCTGATGCTATTCTTCGTGACGATGCTAACAAAGCTCCTACTAGCTCGGTCGAAAGGACAAAGGAAGACGATAAAGTTGAAGGTGAAGGAGTTAGTAGGAGAAGCAGCAGTGTGGCAGCTTTTCTAGCTGGATGTCGGGTGACTTCCGAGGCCCTGGCAGAGGAGCTAGCTGAGCTCGGAGCCTCTCGAGCCAGTGATTTGATTGACTTAACCCAGGACGAAGCAACAGCCGCTGGAGTTGCAGCCGGTCTAAAACCTCTAGAAGTGCGGCGCTTTGATGCTGCCTTGGCGGCGCTGCGAAAGCGACACCAATCGAAGCGTACGAAAAATAAGAAGAAGTTGATTGGTCGAGGACGCGCTGCTGGTGGCACTGGCGATGACGACGATGATGACGACGACGACGACGAAGACGAGGAGAACGTGGGATCAGTCAGCAACCGTGCTCGCAGCACGCGTGCTCCTCGTCGCTTGTCGCGGAAGTCGCGCGTATCTCGGCGCAGTGCTCGGCGCGAGAAACGGCTCTCGAGCAACAATGGTGCTCTGAGCGACTCGGCGTCGTCTGCCGCTGGCGGTGGTGTCAGTACCAGAAGCAAGAAAGTAGACAACACCTTTGGGCTGGGCCACGGCGAGCGGCACGGCGACAGCAGCGACGGAACTACCCCCAAAGGGTGGCCTTCGATGGTGTTCACGAAGTGCAAGAAAGGAGCAACAGCAAGAGGTCTCGTGGCGGCGAGCACCGACAATTGCGGTGTGTTAAGCCCTTTGTCTGGAGGTACCCATGGGCAAAACAGCGTTAACACATCTGTTGCAAATGGTGTGAACGAACCGGCGTCGGCGTCTACGACCAACAGCCAAGACTCGTCTGTGTTCGAACGCCTCCACGCGCTGTGGAAGTTAAGAGAAGAGCACCGAGCGGCGCGCGCCCAAGAGCTCTTTGAAATCGAAACCAAGGCCTTGACCTTTTCCCCCGACCGCGCCCGCACGGCCGACTACCACTCCAAGCCCGCTGCCCAGAAGCGAGAGCAGCAGCGCAAAGCAGTGGCTTTGCGCGAAAAAGCGCTGAAACGCCAGGCCACAGCTCGCCGCATGGCACAGAAGCAGCGGCAAGCGCGCCGGAGTGGCAGTGGTGGTGGTGGTGGAACGAGCCGGCTGTCCCCGAAGCGCAAGCAAGCAGTGGACGCTCACGTGGTTGCGAATAACTGCCAACGGGTTGGCTTTGGGAGCAGCAGCCGCGGCCACGATGGGGGCAGCTGCGGTGGTCACTTCGCGAGCAATAACCATGGTGGTGGCAGCAGTGGCAGTGGCGGCGTGAAATTCACGGCAGTCGTCCTGCCCACCAAGGTGGGTTTCTTGTCTGCGACCAAAGCGTCCCAGGGGAAAGATGCCGCGGCGGCCAGCGATAGCGACCCGCTTTGGCGCGAGGTGGACCGTCAAGGCACCCCACTGGCGAAGAAAGCGTGGGGTGGGAGCGCCATCGCTCAGGGCACCACTCTGAGGTCTTCATCGTCATTTTCTTCGGCAGCAGTCGTCGTTGGGGGCAAGACCAGCGTATCGCCTCAGCGCCGACAAAGCAGCACTGCTAAAGCAAACATGAACAACAGCAGCAACCATGGCGATGATGCTTTGGGGGGCGCTACTGAACGTGCAATGCTTGGAGGTAATTCTCATCACCATGCTCCTGCACCTCACGCCACTGCTGCTGGTGGTGCTGCAATTGGCGCTGGAGCCGAATCGCCCTGGTTGTCTGAGACGCCGGAGCGGCGAAACCTCGCCGACAAGCTGGCAGCGGCTGGGAACAGCGCGGGGCGTTCAGGAAGCAAGTACTCAAGCGGTGGCTTTGACAGCAGCAACAGCACTAGCAAGGCTTGGGCTGGCGCTGGGCGGCAGGCGCTGGAGGGCGCGCTCGCTGACGTGAAGCGAGAGGTGGAAGCCCACGCCAAAGCGTTGTCGAGCCACACCAAAGGGGTGTCGCGCCTGCAAAAAGTGGCCCTCTCTGCCGCGGCAGCCAAGCTGGGGATTCAAGTGGGTTCATTGACCTCGGCGAGCGACTCCGACGATGCGGCAGGAGGAGCAGATGGGGGCACATTCACCTCGTCCAGCGAAGCAGCTGCTGCAGGAGTGGATTTGGTAGCGTGGAAAGCGCAAGCCCAGGTGCTTGACGGCCAATTGCGCTCAGCTCGGGCGCGTTTGGCAAGTTTGTTGACAGCGCTGCACGAGTCTTCGGCTGCGGCTACTGCGGGTGGTAATGGGTTGAATCTGCAACCAACTTCACCCACAAGTGGCGCTGCTCTGACCCCAACGTCAAGTTCGTCGTCTTCTCTCATGGCTAGTCAAGATTCTAGCAATGGTCATCCCAGCTCCAGGCCGTTTCGCAGCGAAGGCTTCACCACTGCCCTGCCAACGACCACCACCTCGATATCGTCGTCGCTGCCGCCCTTCTTGTCGCCGATTGCGGACGGCGGCGAAGAAAGCAGTGGGCCCGAGAGCGCAGGGCCCGCGAGCCGGCGCCGCAGCCCGCACCCTCCCAGGAACACCGCCGCCTCCTGGACCCCTTCGAGCAGCGAAGACGCCAGCAAGGCTGCTTTAGCAGCGCTCCTGCGAGGTTTACCTCCACGGTCGTGCAGTCACAGCGTCAACAGCGGCGAGGGCGATGGCGGCAGCAGTGGCAGTGGCAGTGCAGGCAGTAATGGCAGCAGCATCAGCAGCGTTAAGCCTGAGCGGAGCACGCCAACACCAGGTGCAATGAGCGCTGCCGTTGTTTCTGGAGCCGTTGTTACAACTTCTTCAAACGTGCATCCGCAAACTCCTGCTGCTTTGGAGAATGCAGCTCCGTTTACTGCGGAGACATTTCGCGCTCTGACGTCGCCACCAGTGTCGAACGGCAGCGGTCGATCGGAGCGTGCAGTAACGCTGGAGGAACTTGCCACGTCAGACCTGGTCATCGACGACGAACCACTTGAAGATGGAGCCGAAGGTCTGCGCAAAAGCACTGACCGTGAGTTGCAACCTAACCCTGCGACCTCCGAGTCCCAACATGCAGCTGCAGCTGATGCTGCTGCTGTCGATACGGTTCTTTCTTCAACTGCATTTGTTGCTGCGAGCTCAGAGAGTAGTAGCAGCCTCTTTACTACTACTGCTGCTGCTGTAGTGACAGAAAGCAACAAGAAAGTGTCCACAGATTCTGACCGCATGCTAACGATGCTGGCAGCGCTGCGGGCCCAAGAAGCGACGCAGGCGGTAACGAACAACGACGATAGCAATGCCGATACCGACAACAGCACGTCTGCTGTGACGGAGTCCGCAGTTGTTGCGCCTGCCGCGGACAGCACTTTACTGACTGGCGCGTCAGGCATCAACACTACTGAGGAAGTAGACGCCTCTCTGTCAGTGCACGACTCACATTCCGACCTTTCAGCGGCGCTGGAGGGATTTGAAGAAGCGGCAATGGCTTCGCTGCCGCCCACACGAGTCCCGCCGCCAGTGCCGCCACCAGCACCGCGTGCACCCTCTGCCCCTTCTTCGTCGTCATCGTCTGCTGCAGCTGCATCGTCGTCGTCTGCTGCTGCTCAACGAGTGGTGGCTGAAGTCCCCGGCGCCCAGGCGTCCGTGCTCGAGCTCAACTCGGTGCTCGAACGGCTCCACGAAATCGAAGCCACCAAAGCTCGCCGAGCTCGTCGCGCGCGGCAGTTGAAGCGCATGGGCGGCTCGGACGCTTCCAGCGAAGCCCTCCTCATGAGAACGGGTGCACCAGTGCTGTCCGGCGGAGGGCGAGCAGGCAGCGGGCGCGACAGCGGCAGCGAAACCGATGGAGCAGCCAGCGCTGTAGAGACCGCAGAAGAGCTCGACGCGGAGCAGAAAACCCTCGAGATTTGGCTGTTGAGCCTCGAATTATCGCCCTCCTCTGAAGTATAAAGTTTCTACTCACACGGCCCTAAATGATCTAAATGTTTCGACGTGCTTCTACTGCGTGTAATCGCATTATCCTCGATTCTCGATTCAGCAAACAACCAGAAGAAGATTTATTTGCCGCTTCGAGTTCGGTGGTTTATTATTATAACCCCACGTATTATGCGGGCTATTGCGGTACATTACTTACCCGTATATATATATCATTTAATTTCGAGGTTTTAATTTATGATTTTTGGTCTGAGATTTAAGTAAAACACAAAATTTTAAGGTTTAATGATTATAGAAATTACAAATTAGACGTTACTCTTTTTTATTTTGCTCTATTAATCAGTAAGAACCGTGGTTGTGAAAGACTTCTCTTCCTTTCTATTGATTATTCCCCAGTTGACAACTCGCAAGGCCTTGATGAAGCGAGAACTGGCAAAAACACTCAAGAGCGGCCAGACGCCCGAGGTGGCGATTTGCGGATAAAATTGATAGAACCTGCATCGACTTTTCCTGGAGAAGTCCTAAGCACATCGGGTCGCGAATCCTATGGCTGAGGCATGAGGATGAAGATGCCTCCAAGAAGTCCTCGTGGAGCTTCAGATTTGCTGCAATGTGTGTCCCTTCACATCAGCCAAAGGCTCCGCCGGCACCGTCTTCAAAGTGTCAAGTTGCTCAGGGGGCGGCTCAGCGCGCTTTCGGCGTTGCCGTCCACCGGCAGCTGCTTGTGCGCTTATGGCGGCAGCGCCCTCAGTCGACCCTTCTGCAGGCATTGCGACCTGCAGGGCGTTTCCCGAAGATTCGCTTGGCTGGGTGGCCTGCTGTCGGCGCTCCGCGTACTGTTGGCGGCGGCGGGCGTTTACTTCTCCGTGATAGTTGGGGTTCTGCTTCCGGCGCTCGGCGTACTGCTCGCGGCGGCGGGCGTTAATTTCTTCATGCGACATGGCGTTACCCGTAATCTGAATTTGTAGGGCTTCCTGTTGTCGGCGCACCGCATACTGTTGGCGGCGGCGAGCGTTGACTTGTTCGTACTGTTCAGGGTTCTGTCGCCGGCGCTCAGCGTACTGCTGACGGCGACGAGCATTCACTTCGTCAAGTTGGTCAGGATTTTGCTCAGCACGCCTACGGCGTTGCCGTTCACGAGCTTCAGCTTGTGAACGCGAACTTGGATCATCATCATCAGCGGGCCGCTTCTCAGGCATAGCGAGTGTGGCAGGTTGTTCAACAACCAAGCTAAACTAGGGCGGCAGTACCTGTGCACAATGCAGACGCTTTTAAGAGGCTTCAAACAAGAATTCTTGTTCCTTTTATCGGCAAATATGCACGCCGCCTTTGCTTGCTCGTGCCCGCACAGTTGTGCTTTCTTACCTCGTGCTCCGTCGCTCTGTCGTCTGTCGTCTGGGTCGCGGTCGTCAGTCGTTGATGGTTGATGGTTGCTGGATGATGGTCGTCGTCTCGCGTCTCGTTGTCTCGTGTTGCCTCGGAACGAGCGTTGCGTCGCTTAATGTGACACGACGACGCGACGACCCTACTTGTCAGAACCGTACAAGTACAAATACGGAAATTTAGCTAGTAGGTAGACATATTCGGATATGGCCGTACGTATCGACATCGACTTATGCTAAAGCGCGGTGCTGCCCTAGCGATCCATGATATTACGCATCTGGGGCTAAGTGAACGGGCCATGCGGGACCGTGCATCCGCGTACCCGCAGTCGGCGCCCAGCGCCCATATATACGCAACGCCCTCAATTTCTCGCGTTGTATGCTCCTGAGAACTCGGAACTCATTCAATTTAACCCCTCGCCATAGCGCCATAGCGCCCAAAATCACTGAAGACAAAGGAACTGATGTACCCCCGATCGAAGCACAGGGCAGCTGGATCTGGATATAGTCGCAGTGCCCCTGTGAACTTTGAATTTGTACTATCTCCCTTCACTCCTCTCGACACCAAAATTCAGGTACATCGCAAGCACGTACAGGCATAGTCAAAGAGAGGGATATGCCAGTATTGGGCCTGTTTGTATCATTAAAGTTTCGTTTGCTTAACCGAGCCCCTAGTGTCGGTGTCGGTGCCATTCTGCCATGCACCACTTCGATGAAGTGACTAAAAGAATAACATTTATCGGGTGTGACGGGTGCGGCGGCCTTATGCCTTATGCATCACATCAAAGGGTAATGTCGTAACATTTACTTTATTTCGTAACGCGCATTCTTCAGATGCAGACACGAATCTTATCGTCGAGGCCTCCGAGGAGCACCATCCGCCATAGGGGCAAGACCACGCTGGCCTTGGTGGTCAGTTGGTGCCTATGAATTTTGTGGCCGCCGCGGTCGTAGAAGTACCTCGGCACCGCTGTGTCTGAGACTCCCGGCGAAGGCAGCGCAGCAATGGATATTTTGTGCCCGGCCGCTGCGTAAAGCACTTGTTGGTGTTGCCTGTTAGAAGGCAGCGCTGCTGGTGCAGAATCGCCCGATCTCTTGTTGTTGTTGCTTGGCGTCACGAAGTCGTGCACATGTATGGTGGAGGCGTGCAGGTGCGCTCCCATGACCCCCGCGGTTGACACGCTCGGCAAACCTTTCAGAGACGACACGCAACGCGGCGTTGCCCCACTCAGGTCCCACACCAGGGCGCTTTGGTCGTAGGAGACGGTCACGCAACTGTGCCGCGCCGCCCCCGGCCGAACCGCGAGCACCGCCGAGTTCAACCCGCGGGCATCGTGAAAAGCGTTGCCCAATCCTACGCCCCCGCCCCCCGCCATGCTGCCGCCACTGCCTACGCCGCCTAGGCCGCCTCCGCTACCACTGCTGCTGCCGCCGCCGATTCCACCGTGCGCACTGCCACCTAACCCATCCCAAGGGTTTCCCATGCCACTCCCACTGCCCACTTTGCTGCCAGTGCTGCTTCCACCACCAGCGCTACCACCGCTACCCTCTGCCCCACCCCCGTGAGCCTGCCAGTCGAAGAGCACGCGGCCGTTGCGGCGGTCCACCACCCACGCCCGCCCCGTGCCGCTGCCTGCGTATAAATACGGGTCCAGCCCACCGGCCACGTCGGCCCGCCCCGCCGCCACGCACCGCAGCCCGGGCCCCTTGAACGGGTCTTGAAGGTCGAGGTCGATCAGAGGAGACGGACTCAGCGCCCACTCCGCGCGGGGCAACAGCTCCACTCGCAATTGGCCACCACCACTGCTATCACGCGAAACACTGTTAGTTGTAGAGTCTCGTGGGCAGCGAAGGTCAAAGAGGTGAAGCATGCCCGGAGTGGCCGCCAAGAGCTGGTGCGGTGTGGACCATCCAGGAGATTTCACCCATACAGCTGGGTTGGCGCCCATCCCTAATTCCGACAACCATTTTTCGTCTTCATCAACGTCATCGTCGCCATCATTATCATCACCTTCATCATCACTGGTATTGTGACCTCCAAATCTTGCATCCCTTGGTGGGCGCCAATCCGCAGGCCGCGGCTCTAAGTCGTAGTGCGCGCCCAAATCGGCGAGTGCGACATAAGGCCCTACCGCTGATGCCGCGTGCAGGCGATCTAATGGTCCGGCACTGCCTTGAGCACATCCAGCAGCTCTTGCGGCCAACACGGATGCTGACGCACCACCACCACCGCTGCTGCTGCTGCTGCCGTGATGGCTACTCCCTAAGCTGCCGCTGCCAGCGCCGCTGCTGCTGCTACCGCTTCTGCTGCTACCACTACTTGGATAACCCTTGCCGCAGCCGCCACCGCCTCCGCCGAGATGGCTCGCGCCCGCCCATCGCATAGCCGGGGCCGGCCCGGGATCTCGGCCCGAAGCCCGAGCTACCCGACGGGACTCGCGCGCAGCACCGTGAGAGAAGCCGCTGCGCCAGGCGTCTAACGTGGTTGCCTTGAAAAGCATAAACGCGCGTGCGCACAAAGAAAACAAACATAC
>Ga0307979_1001029_pt1 | contig 19710 bp, 16 predicted proteins | sample OrgLakmetage1058_FD_201833 | JGI IMG/M metagenome (GOLD analysis project Ga0307979, IMG submission 201833) | Saline water microbial communities from Organic Lake, Antarctica - #1058 | ecosystem: Environmental > Aquatic > Non-marine Saline and Alkaline > Saline | place: Antarctica: Organic Lake...
GCAGTTGGTGGGCTTCGGCAGTTGAAATTGGTTGAAAATTGTTGAAAATCTCGAGAGAGAACATTCGAGTCCCAAAAATTCAGGTGGTCAAAAAAAAAAGAACCACTTTGCAAAATAAGCTGTTTTAGTTTGCAAAGCTCGCAAACAACGCGCTGACTTGGCTCCTGCTTATCCCGGTCCACCTGCCTCAAATTTTTTTTCTTTGTCTTTTCCCCCCAATACCCATACCTGCCTGATCTTAGTGTTAATGATAGTTTATTCCAAGTGCAGCACCGTTGCTACTACTTGTTTGTTGAGAGTTGTTGTCAACTCGTCACTCGTCACGTCGGCGCTTCGGCGCCGGCACCATGTATAGATAGATACCCTTGACCCTTGACGTCACGTCACCATGTCACCATGCATGTAACCATTCAATACATACTTGCACTAGCTGAGGACGGATGACCGACCTATGTTCGTTTTTCGACGCCCACAATTCTTTGCTCACTTCACCGACATCGCATATCCTGGTTTTGTAACTCTTACTTGCGCGGAACGCTGCCTTCCGGTGCTTTGAAGAAGCGTGAAGTAAGAGCGCATCTACTCTTCTAACTACTCTACGCGGCGATGAGTGTTGCCGACAAGGGTAAAAAGACCTCCGCTCCCGATGGCAAGATCTGCAGCAATTGTCTCGCTAACGAAGGTAGTTCTAGTGCTCCAAAGCTATCGGCCTGCTCACGATGTGGCCTTGAAATGTATTGCAGCAAGGATTGCCAGCGGGCTCACTGGAAGGCTGGTCACAAGCTGCACTGTGTTGCTAAAGCTGACCGAGTGCCACAGCAACACAACTCCCCAGGCGTTCAGAATGACGCGAAACCTAGCTCAATTAGTGCGGAGAATACGTGCGCAATTTGCCAGGACGTGCTTACGGACATGTCTGCCACCACTCTGCCGTGCGCCCACGTTTTTCATGGTACATGCGTAGCGGAGTTGCGAAAATATGGAGTGTCACAATTATGCCCGCTCTGCCGCGTCCCACTATCTCTTGGAATCGAAAAACTCGTCGATGATGCCACCCGGCGTTTTATGGTTGTGAGTCAACTAGTGGAGCGAGGCTATGCGACTTGGTCTGCTCTTCCAGCCTCAGCTCAACAAGAAGTAGACGAAGCGGTCGCTGCTTGGCGGGCCGCAGCCAAAGAAGGCGACGCGATCGCGCAGAGCAACCTTGCTAACCAGTGCATGACTGGCCGAGGCGTAGTGCAGAACGTAGTAGAGGCTGCGCGATTGTATAGGAAGGCCGCTGAACAGGGGTATGCGCTTGCGCAATTCAATACTGGAGTATGCTTTATGAAAGGCCACGGCGTGGCGAAGAGCGACGTGGAGGCGTTTCGATGGTACAAAAAAGCTGCTGAACAAGGGCATGTGGAGTCGCAATCTAATCTTGGCCTAATTTATGAGAGTGGCCGCGGTGTGGCATTAGATTACGCAGCTGCAGTGCAGTGGACGCAAAAGGCAGCTGATCAAGGGCATGCTGAGGCACAATTTAATCTTGGACGTTTGTACGAGAACGGCCACGGCCTGGTACAAAGTTACACAGAGGCAGCAGGGTGGTACAAGAAAGCAGCTGATCAAGGGCACGCAGATGCTCAGTATACTATTGGTTGGCTCTCTGAGGAGGGCCGGGGCATGGCGCAGAACTACGGCAAGGCTGTGAAATGGTACAAGAAGGCATCTGCTCAAGGGCACGTGGGGGCACATTACAATCTTGGAGTTCTGTCCCAGCTCGGTTGGGGGGTGACGCAGAGTGACGCCGAAGCAGCGCAGAACTTTAAAGTGGCTGCCGACCGTGGGTTCGCAATGGCGCAATATAAGTATGGAGATGTATGTGAGTACGGCCGTTTCGTAATGCAGAGCGATGTGGAGGCAGCAGGATGGTACAACAAGGCCGCTGAGCAAGGGCATCCCGAGGCGCAGTATGGATTAGGGCGCTTATATAAGGAAGGCCGAGGCGTAGCTCAAAGCGATGCCAAGGCGGCTCAATTGTGGGAATCAGCAGCAAAACATGGTCATTCAGACGCACAGTTTAAGTTAGGGTCTATGTTTGAAAGTGGTTGCGGTGTGCCACGAAGCACTGAGGAAGCTGCTAAGTGGTACAAAGAGGCAGCTCAACAAGGGCATGCGGAGGCACAGTATCTTTACGGGACTTTGCTTGAACAAGGTGAAGGCGTAAGTCAAAATTATGTGGAGGCTTCTCATTGGTACAGGAAGGCTGCTGACCAAGGGCAAGAGTGGGGGCAACTGTTTCTGGGGCGGCTATTCATGAATGGCCAGGGTGTGGCTCGAAGCGAGACTGAGGCGGCGCACTGGTACAAAATGGCAGCAGAGTGTGGGCTCAAAGAAGCACAGTGTCGCCTAGGAATTCTTTTCCTACATGGTTTTGGAGTGGGGCAAAACGACAAAGAAGCAACTCGATGGTTGACTAATGCAGCTGACCAAGGGGACGTTGAGGCGCAGGCAACACTGGCGGCCATGTTTGGAGCCGGTCGCAGTGTTGAACAAAGCGATACTGAAGCAGCTCACTGGTACGAAAAGGCAGCAAACCTAGGGCATGTGCCATCGCAGTACAACCTCGGCTATCTGTACGAGACTGGCTGCGGCGTGGCACAATGCAACGAGGAGGCATCGTGGTGGTATTCAAAGGCTGCTAACCAAGGGTACGCACGGGCGCAATTCAATCTTGGGCTTCTCTATGTCAGCGGTCGTGGTGTAACCCAAAATTATAGTGAAGCGGTGTGGTGGTGCAAGAAGGCTGCTGAACAAGGGCTTGCAGAGGCACAGTACGAGTTGGGAAATTATTTCAGTGACGGCCGTGGTGTGTCACTGGACTACGTGGAGGCAGTGCGATGGTTCAAGAAGGCAGCTGACCAAGGAAACGAACTTGCACAGTTCAATCTCGGAAGCCTCTATCAAGATGGGCATGGCGTGAAGCAGGACTTTGTAAAAGCAGCGCAGTGGTTTCGGAAGTCTGCTGCACGAGGGCACGCAGAGGCGCAAAATAACTTGGGATACCTATTTGACAAGGGCTTTGGTGTGGCGCAGAGCGACGAGGAGGCGTTTTCGTGGTATCTGAAGGCAGCCCAGCATGGGAACGCGGAGTCACAGTGCAATGTCGGGCTTCAGTACATGAACGGTTGCGGCGTGGCGCAGGATTTCGAGGAAGCAGCGCGTTGGTTTAATGAGGCATCGGATCAAGGCCTTGCTCACGCGCGCTGCTGTCTGAAACTTCTATCTCGCAAAGTTGGCGCGGTGTGACGCTCCATCGATTTCAAAGCGAAGTCCGATCTATGGGCCGATACTTGCGCTCGAGTGTGCTCTACCTTGCCTCTAATTGCCCTCTGGGGCCTGCGTCAACTCCAGCCTCTCCTGGTCAGCGATTGTCTGAGCCCCGTGATGATAGGCTAGGTCTAAGACAGAGAATGGCCCTACCCAACACCCCATTGGTGCAATAGTCCTTCTTGTGTTGACACACCACGATTTTAAGATTCAATCATTCAGAGGTTGGTATTTTAGATTCAAAGTTGAACTCCATTTCCCAGTGGGGAAGGGTTGCGATTCCCGTTTCCGCATAATTCCCGTGCGAGGACTTAAATAGTCACTTCGCCCGGTAATTCCGTAGTATTCCGCGGAAATTCCTTGCCGTAGTTATAATTCCGTGGATTCGTGGTGGTCCCAGTTTAGCGCCATCGAGGTGTGGTCAAGAAGGACGGGCCGTATCTTTGCCGATGTATTTAGACTTTTGTTGATTATCTTATTCCAGCCCTTCAAGCAGATTTACATGTTCGATGTACGATGTGCAAGTTTCAAAACAGCACGCTAAAATAATGTTAAATCGAGCAGCGATTTTTTTTCTGGCTGGGAATGTTGGCTACAGGTGACTTGGAGGTAGCTCTCACCTGCCCACAGGTAGCCTTTTGAGTCCTAAGTATTGCTATGCAGATCTCTAGTACCTAAAAGTATTGCACAGGAAGTGCGATAGCGTCTACTCACCGCAACATCCCCTCTGGCGAAGGTCTGCTGCTCTATTGTATTTATTTACTACTTATTAGTAGATGCCGGTAGATAAATACTTTAGCTTATGTACTTCGCTACAGTACTTTAAGCACGGAAGTGTCGAGATTCAGTAGCAGGGCGCAGAGTGAGGAAATCGAACGCATGGCCTGGAAGGTTACAGGGGAGAATGAAGCACTCCGCTCACACCTCACAACCAGCGCCCGGAATTCGTTAGTGGAGTTCGCCGAACGTTAACGAACGCGGCGATATTAACGGACTTCTTGTTCGTTTAGACCGGGTTCGTTAGTTTTTCAAAAGCCGAACTCCTTGTTCGTTTGAGTTCGTTAATTCTGGTGAAAGCGAACTTCTTTTCGGTTCGGGTTCGATAATTTCTGGGTAACAGAACCCGCCTGCCAGCTGGTCGTCGTTTGCGCTAAAGCACCACATATACCTGTGTAGTGGCTGAAATTTGATGGTTTTTGCCCTACGGACCTAATTCCGTGAAAGGAGATAACGGCCATCTCGAATTATGGTCGGTCGAGGCCGGATTCCGCTTTGTTTTGGCGTGCGTCTTCGCCGAACGTAAACCAACACGGCGATATCAACGAACCCTTTGTTCGTTTAGGCCGGGTTCGGTTGCCTTTCGAAAACCGAACCCTTTGTTCGTTTAGGTTCGTTAATTCGTTAATTCTGGCGAAAGCGACCTTCTGTTCCGTTTGAGTTCGTTATTTTTGAATCCAGGCGAACTTTTTCCAGTTTGGTTCGTTTCCCATACACTCTAGCTAGCTAGCGAAATCCGGGCGCTGGCTGCTCACAACTCATCAATGCATCAACAAATCAACAAGCAACAAGCATCACCGAAGTGTGTTTCGAGCGTCGAGTGACACGTGCCCTATTGCCCCATTCTGCAGTGTGTATAGCCTCATTCGTGCGTGAACGGCCCTTCTTAGTTTCTTTCTAAAACACATCCCTTGATGTTCAGCCTAGCGAGCTAATTGAGACTAAAATTCTAGCTCGGTAGAAGGTACTGACCAAGACATAAATTACCTGAAGCTACATGCCCATTGGTGCCGGCACATTATCGGATGACTGTTGGGCACACGTGTGTGCATTTACTGGAGGTTCTGGTATTGCCCTTGCGGAGTTGACATCAACTGCGGTGCGTCAATGGATCGATAAGAACTCTACAGTGTGGCACAATGCACTTCTGAGGGAGTTTGACTACGCGATCACCACAGCTTCTCAAAGCACCATTCGTGATGATGCAGCACTCGTAGCAGAGCCTAGTAATGGTGTTTGGAGCGGGGGTACTTTTCTACCTGGAAACCAAGACTCATCTGAGAGGCTAATAAGTGCCCATTTTCGCCTACTTTTCGCACATCTCGTCACCGCTAGAGTGTGCACTTTTGGGGTGCGTAAATAGGCAGAGGCAAACAGATAGCATGCAGAATAAAAACATGTGTGGATCTAAATACTTCACCACCTTAGTTTTTTTGCACATGTACTTTTTGACTGCGATGAGGTCAACTTATTGCGTTTTTCTCATTTTGTCTTTCACTTTCGATTCTTCTGTCGAACGACAGTCGGAAAATTCGCGAGGTCAAACGGGGCGGCGGCCTGGTGCTTCGCAGGCGCCGCACACCCCTCTTGTCTTGCCATCGTTAGCAGGTGCCGGTGCAGTGGATGCTAGCTGCGGTGGTTGTCATTCTGCGGTACTTTGGATGCACTTACTCTCCTGCTGTTGCCCTAGGATTCTTTTTCTCTGTGGTTTCAGTATTTTTTTTCTCGCTGTTTGCATGTAAGTTTACACGCGCGGTTGCACTCATTGTTTTTTTTGTTTTTAACGCATAGTATCCTTTGGTATTCCGGCAACACATACCAGGTGTTAGATGCAGCAGGTACCGTTTGGATGTTTGGTGACGGGCGGCGCGGTCAGCTGGGCTTAAAGGTTTGGCCTGACAAGAAATTAAGAGACTCTCACGTGTTTATGCTGATGCCTTTCTGGATACGCCAATTGTATATGAATGCACTTCAATACACAGCATCGAAATTCAATACGTACCACCAATTATCTCTGATGCCTTTACAGGTACCTACAGACTCCCAACATCTAAGCCGCAGCATTTCTTTGCCCCACTCTGTAGCTTCTTCCCGTCCACGACTGCTGCCCTCCACATGTACTCCAACGCCTCTCAATGATACCTACAACAACGTTGACGAAAGGTTAAAACGAAATTGTTTACATTCAGCGCCTCCGTCAAAACCTACTGGTAGCATTTCAAAAACAAGTCAAGAAGGAGTGGATTCAGCAGCGCCTTCTTCCAGGATATTGCCTCCAGTGGCTACCCTCGGGTGTGGAGCTTCGTTTACTGTGGCCGTCACGCGCGAGGTAGCAACAATGTCTCCACAGGACCAGCAAGCAGCAGAGGTTAATCCTGCACTTCACTCTGTATCAGGAGTGACGACGTCTTCCAGATTTCTTGATCCTGATGGAACTTCTTCTTGCTCAACAGTTGAAGTGTGGATGTGGGGTGCTCTATCGCCATCGATTAGGAGCTCTGCTCCGCGCCGTCTTGCATGCTTTGACCTTGCTCCAAAAGGATCTACAACAACCAAAGAGCCATCATCTAGTGCTGCTACGAATGCTGAATCAACGAAAAACAGAAAGGATGCTGCCTCAGCTGATCTTGCGTGTCATTCGGATGAGAACGCGAATCTGTTGTCTTCGCAGCTGCGACCAATGAGCTTGAGTGGTAGCAATCCAAATTTCAGCATACAACGGCCAATGAAGGCACGGCCACTAGTTTCTAAAGTGGCTTGCGGCGAAGCGTTCTTCGTGCTTCTGTTGCCTCCTTCCGGTGGTGTGGTGCGAGCCGGGAGAAAATCAGCAGCAACACCATCATCCACACTGTCGTCCTCCTCCTCATCATTGTTATTAGCTGCTGCTGATGAAAAGCAAACCTCTCCAACAGCCACACACACAGGATATGGAAAGGCAGAAGAATCTGGGAGTCGAGCTGACGTTGCAGCCAAGGAGAACAAGGATTCTTTCCGACGAAGTGGCGAACAGTGGAGCCAGCTTTGGGGAATGGGGGTGCTTTTCGAAGACTCCTTTGGAAGTGGTGGTGAGGTCTTAAGTATACTCCGCCATCCTTAGTATTTTGAACCTGGTGTTGTTGTTGTTGTTGTTGTTGGTAGAATAGAGGGCGTTGGATGATACTGAAAGGAACTTGTGCTGAAAATGAGAAAATTAATTCTCATACTTCTAACATTAGTCTTTTGTTGAATGTGCGGCACCACAGATGGAGAATGGAATCTTGGCAATCGTCTGGTTCCTATGCCACAGCTGCCAGCTGTTGCAATTGATCGTGACGACAATGACGACGGCGATGACATAGATGATGACATAGATGATGACTGTGCCGGTACTTATTCCAGCAGTAATGGCAGTGAGGACAACGCAGAGAACGATTCCTACGCCCCTTCGTCTTCTATGGATTCGCAAGCGATATGCGACGTAGCTGCTGGCCATTCACACCTGATTGCGGTGCGCGCGCTTTTTGATTGGGATAAATCCTTTATGTACCACGTTCTTAAGTTTTGATGACCATCAATGAAATGGACTAGTGCATGGGTTTATTCGTCAAGATTTCCACCTCTGTGCTCTTTTTTTTTTAATCTTTGCACCCCAGATTCGCGCATGCGACGGTGTTGCATATGGACTTGGTGCGGCGTCAAAAGGCCAATTAGGGATTGGCTACCAGGCAGCTTCAGAAGGGACCCTTCTGCGCTTTTTTACGCGCACGCACAGAAAGGTTCTTCGGTGCTTGTACTTTCCAAGACCATCTGTGCTAAAGTTTTTCTGACCCTAGATTCATCTCTCGAATTTTTGTTTTCATTTTCATTTGATATTGTTGCCAGGTCGAGATGGGTCCAGTGGTGTCGGTTGCGTGCGGAGACTTTCACACGATGTGGTTATCCAGAGACGGCACTCTGTGGACGAGCGGATTAAACGACTGTGGCCAAGTAAGGAGGCAATGAATAGAATAATTTGAGCCCTTTTATTGTTTTTTTTTTTTTTAAAGTACTTCTTCAGGCTTATATTTTATCAATTGAAATGCACTGGAATTTTATTTATTTTCAACCCTTTTCATGTTCCTTCCCCTGTGATGTCTACACTAGTGTGGTTTGGGAGAGTTCAATGCGGCTGACGGTTCGGGCATTACCCGCGCGCAGCCTTGCGTCTGGGTGCCTCGTCACGTGCCTGGTACTGGCTGCTCTTCGGCCTCCTCTTCCTCTTCTTCGGCATCTGTGTCTGCCGCTTGCCGCGAATATGATAAAAGAACTGCTGGTAGCAGCTATGACAATCGAGGAGTAGGCGTAGAATTGGTTTCCAACGATGATGCAGCAACGACATCCTTCCGTGGAGCTGTCAGCATAATTGCAGCCGGCGGGCAAACTTCAGTGGTGGTGCTCGCTTCTCCCAACAGCGCACTTCCTTCTCCTGCTACGCCGAATGTTGCTCCAATGACCACCGCTGGCAATGGCAATGGCGCTGGTGCTGTGAACCGTGCTTCACCTGCGGCTCTTTTGGAGACTTGCTCGCAGTCTTGGCCAGGTCTAGAACCTCTTCTAGCAGGCGCTTGTTCAAGATGCCATGGGATGGGAGGAGTATGGTCTTGGGGGTTGGTGCCAGCCTCCAGCAGTCACCGTGCCCCCTCTCAAGCTTCCCCATTGAAACTTCACAAGCTTTCCGCAGCGACTTCGTGCCAGTGTACATTTACCACCACATGTAATGCTATGCCCTCCTCAGAAGGACCCACCACGGCTGGCAACGCCCCAAACAACGACGGCACTTCTCCGCCTTCAGAATCCGTAGACCGCCAAGCAGCGAAAGCGGGCAGTTCAAATCCTAGTGCCAATAGGCCTGCAACTGTTCGCGCAGTGAATGTGGGTGGAGGTGGCCGGCACGTCGTTTGTGTTCTTGGCAGCAGCAGCACCACTTCTTCTCGGGCAGGTGCTCTTCTGTGAGAGATGGCTAAAATAGTTCGGAGAGCTAAGGAAAATACGAGGTGCCGGTCGCTCGTTTTATTTAGATTTTTGGTAAGAGGCACCAATAGAATTTCTTGATGCGTGATGGCTGAAGGACACTTCGAGAGTAAATGAATATAAGACATAAGTTCTACTTCTACTTGCCTCTAATTGCATCAGCTCAGTCTGGCTTGTTTTGAAGCTGATACTTCCTTCTCTGCCTGCTCTCTATTTGCCCATATAGGTGCCTTTCTCTGTGGCTATCCGCCGATATTTTGTTGACTTTTCCTCAACCATGCGTTTCCCTTGAGCTCAATCTCGCCTACATGACACACAAGAGCAGACGATGAAGGAGAGAGTTAAGCCTAAGTTAACACATTCCGAAAAGAAAAGAAGAAGAAGCTCGATTCGTTGAAAGCACCGGCACGAGCAATGAGACAAGAAAGATAAAACAAAGAAGAAAAAAGGAAGCGACAAGCGGACTACGAAAAGACATACCAGAAATGGTAAGAACATGACGAAGTGCCCCCAATCGCGCAGCGCAATTTCACATTTGTTTAAACCGCAAGAAAAACCCTTAATGCTTTTGTCCAGGCGAGGTCGCTAGCTGTCTTACCATCCTATGTGTTTTACAGCAACAATTACAGACATAAAAGCATTCTTGAAAGAAAGAAAATAATTGCTATCACACTATAAATGTCTTCGCGCTCCTCCCTCTTTCAACAGAAGCCCGAAGCCCTATCCCAATTAAAAATTAATAATTCAATCAAAAAACAGTGAAATGGCTCTTTAAGTCTACATGCTTTTTTCTATCTGAACGCAATTGTATGCGCTTGCGTGCGTGTGCGTGTATATGCCTCTCCTTCTTACCTCGTCCTTTGCCTCTTTGTCAGCTCCTGCCTCCACCAAGAGCTGCACAATCTCAGCTTCACATTTCGAGGCCTCCATAAGTGCTGTAGTGCCACACTATACACACACAAAGTGACACGCACCATGAGGCAAAAGGAAACACAGAGAGATGAAAAAGTGCATAGCCACAACATACGAGTCATAGATCTCTTCATACTATGCATTTACTCTCTAGTTGTTGCAAAAAAAGAAGTAAAAACGACCACCCAAATTACAAGCTATGTACCACACATCTCCTTTGATGTCTGTGTCTGTGCGTGTACCTATCTGAGTATCTTTCACTGATTCTCATTTACCAGATCTTTGGCATGCTTGTCAGCCCCAGCCTCCAACAAGAGCTGAACAGAATCGATGTCACCGAAGCGCGAGGCTCCAATGAGTGGTGTGCAGCCATCCTATGCATGCACACAAATTATGACCCATACCAGAGGCAGATGGAAAGAAAGCAAAAACACACACAAAAAGACATTTTGATATAATTGCATTAAACAAAAAACATGACCTCAAAATCAAGGCGTTCATGATAACAAGCCAAGAAAAGCACACGGTTTCGAAAGCGAACTATATGTGTATGTGATCCTTTCTTTATGTCTCACCACATCCTTGGCCTCCTTGTCAGCTCCTGCATTCACCAGGATCTGCACACATGCGGTGTGACCATGACGCGAGGCCGCATTGAGCGCTGTGCCGCCATGCTATATATTCACAGAGGAACACGTCACAGAAGGCCAAAAGAAGCAGAGAGTGAGGGCGAGAGAGTGTGATCTAAACAAACAAAAAGAAAAGAGAAATTTGCATTCATACACAAAAAAAAACAGGTACGAAAATTCAAAGTGTTTTTAAGAACAAATCAAATGAGACATAATTTCGAAGGCGAATCTGAGTTAGCAGATACGGTAACCTCATTGATCGAAGTGCGGCCATTCTATATATATTCACAGAGGAAGTCAAATCAGAAGGCAAAAATAAGCAGAGAGAGCGAGAGGGTGAGATTCTAAACAAACAAAAGAAAATTTCACATTCACACACAAAAACAAAAAACAGGTCCTTAAATTCAGAGTGTTCTTAAGAACAAATCAAATTAGACACAATTTCGAAGGCAAATCTGAGTTGGCGGATACGGTAACCTTGGTATACGCTCCGCCGCAACAGAATATGTGTGAATGTGATCCTCCTATTCTCTACTACCTTGCAATAAACCTCCTTGTCAGCTCCTGCATCCACCAGAATCTGCAAACATGCGGTGCGACCATTGCGCGAGGCCGCATAGAGCGCTGTCACGTCATACTAAACATGTATATAGAAACACATATCATGAGACAAAAAGCAGCTAAGATAGAGATAGTAAAAATATAAGCACGAGTGAACGAAACATGCAAAGAGATGAGTTCTAAAGTTCAAGCTGTTCCTGTTAAAAACTCAAAACCTGACACGTATTCGAAGGCGAAAGATGACCTTTAGGCTTCCGATAGAAGTGTTAGATTTCTCATATGATACGATTAAGGTGACTGCTCTATTTTAAAACATTCACACGCGAACGCAGCCTTGGCTCTTCTTTTGGCTCCCTCAATCCTCTTCAGGAATAGCCCCCCCCCCAAAAAAAAAAGGAACAGAAGTCCTGCTTCCATGTAATATCACCGTTCAATGACTCTCCCTTATCGAAACCCGAAAGAAGCGCACATGTAGCACAGCCAGTGACATGAAGAGGCCATGCACATTTCTAGCCATTGTTGCCACTCAGCCACATGTGTATGTCACTCTCGATCTCTCTCACCTCGGCCTTAGTCTCCGTGTCCGCACCAGCTTCCACCAGGACCTTCACAGTTGCGGTGAGACCATTCCGTGAAGCCATATGGAGCGCTGTGTCGCCAGCCTATGCATGCATAGGATGAGACATGCGCCATGGTGCACAAAGAAGCACAGCGAGGATGAGACACGCAACACACGATGTGACAGGAAACAATGCACGATGAATCCTTCACAGGTGAGCGGGTAGACCAATTCAAGTTTCTCTCAACACCTAAAAGTCAAAGTTAAAAATAAGAACGAAACAACTGTGTACTGTCTCTGCCAGCTATGCCCTACTATACACCTCCGGGACTCTTCGACTGCGAGAAGACAAATAAAAAGATGAAAAAATAATAATAAGCAGAATGCGTGAAGCTTCTCACATAGCCCTTGTGCCCATCGACGTCGACACCGTGGGCGATGAGTGCCTTGACCAGGTCGTGATTATCCCTCATGGCCTCGTTATACAGCTCCTTCGCTGCTTGCGTCTGCTGAAAACGAAAAACAACCTCAACGGTCACAAATGAATACTAAGATCCATAAAGACAAAGTTAGACTGCGTCAAAGTCAAAGGCAAGTGGAGATATTGAGGGGAAACAAAAAGTGGCAAAAAGACAAGCTTACCGCTGTAAGTGTGTTCTCCGCCGCGGGGGCAGTCCCAAACGGAATGTCAACACCTGCACCGGGTGATGCTGCGGCAGGCGCACCAATGGCAGTAGGAGGAGGAGGAAGGCAGCCCGCTGCACTGTTTGGGTACAGCTTAGTTGGCATTGCGCTCGAATTAAAAGGCGCCCCCCCTTGCATCCCCATCGTGCTGGGCGCGGGCCCGCTGTCGTCGGGCGCGCGGCGAAGGGCACGTCTGTTGTAATACCACGAATTCCCCGAGACCGTGACGAAAGCTCGAATGGCGCCATTGTGAATGTCGCTCTAAACCATCAAACCCACGTCACCGGGCTTGAGTGGCCCGTTGATGACATCGCGGTACTGCTGGTAGTCGTCCGCGAGGATAACGTGATCACCCACACAAAAGTGATGGTTCATCTGTCACGGGGGAAAATAGGATACTTGTGAGAATGAACAACACATTGTCATTGAAGAGTCCAGGTGTTCTCTTATTTTTCACCACGTGCACCTTGATTTGGTGTCTGGGCTCTTGAAGGCAAGAGCTCGAAAGTGTTGCGAGTGTTGTGAAATGAGGATATCCAGATACTGCACAGTTAGAACCAAAAATGATTTTATGAAAAAGAAGAATTCGAAGAAAGATTTTGGAAACTTCTTTTTTAGCGTCACCGGCCGTCGTTGACATCTCGTCGAGAATAATTTCTTGACTCACATCATCAGATCATCAGTATTATCAGTAAATCAGTAAACAAGAAAAGTTTTCTGAGCAAAAACACGGGGCTGCTGGGTTTTCTCCAACGAAATAAGAAAACTGAAAACCCGCGATTTTGTTGTCGGTTGAATGCACTAATAATAGTATGTACGTATTGTACCCAACTGGCCAGCAATTACCGTGGCTCGCTGGCGCCCGGCTTCTGGGCATTCGTGGCCAGCCCAACGAAAAAAACGGTTGTGGTAGAAGCTGCCAATAATTAGGAACAAATAATTAGGGCTAAACGCAATGCACGATTATAGCTAGTATCAAAAATTACATACAAATCAGCATCCCTCGATAGATTTGCCTCCGTGAGCTCTTTTCGCCTGCGCTATCGCTTTTTGCCTTGCGGCACAGCGTGCCTGAAAAGCAGGCGACACGAACTGCGCTCTAAGAGTGGTAAAGTTAGGCCCAGCAGCCGCCACCTAGTCAGTGCCAAAAGAAAGCGACGCGTGAAATCAAGACTTAGCGGAAGTGGGAAATAGATGTTGCGCCCATATCTGTGAAGGAGCATGCTAGTTGGGGCTTGCGTGGTGGTGCAGATGAAAGACAAGCTCATTCTGCGACGCATGAAAAAACGATCATCCTTCAAGCCAAGGCCGTGCATACATGTATACCTGAGCCGCGTAAGTTGCTTCCGCTGCAGCGTAGACAGCGGCGTCTTCCTTGACTGCCTCCTTCAAGTATGCTAACATCTGTCATGGATCACAAGAAAAGTAAGACCTACAACGAAGCATTCAGAACGAGATAGTCTCCCTTCTATTCTCTGGCCCTTTCATTCACGGCGACAAGACAAATACTCTGCCTGCTTCATCAATTCCTCTTTTTGTCGTTTTTGCCCCCTTTCCTTCGAAAGTGCACGACATGCTAATTTTGAAACGGCAGTGGGCCGCACTCTTCCTCCTTCCTGTCAACATTCTCAGTCTCATACCGATGGCGACAACTGCGCAGTACTCGTGCGGTTGTAGTTCATGTGCGAGGAATACAAGCACACTGCCTCCAGCGGCCAATGCATATGCAATGCGAGAAGAACCGCGAATCCTGGCACGTCTCGGGTTAAGCCAACCTAATGTAATGCGCACAAAAAAAAACAGAAGGCAATGTTATGAGCGCGGTACATCCGCAGATCCACAAGTGCATTGGATGAGTGAATTGGATGAGCCGAACGAGGTAAGCACTTTAGAGAAAAAATAAAAATCGATGAAGGGCAACGAAGATAGATGGCATTTCTTTGAGAAAGCAGAGCGAGATGGCATCGCTACTCGATTCCGGTCATGCTCAAATGAAAGCACCCGACAAGATGTTTATATTCCTTCACTCCCTTTCCAGCGAAATCCTGTTTTTACATGTGTTGACGAATATCTTAATAGGTACAATTCGCGAGTGAACATGGCACGCACCACTTGGAAGTCTCGGGCTAAATTTTTGGCTGCTGCAACGGTGTCCCGTGCATACGAGTCTTGTTTGCCTGTGCCTCGAGCGAGCGTGTCCACGTACCTAAGAAATATACAGGGAAGGACCAGAACAATCCAACCATGCACCACACACAAAAAAACTTCCGTGAGTTGCTGAGCAAAAAAAAAGAAAGCAAAGGTATACATGCTCGCGTCTGCAGAAAACAAACGTGGCATTCAATTTGAAGCGTTAGCATATTTGCAAGCAAAAAATTACTAAAAGCAGAAAAGGTGGAGTAATTAATATAAACAGAGAGTGCATGCGCCCCTGTATACTCACTCGTTCAACGGTTGCCTCCAATGGTTCGCAGACTCGCGCACTAAATGGTTGATGAGGTCGGGCGTAATGAGCTTGCCCGTGCCTTCGCCCTCACCCTCATTGGTGCTCGCAGAGCTCATTCGTCTTCGAGTCTGTTGCGATGAAGATGGTGCTCCTCTGATGCTCCTTCTGCTGCTGCTAGGAAGAGACCTACTCGTACTGAGCAACGTCGCGAGGGCGCGCTCATCCTCCGATTTCGCCCATCTCATGTAACGGCCTTGGTAGGTCAATGGTAGTGCAAGAAGAAGAAGAAGAATTATAAGAAGAAGAAGGTGTTTCAAGGAGTCCACCATCAGTATATTTTAGGTAGAGTATTGAGCGCTCATACACTGAAGAAAATAATGTGGTGCATTTGAATACACTCTTGCTCTCAAAGCCAATACTGGATTTATCACATGTAAGACACAAATTCATCCCTTCTCACCGCCATAAAAGAAATGTAAGCTCGACAGGATGCGGTCAACGGGATCGCGGAGGATGGTCGCTAGCACCACCTACGTGTCACGCATTTGGCACACCGAGCAATCGAGAATGGAAAGATGGAGGTTCAGTAGCTGCATTTATTCCTCCAAGAAGGTTGCGTAAAATTGGTTGACAGAAGAAGCAAAACACAACAGCACAGGCACATGTTCACTACTGACATTTCCCACACACTTTTTTTTTTTTAAACAGGAGCCATCGTTCGCGCACCTACCGGGTGCGTATTGTTGTGCTGTAAACACGCACTCATGCCGGCTGCACCGTGGCGCCGGTACTGGACCTGAGGAAAAAAGCACATGTCAGCAGCACAGCTTGAGATTGATGTGTGGAGGTTCGCGAAGAAGAGAGAGGCCAATCCTCGAGCCTCATAAATGTATCAAAGTTGAATATACTAAAGCTTATTACTAGGTTTCTATCCAAAAAAGTGAGCAAATTACCAGACTAGCGTGGCCGTGAGGTTGAGCGGGGCAGCGACCAACATTCCAGTAGTGAGGCGGTAAGTGAGTTGGACAAGCATTGCGAAAAATCGTAGCTACAGTAGCTCCCGCCACCTTGTGAAACTTCAAGAAAGCTACTAGTGGTGTATAAGGATGCCGCGGCAAAGAAGCCGAAAGCTGGTTTTCGAGCAGGGCTCGTGAAGGCTTCTCGTCATTAGACGTAGCGACAGCAGTAGCATCAAAACGTGCTGGTGCAGATCCAGCAACATGAGGTAGCCCTATAGTGCTCAGCAGAGCACTTGGAACACTAATGACTTGATTCAAGCTTAAGCCTAGCACCATGAAGAACTTCAATGACCACACAGCCTTGCTAGCCCACCCACCCGCTGCAATTAGTCCGCACCCGCTAGACTCAAGAGGTGATGAGTGGCCATGCTCCCTCGTTGCGTTGTCTAGCTCGCAATCTATTTTCATTGTCTATGGTTTTAAGCGATATTCTGGATAATTTCTATACAAAATTTTCCGGATACAAATTAAAGTTGAAGGCGACTGTTTATTTGCCTTCTTATCTACTAGTAATTTCTAGGCCAAAGCTCAAAAAGATAGATAGAACGAATAAGCAAGTCCCCAGCTCTTGTGGCTGCGACTAGCAATCTGCTGCTGCGTCATCTATATCGCGCAAATTAAGTTGACTGAGTTGCTGATCTCACGGGTACATCCGTAAGGGTACAGCTGCAGATGACTTTATGTATCAGTAAAGCTTCAGGGCCTCAGGGGCTATGGGCTACGGGACTTTGGCTAGCTTCAGGGTAATGCATAATGCATGCATGCAGTTTCTACTTTTTTTTTCGAAGTACAGGGAGGGTGTAAAGATTCCGTTTGGTACAGGGATGGACTGCACGCCCGACCGAAGAATGCTGATAAAAACTCGGGAGCTCGGGAGACAGGTGAGAGGACAAGGACAAGAAGACAAGAAGACAAGGGGATATAATATCCCTGCTCTCCATAAACTTCCGGCCCTAATTGGATACTTCTGACACAAGCCCCGAGGACACTAAGGCATGGGCTACTCTTTATCTGGATCGCCAAGGAAAGCTCTATGACCGTATGAGTCGCTCGGCCTCTGCCCGCAGCATTGGCTTCTGTGTCATTTGGGTTTGTATTAGTTCGAGTTCGCCTGGAAGGCTTCGGAATAGTAGTCCACTCTTCTCTGGGCGGATGCTCCTCTTTTGAGCAGCACACTATCCTGTCGCTGTATGTCACAGGAGTGTTTTTTTTATTAATATGACGAGGTCCATAGGCGCTTTAATTCGAAAACTATCAGAAAGAGATACAGATAAAAGCCGCTAATATATCTAAGAAAAAAAGACGAGTATTGGGGAGTTTATGATTAAGCTGGCCTGAATATAGGTCAGTGTTGATGTGTGCGGGAGGTGTTGACTAATTGGGGAACTTTCCCTTTCAATCGACACCCGAGTTCAACTTCAAATTTGAGTTTAAATTCTTATTCGGGATTGAATAACGGGCCACACAAGGCCGCTGCAGTTATTCTTATGGCGACTCAGGTATAATCAAAGTCACCTCATCGGTATTCACCCGCACTGGCCAACTTCAGTATCACTGGATTGCACACGGCGGTCTTGGGGCCGAGGGCCGAGGTACAATAGCCACCCATAGGTAGGCCGCGAAATGATATCCTTCCTATGGCTGATTGGCCACGGTGCGGTATTTTTTTTTCTTAGTTCAGTCGCCATGGATTCGTAATTGGCGTTATTGGCAGAGAATAACGCCTTCCTGCTTCGTAGTCTTGCGTCATTTTGGTCGCAGCCAAGCGCTCACCCGCATTTGGTATTTTCAGGATATTTGACAAGACGATGACACGATGACATCCCACTTCGATGGCACGACACACATGATGACAGCGAGCAAAAAAAGGTTGAAAGCTCGATCATCGATCATCATGGAGAAGGTTTCTAAGATGAATGGTAACACATTTCTGCAGGCTGAGGCGCGAGCGATCCGTGAAGCACACGAGCAACTTCCAGATGAAGTCAACAATGATTTGACTATGAGCCTACCTGCCGGTAACTGTGACTAGGAATCATCCTAGCTAGCTAGGCTAGTATTGCTTCACACCACAGCTCCGAAGTATCACTTCGCTAGCCGCGAAAGCAGGTGTCTTTCAAATTTTTCTGATCATAAATATTTGCAAATGCCATGAGTTTACAGACATTGCTTTTGTGTGTCTAGATGCCGCGTTCAAATGATCGTTATCATCATATTCTATTCATGATTATGAATTGGTTGGTATTGTGTTTCAGGGCCAGTGGAGAATGAGGCGATTGCGAAACGACTTGTGGAACGGCTGTCAAACGGCGACATGTAATAATATCTAGCATCGAATTTATTGCACATTAGATATACCTAGCTCTACTTTAGAGCGGCTTTGGTTTTCTCTTTCTCACTATGCGTGCAAATCTCTCGATGATCGGGGTTTTACGCACTTGTTTTTTATTCGTAAGGTACACAGCAATTGGCGATGTGTTAGTGGCCGTAAATCCTTACGAGCGCTTGGCAAAACCCCCAGGCATAAGCTTGTATGATAGCAAAGTGGCTTGGCATTACTTCAGCACGGTACATTTATATTGATCATGTAGCTGCTTGATAGGCCACTCGCTATTTATACACGACGATTACTCCTTCAATGATAATTTCCACAGTTGTAGCGGTGTTGCTCCCTCTTAACCTTGTGCGTGTGCGCACACTTTGCATGGGCAGGACAAAGCAAGCTTGAGTCCGCATATCTTTCGAGTCGCTGCGGAAGCGTATGGCCACGTGCGACAGTTTCAAGCAGATGCGTGCGTCTTGGTGACCGGTGAAAGTGGTGCCGGCAAAACAGAGTCAGCAAAGCATCTCATGCGTTTTGTTACTGCGGTGTGTGCATACTTAAGCTGATATAACACATGTTGCGTAGGGATTTTTCTGGACCTACTACGCAGTATTCACTTGAGACGTGTTTCATTCCTTTCGTTGTTTTTTTCTGCGTGCTAGTATACTTCATTCAGCTCTCCTGTCTCCTTCTCCCGAATATAGGTATCTCCACAGGCTACAAATCAACGCTACAAAGATTCATCCTCATCTGCTATTGGTCGTCCAGCTAATGCCGATGGCAATGCCTTCTCTGGAGGCAACAGAGGAGCTAGGGGAGGTCGGTTGAAACGTGTGCACGCCCAACTCTTCGGGTCCTCGCCGTTGCTAGAAGCCTTCGGGAATGCACAAACAGAGCGCAACGACAACTCCAGCCGTTTTGGAAAATATTTGGAGCTGCAGTTTGACTGGGGCGGTGGAGTCGTAGGTGGGAAAGTGACGAGTTACTTGTTGGAAAAGAGCCGCGTCATCAGCCATTCGTTACACGAAAGAAGCTTTCACGTCTTCTACCAATGGTGTTCCGGGGCCTTTCATCCGTCAGTAGATCGGAATCCTGCGTCATCTGAGGGCTTGAATCTAGAGGTTTCTAGAGCTTCAAATTTACTACCAGAGGTACCTCCGCGAGGCGCCACTCATTGGCGTTACTTGCAGCGCCAAGCTTCAGTAATTCCCGGAGTTGACGACGCAGTGGCTGGTCAAGAAGTGGCGCAAGCCATGGAATCCGTAAGAATGGACGTCAATCAACGCAGCCTAGTCGCAAGCTTGCTGGGAGCTGTCTTGGCCTTAGGAGAAGTACGTTTTGAAGACGCGCTGAGGCCAGATGGGTTGTCGAGCGGCGGAGCACAGGTGACAGCGGAGAGCCGTCGCTGGTTAGAAGAGGCAGCGCATTTATTGAGCCTTGCAGAGAAACCATCGTCCAATGACAGTGATCCTTCTCCTCTGCCTCCTTCTGAAAACGTC
>Ga0307979_1001032_pt1 | contig 19688 bp, 20 predicted proteins | sample OrgLakmetage1058_FD_201833 | JGI IMG/M metagenome (GOLD analysis project Ga0307979, IMG submission 201833) | Saline water microbial communities from Organic Lake, Antarctica - #1058 | ecosystem: Environmental > Aquatic > Non-marine Saline and Alkaline > Saline | place: Antarctica: Organic Lake...
GTGCGTGTGTCCTCTTTAGACGGGGAATGAGATGTATTTAGTGCACTTGTCATAACTTCCCTGGCTCCTCTGCTTTATCTTTTTCTTGAACTTTGTCAAACATGTCACCCTTTCCCGTGATTCTTGTCGTTGCTGCCTATAATCTATTTCAAGGTGGACCTCCAGCGGTGGAAAGGCGAAGCGCAAGCATCGATTGTTCGGGCGGAAGCTGCGGCAGCCAAGGCCACAGAAGCTGAGACCATGCTCCAAGAGTGGCAACAATTGAAAGCGCGGGTGTCGGATAGCGCTAGCGGCCCTCAACTGAGCGCAGAAGAAGCTCAACTCATGGCGGCGATGGCGGTGAAAGAGAAAGAAGTGGCACTCGAGCGCGCCAGCGCTGACGCCGCCAAGGCCTTAACACTAGCGGAAGAAACTGAGACATTGAAGCAAGCAATGGAGGTCTCCGAAGAGGCAGCCCACCAGGAGAGGCGCCGGGTTGAGGTGTTGGACCGTAAATGTCACGCCATGGCTGAGGCCCACACGAATGCTTTAGCGGAACAGGCAGACACCATAGCGGCCTTGCGCAAGAAGAATGGGCACAGTGACGGCAACGGCAATGACAGTAACGGCCGAGCTGAGGCGCTGGAAGCCGAGGTCTTGGAGTTGAGGAATCGGCTAGCTGGTTTACAGGAGGCCTTGGCGCAGAGTTCTGGTGGAGACAGCAACAACGGGGCTTCAGTAGGGGCACAGCACGACGGTACCAACGGCGCAGGCAGTGGTAGCGTAGGATCGCAAGGTGCCTCATCGTCGTCATCTTCAGCGTTGTCGGTGCTGGCAGCAGGGCATTTGGCGGATTTAGACCGCTGCCGCCGGCAATTGCAAGAAGCTTTGGAGCGTGAAATTACCTTGGCACAAGAGAAAGAGGCCTCCGAAACACGATGCTCACAATTGAAAGGGCAGTGGCAGGGTGCGCAGAGGGAGGCTGCCGCTTTAGGCGCTGAGCGTGACTTAGCTCTGAGGCACAGCCAGCAAATGGAGGCGATGCTTGAGACCTGGCGGAATGTGCCCACGCCTTCATCTTCGGGGTCTGATGCGATGGCCCAAGTAGACGAAGCCACGGCTGCGGCTTTGACGGCGCGGGTGGAGGGTCTGGCCGCGCTCAACGGCTCTCTGTCGGCGGAACTGTCGGAAACCCGAGCCGAGCTCAACGAATCCCGAAGCGCGAGCGGCAAGCACCAGGCCGCCGTGGTGGCGGCAGAAGCACATGTGGCAAGTGCCAAGGCAGAGGGTGACAGCTTGCGCAATCGGCTGGTAAAAAATGATAATAGTAATAGAAAGTTGGATTGCTAGCTCTTATTTTCTTCGCTGTTGTGGCGAGTCTAGTCTTCTTTACAGATGTGTTTGATGGGTGGTTTCTCTTTCATTACCTCTGACACATCTATATATGTTCACACGACGTTTGTGTGACACACTTTTTAGACGGGCGTGAACTCTGAGCTTGCCCTAGCAGAGAGCGACCGCTCCAGCTTGCGCGAGCGCCTCAAGAGCACTACCGAGGCGATGCACGCACAAGCCCAATCCTTCGAGGACATGCTGGAAGAGTGCCGCCAGGCCTTGCTCGAGTCCAAAATGGCCAGCAACCTTACAGGGGGATCTTCGGGAGACGCTGCGGTGGCCAACGCCCTCGCCAGTGCCGAAGCGGTGCTCGCAGGCAGGCTCGAAGAGCGAGCCAATGCGCTGATCCAGTCGAGTCATGCCGAGGTGGCAGCGGTGGAAGCGGCCGCAGAGTCCAGCGCTCAAGCAGATCTGAAACATGCACAAGAGAGGGCCACAGCAGCCGAAGAGGACGCCAGAATAAGGGTGGAGGCAGTGCAGAATGAGGCTACAACAGCGGCAGCAGCGGCGGCGGAAGCACTGGCAAATGCTGAGGCCAAAGCAGCTGGAGCGCTCGCGGAAGGAAATGCTTTGAAGGTGAGTTCGTGAGGAAGAGTGTGTGGGAGAGATGAGGCAGGGTAAATGCGAGCGAGAGAGGAGGATTGATTGGTTGAAAAGATGTCAAAAATCAAAGGAAGAAGCTACAGTTTCTCTCTCTTGGTAAGTTTTTTAAAGGTCTTGAAATTAGAATTTACGTTTTCCTTTCATTAAAGCAAACTCTTTCATTAGACTTACGCCTCTTCCCTCTCCCTAATCCTCCTTATATCAGGCCAAGCTTGAAGCTTCCCAGCAGCGGCTCCTCAACTTATTCACCCAATCCTCTATCAGTGGTGGTGGCGATGGCGACGATAGCGTGGCAATGTGCGTAGATGCGCTGAAGTCAGTATTTTCTAAGGAGCTCAACGGCCAATCACAGGGCTCGATTCTGTCTTCAGTTATGGAAGAAGGTGACGAGGACGACGACGACGATGATGATGATGAAGGCGCAACGCGCAGCAACTACAGTGGTGGCATGGTTGCGTTTCCAGGCAGCCCCGGTGGCCTATCTCCTACGAAGGCCAAGAAGAAGGGAGCGCCACCTCAGCACCCGCTCGAAGAGCATGGCCAGCTGTTGGCGGAGTTGCGACGGATCGTGGATGGGCAGATGGCGAAGCAGCGCAGCGAAAACGCGGAACTAGAGCGAAGGCTGATTGCGTCCCAGGTTTGTATGTGTGCTATGCTACACTTTTTTCTGAAACGTTCTTGGTGCTAGCTTTTCGATTTATACGCACCCGTGCGTAATATACCTGTACAAAGCCTCCTGAATACTTGTTCAATTGTTCATTTTATTTCCACTTTTTTGTGCTCTCTCCGCCTTCCTCCTTCTTCCTGATTACGATAGGATGCCCTGGAAGTGCTCGAGGGCACGGTCAAGAAAGTCCGAGCAACCTCTGCGCGCCGGCAGTCGCTCGATGCTTCTCACGACGACACTTTATCGATGCATGCGGGTAATACCTCATCGACAACATCATCCGAGGTCACGGTGCTGCGGCCAGGCGTGGCGGCATTCTTGGACGCGCATGGGGTCGGTCCCGGCGGGGCTACGAGGAGCGGTGGAGTGCAGGAGGTAGACCCAGTGGTGCTCCTGGTGTGCCGACCCGCGCCTGGCGAGGATGTCATGGCGGGCTTGCTAGCGCTCGAGAGTGAGGTAAAATGGAGGCCCATGGTAAATGGAGACGTAGGATGTTGCAGTGAAGAGATGTTGGAGAGGTCACACTGCGCAACTAAACTGTTCATGGTTGTTATGACCTGTTTGACTCCTTTGTAGCATGAGCTTCGGGTAGTTGATTAATGCAATTGGAATTAAAGTGCGCTGTCTCTCTTTTTTCTTCTCATCATCTCTCTCAACACACACCCACGCCCACGCTCAGGGCTACGATTTGAATGCGCCCATCGGCGGCGAGCGGCCGATTCACTTGCTAGTGGCACACGCGCAGTATCACTCCCCCAAGGTACATCCATGCGCACGTCAAGAACACTTCTTGGTTTCTTCTAGTGATCGAAAGCATACTTTCAATACCTTGAATGCCGATCGTCAATCTCTCATGTCACTTATGTTTAATGCTATGCCACCACAACCGCGTATCCCTTGCCCCCCCCATAGGTGGTGCTCGCGGCTCTCAAGCTCTTCTTAGCCTTTGCCGACGCCAACGACTGCCGTGCCGACGGTACGAGAAATAGGAATAGAATGCTGTTGTAGTGTTAGGTAATATTTTATTATCTCACAGGCTCTTTCGTCGTTTTCGCTTCCCTGGCTTTTGTGTGCATTTTTTATACTTTCCCTGTTTTTGCATATACCACGAATGCCTCTTCATCTGTGCTCTCTGGTATATATGTATCGTTTTTCCCCTCCTTTGTTCTCACTTTTCTTTCTTTTTATTTTTTTTCTCTATTCTTTGCATGACGCTGCAGGCGCCACGGCCTTGCATATTTGCTTAGCGGAGCAGCAGGAGCACGCATGGTTTTTGGCACCACCACTTGTGGCAGCAGGCGCGGATTTGAATGCGCCGTGGCACCGACCGCTACCCAACTGGGCGGAGGTAATTAATTGGAAAGATTCATGCTTGAGAGCATAGGAGTACCTATGGATTCTTCTTGTGTTGCATGTGATTCCGCTGCGCCTTTTACTTCTTCGTTGTTCTTCAGGTGATTGACGAAAACACGAGCCGCACCTACTGGTACAACGAGCACACGGGCGAGTCACTTTGGACTATGCCAGAAGACCCTTCACCCACCATACCCTCAGTGCTTGCGGCGACCCTAGCTGCCGATCCACCGCTTAACTTGCGTGACGTAAGCAAGGGAGAGAGCGAGAGTGTGACTGCCTTTGCCTGCTCACCTCTTTATTGCGTTCTTGAAAGAGCCTCGTTTGAGCACGAGTACATCGAATTATATGCTCATACATTAGCACCTTATAATGTATCAACGTGGCACAACACACTGAAGAAATCGAGGAATATCTCTGAGGACCCTGTTTCTTCACATGCTTTTGACACTTCCTGCTAGCTCGAATCTTCATACTCTCTGTCTTGTGTGCATCAACAGGTGAGCGAAAGTGCGGTCAGTGGTGGTTTGTCAAGTGTAGCTGTGGATTCGCTGCTCGACGATATGCTCGCAGCCATATGTGCGCCTCAGTCTTGGGTGGGTGTTGAATAGAAGAAGATGTATATATTCTCCAATTGAACGGATAAGCCTTGAGCACAAGATTAGGATGAACTCCGGACTCCAAAGCGAATCGTCGCCGAGTGCCGTTCGCTTTCTACTTCCTTTTGCAAATTCCTCCTTCCTATCACACGCCCTTGACACACACCATCATCATCACCATTGATTAATTGCTGGCGTAAATTTCCTAATATAATCTACACAAATACAGATCCCCGACGAGTACGCGGACGAATGCATGTCATGCGACAAGGAGTTTGGGTTCTTGACACGCAGGCACCACTGCCGGCACTGTGGGAGGGTCGTCTGCAAACAGTGCCAGCGTGATATGAAGGGCATGATGCCGTGGGCTACGCAGGTGAAGGGGTCATAAGAGAGGGGGAGATTGAGAGGGAGAAGAAAAGGAAGAGAGATAGTTTGAGAGGGAGAAATCAATCTGGAAATGAGTACTACGGCAGCAATGGTGCTTCAGTTTCGCCTGTATAGTCTCAGCCCTTACAACCGGACGCTACTTTCAAAACATTGAGATATATTTCGTCTATCCATTCATGCGTCTTTTTTTTTACTTCCCTTCCTCTATACTTCGCGCGTGTACACGCTTATGATCTCCTTTCTCAGGCCCTTGACGGATCGGGCACGGTCGACGATCGTCAAAGCGTGTATGAGCCCAGCAACAGCCGGAACAGCAGCCCAGGCAACAGGTAGCGTGTTGAATGTAGTCAAATGTACGCTCTGCTGGTTTGCATCAAGTTTCTCCTCTTTCCTTTTGGCCATTTCGTAGAAAGCACTCGCTTACATTGGACTCTCAATCTTCGAAAAATCTTACTACCCTTTCTTCAGCATTATACTTTGATAACGACGACGATCCTTCATTCTCGTCTGCCTTGTTCTCTCATAGGCTAAATGACGAAGACCTTGCCGACACAATCAAAGTGTGCCGCCAGTGTGCGGCTGCGCATTATCGCTCGACGATGCGCCGCCCTCTGGGGTATTGAGGAAGATGCGAGATGGGAAGTAAAGGAGATCTATAATTATGAGAAGTGGGCCGCACAAAGGGAAATAGCTTGCTATATGGTTAGGGTTTGATCGGCCATTCTTCCGTATTAACCATGTACTTTGCTTTGCTTATCGTGCATTCAGTAAAACGATGAGTTCCTGGTTGGCTGCGGAGTAAGGGAAAACAGAAACAGAAACAGAAGCCTCTGCCTTCCTCGGCAATTATATCTACAATTTACAGCCCGCCGCGTTGTAACACGAAGTTCCAATTGACTCATGTGTAGTGTTACTGGAGATTAAGGCGTCTAACAAGAATAGGTCCTTGGGTCCCAATAGCAACAGCCACTGGCCTCTAAAGGATTAAAATTCCGGCCCTTCGGGGCCTGTGTCAAAAGATTATAAAAAGCAAAGAGACCATATTCGCATATTCGGTTTGCGGCTAGAACTAGAACGCCCTATTCCGAACACTTTCGGCCAGATGCACTCGGTACAGATCCATATATCTGCTTCCTTACTGCATTTAGGTCATTTAAGATCTCCATTGCAGGGCCAAGCTTCGAGCGAGGTGAAGCATGGGGTCCTGGTTGACACCTTCCTCCCCTGTACTGAGCTCCACAGAACCCAAAAAGTCAGCGACAATGGCTTTGGCTGCGCGCTTGAGCTGAGGAGACGCCTCGAGCAGCGGTGCTGAGGCCTACAGATCCGCCATAACAACAACCAAAAGACATGCATGCTTCAGAATAAAAGTTTTTAAATGGCACGAGAAAAAAATCACTGACTCCAATTCATGTGCACATTTCATTGCTATGAGCAATATCAACACACCTGGCAGTGTCGCTCGACGAGTAGGAAAAGCGCAACCGCATGATGAAATGCCGCGCGAAGCAGTGACGAGGCGTCATCATCGCTGCTTGACCCAATGCTAGGGGCTACGAGGGGCTGAACTTGACTGCTGAAGCGTACGAGACCTATAGGAGAGAAGAGGGGGCAGAAGCAAGCATGTAACACGAGGTTCACTAGAAGAACCAAGCAGAAGAGCTACACATTTGTGAAGAGAGAAGAGCACAAAAAGGAGGGGACATTCAAGAATGCATTCTATTTTTTCTCCACGAACTTACAAGGCAAGATGGTAGCGAAGCATGGAAGATCAACCAGCTGACCCTCAAAACCGTCGATTGACACAATTTCCGTGGCACACGACGCGACGAGGTCAAAAAGAAGGCCTTTTGCCATTATTACTGACGTCAACATCTCTTCGTTGCCCGTAGGTAGCCCTTCTTCTTCGACCTCTGCCTCCTTCCGTGAAAATGACGATTCCAGTTCCCGTGTTACAAACGAGGCCAAGACAGGAACAGCACCGCAGTTGACAATGGCAAGTGGGCCTCCTTCGTCTTCGTGGCAAAGAGCAGTGAGCGCTGGCAATAGAAACACCAGCACATCGCGCTCATTCGCACGAGGAAGCTGCAACGATTGTGATGACGATGCAGCTCCTCCCTGTTTAGAGTCCAACACCTTTCCCTCTTCTATTGGTACTTCGTCATCGGAATCTACGCTGTTGTCATCACGATCGGCCCAACTGCTAGATGGAACATTGCTGGAGGCGACAGCATCATTGATAGCACCAACAGAATTCGACGGAGAAGGCCTCGCGTAGGTCGACATTTGAAGGAGAAAATCGAGTGCTTTAGCATTCGCTAGTTCATCACGCAGAGCTCCAGACTCTTGCGCCAACCAGCACGCGAGGCACCGCCCGCACTCAATCACCACTGCCCGCAGGACTCGGTCACAGGGGCGACTCAGCAGAGCATCTGTTAGTTTGCTGTTGCTTCTACTCGCAGTGTTGCTGTTGTTTGTGGCTGCTCGGGCGTCCTGCAATAACTCAATGGAGGAACGCATCACGTCAACGAGGGTTTGCTGCAAGGCTAAGAGCGCATCGGGCGGCAACGATGTCCATCCTGAGGTAAATGCATCGTTAGCCACTTGACTGAAGCTATTCCCCTCGTCGTCATCGTCGTCGTCACCTCCTTCGCACAAGAACCCAATGCACAGCTCAACGATGCGCACGCAAATCGGCACCATGCGCCTTACTCGGCTTTCTCGGCTGGTTCTCTGCGCTTCCGGCATGTGATCAAGTGCCTTGGCGACGGCAGCTGCCGATGCCACTTCCCGTATATTCGAGCAAGCTTCCCGGTGGTTACCCGTAGTCCACGCTAAGCGCTGGCAGGCAGGACCACAGTAAGCAGCGCGGCGACAGCCCGAGCAGACTTGCTTCGCTCCTGGCGCGCCGCAATGAGCACATGTGGTTGCCAGAGTAGGCGGAGCTGGGTCAGGGGACAGCCGCCGATGGTCGTTGAGTTCGTTGTGGTTGTTGCTAGGTCGCCACCGAGGGCTCTGATAGGTGGACTCCAGGTCCGGTGGAGCCTCTTCGTGATCATTGTCAAGGTCTTCAGCAGTGGTGCTCCTGCCTCCTGTTGCTTCATCCACACGATGGCTGTGAAGGGCGAGGGCCTCGTCGATGAGCAAGCGATACTCTCCCGATGCAAGCGACAGAAAGAGGCAAAGCGCGCTTCCTAAGAGACGTTTATGATGTTGTACCAGAAGACAAATTAGACACTTTGAGCAAGCAAGATTCACTTCAGAATGGCAAAGTAAAGTCTAGAACGAGAGCGCCTTTGAAACAAAAAATAAACGTCTCTATTTCCTGCTTTCAAAGATATGAGAAGGATAGCGCAAACCTTTTGGTGTGGAGGACGCTTCTCCTTCGATCGCCCATCGCCCACCAAGCGCCTGAAACGCCACCGCAATGAGTTGCAGAGCGCTGTCCCGCAGGGATTCCGAGGCCCCGCCGTGCAAGCCAATCATCAAGCCGCGCCGCAGCGACGCTGCGAAGGGACCCGCCTAAATGCCGTCATGACATACATTTAGGCCACAGACACGCACATGAAATATATAGTGCACAGATGTACACGAACAAAGAAGCACAGATACACACCAAACTTGTAAATTATTTTGTTGCAAGTACGCACACATTGATACTCAGCACAAAAATATTCGTTGCAGAAGCGGCACAGACAAAACGAGCACAGTATATATCACTGGACACACAAAGAGGAGAGGTCTCATATATGCACACACCTCAAGAGCAGTCTTGGTGGCAGGGTCTAAGATAGAAGGCTGGTTGAGGTGAGCACAGCACCAGTGGAGCAATAAGCTGAGCCCAAGCGACACTTGAGGAGCTCCCTCCGATGCACTGCCTTCCTCCTCCTGAGCCTCCGAAGTGGGTGTCGTGGTAGTTGCTGCTGCTGCTCCTACAGGCGTTGATGCCGTGTTCGAAGGAGTCCAATTCCCACGGCGGTCCACCACTGCCACGCCAACGCCATCGCACAGGGACGCCACGGCTTCAAAACTTGCGACCGCTGTAGCACTGCTGCCCCATTGGCGTAAAGGTTGCTCGAGGGCGTGGGCAACGAGGGCTAAGGCCAGATTCGAACAACGGGCAGAAGAAGGCTGTGGTGCTTTTGGAATGGCATCATCATCATCAGTGAGCTCCCTTGCTGCTAAGGACGAGGGTGCATGAGGTGAAGCATCGTCAGGTGGGCAGCAGCGCAAGAAGCGCACCAGGGTGGGTACCAAGGTCGACGGCAATGACTGATGGGAACGGCCAGATGCTAGGCCTACAAAGAGCGAGTGCAAACACTCGAAAATGTCTGCAAACACAGCCCCTGCATCCGAGCCAGTAGAAGGCGCGGGTTGTGGAGAATTATCTGGCAAAGAGGAGGCAAGCGCCACAGTAGCCCCTGAGTCTAGCAAGCTAGCTGCGAGCCCAATAACAGAGGGCCCAAGCTCAGAAGCAAGCTGCCGCCTAACGCCGTCGCCGCCTGCTTGCCCCAGCGCGGATGTTACATGTAAGCCAAGAGTTTGCATGTGGCTCAGAAGGGGCGCCTGAGTCTCGTCCACCTCTGCTGCTGGCTTGGAGAGGAGGAGCCGCTTGAGGAAACCTCCGCCGCTCAAGAGCAATGTCGTAGCTTTTGAAGCATGTGCTGCGAGAGTGGACCTACTGCATTTTGTTAGCAGCAACAAGCCGGCGAACTTTGCTTCGTCCGTGTTTCCCTGCGAAACAATAGTTCGGAATATGCATAGAATAGAGGAGTTATGAGCGAATCTTTCCCGTTGTGATTCTGTAGCGCACTATATGCATACCTGGAGATTTGCAAGGGCTGTGCCGGCTAGAGCCGTTTCAGTCATCCTAGACTTGTAAGAGGGGTTTGACCTACGATTCGATTGCAGCTTCTAAAGTGTCAAAGGAGAATAATATGATTTGTGTTGATTTCCTGCCAACTGAAACCTTTGATTGATAGCTTATTCAAATTCTAGCTATACTCTAGCTAGAGCTTCTTGTTCTTGTTGTGGTATGGTCTCGCCTACTAAGAGCTTAGTAGCTACTGTAGCCTCGCTGTCTCGCTTTTTCGAGGTCGAGCTTCAAAAGGTCAAAAGGTGTGCTCTAATATGAAATATCCAATCCACTCTAATCACCCAAATCAGAAAATCAGAAAATGGCTCTTCATAGTTGGAGCTTCTCGTTATAAACGTTTACAATGCGTGTGCTTGTCCAAGGTCAATCAAGTTTGATCTGAAGCGAGCCAGTGTAGAAGGAAACAATAGCTCTATAGTCTTAGAGTATTTCGTCCCAATGTCGCTTTTCGATGACGATTTGGGCGGCCTTCGAAAGCGAGGCTCGCTGTACAAGTTTAGCTGGGTCGAGGAGCAGCGGAAAAGCCTTCAAGTGTTGCAAGAGCGCAGCCTCGAGAAAAGCACACGGCGGCAAGTTGATTCCGATGCGTCGCCCCTCAACCTTGAGGACTTTCGTGCCACTTTGCTCAGTAGGTCCGAATCAGCTCGGAGCTCTGCGGAAGGGCAGGCCATGCCACCGTCGGCCTTCCCAGCGCCTTCGAAAGAGATCGATGGGACTGGAAAACGACAGTCCGTCAAGCTGTCAGAAGGCGAAGTGGACCCTTTGAGCGCGTTAATGAGTGGCGCTGCGGTAGCAGACTACTACGAGGAAGACGATAAGGCTCAGACGCCTCCGCCGTTGACATCCTCTTCTTCGGGGCATGTGTCAGAAGCACAACCATCAGAGGCTAGCGGGGCACAAGTGGATGTAGATAACGGAATAGGATATGGCAGCGACGACCAGGAATCTGACCCGGTCGTACTGCGGCGAGCTAAACGACTCGTGTTTAGCTTGACATTATATCTCGTCGAGGTGCTCATTGTTGATATCAATTATTATTCCTACGCCTATTGAATCATCAAGTACCATGAAATCGCTTAATTTTTACACCCACTGGTTCTCAGCCAATACCCTGCTCCTTTTTGTTAACTCACCGCGTTTGTTTTGCTGTTACTGTCATCACAGTCCGGCAAGTTAGGCATCGGCATCTCCGAGTTGAGTGACGGCAGCATATCCGTGAGCCGCCTAGAAGACGATGACGACGGCGACACGGGCCCTGCAGAGGCAGCGGGGTTACTAGTAGGCGATCGGCTCATTGGGGCCAATTACCAGCCGTTCCGAGGAGGGCTCACTTATGTGGTGGAACTCTTTCAAGCTGCCAAGGTAATGTATTTATTGTGAGTTGGGAGTCATCGATGTGTTCCTATGGCTCTTTCTTGCGCTCTTGTTTCTTAGACATACTCACCACCTTTCGGTTGCTTATATTTCAAGCTCTTTCTTTTTCAGCCTCAATTTCTTTTTTTATTGTGAACCAGGCCCGAGACGTGTTGTACTTGCAAGTGGTGCGAGACTTGGCGGTGAGTGGCGGAGTGCGGCCTAGGAGCCAGCCTTTTCCCGCCATCTCGAAGCTCCTGGCTCAGGCAGCAGCCTTGCACAAACAGGGCATCTTGAGCCCCAGCGAAGATCGCCAGGTGGGTGGTTGAATTGTTCGAAAATTTGGTTGGAGAACTGTATTCTGGGTGGGAGGGGGGTCTCTATTCCTTCTGCTATTATTGTTTGACCCTCTTTCTCGCTGACTTTTACTTCACACAATTCAATCTTTCCTTGCTCCATCTTTTTATCCTACAGGTGAACGCTGCGATTTTGGCTCTGATGGCGCGGCAAGAAGAGACCAGGCGGCAGAAGGGCAGCGTCAACAAGGGGCTCGACACTCCCATCTTTCTGTCGCCCGTGCGTCACCCTACCCTCGTCCTATCTCTCCTCTACCCTAGCTTTAAACGTTCTTTGAAGATCGTTTCTTGCGTACGAAGCTTTATGAACTGCCGTAGTATTCGTTTTTCTCTTCTATTCCCATTCTTCTCTCTTTTCATCTATGTCAACAGGTGCGGCGCCCGATAGAAAAGCTCTCCTTAAGAGCGAAAGGGTTACGGGAAGCCATCTCCGTGCATTGTTTAGAAGCCGAGAAGAGAGAGGTGAACGCGAACGGAAGCACTAGCGGCAGCGTGTTTTACCGGTTGCGGATTGAAGACGTTGAGACGACCCAATGGTGGTTTATCCTCAAACGATACCGGGATTTCGCGGCCCTGCATGCCGAGCTCGTAACGCTGTGGCCACCGACTAGTGAACTGGCCTTTCCTGCGAAGGTAGATGTGGTTGCTACTAGTATTTTATGTCTAATAGGAACTGTACACGTATTGTGTATGATTGCTTCGTAATATTGTTGTAAAAAAATTGCCTTGAATCTCTCGTTTACCTGTGATGATGATTCTATGGGCGCTTATTTTCGTTACCTCTGTGCTTTCTTGTCTTACGGTCTCGTACAGGTGTTAGCGCCGTCTTCACGAGTGGTTGAAGATCGGATGATCGCTTTGGAAGCTTTCCTTCGCGATTGTGAGGCTCTCTTGGGGGTGTATGCCTGCAGCGATTCGCGCGCCGGGCAAGCTCTGCAAACTTTGCAGACCTTCTTACGTGTGCCCCAGCACGTGGACGCGGTGGACCCTGACCTGATCATGGAGCAGGTGATATACCATCAGGGCGAAGATTGAGCAAGGGGGCGTAGAGGTTACTAGATTCTTTTCTGGGTATGGCACGACGTGTTTGCTCCGGAGGTGCAAGGCTACCGTGCTACATGCGTCAATCTTCCTCTTTCAAATTATAGGGGCGTTTTCTTTTTGTATGCTCTCTTTGCTTTGATGTAAATTCAGATTCTTTCATTCTTGTACCACTAAAACATGTTTTGTTGATGGTGCAACACACGCTACTTAGGTGTTGCCACCCCCTCTACCAGAGCACCGTGCCGTAGAATTGGTGGCCTTTGAGCTCTTGAATGGCGACTCCTCGGCTAGAGACGAAGCCCACCTGCTACTGGCCTCCTTTCACGGTAACAACATCGTCGAACGGTGCCAGGAGATGGGCGACAGCAAAGGTTTAAGTGCGCTGTTCCGTGAAGTGTCGCTCCGAGTGGAGCACTTGCAAGAATTCATGACCAAACACCACTCGAAAGGCCTGGCCCGGGTAAGAGAACAACAAATATATGCCGTAGATGATATGTCTTGAAAGCGCCTTTTGATGAGTTTTCTGCCCATGTTTACGTGCCTCGCTTCTTAACGCTTACTCTTCTTCTCAATCCTTGTCTCTCGTTATTGCACACGTTCTTTATACATATATATATCACCTGTACAGGCCCAAGAGCGAGCCCGCGACGCAGCTGTCTGTACCCCTCACCTCATATCCGATGCTGCGCGCTCCGCTCGCGATGCTGATTCCATGCTAGCCGACGCAAACGCCGCGGTGATGGCCGCTTCGGCTCAGTCCTTACTGAACAACGATAACGAAGACAATCAATATGGCGACAGTCAGGAGAACATCGACAGCTATTTGCGCGAGTCTCAGTCCATCGCATACTCGCACGTGTCCCTTGCGCAAGAAGCAGTGAATCGCCTCATTGACCGCAGCGTGCGAAGGCAGTGCGAGGCAGCTGTGGTGTTGCCCCTCTGGCGCTACCTGACCCCATCCATAGCACCTCTGAAGGACTCCTCCTCGGCGCTGCAGCGTCGCATGCGAGTGATGGCGTCCCCCGCCTTTGCCGACAAGACTGCCACCGTCTTACAAGTGCCTCTTGACATGCCCTTGCTTGCGCCCATCGAATGGTCCAAAGCCAAAGCGGCAGTGGTGAGGCTGTGCGCTCAGTTGTTGCCCTATGACATGATCGACGCCTTATTGAGCGTGTCTCAGGCAGTGGTGGCGCTGCACGGAGCCGTTGGACAAGCCAAAGTGGATGCGGCTTCGACTAGTGGTGGGCATGCTCCGCAAGTTGAGGACGTTGAAGAAGTGGAGGAAGGAGGCGTTGAAGAGTCGGTTGAGCAATCGGAAAGCAGCAGCAGCAGCAGCAGCAGTGGCAGTGGCAGCGGTGCCGCTCTCTCGGCTATGTCCGCGGACGATTTCTTGCCGTTGCTCACTTTAGTGATGGTACACGCGATGCCGCCCGACTTGACGTTAGTGGCCGAATTGTGCAGCCAATTGCTGGATCCAGAGGAGGCCATCTCAGAGCGGGGGTGAGTTGTATGAACGCAGTAGGGTGACTTCATGAAGACCTTATCATTTTTTGTTTTGACTCCGACTAATCTAAAAAATGTCATCTTCTCTCGCATTGTCCCCTCAAACTTGATGCTTGCTTTGCTTCCTTCAGGTACTACGTTGCGTCTCTGCAAGCTTCCGTGCGAATCGCTGAGAATCTCGAAGTCGAAGGCCTCGTAGATGCGTGCGAGGAGAGGATGTCGGAGGCAGGTAGCAGTCCTTTGCAGCCGCAACGCACTCAATCGATTACTCAGTGGATGGGCGGAGGCCGAAAGGTGTCCTCTTCGAACCTTTTTTAAAGCCATTATTATCTTGTACTTTTGACTATGCCCCGTTTGTAATGCCTATTCAAATCGGGTCTAGTGGTGTACAGGCCCATACTCCCTAGACCCTAAACACAAAGCAATACACATTCCGGTAGGACGTAGGAAAATTGGAAGTCTGCTGCCGACATATTTCATTCAGCAGCAGGGGAACCAGGGTTCACCGAGTTCTGGATGTAGTAATAAAGATAAGGATGATTAAAGGATGCGCCCCATGTCTGATGCCTGTTCTTTTAGGCTCCTCTTTTTGATTTAGTCTTAATTATGTATTGCGTAACACTGTAGACTGTAGATATAGATAAATAAGCCGCCTTTTAGACGCAATGACAAGCAGTTAGAGCCGCTCATTCGTGTGCGTAGCCGGCAATCAAAGCAACAATCGCCGGGACTTGCGCCATCGCGACTCGGCCACCGAGGCAAGCACGAGTCCCTCCGCCAAAGGGCAAGTACGAGAACGAGTGCCGATTCGAAGTGCTTTCGGCGTGTTCGGCGGTGCCATCGACGAACCGTTCGGGAATGAACTCATTGGCATCATCGCCCCACCATAGCGGGTCACGTCCTAGGTGCGTAGCGCACATCGCCACGACGGCACCTTCGCGAATGTTTACCCCTCCCACAATGGCGTCAGCAGCGGCAACCCGCCAAAAGAGGGGCGCTGGCGGGTGCAGGCGCAAGGATTCCTTCACACAGGCTACAGTGTAAGGCAAACGAGCTGGGAAGGAATTGTCCTTGTCGCCTGACATCGCATCGCTTACTTCAAAGCGCACTTTATCGAGACGCTTTGGGGATCGCATGAGCTCAAACAAGGTCATAGTGACCGCTGCAGCAGTGGTGTCAGCTCCTGCTGCTACGAGATCTTTCGCCAAGGCCTCGACTACATCTGCCGTCATTCTACCACCACCATTTTCTGTCTCCTTGCCCATTTGGCGAATCAATGCCTCTGTGACGTCGCACCACTCGTTACCTGCTCTAGATTCCGCGCTCAAGCGATTTTGAACGTGCTCATCGGCTACTCTTAAGCAGAGTGGGTCGCTACTCGCCTCACTCGGTGTGTTTCGCTGGTAATAGCTTCGCTGGAATCTCTTCAACAAAAGGTCTCTTTTCCGTGGACCAAGCACATTGTTGCAGTAGTGCGCCGAAAGCTGGGCTATTTGGCGAGGCCGATTGGTGAACGAGCGCACGAATTCCATCGCTGGCTGCTTGCGGCCTAAAGTTGTGACAACGGCATGCTTCCATCCAATGGAGACATGGGCCAACAATCGAGCAAGCTGCTGAACGGTTGGAGAGGTTCGAGCACGAGTGTTGCTTTGAGACACTGGTCGTTCAGAAGCATGGCTGCTAGATGGTGGTGGAAGCCCCTCTGTGGAGTTGAAGATGCATCGATGCTGAACTCTGAGTGATAATCTGTGTACGAAGCTAACTAATTTGCCAGCACCTTGAGGTGTGAGAAACGAAGCAACAGTCTCTTGGCCCTCTTGTTCGAGTAAATACTGTGTCTCTTCCACCGTTCGCACTAACTGGGCCTCTACTGCACTTACTGAAAAATATGATGGCCCGAGGGCTGTTCGCATTGAGGTGTGTTCACTGCCTCGCGAAGCTACGATACCAGGACAAGTACCTCCAGATGAACCAGTACTTGAAGCCTCGCGATCTGGAAAGCTAGCCGCTTGCACCACCGTAATTTCACGAACGAGATCAGGGGATGCCACAAAGTAAACCTCCTGATTCCGACAACCTAAATGTGTGATGGGACCTGCGGAGGCCTGGCGCTTAATAAGGGCTGAAAGATCGCCATCGCGAAGGAGTGCAGCGGTCTTACGGAGGTGGAGACCTTTACGCCTACACGTGAATACCCTAGAATTCGATTGAACTCCACTGGTGAGTTCACTCTGCAGAGATAGTGCTACTGCTAACCCTACTGAAAGTGCGAAGACGGCGAGGGCCTTGATAGGGTTCATCTCGGTACTGCAAAGTAGCCTCGATGTTATCGACAGCAATATGCAGAACGATACGTAGAGGCTAACCGAGCATCTCAGAGGGCTAGACGAGCATTTCACTTGCAAGTAGAGTGGGAAAAGCTTTACTTGAAACGCCTCTAGATATGTGTGGTGAGCTGGTTGCCGGTCATGACCGACCGCTATCTTCCGCGTCTCTCGCTAGCTTCTACTCATTCAGTACTGAGCTATTAGCCATGCGAAGACGAAAGACGAAGCTCGAGCTTGAAGTTTCTACAGGGGGGTATGTCTTCAAACTGACCTCTCTCTCCTTTTTTCTCTCTCTTCAAAATGCTTTTGTTCTTTGAATCTGATTTCGAATCCTCCTTAAGCACGTTTCGTTTGATATATTCGAATACACTAGAGTTCAAGCAAGGTCTCAAAGCCCCACAACAGGTGAAAATGGAAAAAAAGAATCACTTTAGAACACGGGCCTATGCAGAACCAAACACACTCAGCTTGCTGCGCGCTGCATTGGCTTTGGCCTTGGCATCTGCCTCTTCTTGCTCTTTGCGCTTCTGCCGGGCTTCTGCGGCTATTTCATCTTGGCTTGGCCCTTGCTGTGCCATTGCGCTGTCCATTTTCGCGTGTTTTCCCAGCCCCATCTTGAGAACAGTGGTGTTGATGTGCAAGAGGGGGCTTTCTCTCGGAAGTTCTTGCGCTGGCTCGTCTTCGCCGTACCCATTGTAGTCCGCTACCACCTCGGTGGCTGACGGCATGTAACGGCTACTGGCCATGCGCGCGACCGCCTTATAGCGCACTCGAGTGCCACTGTCGCCTGCATCATCCCCACCTGCAGCCACTGCGGTGGCTAAATGCTTGGCGCTCTGTCCCTGTAGCCAAAGTTTGAGCTTTTGGCTAGAGAGGGCCCACTGCCGGGTCACAGTGTCCAATTTCTGCTTGCCCTCAATCTCACTTGTGGAGTAGAGCCCTTTCACGAGGTCACTGTCGCTCATTTTGTTTGCTACCGCACTTCGATCACTGCAATTAAGCCATTTTGCACACTCGTCGAGCAAAGTTTCACATGTTGCGATCTCCCGATCAAACAGAGACCGATACCTGGAGTAAAGAAAGTACGGTCGACAGGACCAAGAGATAACTTAAAGATAGAAACATCAGGAAAGCTTATACTGAAGATGAAGAGGAGGGTAAGAGCGAAGATACAACAATTCCCCAGTTCTTCTCATCGCACCTAGCAAGAGTAACCGTCGACCGTATGCCTTTGCGTTTAAGCTCCGAAAGTTCTTCAGCAGCATTTGCGACTGCTTTCGCCACGCTTCGCCGGTGCAAGAACCACGGGCAGATCCCGCAGGGCTCAGGAGTGGTGCAGACGGGGCATCGGCGGGTGGCGGGCTTGTAGGTGAAGAGGTGCGGGGGGTGGTAGTTGCGGCAATAGCCTAAAGTGTTCATGGCCTCACAGCAACCCGTACGCGCATAAGAGGGGCACAGGGGCATCGTGTCGTCCTGGCTCATGGCTTGAATTCTCTTCTTGGCCACTGCAACGAGACCAGGGCCACTCACGTGCTTGCACGGCAGCGGTAAGGTGCAGATGGTGCACCGCAAGCTGGTCCCGAGGGATTCGGTTTCTCGGAGCACCGTGGGTTTATGGGCTACCTTTGAGCCTTCCAAGGGTTGCCGCAGCTCCTTGGGCTTCTTCACCTTGGCTGAGGTGCTGGTGGTAGCAGCAATAGCCGCGCCTCCTCGTCCGCCCGAGGGTGCAGGCATCGATAAGTAGGCTTCTCGCTCTTGAATCATTTCCTGGGCTGCCTTCATCACGTTGTCCTTGGTTACCATGGAGGTTTTGAGGAAGGTCTGTTGCACTAGCTCAATAGCGCCGCCTAAGTCGCCGTTTGACAAGGAGGCGACCAACTCCACCCCCTCGCGATCGTACCCGACCTGATATGATATGGAGGAAAAATGTACGACGCGAGTGAGAGGTTATGATGCTCCAAGCAACATAGGTTACGTTGAAAGCATGATTTCTCCCTATGGTTTCTCTTATTTATTTTAAGAACTCACCCGCTGTGCGACGCAGACAGTGAGGAGATGTTGAAGCCAAAAGTTGAAGGGGAGGCACTGGAGGTGCACCACTAACAAATTAGCACGCAGCGGCGCCACCACCTAGTGTATGCATGCACATGTAATAGAGATATACAAAGGAAGGAGTATGACGCGTGCATTTTCAAGAGAAAGAATGGAGCGCGGCCAAGGAAGAAAGTAGGGAGAGATTTCAATCACGCATGCGCGCAGGAAGCGCACAGTAAATTGAGGCAACTCACATACCGATTTAGCGTCGTCTGCAACGAAGATGAACCTCAGACCCATGTCCTCTACATCGGCAAATCGGTGCACTAGCAGCATCTGCAGCGACGGCGGCACTGTTTCAAAGGCTTTCAACACTACGAAACGAGTCAACTTCTTCTTTTTGCCCTGCCCGTTCTCAGGCGGGTTCAGCCGTTTGTCGAGTGGCGAATACAACGGCTTTTTCGCAAAGGCACTCAAAGCTGCCTGTAAAGTGTTGTCGGATTTCAAAGCACTATGATCCAATTCCATCACCAAAGTGCCTGAGGCTAACCACCTGCGAAGAGAAGATAAAAGAAGCACAAAGTGGACGCACAATTCGCCCAAGGAAGGGAAGATGGGTTAATTTCATAACGTGTACCATGCATGAATGAGGAGTAAGGCGTAAGGTCGTTCAATCGTCAGACAGCACTTGTAAACGCCACCGATGCAGACTGACAACAACAACAGTACAACAGAGACGAACACAACAAGAATCTTACTTGTTCATCGCAGCGCGCTCTTCGTTCGAATCAATGCCGTCATCTGGCACTTGCCCTTCGGCCAGCGCGATCTGCGCCCGTATAGTCTTGCGCACGAAGAGTGAGGTCGCCACCTGTTTCCCACTCCCATGCGCGCCATGCACGAGCAAATGACGCGACAAACCCCCACTCGAAATGCGCAAGAGCTCCGTGAGTGCTTCTTCGTTGCCGGCATGCCGCTGAAAGTACCGCAGCTCGCGTGTAGCTTCGGTGGTACGAGCAGCGGCGGTGGTGCGAGTGATTTCACCCTTGTTTATCACGGGTTCTGCCGCCTTTGCTTCTGCTGCTGCTTCCTGCTGCTCTCGGCTCGGTTGCTGCGCCTCGGCTCGTCTCGCGGCTCGCCTCGCCGCTCGCCTTCTCTTCTTCGCCGCTTCCCCGAGGTCTTCCTCTTCGTTAAATGCATCCCCCGCCT
>Ga0307979_1001037_pt1 | contig 19662 bp, 14 predicted proteins | sample OrgLakmetage1058_FD_201833 | JGI IMG/M metagenome (GOLD analysis project Ga0307979, IMG submission 201833) | Saline water microbial communities from Organic Lake, Antarctica - #1058 | ecosystem: Environmental > Aquatic > Non-marine Saline and Alkaline > Saline | place: Antarctica: Organic Lake...
GAGATGGAGCAACAGCGCGGTCTTACACCAATTACAGACTCAATTGTCTCTTGGTGGCACAGCAGCTGGTGCACAGTATTCCCCACATACGCAGAGGGCCGCGAGCAAAGCGAAAGTTCGGACCACCGGCCAACTCACTGCTGCAGCCACCTCGGGGGAGCTGTGCGGGGCTTTCCGCGAGTCATGGGACGACCGCCGAGATCGTCACCGCACACGAAACGGCCAACCGCTGCAGCTCGCGCCAGGGTCGGCTGTGGCCTTGCCGCAAGCAGCGCCAGGTCCTGCTCCTGCTTCTTCGCCTGTGCACGCGCTTGGCCGGCAAGAGCCCTCTATGAGATATACTCAATCTGCGCCGATGTACGTACCTAGGCCACACGAGGACCTTAACTTGGCTGCTGGGCACCCGAACGTATCAGCCGATTGTGCTCCCGAATAAGTCTTTTCGTTGAGCTATTGGACACTGGCATGCAAGTCATATGTTAAATATAAATAGTTCTGGAATGGAATTGATTCTAAAGCACATGTCAATTGATTGGGCAAATCGCAAGTCAGGGCCTGGGCCACCACTAACCATTTTTAAAAGGAGATATACCACACAGTAGCCATATACCACCGCGCCGTTTACGTAGCCTCTTGCCACTGTTCCCATTTTGACACAGGCCCCGAGAGAGGCTGATATTAAAAGGCCAATGCCCCACGCCAATATTATAATTATAAACATTCCCGTTGGCTGTTGTGGAGCTCATTGCTTATTGTACTTCGTCTCCTATCTCCTATCTCAAAAAAGTGTACCTTTGTACATACCGATACCGGGTATGCATTCCTCGGAGTGTGGTACTCATGAGTGATATATGATATGGAGTAATAGCCGAAAATTAATAAATAACCGACGCCGTGTCAAGAAGAAAAGGTCTAGCTTCTACGTGCATGGTGCATGACGCACCGAAGTATGAGTTTCGAGGAAACAGAATTAACATCGACTTCAAAAGCGGCGCAAAAATCAGAACTCCTCGTGATCAACCGTCCCATGTGCATCTGAACTACCAGCACCTGTGGAGTCGTTTCCAATTTTAGACTCAGAGGCAGCTGCATCTTCCTCGTGATCAGGCAGGTCGAAGCTTAAGCCCTGGCCATGCGCGAGCTCACAGGCTGCGGGCGTGGCTAGCACAAAGACATACTCACAAACTGACGGCTCCTCTACCGACAGCAGTTTATCGTCTTCGCCACAGATTAGCACCGCGGTGGCCGTACGAGATAGCGACGTTGCGCTGCACCAGTCACCACCTTCAAAAATGAAGGCCTGTGGTTGGCCGCCACCGCTAACACCGCTGCCCACTGAAGGATCCTCGTAGTCTACAGCAGCGTCGAGAACAGACGAAGGCGCGTCTGCAATGCGCTTCCATTTCCCTAAACGGCTACCCCCATAAGCGATTCCCTTGTCGCGCTGATGCGCGTCGCCGAATGGGCACACCTACAACAAGTAAATAATAATAAGAAAGTTGTTTACGGAACCAAAACTGATTCAAACGTGAAGGGTTTTGATTGTAGATCATACCAGGCAGAACGCAATCGTTACATCCAAACAGCGCTCAAAAGGTGATGGTACGTACTTCATAAGTGTATTGCTGGTGGTCGAGCTTGAGGCACTTCCCTTTTAGGGGCCAGTATTCACCATGAGGCCCATAAAGATTTTCCTTCGAGCCGCTTTGCAACTTGGTCAACTTTCTATCTAGATCTTTTACGGTTTTCCGTTGTTCTGCGAGTGCGCGCCTGTGAGCTGTCAGCGCGGGCAGCTCCAGCGGTTCAAACGCTGCCGTTCCCAGAGGATCGATTTCAACATCATTTGGTGCAGCCGCCTCAGATTCTGCCTCAAGCTCTTCTGAAGATGTAGCTGCATCGGTATTCGATTGGCTGCTATCGTATTCACTGTCTAAATATTCATCATCGCCCACGAACTCCATCTGTGGGATTTCTTCGTCGTTTATACTGGCCTCAATTTCGTTCGCATCCTCAATTCCACCAATGTCCTCATTCTCGTTAGCCGACGCGCTGCCTTCCAAATTTTGGCCCTCTTCATCGTTGGTTGAATCACCAAACTCTGAGGCCTCGGCTTCGTCTGCTGCATGGGTGTCATGACTTGAGTCCGTAGCATCGCCATATTCTTCCCCTCCAGAGGCGCCGTATTCGTCCATTGAGTCGTGTTCATAGCCCCCGTGCGAATCCATAGAGTCTTCTCCATAATTTCCTCCGTAGCCATCGCTGTACGCATGGTCGCCGTAATCGTCGTATGCATGAACGTCGTCGTCCATAAAATCGTGGCCATCACTTTCCCAGTCGTGCTCATGGTCATAATCATCTTCATAAGGCGTGTATTCGTCACTCTCTTCATCATTGACGAGGTCATCAACCTCATCATCGAGATTTTCATTTGCAAGCAAACCCATCAAATTCCGCCCTCTTTTATCGACTTTACGAGCGTACCGTACCAGGAGTTCTCGCAACTCGTCCAACCCTAGCGTTGCGATGGTCGCCTCAAAACCCTGGCCCATTATCGGAAAGCGGTTCAGAATGCGCAACACCGCCGCTTTGACATGTTGACCACGCTCCGCAGCGGAATCTGCCAGCAACACAGCTTCTTCTGATTCCATAGTGGCAACTTTTGCGCGGGCAGCGTCGAGGTCTGCGGTGAGGGCTTTTTCTTCCTCGAGGGCAGCGGCTTGTTGAGCTACGTAAGCTTCCACGTACTTGGCCTTCGCCCGCGCGCCTGCCTCCAGGGTTTTGATACGCGATGCTGCTGCTGCGTAGCTCAATGCAGCTTCTTCTTCACACGTGTCAGCACATCCAGTGGCCGAGGTCTCGTCGCTGCCGTCACAGCAATCGCACACAGAATCCATTACGTGGCTCGACGGGATGTACTTGCCACGATGGCCAACATTCCGACAATAAAATTGAGAGCCGTCGAGATGGGCGCAAGCTGCAGTTCCTGGCTCGTCACTACCGTCTGTGCAGTCACAGTAGCCATCGTTTATGCGACTAAATGAAATGCTTCCGCCGTCGGCCAAACAAGCGAAAGAACCGCTCGCAACGGCATACTGATCAGCTTTGGAGAGAGGCACACCTAAAGGTGGCTCTGCCGAGCCGAATACAACTGAACTCAACAGAGCTGTAGCGATTACTCCTTTTACTAGGCTAGCTACAGAACCAGGTGTCATTGTTTCATGTAACATGCCTGTGGCCACGCAAGAAAGCGAGTGCGCGACTAATTACAAAAGTGGCGCAATGAGCTCAAAATTGAATGAATAGATTGAAAAGCAACCTAAAGCCTCCTCCTTTGGTCACTAAGTGCTACAGTCACGAGTTGAACCACACGTCCAGCAGCAACGCGCCTCCAAAACTTGACGTGAACCTAAAAGAAAGCGTTTGAGGAGTCTGAGGAGCAGGGATACGTACGAAGAGGTGCAAAACGTGTGACGACGAAAGAAGGAAGAAAGAAAAGCAAAGAAAAGAAGCGAGAAAAATACTGTACCTTGTTGCATTTATTTCGTACATACATTACATTCCTGCTGCCGTGCCTGCTGCCTGCTGAGGTACAAAATCCACGTGCGAAAATGGCTCTTTGATTGGCGTTCTAGCTAGCTTATCTACCCACGTGCCGCAATTCATTTATTCTTTGTCATATAGCTTTGTGTACTTGTAGTACATCATCTGCGAAAGGAGGCGGGTGCCACATATCTTCCTCCTTCTGATGCCTAGGCACAATTTTCTTCACAGTTGTCTGGCATTATTAAGCGGAATTGTAGTTTTACCGTCAACACATGCATCGTCCCAATGGAGCCTTCGCCACAGCTATAGCTTGACAACATTTTCACCTGAAGGGCGTCTCGAGCAGCTGGAGCATGCTGCAGCCGCAGCTGATGCAGCGCCCCCAGTAGTGGCGATGCGAGGTGCTGGATGTGTGGTGTTAGTAGCGTGTGAACCCGACCTGGGGCCACTAGTGGAAGCCTCCGGCACGCCGAAAGTCATGGCCGTGAGCCTTGGCCCTGGCGATGGTGCTAGTTCCAGCGCTGATCGAGCCTCCAATGGCTGTGTAGTGATGGCTTACGCTGGCATGGGTGGTGACGCGCGCTCCTTAGGATTGGGCGCTCAAGCTGCTTGTCTGAGCCACTGGAGCACGCTGGGTGAAGGCATCAGTGCAGGGGGCGTATCTGCTCACTTAGCACAGGTCTTGCAGGCTGCTTCACAGCAAGGCGGAACGCGCCCCTATGGCTGTGCTGTGCTCGTTGCTAGTGGTGGCAATGGTGACTGGGATACTGACTGCGGAGGCAGCGGTAGTGAGGAGGATAGCAGTAGAGGACCACAGCTCTGGCATTTAGAGCCTTCAGGAAGACGGTGGCCTGTGCATGCATCTGCGGTGGGCCTAGGAGCAACAGCGCTGCGCGAAGCCCTCGCGAAGCGTTGGCAGCCAGGCATGAGCGCTGTGGAGCTTGAAGCACTTGGGCGCGATCTCTTGAGGGACCACTGTTCCCTCGGGGAGCTCAGAAGTGCGGACGATGACGACGACGCTGAAGGAAGTGGTAGCCAGGAAGAAGGCAGTGAAAGCTTAGATTCTGATAACCCTTCTGGTGTGCTTAAGAGACCGCAGAGATACAAGGCAGCGTCGCGCACGCAGGCAAGGCGGCGATGGCAAGGCACGGGCTTCGTTGAGGTCGCCGTCGTGCGCACTGGTGTCTCTGTGCCTGAGCTGGATAGAAAGTACTGCTAGGAGAGCTTCAGAGCATCAAGCTCTTGTTGTACTCACCAGGGTTATTGATGGAACCATTTTACCCTATTCTTATCTTCGCCAAAAGTGCGAGGAAGCCTCACTCAAGGCTCAAGGCCCTCCGAGGAAGAAAGGAGCTGCAGTTGCTCGGGAGAAGCCCTTTGCCTTTGGGTTTTGGATTGTTAAACAAAAGGAATTATTGATTATAACCAATATACCCATTGCTTACTATACTTCTCTGCGTAGTTAACTTTGACTTGGGCCGTTGGCACAATTGATTATAAGAATACAACTTCCGCGAGTCTAGCCAGCTACAACAGTGAGAACAAAAAATGAAAGCACGGGCCACGTGCGGTACGAGGCGCACTTTAGACGCATGGAAATGCCTTCCGCGACCGGTGCGATGCCTCATTATCGCTAAAATAGTCCTGCTTAGCATCAAACTTTTCCAAGCATACTAAGCACCGCGCCTCATTGATCACGTTGCCAACAAACATGCTCCTCTTAGAGAGAAATCTGCTTCTATATGCAGCACTATCTTCTTAATCCTCCTCCAGAGGTAGCCTCCGTGATGTCACCATTAGCTTCTCCGTCGTCAAATTTGCTGAGCGGTGATTTCATTAGCACGTGCGTCCAAAACAAAATGAAAAGAGCTACCAACGCTAGCGACCCTAATAGGAAACCTATCTCTGAAATACTCGAGTTGGGATCGCCCGGTCGAAGGCCATTCACTGGTCTTAGGTCTTCATCTGATGACTCGTCAGCGCTAGCTGGTCTGGAATATACGCCGTAGCCATGTGTGCTAGACTTCGCTATGCTAGCGGTCGGTGAGATGTGTGACATCTGTGGGTCGTATCCAATATTATACCGAATACCGATGTAAACCTTAGGGTGATTGGAATCGCCCGAGGCGATAAAGAAGCGACGTGAGGATTCTTGGGCCCCCTGGGGCGAATGAAACGCGATGAGGACGATGCACGCTAAGCCTGAAGTGTTTATTTCTAGTGGTCAGCGTGTTCGAAGAAAGGTTCGAGGTCGTGGGCGCGCGGGCGCAACAAATAATCTGTGCTCCGATGCTCCGATGATCAATCAGCGTGTGACGATATTTTGTTGAGAGGTTTTGTATCTTCTTGGTGCATTTTGTGATGAGTCACATTCACATTTTGGACTGTACGTAACGTACACACACACATCACCGTTCTTTTTTTTTTCGTTACTCTTGCTTGCGTAGCAAACTCGAGATTGTTGTGAGCGACGTGCCGTCGAGCCCCCACCCCGCGATGGCGTCGCCAGCAATGCGGCGGTTGACGCTACGAGTAGTGAGCAAGCTCGCGTTGGCGCTTCGTCAAGCAGCCTATGAGCGCAAAAAAGCCGCTTCGAAGCTTAAGAAGGAGCAGGAGAAGGCCGCCAAGACCACTGCGAGGAACCGCTCCTACGTGCAAAAGATGCTCTCTCTACCTAAGCTCATATTCACAGAGCAGGTAACATCGACAGCGAAAATTCGCTGAAAGAAACATCCCTCACTGCACTATCTTTATTTCGTTATCAATTTCGTGGGCTTGCATCTTCTTCTCGAGCAAGGTCTTACCACTCCATCCGATATCCTCCAAAACATCTACATTGTTTCACCAGATGTTGCGGTTCATGCTGCAAGAAGGCGTTCCTGAGATTTTAATTTCCTTCATCACTCAAGTAAAGAATGATAGCGACGAAGAGGGCCCTAGTTGCCGCCCGGAGCGCGGTGGCCCACTGACAGAGGAGCTCAAAATGAGCTACTGGTAGGAGTTCGCGTGCAGAGAAGCGTGTGTGGGTTGGTTTAGGACTCGCATGAGCGTCAATTTGACAAAACTGATTTTTTTTTTCTTCTTTGACTTTGAATTTAACGCATGATGCTACCAGTCGCTTAAGATTTTCTCTCGTTTCATCCTCTGTTTCTTTGTGCGTTACTGTTGATGTTTACAACAGTGCGTCGATGCTGTTGGCGGGGCCCGAGCCCACCGAAGCTCTCGGCGTCTTTGTCGAAAGCCGCGCAGCCCTCCTGTTCACTTCCCTCTTTCAGGTGTTTTTTTACTGCCTCCAAATACTCTGTCTTCTAACACTTCGTTGCATAAGGCTTCTCTAATTCAATCGTCAGAGCGAATTTTCCAACCACAACAGCTATCCGTCCAACCGCCGAATCATCTGTTCCTTACCCACCACTACACCTGCTACAGGTCTTTTCGCCCCAGTCCGTAGGGTGCTACGCGCACGCGTGCCATGTGCTGGACTGCTTGATCGAGTACGACGTGGACTTATGCCTCGAAGTGCTTGGCGCAAGCGCGGGGGCGTGCGGACAGCACCTGCTGCCCATGGTTGACTCCATTGAGCACCCCCCAGTGGCAGGCACGCTTTTCAAGCTGTAAGCGCCTAGAATCAAGCTTTACTCTTGGGCTGCAAGAAGACTAGCGTAGTTTTTGCCAACTCTTTTTTCAAGTAGTCCCCGTAAATCTACAGCCAGTGTGTGGCTTTCGTGCTCTCACTGTGTTAAAATGGGTACTTTTCTCTTCCTTCTGAGCCATCTTTCGCCTTTCTTTTGTGTTTCCAGGCTGCGTTGCGAAGAAGCGTCTCCACGCAACAAGTGGATTTTTTATACTCGGCTGAAGCAGATTAGCCTCTTAGCCCAGTTGGCGAGCAAAATTGCAGATGCAGGACGCATCCTCGATGGGGTGCCATCTAGCTCTGATTCCTCACAAGCAGCCGACTCAACGACAGAAGCAGCAGCCACTTCAGGTGAAATATTACCCACGGCAAACGCGGCAGCTCAGGAGATGAATTTTAATGGCAGCATATCAGGTCAGGAGGCAGCTAGCGAGATGAATAACGGCAGTACCAATAACGAGAATAACAGCAGCAACGTTTCGCGCTCGCATGTGGTAGCCCTCGCCCAAGCAGAAGCCTCGGCCGAGCTCCTGTCGAGCTGCTGGGAGTTCATGCTCGAAGAAGACTTGTTTGCTGCGGACGTGCTGCTGCGGCCAGCAACGAAGGCGTTAGTGGACGCTTTGACCTATGCAGCGACATCACACAGTAAGCACAGCAGCAGCGGCAGCAGCAGCGGCATGAGCGGCAGCACGACTGAGGAGAGAACTGAGGCCCAAGCGACGACTAGCCATGAAGCAACATCACTGGCGTCGCCACTTTCGGACATCGAAGCAAGTGCCGCAGCTGTGGGCTGTACGCCCCGTGCAGCTGCGATTGCTTGCCTGCACGCCCTCGTGTCAAGAGCGGGCGCTTACGAAGAGGGTGACGTGATCGCAGTAACCGCTGGCGCGTCAAGGGGTGGTCCGAGGAGCGACAGCGGCGGTGAAGGCGGAGGCAGTGGCAGTTTTGACAGCAACTTCACCCTAGCGTCGTCCGACGAGGAAGGTGGTGGCCACGACGACGACGAGAACAACGAGGGAGCAGACCAGTCGCTCACCCTGGAAGAAAGCGACACCGAGTCCCCGGAAGCCAGCGTGTCTCCGCGGCGCAGCGTGGCCTCCGACGAAGTCGCTGGCAGCAGCAGCAGCAGCAGCGAATTCTTGTCGCCGAACCCATCGCCACCGCTGCTCGCTGCGACACTAGCAGCTTCCGATGGGAGCAGCAGCGACCAAAGGGAAGACAACCTACAACCCGAGGAAGAGAAGGACGACAACGCGAGCACAGCCGCCGAACGAAGCGGCGATGTGGACGAAAGCGTGCTAGAAGACCTTGCGGAAACCGGAGAATCCGACCCCACTTTGAACTTGGTGCGCTTCAAGAAGTTGTCTGGAGTGCTGGAGGCAGTCAAGCTCAACAAATGGGTGACTTTGATGGACTTGCGGCGGCGTTACGTCGCGGCGGCGCTGCACACGTCCCTGAAGGCCCACTTCTTGCTGGAAGGGCGCCTGCAGGCGTGCCTGGACGTGCCTCCCCGCACCGTGGCGGTGGCAGTGGCGGTTAACCTCGCCCAACCTCTTGGGTTAGGCTTAACGCCAGCCGCAGACATTGGCCACTTGCAGCCCAATTCGCCGTTCGCAGAAAGGGTGCCTGCTGCAGGCATCACAGCCGCCGCCGCAGCAGCAGCAGCAGCAGTAGCGGCGAAAGCAGCGACCGTGGCAGCCGCGGCGCTAGGAGAAGGCATTGTCGAAGGGTCACCTGGCGGCCGAGGAGATGACTCGGAACGCGGCGGGCGAGGAGGACGGGGGCGAGGACGAGGGGTAGGTGGCCGAGGGCAAGGACGAGGGCGCGGACGAGGTGGGCGCGGCAATGGCGCTAGCAGCAGTGCTGCCGCTGCTGAGGAAGAAGCGCCGCCTGAATCGAAGACACAAGACGCGTTTGAGCGAGTGGAGCTGCACAGCATTGTGCCTGGCAGCCGTGTCATTGCCGTAGGCGCCACTGCTGCTTCATCAAGTAGCCCTGCCTCGCCTCAATTGCCATTACCGCCGCCGCCTACGCTTCAACCTTCTCCTCGCGATGACACCGGTGTGGCGGTGTGGTCTCAGGATGCCCTAAAAGCACGCATCGCTGTGGCCAAGGCTGTCTCGTTGCAGAGCGAAAGTGGCTATTTCATGCCCGTCACAAGCTTGCAGAGCCTCAGTGAAGCTCTGCAAGCGCTGCGCGACCGAGGCCTCGGTGGAGCAACTGTATTGGTGGAAGTGCCCGCGGCTGGCATCGGATGTGACAGCAGCAATAGCCACAGTGAGAGCGGCAGTAGCAGTGGTAGTGAATCGAAGAGCTACGGCAGAGACAGTGAAAGCACTACTAGTGTGCTTGAAGGTGCTTCCCTAGCTGACCGTTGTGCGTTGGTAGCGCTGCTGGCAGAAATGATCGTGGTGCAGCCCCAGCACTTGGATTTCTTCCGTTTGAAGCCTTTAACTGCGGAAGGGGAGAATGACGATAACGACGCTGGCGCTGACAAAGAAGCAGGAGCAGACACCTCCATTAAGAGCAATGGAGATAGCAACGCCACAAGAAGCACCAGCTCCAGCTCCAGCAACAGTAGAAGAGAAGGAGGACTGTGGCCGGCGCTCGTGCGGCTGTTCTTCGCGTTCCCACGGAGCGACATGCTCAACAACGGTTTCTTCAAGTGCTGCGAAGTAGCCGTGAAAGAAAACCACCGCGCTTCCCTGAAAAGCTTGCTCGTGGACGACCACTCGTCTTTCTTGGGGCGGGTCTTAGCCCCGCTCACTGCGAGTTTCGGCGCCTCTTCGGCCGACGCTGGGCCTCCACTGCGGTTCAACGTGCCGTCGACCGTGGTTATAGCGGAGCAGGCGCACTTGCTCGAGAGAAGTGACGACATTTGCCTCGACTCGGACGGGGAAAGCGGTGAGGAGGAAGATGGAGAGAACAACAGTGGCGAAGGTGCAAACGGTGAAGGTGAAGCTGCGAAAGCTGCGGATCGTGACGAGGGCAGCGAAGAAGCAGCTGAAAGCAGCGAACGCAGCAACGAAGGCGACAATCGCAACGACGTTGACGGTAATGAGACATCGAATGAGACCGCACTTGTGGAGAACGCCCACCCCACAGCGACTGCTGCTGACAGTGCTGCATCTTCCTCGCCTGAAGTAACCGACGAAGGGCATGTTAACAATGCTAAAACAGAAGAAGAAGAAACTCCAGGTCCTAGCACGGCCTCGGCGAATGGGCCTCGATTGCTCCCCAAGCTAGCTCCAAGCCTAGCGAAGGCACAAGCCGCGCGTTTCGCCGAATTGTTAAGGGACGCGTGCTCTCCCTTGCCGAAGCATGCGCTCTTGCCCACCGCCTTACGAAGGCACGCCTTGTGGCAGTCCGAAGTCTTGCCGGCCTTGGCGGCGCTCGAAGAGCAGTGGTCTGAAAAAGGACTGGGTTTGCACGTGGCGACGGCGATGACGATGGTGGACTCGAGCGAAGAAGAAGAAGAAGAAGAGGAAGACGTGGAAGAAGACGGCGGCGATGGCGAAGCGGTGTTCCTTTCCGTCGAGGACGACGATATTGATGGTGACGTCAATGATGGTGAGGTCATGGTGGTGGAAGGAGTGGTGCAAGACGAAGCTTCAGGAAAAGAGCCCAAGGTGGTGATGGTGGAAGAAGTCGAAGAAGAAGAGTCGCCATTGGTGGTGCTAGCAGCGCCGTCGAGTGCTACCGCGCCGCCGTTGCACCTCGCGAATGAATTCGTAGCCATTGTGCCGCCAGTGACAGCTGGTACTTCCTCAGGCAGCAGCAGCATGGCAGCAAGAATATGGGCGTTGAAACACTCGTCGCGTTTCTGTGGTAGCACCGTCCGTTGGCGTCATGGCCCGGTGGCGAAAGCGCAGCAGAAAAAGGCTATGGCGCGCCGACAAGCTGCAGCAGCAGTGGCGGCAGCATCCTCGTTGACATCGAGCCGAAAGAATGGTGCCACCCAAGATACTGTCATTATCACGCCCCTACCTGCTCCTACTTCTGAGGCTGTGGAAAATAAGAGGAACAATGCAGGAAACGTGGCTGGTAATGACAGCAAGCCAACTACTCCGCCTCCTGCTTTAGCCCTAGCATCTGCGTCGCCGCGTACGAAAGCCACCAATGCAGTGGCCCAAGCCGTCGCTGCTGCTGCCGAGAGAGCCAGCAATTTCTCAAACGCGCCGGCGTCGAATGCCAAGGCATCCAAAGACGACGATGAGGAGGACGACCGGCGAGTGATTCATTTAGGTGACTCACCTCCACGGCCGGAGAATGATGCCCAGGAGAATCATGGCCCGGTAGCTCACAACAAGAGCAACACTGAGAGTGCCACAACAGCAGCAGTGACAGCACCTCACACCCCACCAGACCTGCGGTCAGTGCGGCGGGCGTCGGAAATACGACCAGACGACGCCGAGGCAGCTGCGGCAGCGGTGGCTGCATCTGGGCGTTGGCGCATGGTAGGTTCGCTGCCGAGACCCCGCCGCGCCACCTCGGTTCACAAAGAAGGCCGCCGAACGCCGTGCCCCATCAAGCCGCCCAAAAAAGTGCCCACTTTGAGACCAGGACCCAGCAGCATTTCGTAGGCACCTGAGAATTATTAATATTTTTACTGCCGCTGTGTTGCTTTGCATGGCTTTTCAAGGATCAAGTACAAAAATGCATCGGCAATTTCAAATTTGAAATAGCAAGAATGGAGTTTCCCAGTTGCTCGTTAACATAAGTTCACTTCCAGTTCCCATTTATCATTTTATTCCCACTTCTGCCCGCAGCATTGGCTTCTGTGCCATTTGGGTTTGTATTAGTTCGAGTTCATTTTATAAACCACAGAAGACTTTTGATTATTGGGGTTATCCGTTAATCCGCTATCCGATAATCTATCTCAGAACTAAACAGTGAACAGGTGGGGCTCCGGGTATAAGTCTAAGCGCCGCCTCTTTTCCATTGCCTATGAAGTTATGATACTATATGAAGTCGTTATTTATCGAATCGAAAGGAGGACCAATTCCACCAAGAGTAAGGTCAATTTCGAGATCACCATTACGTTGGTTCTGAGAAACGGCTTCCTGGGAGGGCCCTAATGAAGTCGGTGAAATAGGTAGCAGCTTATTGGGTTCTTCCATTGAAATAAACGCAGTGATTTAGACCCGTATGTTTATAGGAGGACAAGGAGCAATCTGCTCTACAATAGGAAGAAAGCAGATGGGCTTCGGATGATAGTAGCACCCTCAGGTCTGTACGATGCGATGCCTATCGAAACAAGAGATATCTCGGCTCGGGGTTGCCATAAAGGGCCTCGGTAAAGCCTCAAGAACGCTGTGCAACACTAGCACATTGCCATGAAACTGGTAAACTCAAGAGCGCTTCTTCCACGACCACACCATCAATGGCTTGGCGCCGGTGCCTCCGCAGATGGTGCCCGATTTGCTTTCCTGCGCGCGTCACGAGCTTCCAGGAGCAGCTTCCGTTTGAGCATGTGGTGTGGAGTCGCACCGATGCCGTCGCTGATCTCAAGGTTGCCGCCAGCAGGGTACATGTTCCGTACCAGAAAGAGCCTGGCCAGCTTGGCCGGTGCCAGAGACGCCCGCTTGGGCCCCGCGCGGACTTCGGAGGTGGGGTCGCCCGGCAAGGTTTTCGCGGTCAAGTTCAGCCGCTTGGCCTTGTGCTGGAGCTCGTCGAACGCCCGCTCCAAGTCTTTCTTCTCCGCAGCACGCGCGCGTTTCAGGAGCTCCTTCTTTTCCGTCGTAGTGAGCCGGCGGGGTTTCCCGCTCGCGTGTTTGGCCGCGGGGTCCACGAACCCTTTGGAGCTCAGGGAGCCGCGGCACGCGGGAGCCCCACACTGGCAGCGGAAGCGGGCGTGCTCGCGGGTGTCGAACTGGTAGTCGTAGCTGAGCGCGGTGCCTGCGGCCACGTCTTTCACTGCGAAAATGCCGATGCGGGTCACGCCCTGCACCGACCACTTCTGGAGCTCGCAGTTGGGGCTGCAGGAATGGTTGATGAACCGGGACACGTTGCCCTTTTGCCGCGCGTCCAAGTACAGGCCAAACTCCAGCTCCATCACGTACATGTTCACGTCGTTGGGGTTGGTCTTGGCGTGGTCTTCCATCCGGTCCGCCAGCATTTGCTCCGTCAACACCTCCCCCACGTATTCCCGAATCAGTTGCCCCGCGCGCACGTCTTCGCTCACTTTCAAGCCCCACCCCATGCCTTCTTCCATGAACGGCTGCACTTTCACCGTGCCCTGCCGCAGGCCAATCTGGCGGTTCCCGCACTGCCCTGGGCCCGCCCCGCAGTTGCACCATTTGTCCGTTGATTTGTTGGCCTTGGGCTTGCTGCCATCGGCACTTGCGGCGTTGTGGCTGCTGTCGTCACCGCCTCCTCCTCCTGGGTGGCCTGCTCCTGAGCACTCGATGCGCAGCAAGCGGTTCTCGCAATCGTCGCCGCAGACACCCCCATCAAAGGGCGCAATCACTACTCCAGGCTCAGCCCCCGCTTCTCCCTGCGCGTCGCCCGCCTCGGCTTTCGCTACCGCTACCACGCTACCACTACTGCTACTGCTGCCACTGCTACTGCCGTTGCTGCTGCTGCTGCCTGCACCGCCGCGCTTCTTGGCGCGAGCCCGCATGCAGGAACAGGACCCGCCGGGCTCGGCGCGCGCCATTTTCACGTCACCGTAATAGGACGTGGTGATGTGCTGGAACATGGGGGGCCTCGACTCGACGTCCCGAAGCACGCGCTCGTCCAGCCGGAAGTGCTTTGGGTCCGCGAGTTTCTTGGGATCCGGCCAACTGGAGGCTGCTTGGGTCCCAAAGTCTAGGCGGCAAGCGGAATGCAGCGCGCGCTCCGGCTGGAACCGGTAACTGTCCGCAGTAGCCCCACTGAGCTTCCCCTTGCTGTCCTGTGCTCGGTTCGCCAAAAAGAGCGGCGGCAAGGTTTCGCCTAGGCCAATGCAGCTGGTGCAGACCAAGCAGTACTCGTGGTATTCGCTGCCGGGCGGCACGCAGTTCAGGTGGAAGCTCCGAGGGCAGGTGTGGCACTTGTACAAGTGGGCGCTGCCTTTCGCCGAGCGCTTTTCGCCGCACGTGCCACACAGGTGGTGCCCACACACGAAGGCCACTGCCGCAGCCTCCGATGCACTCTCGTTGGTGTTGCTGCTGTTGATGCTGCCGTTTTTACTGTGGTTGCGTGAGGACTCGTAGGTGGCCGCTGCTGCGTCGGCTGCGTTTTCTGCGGACACTCGAGGCTTTCCGTCTTTGCCAGTGAAGAATTTGCCGTAGCCCATCTGGTCGATGCAGCTGTTGTGGTAGAACTTCCCGCAGCGGCCCACCGAACATTTCACCACGTTTTCAGCTTGATTCTCTGCAGCGGCCACCGATGACGAGGATGACGACGACGGAGAGGTGACATCAGACGATGAAGAGGATGAAGTAGACGAGCTTCGAGGAGGTGTCGCGTCACAGCCCATGTCACCGCACAGGAAACACGCGTGCTCGTGGTCGGTGCATTGCTCGCATTTCCAAAGCTGAAGGCACATGTATAGAAAAGTGTAAAGAAATGAATGCATTTCAATATCGTGCTAGCGAGAAAGCCGCATTTGGAACGGTCGAGATGGGTTGTATGCACCAAATAGATGTGTATGCATTTCGAGGGAAGGGGCCAAATGCTTGATAGGTTACCTCATCCTCCGGCACAGCGTCTAACCCTAAGCAATTGACGTGGAAACTGCGGAGGCACGGCCCGTCGCAGCTCAGCAGCACGTCGTCTTCTTGGGCGTCTTCTCGCTCGAACGCCATGCACACCGAGCAATACCAGTCGTTCAAGTCGTCCGACGCGGCACCTCCACCTCCTGACGCACTCTTGCCTTCGCCGCCGCTGCCGCCGCCGTTGCTAGCACCCGAAGCAGCACCGCTCGCAGCCTCGCCAGCAGCGGTGCCGTCGTCTTCGTGGTTCTCAGCCCGGCGCGCAGCGGCTACAGCTTTGGGGACGAAAGCCTTGGGCACTGCGCGGCCGAATCGGTTGGTGGTGGTGGGCACCGCAGCCGCGGCTTTCGCTTCGGTGTCGGCGGCTGCTGCTGCGGCCGCTGCTGCTGCGAGCAACTGGGTTTTGCTCGGCGAAGGAGGTGGGGAATTAACGCTCTTGGGGGTCCTAGGCGGCGCAGGAGGCGGCACCGGAGTGTGGGTGTGCGCTGGCATCACGGGGTGGCCGCTGTCTGCGCCAGTAGGGTCTGCCCACCGCTGGTGCGTCTTTTTGTAGCCCATGAAGTGAATGCGCAAGCTCGCTGCGTCAGACGGCCGCAGGTCCACGACCTTTTTAATTAAAAAAGAAGCGGGCAACCAAGAATATGTAAGCGTGTAGCGAAACTCTAGGGTGAAACTCACCGGAGGAACATGGAAAAGTATTCACGGCTTCCTTCAGTGGTGCAGGATGTATTCTTCACTACACCCTATTTCATGACTGCATACCTTGCAGCGGAACCATGCGCCTTCCCAAAACGCGTCAAGGTCGTCCTTCGTGCTCAACCCCGCTCTCCATGACGCCATTATTTCTTCGAGTTTGCGGGCCAAGGTTGCACACGCCTCCTCAACCGGTGCGACATCGGCGCTTGCTTCCTCTTTGCTTAATGTCTGAAGCAGCACCAGGGCGCGCCCTGCCGCTAGAAGCGCCTCGTTGCGGTTGTTACTGCTGTCTGCACTAGTATCGTTGCAGGCTTCGATTAGACCCTGCAGCATAGAGGGCGTGAGGAGTTCCCGAGCCTCACCCAATAGCGCTTTCATGCATTCCTGCTCGCGCACGCGAGTTGCTTCAGCCGCTGCCAGGCTGCTCGCTGCAGTCCATCCTGTTGCGAATACCAGCCGTGAGTACTCCTCCTGGAGAACTTTAAGTTGCTTAGGGTCCATCTTCTTGCTTTGGGATATCTAGCAAAGTCGCAAGCCGGAAGTGAAAACGAATGCAAGTCGTCAGTCTTGAAGTTGTAGGATGCGTGAGGAGGAAGGCGTGGGCCCTAGCTAAGAAGGCGTAGAACGCCACGTGGTTTGAGAAACGCGACAACAATGCATGCATATCGATTCCACTAAGAGTATCAGAGAAAATGATGAGAATTTGATTCACCTTAAGAGCAGCGAGGCCCTTTAGGATACGGGCACACGCCTCCGAAGTGGTCTCCGGGCTGGCAACCTCCATTCTAGCTGGCGCCGTGTCGTTAGTTCCAGAGGGTTCTGCCTGAGAAATGGAGTTGTGAGCGACTTCCACACTTTCACCAGCATTGGTGTGCAGCTCTTCCTGCGCAGTCTGCGTGGCGTCTTCGGGCCTGTTAGCAGTGGACATTGCAACATCCATGGCGCCAAAAAGACTCGAGCTGGTTTCAGTTCAAAAGCCACTTCTTGCTGACGACTGACGACTGACGACTGACGACGGAGCGACGGAGCGACTGACGGTTGACGGTACTAACAACTAACAAGAGACGATAGACTACCCTTGGTACTAAGCTTAGAAACTTAGCAACTTTTTAGAAGCAATGCTTGCTGCTCCTCAAAGCCCGCCATTTACCATTCACCTTTTGAGACAGGTCCCGAAGGGCCGGAATTAGTAGACTAACAGGTAGAGAAGAAAAGTAAACCTTTCACCCAGCCACCACACGTTTTCTGGTGCGCCCGATTTCGCTAGTGTATTGGAATCGAACCAAACTGGAAAAAAAGTTCGCCTATTCAAAAATAACGAACTCAAACGGAACAGAAGTTCGCTTTCGCCAGAATTAACGAACCCAAACGAACGCAGAGTTCGGTTTTCGAAAGACAACCGAACCCGGCCTAAACGAAAAAAAAAAAAAGAAGTGTTCGTTAATATCGCCATGTTCTTATGAGCCGTGCGGGATATCACACGGTGATCGAGGGGAATTAAAGAGTAGTATGTGCGAAGCCGCGATGAGCGGGGGCACGAAAGAAGGTGACAAACGGAGTTGTAAGTAGAGCGAGCAGCGATTTGTGGAAAGTTCTATAGAAGGAACTGGCGATTTACGGTAGTAAATCGGTGTGTATTGAGATCTCATTCGTCGTCGTAGAGGCCAACAGAAGAACTCGGAAGTACAGGGGAGACCCCAGAGTGGGAGGAGCCCTGTGCGGCTGATCATGTTCGTTATCGTTCGGCGAACACGCACACCAAAACAAAGCGGAATCCGGCCTTGGCCTTCCATGATTCGAGGTGGCCGTTATCTCCTTTCACGAAAATACGTTCGTAGGGCAAAAACCATAAAATTCCGGCCACTACACAGCCATAAATGGTGTTATTGTGCAAACGACGACAAGCTTCTCGGCAAGTTATGTTACCCAGAAATTATCGAACCCGAACCGAAAAGAAGTTCGCTTTCGCCAGAACTAATGAACTCAAACGAACAAAGAGGTCGGCTCTTAAAAAACTAACGAATCCGGCCTAAACGAACGAAAAGTTCGTTAATATCGCCGTGCTCGTTAACGTTCGGCGAACTCCACGAACGAATTCCGGGCGCTGCAGAAAACTAGAGGACCAGAGAACCAAAGAGTTCAGGGAAGCAAGGAACAACAACGAACTCTGGAATTTTATACCCAGTCCTTCAACCGCTCCACATTTTTTCGTGCCAGCAGCTTGTTAGCTTGTTAGCCTTGTAAGCTTTCTAAAGGATTGTCACTCACTCACTCACGGGACGAACGGGATATCGCGCAGGAGGGCCTAATCGAGGTTTAGAGGGCGTGCGCCTGAGAGTTATTCAACGACCATGCATTCGTCACTTGTGACGCCCTTAAAGCGTCAGTCGTCTCCACTTTCCAGCTACAGATAGTACTCACTCTGTAGTACGAATGTACGTACTAGCTAGTAGTACAGTACGAAGAACAAGGAGACAGACTAGCTACCTACATACCTACATAGCTAGCTAGAGACGACTACAGTACTGAGGCTAAGAGAACTGCACTATTTAGCTTTTTCACTTACGCCAGCCGCACAGCCTAGGAAGACGCTTGCTTCAAGCCACCTTAGATTAGTGTATTGAAAAAAGTAAGATGTCGAGCAGGCCCACAGTAGAATTTAGTCGAAACCCTGAACCATCCCAGCTCAGCGACTCCAATTCTCCTCCCAGTGCAGTTCCGCCGCCGGAAGAGAGGGACTGGACAAGGTGGTGGGTGGGCGGCGGCGTCCTAGCTGCTGCCATGTTAGGCTCGGGTGGTTTTGTAGGCTACCGAATGCAAGTGTCTGAGGCTGCGCGAACAGATTCCAATCCAATGGAAAAGTACCTAAAAACCAAATCGCCGCACCCTTTTCTGAAGGAGGCCACCAAGGCTAAACCTGTGGAACCACCGATGCATGTTCATCTTTTTGCGGCAAGAGGTGATTGCAGGCAATTATGAGTGAGATTTTAAAGCTTCGATTTTGCTTCCTCCACGTGTTTATTAACTCCGAATGACACTAGCTTAGTTAATGTATGTAGCATTCAAAAATAAGACTTGCCCACTTCATATTTACAGCATTGGGAATCGCCACGGTCTACTGCATCGCTGCTTTTTCCTTCACTATCGTGGGTGGCGCGCTCGCAAGTGGTGTTCGCAGCCCTGCTGATGCGTCGGCAAAGCTCGAAAATATGAAGAAAGAAGGCCCTGTAAGTTGATAATAAACACCGTTTCCTGTGTGCGCCTATGATGCGGATCACGGCATTGCATTACGCCATTGCATGAAGTACGCAAAAGTGTCAAGGCTTGAATCTGAGGGATTTGATTCTATTGCTATCGTTATCTCTTCGTTTGTTCTGTTGCTTCACACGCGGTGGCAGGCGATGCGGAGGCGTTGGCTTGCCACATTCGGTATCGTTGAGAAGGAATACCGACCGCCAACGGCCCAAGAGCGGAGCGACTTCAAAAGCTTAGGCTTCACTGACAAGGACATCGACGAGTACGTCAAAGAAAGGGAGATTTATTATAGCGCTGATTTGAGGGCTTTAGATGTATGATCCAAAGGAGTAAAGTGCTTTGCTTGATTCCCAAATTAATTTTTTGTGTGCGCTTTTCCAGGTTGAGTTCGTCGTCTAGAGCGCAATCAGAAGAAGCAAAAAGTTGAAGCTGAAGCGGAATCTACCATAGAAACTGGGAATAATCTTTCGGAAGTGGAGGAAAACATCGTGGCAATAGAGGTTCCAAATGCTCTGCAGAGCCAACGAGGAATTGAGAAGTTGCCGCAGACACCACCCACACCAAAGTATACATCTGGACTTATTGCACGATCACAAGGTGCTTCAACACCGAACTTAACATCAGCGACCTCGACAGAACCTGCATACTTCTCCAAAGAATTGAAAGCCTCCTCAAACACGACCACAAGAACAGCAGAGCAAAGCTCGTCAAGTTCGTCATCCACCACTGAATTCACATCTTTAAACTCAGGCACTGCCTCAAATGGGCGTTCCCTATCACTTCTCCTCTCACCGCTTCATCGCGCCAGGACGAGCGCGCAGCCTTCGAGGAGTGGAC
>Ga0307979_1001038_pt1 | contig 19650 bp, 13 predicted proteins | sample OrgLakmetage1058_FD_201833 | JGI IMG/M metagenome (GOLD analysis project Ga0307979, IMG submission 201833) | Saline water microbial communities from Organic Lake, Antarctica - #1058 | ecosystem: Environmental > Aquatic > Non-marine Saline and Alkaline > Saline | place: Antarctica: Organic Lake...
ACTATATTATATAAAGGATATTGCTTATGATTTGATTTACTTCTATTAATTGACACCCCCTGTCACCGTCCAGTTATGCTATATATACAAAGAAAATTCTTTAAGTAGTTATCCAGAACATAAGTAAATTAGAGTATGGAAAATATTGGTGCTCATGCGCTCGTCGTAGAAGTCCTCGTGCCTATGTGCCATAGCTTTGTCTCTTTCTTTGGATTTTGCTGCGTCTTTGACGCGCGAAGAAGTGGGATGTATATCAATGCCATAGGATACATCTTTGGAACTACTTCGGTTTCAGATATTTCTTAGCAAGAAATTTCTTCTTGCTGGTGCCAATGCCAACTCAAACCATTCTAATCTCTAGTTCACTCGTTTCGGTTCATGTATTTCCTGCTATTACAAACTTAAGCGCGACCCCGCAGCTCGGAGCTATTCTAAGATTGGTGTGGAATGAAGGGCTGGGATTTGGAAGCGAAGCACGCTAAATCGCTAAAGGGCATCGCGGCATCGAAGGCGATTCCGCCACTGAACGCCCAGCACCCAACACGCCTATCACAAAGACAAATAAGGAGAAAAAGGTCAATTGAATTGTATTATTGATTGTTGCAGTAGTGATGATCAAAATAATAAATAGCGGCAATTCGAATCCCTCATTCGAGTAGCAGGTGCGAGGCCAGTACTGCTTGCTTCTTCTGGCTGATATCGCGCGCGGGAGTTTCGCATGGCGCAGATAATGCTCGGTGCGCAGAAAGCCTGAGTCGATGATTGATGACATATACACGGGTACACTGGCTATTGATTAGGTTTCATGTATAAAATGGTCTGAGAAGGGAGAAGTGGATCTCGGTTTTGCTACGTTTTGTTGCCCACATCAGACTCAATACCCATAATCACGAGAATCTTTCAGGAGAAACATCGTTGCTCGGGAAGTGGCTCGCGAACACATGCTTGGAAGCCATAGCCATGTTTTAGGCAGAAGCGTGCAGGCAAATGGAGCCGAGTAGGTGCTCGGGGGTAGGTGATTCTTCTTCTAGATCTCCTGAGACACTTCGTAGGGACCTCCTCATCTGCGGGTGGGGGAGCTCTTCTCTCGAACAGCACTCTCAGATCACGAAAGAGCGAGCCCCCTTGGGCCGCTGCCACGACTTCTGCTTCCGCTGCCACGACTTCCACAGCCCTTCGGGCATGGCATATGTACCTGGTTATCTCCTCTTTCTGTATTAGCTCATTTCTTAGTAAAGCTGCTTCTGCTTTGTATCTCTATCTGTTAGCCTACTAAATCCGGCTCTTCGAGGCCCTCGTCAAAAAACGGAATGGGATGAATGGCTGGAAGCTGGAAGCGAAGACCGCTAAAGGGCATCGTGGTATCAAGGCGATCTAGCCAGCGACCGTGGCTATTCTAAAACCAAATACGCCTACCACAAAGAAGACTCAATAAGAGTTCAAAATGAAGTCAGTACAGTAGCGAAATTAATGACTAAAAGCGGCATTCCGATCCCTATCGCCGAGCCAGAGGTGAGGCTCTAATGTAAAGCGCATAAGCTAAACATGGCGCTGATATAAAACCTGGCACGTAGAGGCGGCCAAGCCTAAGTATACGTAGACTATTTAATACTCCGAAGTACGATAATAGGCCACTTGATGCATGCACTTGTTGAATTCTTTTGTGCTAGCCTCCTATATCCGGCCCTTCGGGGCCTGTGTGAAAAACTACTGTAACATGGAGCTACAGAGAAGTATAACCTTCAGAACAAGGAATGGCATGCCACAGGAGAGGATAGATCGGAGTGGAGATCACGGACGTACTAGAAGCAAGCCTATGAACCCTTCCGAGAATTGATCCTGCAGGGTTCATGAGAGTAAAGATAAACGCTGCATAACACAAAAGGGCGTTCAGCCCAGTCAGACTTATTCTGGAGGAGAGGAATTATCGACACGCAGCTTTTTGCTATTTGGTGTTGTTTCTTTGCAATAGGGGAGTATAATCTAATCTAATCTAATCTAATCTAATCTAATCTAATCTAATCTAATCTAATGAACCTGCCTAGGCCGATAACTCACAAACAGATGAGCTAAGATGCACTACTAGATCTGAGAAGAGGAGTTCGGCTGTGCGAGGTCTTAATACCCAGGCGTTTAACTGAGCATGAATTTATGAAAATCCATTTTGGACCGTTACATTCACTTCCATGTCCACTCGGGCATGTGCGCCTGATTAGCTTCTTAGGTTAAGTTCGAGCTGCTTTGCTTTTTTTCTCTACCTGTTAGCCTACTATTTCCGGCCCTTCGGGGCCTGTCTCAAAAAGTCTTCGTTGTGGTTGTGGGAGAACTGAACGGCATCGTTGTTCGTTGTTTAGTTCTGAATTCTCCTTCCTTCCTCCTCCTCTTTGTCTTTGTGTCTTCATGTTCACATATTTTTTTTGTTGTCACTGTACAGTACGTAGCGCACTGAGCGCACTATTAGCGCCATAGCGCACAGCGCTGCCATATAGCGGCTACAGTGCATAGACTCATCCTTAACGAGGGTACAGATGTCGGACGATGGGCCAAGCCCGAGCCGTACGTGGCTAACGAAGGAAGGCTACAAACCATCTGTAGTCCCGGGCAACGAGACGGAAATCAATAGCGCTCTCACTGCTTTGCTAGCAAAACGCGACGACACTAAGCCTGCTAGCCGTTCGAATGACTCACTTGCTAGTGATCCTCTAGCAAACCTAGGAAATAACGTATTATCGGTGGAGGGTGCCTGGGCAGAAGCACGACAGCGTTTGCCGCAAGCAGTGCTCCGGAAACCTTACGGTGGGCCTGTAGCGCAGGCATTTGACTTAACATTAGACGTGGTAGCTGATGAATCGTCAAGGACAGTGGAGTTGCGGGAGCAGTTGCAGGAGACCGCAGCCCGAGTTCAGGACTTGGAGGCAGGCAAAGGTGACGACGTTGGGGAGAAGTTGGCAGCGCTCAAGAAAGTGCAGGACGAAGCTTCATGGGATGCTGCTGATCGCATTGATGCCGTCGAAGCAAGTATGGCGACTTTGAAAGCGACGATCGACAAGAATGCTATGAACCTCAAGCACCAAGAAGAGGACACCGCACGGGTAGTCGCCGAAATGACCGCAGGAATTGACAAGGAACGGCGGCGCAACATTCAGGAAAGGTTTGCGCTGGCGATTGTCATGAGCCGTTTACAAGAGCTCAAAGAGTCCTTGGACCAAAATACCGAGGGCGATTTGGAGCTGCGCGCGTCCGTAGAAGAGATGCAGCGCACCTTGATGGCAAGTGCAACTTCCGGTAAGGGCGTGAGTGCACTTCCTCCGGCCTTGCCTGTCCTCGCCGAGGACGATGCCAGTGGTGCCGGTGAGGATGACGGTTTAGAGGCGGCTGAGTCCGCGGAGCTTGACCGGTTGAACGCCCAAATCCATGAAATTACAGCTGCATCTGAGGAAGCCGAAGCAAGGATGAAGGAGCAGGTAAATTTGAAGGCTGTTTAGATTCTGTATTCGCTGGCATTCTATACCGTACTTGAATTACCTATCTACTTAAAAAACCTTGGACGTTCTCAGAGTTTCCGTACAAAGGCGCTAATTTGCTTATGTATGCACTTGCCTCCTTTTCACCCACCATCCATTTGGTACACTAGGAGGAGGAATTCATTGCGCGTGAGAGAGCAGTGGCTGCCCTTGAAGCTGAGCTTCTCCATGCCAACCACGCTACCGACGCAGAAAACCGTAAAGCCGACGCCCTCGCGGAGAGGCTCAAATCGCGCATGGCGGCGGTCTCAAGCGACGCTCCAGCTCCGAAGCCAGAGCCGGCGAATAAGCCTAACCCTGCTACTGAAGGTCCAAGCACGGGTGAGAAGGGCCAAGAAGTGGCGTCAGAATCAAAGGAGGTGTCAAAGGCCGAGCCGGATGCAGGTGCAGCAAGTGATACACCGACTCAAGCAGCAGTTGCTGTTGAGCCAGACTCTGAGGCTGCACGTGCGGAGGCTGACAAGAAGGCCGCCGCAGAAGCAAAGGCTATAGAGGACGCAAAAGCAGCAGCGGCAGCAGCGGCACAGGCAGCGGCACAGGCAGCGGCACAGGCAGCGGCAGATGAGAAGGAGCGAAAGGCAAACGAAGATGCTGCGATTGCTGCGGCCGCTGCGGCTGCTGCGGCTGCGGCAGAGGCTGATCGCATTCAGGCCGAGGCAGAAGAAGCAGAACGTATTCGGTTAGCAGAAGAAGCCGCGGCAGAAGAAGCCGAACGTGTTCGGGCCGAAGAGGAAGCCGCGGCAGAAGAGGCAGAACGTATTCGGCTAGCAGCAGAAGAAGCCGCGGCAGAAGAGGCAGAACGTATTCGGCTTGAAGAAGAAGAAGCCGCGGCAGAAGAAGCAGAACGCCTACGGTTAGAAGAAGAGGAAGCAGCAGCAGAAGAGGCAGAAGCGGCACAGGCAGCAGCAGAAGCAGCAGCAGCAGAGGCTGACTCAGCAGCAATGCGAGAGGCACAAGCACGGGCCAAAGAAGAGCGCGCGGCTGCGAAGGCACTCGCGAAAGAAGAGAAGGAAGCCGCGAAGGAGCGCGCTCGAGCAGAGAAAGAAGCACAAAGAGAAGCCCTGAGGGCGGAAAAAGAAGCGCAGAGAGAAGCACAAAAGGCCGAGAAAGAGGCACAAAAGGCCGAAAGAGCCGCCCAAAAAGCCGCTCAGAAAGCCGAAAAGGAGAAAGCACGCGCAGAAGCCAAAGCACTTGCGGAGGCCAATAGAATAGCGGCAGCAGAGGCAGCAGCTGCTGCGAAGGCGGCAGCTGACGCAGAGGCAAAAAGAATCGCCAGTGAACAAGCTACCGCAGTGCCAACTGCCACTACTAGTGTACGTAGCGCATCTCAAACAGAAGGTGCAGCGGATTCACCCAATGATGCATCGAAAGAAGGATCGAAGGAAGAAGCGCACAAGCACGATGCGCTGTTGTCTCACGACCACGACGACGAAGAACTGCGGGCTTTACAGGCGGAATTTCAAGCCCACAAAGCCGCCAACGACGCAAAAGCTGCCAAGCGCGCCGAGCTGGAAGCGTCGATCGTGGCCCACAAGCGCGAGGTGGCGGCGCAGCAGCAGGCGAAGCAAGAGATGGAGAAGACGGCCCAGCGGGAGTGGGACAAGCTGAAAAACGTGACGAAACTGCGCCGGAACCAAATGCTCAGCTTGTCGCGGTCCGTGCGATTAGAGGATCCCCCTGTAGTGGCGCCGCCGCCGCTGCCGGAGCCCGAGGAAAGCGAAGAGGAAGACGACGACAACGGCGGCTTTGCGAGCGATGGAGCCGCTGAGCTTGAGGTTCGTTGTTCGTCGTTTTGTTATTGTCCTGATGAAATATTAGGGCTCTTTTTAAAGGATATTTCTCAACTTTTTAAAAAGTTCATTGTATGCCCGTATTGTTGTCTTAGTAGCGTCTTGGTTTCAAAACTTTTTGGTGCTGCGTTCGTTTATTTACCCTCTCTTTTTCAGGCGCTGGAGAAGCGGCTCGCAGCGTTAGATGCCCAAGGTAAAGCTCGAGTAGCGCAAGCAAACATCATGACCAGCGAGCTCGCGAGCCTCGAGTCCGCGGCCTCTGCCGCCCAATCAGCGCGAGAGCTCCGGGAAGCTCGCATGGCGGAATTCCAGGAGCGGTTCCGATTGGCAGTGGCGGAGAAAGCCGACCGTGGGGATTTAAGCGCAGTGAGCGGCAGAGTGAGCGTGCTGGAGAAGCAGCGGGACTACGAGGAAGGTGCGGGTTTGTCGATGAACGACGTGAAGGATCGGCTGGAAGCGCTGGAGCGCGCCACGGCCGATCTGCGGGTGCGGACGGTGCTTGAGGAAAGGGTCCAGGCGCTGGCGGAGACTAAAGGCGATGCTGCTCTGCTGGCAGCGCAACTTCAAGCGACGAGAGAGGCTCTGAAGCATGCCGTGCAGGAGGTAAGAAGTAGAGTCGTTGTGCTCCTTCTTTTGAATCTTAGCTCGTTCTTGTATGCCATTTGAGATGGAATTGTCGTATTCGCCAAGAGTGGAAAGAGATCGAGAATAGGTCGCTCACATATGAATTGTTTTTGTCATCCTAGTTGAGATGCATTTTTTCCGTTGGACTTTTCCTTCCTTCATCGTCCTTGCCCCCCTCTCACTTCAGGTGCGCACAGAAGACCGGCGCCGTGTCGATGCGTCTCTGCAGACACTCACTCAGAGACAAGCCGACCACGCCCGAGACTTCTCGCAATTCTCGGCGCTCGTGGAGCAGGACCTGGCATCTGCCTTGAGTAGAGCGAAAGAGACCGCGCATGCAGCGAGCGCCCCTCAGATCGCAGCTGCACTGAAGCTACATGTAAATGCTACGGTGGCAGAGGCAGCTACGGCGCAGGAGGCAGCATTGCAGCGGCAAGAAGCGCAGCTGCGCAGTTTGAAAGCGGGAATACAGGGGGGACCAGATGCATCTCAGGTGGGCGAATGTGAGAAAGGGGGAGGCTGCACACAGATTGGAGTGAGCCTCTTAATCGTACTTATTTTTATCTTGAAATGGTGCTCTTCTTTGGTCAAAATTGGATTATTGTCACTTCAATTTTCTTCCTGCTCTTTTTTGATACCAATGGCGATGTCTTCCAGGTGCGTCGTCTCGTTGGATCATGCATGGAATCCGCTCTCGCTACCAAGACGCCAGAACTGAAGCAGCTCACTCAAATGGTGAATGACTTGAAGATGGAGCTTCAGGGGAAGCAATTAGCGATGCAGTGGGCTACTGACGAGAGCGATGAGACGATCAGCGGAAGAGGAACAGGCCTTGGTGGCGGCGGTGAGGCATCGACACTGGGTGGCTTGATGTCAACGAGCGCGCAACCACAATTCAGCAGCACCGGCGTGCTAGGGCGCGAGGAAGCAAGGGCGCTGATTGCGCAGCATGTTGAGAACGCGCTAAGCGAGGCCTTGGGCCAAACCTTGAAGCTTTCAACAACTTCCGCTGGTCGTGCTGGCTTCCACACAGGATCACAGGACCACATTTCCCTCGGCTCTTCTTCAGTCGGTTCGCTGCCTCCTTTGCCCACCCACGCGCACCACTCACATGTAGGCAGCGGGAGCAGTGTAGGGGGCAGCAGTAGCTTAGGAGGTGGCAGCAGTGTGTATGGTCCAGGCAGCAGCGTTGGCGGAGGAGGCAGCAGTTTAGTGCGAGAGCAGCGGCGGTTGTTCCTGACCGAAGCGTTAAAAGGCAACGGAGGCATGGCTCAAGCAACGCCTCAGCCGCAGGGGCAGCGGTGGCGACCTACGCACCGCAAACGAGCCCTTGAACACATGAAGCCCATCTTTGCAGGCGCTCAAACGTCAGGCGGAGGCGAGATGTACACGGGAGGTGGCTCTCGCAGTACCAACCCAGCAGCAGCTGGTGCGCTGCCAGGGCCGCTTGCTTCGTCTTCTTCTTCGACTGCCAGTAGCCGTAAGTTACGCAGCGCGGGCCCCGCTAGCAAGCCGTAGATGTCCACCAAATATAAAATTTTCTTTTTTTTTTAGTGCGTTCAAAATTTTCAATTTTCGAATGACTGCCGATTGCTACTCCTAACTAAAAAAAAACAGACCCGATTAAAGTTGCAGTAGCCCATTTCCCTTACTCTAATTAAACGAATGAATGGAAGTAAACTAGTTGTGGTTGTTTAGATAGATATAGAGGTCTTGCTCTTCTTACTTCTTAGTCCGGTGAGATTTGAGGTTTGGTCTCAGCCCTGAATGCTGAAATGCAAATGTAACATGCAACACAACATCCGGATATGCGTAAGACTCGCAAATACTTGCATTATTTTTACAGACGAAAAAAACAGGTAGCTAAACCTCACATAGCGCTTGTTGGACGTGCAATTAGAAACGCATGCTAGGACTAGCTTTATGACTGTCGGCTGGCAACCAGCAGCGTCTAAATTCTGTTGGTGTGCCAAGGCTAGCTAGACCTTTCCCTGATGACAGGGCCTTCCAGTAGCTTTGACAAAGCATTCGGCTTCGGCGGTGGTGTAAGATCGCCATAGACATCAGCGCTTCCATCAGCGGGCTTGAAGACAAGAGCTGCACCGTCGATGCAATGGCGTTGGCCGGTGGCAAATGCGGGTGTGTTGGGGTAAGCCTTACCATCCCCAAAGACATCACCAAGATGACCACCACATGTACCACACCGCACCTCGGCTCCGAGTAAAGTCATCACCATGGCACCCACGGCTTCGACTTCCTCGCCGGGTAAACCTTTGGCGAAGGATGGCCAACCTGTGCCTGAATTGAACTTTTGATCGGACGCAAAGAGCGGCGTACCACAACCTGCACACACAAACGTGCCCGGGCGCTTCTCGCTTTCGAGTACGCTGCTGAAGGGGGCTTCAGTGCCGCCAATTCTAAGAATATTGTATTGTTGCCCTGATAGAACGTAGCTCCAATCGCGCTCACTACGTTGCACGCTATAGCCCTGCGTACGATCCTTCTTAGAGGCAGCAATCGCACGCGTTGGGATAGATGTAGCGACGGCTAGACTCCCAACACCAGAGGCGAAAAAATGACGTCGACTCGCAGGCAGTCTATCGCTGCCTAGTGAGAGCGCATTACTCGCTGCAAGCAGTGAACAACTTAGAAAGACGCGGAACGCAGTGTACATGTTTTACTGTAAATCGGAACTTTTGCTGATGCGTGGCGTGCGTGTCGTGTATAGCTGTGGTGATAAAATGTGATGACGACTGACGACAAGAATTTCTGGTCCCCAAAATTTCGCACATTCTTCCCCACTCCCCACACCCACCTGGAACTCGGACATGGCGCAACCCCGTTCTCATTTTCACGCATGTGCTGTGGTCGTTACCTTGGCCCTCCTCGCCTCGACTACTTCTGCTTGCAGCAACATCTTGGTTCCTGCCGGAAGCAGTGCTGATGGGTAAGTATTTTCCAGCCATAATCTCAGATCTTGCCTCAAGATATTCACACTGTCTTGTTACCACGAACTTCTGTTTTTATCTTATTTATGACTTGTGTCTTGGCAGCACGACGATTATCTCTTATACAGCTGACGACTCGTCGCTCTTCGGGGATTTGTCGCATTGGCCCGCAGCTACTCACTCCCCTGGTGATCTTCGCAAGATCTACAGCTGGTGAGCATATATGATCCGTCTCAATCGCGTTGAAGTATAATTTTTGGTTGGCTGGACATTGTAATCGAGGGGCTGCTACGCTTGACTGCTAAAATTCATTTGACCAACCTATGGCTAACACTTCGTGTGAACCATTTCTAAATACTGTCCTCGGTTGCCAACAGGGACTTCGGCACCTACCTCGGTGCCATCCCGCAACCACCGTCCACTAACAACGTTGTGGGCAACACCAACGAATACCAGCTCAGCATTAGCGAGACTACGTTTGGTGGGCTGAGCGTGCTCTCGGGGACGAACGGCAAAGCAGTGTGCAACGAAGACTACGGGTGCATCGACTACGGCCAACTGATTTGGGTTACGTTGCAGCGCAGCAAGGACGCCCGTGAAGCCATCACCACCATGGCTAACCTCACTAACACTTACGGGTATGCGTCAGAGGGCGAGTCTTTTTCGATTGCCGACCCGAACGAGGTTTGGATTCTCGAGCTGATTGGCAAAGGCAGCATTGAGCTTGGGGCCGTGTGGGTGGCGACTCGTGTTCCTGACGGTTCCATTTGTGCACACGCGAACCAAGCAAGGACCCGCACCTTTCCTCGCGACTCCCCTGATGACGTGCAATACGCGCCCGACGTTGTGAGCTTTGCCGAAGCAAATGGGCTCTGGCAGGGTGACGACGAGTCGACTTTCGATTTCTCTGACGTGTAAGTCATAAGTGCTTTAGTGCTCTCGTAATCGTGACTTGAAATTTGCCCAGCACGTGCGTAACCTTCGTCTCCTGTCATTCCTCAACCATATGGATGTGTACGCTGCTATACTTTTCAGGTACGATCCAGTGACCTTTGAAGGGGCCCGATTCTGCGACGCTCGTGTTTGGTCGGTTTACTTGCAAGTGGCCGATGCAGAGGAGGACGTCGAACAGTACTTGGACTACGCACAAGGCTACAACCTCACGAACCGTCTCCCGATGTTCGTGAAGGTGGATCCGTCGAAACTCCTCACTGTCAACGCAACCTTCTGGTTGATGCGCAATCATTACGAGGGCACCTGGCTGGATCCTTCCTTGGACGTTGGGTCTGGCATAGACGCTTCGCCTTACCGTCTCGGCGCTAGCCTCACCTGGTCGTATGAAGGTGCGGACTATGTCAACGAGAGGTTCATTGGCACTCAAGCTGCTGCCTGGAGCTTCATTGCCAACCAGCGCAAGGAACAGCGGTACTCCGTGCTGTGGTTCGGTGTTGATGATTCCACTTTCTCCGTCAAGACGCCTTTCTACGGCGCAACCAGTGAAGTGCCTTCCAGTTACAGTGGCGCTAACTGCACTGGCCGCAGCGCTTGCCGTGAAGCCAGTGGCTTGCCTGGATCCATCACCAGCTACACCCTTGAAACCATGCACTGGATCACCAACCAAGTTGCCAACTACGCCTACTCTCGCTATGCCACCATTGCTCCAGCGGTCTGGGACGCCATTGTGGAGACGGAATCAAGCCATTTCGACGCCGTCGCTGCCATGGACGCGAAACTCTTGGCCATGAGTGACACTGAGGCTGCAGCTGCCGCGACGGCGTTTTCTTACACCACTGCTACTGCCACGCACGCCCGCTGGGTGCGTCTCTTCGGGGAACTGTTCGTGAAGTTTGTGGACGGAGCCATCCTCCAATCGGACCCTCAAGAAGAGACCTGCGGGTGCTCCAAGGCCACTCCGGGCTTCACGGAGAAAGAAAAGGAGCGCATTGTGAACACCACGGGCACGCATTATCTGGTGCCAGAGGACGTGAAAAAGCAAGTCCGTCCTTTGGCACGCTCCAAGCTCGAAATCATCAGCAAGTAAAGCAAAAACAAGGGCCTTCTGTGCGAATGGCTCGGTGCGTGTGGTGTTTAGTTCAGTGAAATCCCGTTCGAGATACGGATTTGATTTGTTTTCCTCACCTTTCTACATGGGCAGCATTCTGCAAACTTCGAGCTCGCGGTTTCAACGGTTTACGGCAGACAGCAACAGCAGCAGGCCAGTGTAGCGTTTAGCATATGCTGGATTGAACCCCTATGAAATATCTGCCTCCTTAGATGTCAATTGTAATTGTGATGATCTAAAAACTTCTTGGATCTTTAATGCCCCGGTATGAAGTTATTAAGGGGAACTGGCATATCCTACTAAAATATAATATATGGTAAACGCGGACGCCACTTGCTTGGTAGTGGGCAAGAGAAGAAGGCTAACTTAAGCCCTCGTAGTCTCTCGTAGTCACAGCCAGACGCAAAGAAATCGGGGAATGGTTATACTTTAACATTACCATTATAAGGTAGAGGAAAACAGGTCCATATAAAAACACAAAAGAAATTAAATGTATAACAGAAGGGCCATCGGCCATTCCCTATACCCATACGGCAAGAGACGGCAAGACGGAAGGCCATCGAATAGAAAAGAATACCGCCCTCATGACTTCACCAAACGAATCACGAGCCGCGCATGATGATTTCCATCAGGAGGTCCGGCTCTTGCTTCAGCTCCGCAAACGCAGGCAGAGCTCGCACATGTTCCAATCGTTCGAGCAGGAAATCCAAGCACATGTCCTGGGGGCAACACCAAGGCAGAAAATCGTTTCACAGAGGGGTCGCGTGGATATCGGAGTCGTGGAAAGAGTTCAGACAAGAAGAGAAGTCAGGCGAGGGCATAAGGAAAACCAAAAATGTCCGAAAACCAAAATGTCAATGCTGAGACAATGATCGCTACCAAGATATCATATTAGATCAAACCCGCACCTTCAAGCTCACAGCATGGTGGCGATGGGCTGCGAGCAGCGCGGGCACTACGGTACTCGCCGTGATGGAGAGTCGAATCGCCTCTTCGCACAGGGCCTTGAGGCGAGGCAGCATCCAGCGCTCGCCCGCCACTAACAGGGGCACCGCCAGCTCCGGCGGGATGTGGGCCACAGTGTCGGTGTACAAGAACTCGAGCATGGCTACGAACACGGAATAGCTCACGTCTTCCACTACGATGCCTTCACCGGACGAGTCCGAGGATGCTTCCTTGAATCGCCCACCTCCGCCTCCTCCAGCTACTGTGAAGGAACTGCCTGATCCGCCTCCTGGGGGGCTGCCAGAGCCAAGAAACATGGCCCTAAACGGCTCGGAGCGCGCCGCTAATATAATGCGAGACGCGAACACCTGTATTCCCGAGTGCGGTAGCGCACGCACACATACACAGAAATGAATGAATTGGGTAGGACATGTCATGAGAGAGCAGTTCTGGATGGATAAGTGTTTGTGAGTGTGCAGAGGTGCAGAGGAACTCTCATTCTTATTTTCTGTTCCAATTCCCCCCCTTGACTTACCAACTGCCCTTCAACAATGAAGGTCACGTCTGAGAGGTCGGGGTTATTGACCAGGGTCTTCAAGTCTTCCACAAGCGAAGGCGGCGGCAGCGCGAGAGGCTGGAAACGATACTCGAAGAAATCGTTGAGGACCACCTTTCGTCGACAGGGAGAAGGCAGAGGATAAAATAGAAGGAAGGCGGTCAGCGGCACTTGTATGGATGTATTTATTTCTCAAGAGGCGAGCACGCGGGAAGAAGATGATAGAAGACCAGAAGAGGAAGGAAAGCAGACCTGTCCGTTGTAGCCTCCAAACACAAAGAGCGAGTTTTTGTAGACCACCGACACGAGGGAACTGCGACCCGAGGGAACTTCCAAAGGCTTGGTTCTCAACGAGGATGAGGACGACGACGACGACGGTGAGTCATTCCAGCTAGTACTAGCATTGGGTGATTGTGCACTCAAGTTTCCTCTTCTTCCTTCCATACCACCACCACCACTGAGGCTTCTTGTGTTGGCGGTTGATGCGTCATTGTCACCCAAGCGAAGCGACGACATGGAGTGCAATCCTCTCGAGGCCTCGTCGTCTTCTTCCGCTCTCGATGATGATGATGCACCAACCTGGCGGAGGGGGAACAAAGACCCCTCACTTCCTCCGCCTTGGTCTTCTTCGTCTTCGGATCCGGCCAATGGCAGCTCATGAGCTCTAGTAGTAGTAGGAGGTGTCATGGGCGGCGTCTCGTGAAGAGAAAGAGCCGCAGCGCTGTTTAGAGGATGATTTGGAGGCATCAGGGGGTGCTGCGCCATCATCATGGGGGGTGGTGCTGGGAGTGCTCGACTCGTGGGTACAGGGTGCTGATCATGGTGATGCACTAGAGGTGGTTGCACAGCAGCTTGATCTCCGTGCAAGCGAGTCCAGACTCCCGTGTCGAAACGGTAACAATACAAGTCGTTCAGTCGATCCATTCCGTTGTAACCTCCGAACATGTACCTGAATATAAATGAGTGAGTGAGAAATAGAGATAAGCTTGAAAAGTCAACCCACGTATAGATGTACACTCGCACAATTAGACGCATGCATATGCCCAAAGATAAAGTACCGAAGGGTTAAGAGGTGCGAATGATCGAGATCTCAAGTGTGCACACCCACACCAACTACAGGAGTTAGAAAAACAAGAGAGGTAGTTGCGCGCATACAAGCCCTTTCTTCATCTTACATTTTTCCGTCGTGCATGGCGCAAGCGTGAAAGTAGCGAGGGCTGGGCACTTGATCGACAGCGCCCTGCTGCGGGTGATGCTGGACGTTGCCCCCTCCTGAAAGGGGGTGATTGCTCGATGAAGGCGGCGCGCTCCGGCACGGCAGCTGGGTCCAGGTGTAGGTGTCCAAATCGCACGCAAAGAAGTCGTTCATCCGCCGCACTCCGTCGTAGCCCCCAAACACAAACACGCGGTGCGCGTCCTGGCACCACGACGGGCAGCTTCGGATCGAGGGCACCTGCCCCTTGGTGGAGATTTGCTTCCAGACGCAAGTGCGGAAGTCGAACTCGTGCGTGTCGTTCAACCAAGTCGCACCGTCGTAGCCCCCGAAGAGCACGAATTTGTGGCCGTGAACCACGCTGACGTAGCTGTAAAGGGAAGGAAGAAATGATAGAGAAAGCAGTTCAGGAAATGAGGAGGAGTTGACGGCAACGAACGGGGAAAGATAGCGGAAAGCAAGAACACGCATGAGTCAATAACTGCAGCTGTGGGGCAATGCAATCAGTGAAATCAGCCGATGTACCTCAATAATATTGCGATTCACACACCTACAGCGATTGACACTAATAGACTTCAAATGCCACAAATTTAATCTTATCATACTAGCCATTCCTCGAAGCAAGAGCAAGCAAGCAAACCAGGGACATTTCTTCCCTCACCCGAAGCGGCTAGCCGGCGGCGTCCCTCGAGGCTCCACTAAGCGCCAAGTTTTGGTGGTGAGGTTGAACTCATGAAAGTCGTTGAGCCACGCTGAGCCGTTGTACCTTCATAACACCATCATCATATTAGGGACGAGAGGAAGGTGGAGGTTATCACTAATAGAAAGCAGCTAGAGCTATTTCGGATTCAGACAGTACCCTAAGATGCTATGAACTACGTGAAACAACAAGCATACTACAGATAGTAACGCACACACACAGAAAACTAGCTGTGTGCCGTACCCGCCGAAGAGGTAAAGGTTGCCCTGGTACTCCACAACGCCATTGTTTTCGCGCACTCCAGGGGAGGGCCCATTGTAATGGACCTGGCTCCACTGCCGCGCTTCGAAGTCATAAGAATAGAAGTCGTCTAGCCGCCCCGAGCCGCCGTAACCACCAAACATGTACATGCGGTCTCCTACAACCACTGAGGCTGCCCCTGATCGCGGCCCCGGCTTCTCTCCGTGGCTCTTCACCCGCCGCCAGCACTTGAGCGAGTCTAATTCACCGCATTCGAGTGATGGCAGCCCAGCACCGTCACCTTCATAGCCACCCCCCGCACCGTCACCGTCGTGCGAGCGTTGTGGATGGCGATATTCGTTGAACATAATGCTTTCCATCGGTACCCACAGGAGTCCTTTCTAGCTAGGCTGACACCGCAGAACAATGGCGGTAGAAGCCAGCGGGAAATGTCGAGTTGTGACTTCTTCAGGAAGGTGAAACGAAGAAGGCGTTGATTGGTTCTTCATTTTTTTCAATTTTTTTTCCTTTGTTTCTGTTTCTGTCGTCGTCGTCGGTTAGATCTTGATGAGCTTTTTCTTAGCTTCTTATATACAGTAGCACCAAGCAAGCGCACTTTAGCGCCTTCATGTGAGGACAATCAACTCTCAAAGTACTTAGGTTATGCTACAATTTCACCTGACTTTACCAGGCCTAAGATAGGACCATACACTTTAGTAGATCTCGACTGCTCTCAACTCTAGTTGTGGTTCATGAGTGTTCGACACCTGCGTAGATTAACGTGAAATCGCGTTGTAAAGTTAATTGAAACGCAGGCAGTTTGAATCAAATCATGGCTGACGACGACGCCAAAAAGGATGGCAAGAAGAAGAAGAAGAAGAGTAAGGCGGAGCGGGCAGCAGAGGAGGCCATTAAAGCTGCCGAGCAAGTTGCGGAAGCTAAGCGGAAGGCAGCGGAGGATGAAGCTGCTCGGCTCGCGCTCGAGGAACAAATTGACCTAGCAAAGCAAAGAATGAAGCGCGCCATGGAACGCGAAGGATTACTGCGCGACGACGACTCAATCTTAGGTCCTTTTGAAACGTGGACCATGTACGAAGGCACGCGAGCTGCGCTAGCGCGTGGGGTGCGGGCTGGAGTGGAGGCTCAATGTTACGAGTTCGAACGGTTGCGCAAGCGGCTAGGAGAAGAAAAAGAAGCGCTGCGAAAGCTAGAGGCTGAAACTGAAGTTCAGCTAGCAGAATTCGAAGCTACGCCAGTACCCGGTGCGCACAATTCAACGGTGACAGTGAGTGGGTCCCTGCTCGATGACGCAGAGGCGCTGACGTCGCTGTGGCAAGAGGCAGGTGGAGAAGATGGCAATTGGGTGAGGGCCACTGGCTGGGAGCTTGTGGAGGAGTGGGGTGAGAAAGTATCCAAGTGGAAGCCTCCGTCCCAAGACTTGTTGCGGCCAGCAGTGCCTCGTAAAGAGCGCGGCAAGTTGCCACCTTTGGCGAAAATAGTGGCAGCTGCCGTGCCGCCTTGTGAAGGTGTTGTGTTACTGCAAGGACGAGTACAAAACGTGTCGCTCTTCGCGAATGGACTCGAAGGGATTCTTCCAGACAATCTCGGTCTCCTATCGCACCTGAAAATCCTAAACCTGCACAAGAATGCGTTGTCCGGTGAAATACCCGAGAGCCTCACGCGTTGCGCGCTCTTGCAGCACCTGGACTTGAGCCAAAACGACCTGAGCGAGACTTTGCCGGCAGGGCTGGCGGATTTGCAGTACCTGAAACGGTTGCATTTAGAGCGCAACAAGTTCAGCGGTCCATTGCCTCCTAGCATGTCGCGACTGCTCTTGCTGCAAGAGTTCACGGCACACCACAATCGCTTGCAAGGCCCCTTACCTGTGGACTTAGGCGAGTGCCGAAAGCTACGGGTTCTTAGCCTTCACCATAACCGGTTCACAGGTCCGGTGCCCGAGTCGCTCACGCAGTGCACCCGCTTAGAGCAGCTTTTGCTTGTGAAGAATCGACTCCAACCAGATGGATTACCGCGCGGTCTGTACTCTGCTTTATCAGCTTTGCCTGTGACCCCGCGCTCAGGCATCAAGCTCAACTGCCAAGTTTATCCTTCGAAAGGCCTCGGCTCTGACAGTGAAGCTGAGGAAGAGCGCGCTGAAATTATTGCTACTAAAGGCAAGCCTAGGCAGCGAGAGCCGTGGCGCATACCATTGTATAGTGAGCTTGACGATGAAGGCCGTGGCAGGAGCAGGGGTGGTCGAGCACCTACTCCAAATGCGTACGCCAATGGAGCAACTGGCAGTGCGGCTGGTGGTGCATTAGTAGCGGCCGACAATGGCAACGAAAGAGCTGTGGAATTGTACAGCGAAAACCAAGGCACGATGGAGCCATGGCAGGAAGACGTAAACGCATGGGAAGAGGAGCCTGCGTTAGAGTCCAATGAGGAAGGTGGTTACTACGATGACTATGGGAATTGGATAGAAACAGAGGCAATCGTACCAGCAGAGACAGCAACAACAAGTGAGGAAGGAGGCTACTATGACGACTATGGTAACTGGGTTGAATCTTGGGTGGACCCAGAGGCAGCCATACCGGTGTCAGCAGGGCAGTATTCTGAAGCTGGCTATTACGACGACTATGGTAATTGGGTGGACGGAGCGGAGTCAGCAGCATTAGAGGCTGCAGCATCGTCAGATGAAGCCTATTACGATGAGGCTTCTGCTTTGGTGTATGGTTCGACCCAAGAGGCATCGGAGGTAGGAGCTGCTGAGGTCGGGGCATATGGAGAGGAAACGGTGGGGTATTACGACGACGCCACTGGTGAATGGGTTGAGGGCTACTACGATGCTGAAGGAAATTGGGTGGGTGCAGCTCCGAACTACACCAGCGACATCTATGACCAATATACCACTGATTATTAGGAGTTAAGACGTTAAGAAGTACGTATCATACAGATGCTTTGGCTTTGTAAGCGAAAGTTTCGTACGCCGCGCAGACGGTTCTAGGACTAGCAACTCGAATATGGTCCCATTGATATTGAGACGTAGGCATGAGTCTGAGTTTTCCATGAGTATAGGAATCAACGCAAGGCTGCGTTTCACGTCGAGGGGGTTTTTAAGTGCGAACGCGAATCGCTTCGGTATCCTTGAAAATTCACTTTCCGCGTGATTTACGCGGAATTCCTAACCCAGAATGAGAATCAAGAATCAACGGCCACTACAAGCCGAGCAGTGCACAGTGCAGTGGATACAGCGCAATGCCCTATCCTCGGGTGCGAATTACGGACCGCAAAAAAAAAGAAGTGCTTTTCGGGGAAGTTAAGGTGCGGTACGGACCACGGTTTCCGGTCCGCACCCGGCTTTTCGAACCGCAATTACGGCAGGTGCGTAGATTCCGGATGATCCCGCGTTTCGCGTCTCGGACCTTACCCGTAATTCGCACCCAAGCCCCCATTCACCCGCCCCCTTCTTCATAGATATATTACAACATTCAACTTTCGCTGATGTGTCGGAATTCATGCCCGACTGCCTCTGAGCTGTGCGCCCTCTATTATTAATAGCTATTATTAGCGTGCTCTTCTACTTCCCGTGTCCGTGTCAAAATTAGCACTTTAGAAAGTCTCAGGCATGTTGTGCCAGGAACTTCTCTTCTGTACTCCTCTTAATTTTGAATTTAATCCAAGGCACAGTCTAGCGCTGTCGGGTACACCAGGCACTTAAGGAAGCAAAAGCGACTACCACGGCACTTGCACCCAGAATCAACTGGCTCCGGCTGAAAGCTTCGCTCGTAGTGGAAGATACTTGAAGAACGTCTAAACCTCTTGCCTTAACCTGTCGCAATGAAATGTCATCGGATCTCTTTATAATTTAGCATTATCAATAAACACGCAGCCATACCTCAAGGAGTGCTGCTTTCTGTTCGGGTCTTGTCACTAGCTCTAGAGCTTCGTCCAGAGATACTACTTGGCGATCACGCTCAGCTGCTTCTGGCCACTGGTCCACGAGCTCCGTGACGTAGCAAGCGAACCAGTGAACTTGCACGACAGGTTTGTTCACACCCGCTTTAGGTTCTACACGGGTATCGGCTAGGCTAGCGCCAGGCACGCATCGCACGCCAGCCTCTTCGAAGGCTTCGCGCAGAGCTGCTTCACATGCAGTGGGCTCGTCATCTTCCCAGCCACCTTTCGGGAGCCCCCATTTGTTGCGGTTCTTGCGGTTACATACCAGCACCACTTTGCCATTTAAAAGAGGCACGCACCCTGCAACTAGCCTCGCGCTGTCGGCGCCGAAACGTTGTGAGTCGCGACCTTGCCGTGCCATCTACTAAAAGGATCTTGTACCTACCAGGCAAGACTTGAGACTGAGAAATTGTAGTTAAACTTATCGGATACTTTAGCCTACAAGCACGCCATGAAGGCTCGCTGTGCAGCAAGGCCCCTAGTTGAGATTGTGGATTGCGCAATAGCTCCAAGTTTCTCTAGCGCTTAGCTACTGTTAGCCACAGCTAGCAGCTAGACAGCAGGGAAATCCAGATGTCCAGATGTCCAGATGAGCCAGATACCAGATAGCCAGATCCGTGCATCCGTGCAGGTACAGACGGTACAGATGGTACAATCAAGGGTGATCAGGTGTAATGGGGGAGTAACGACCACACCCTGTAGTGTAAAATCTCAGAAGCAAGGCGACGGCTGACATCCCTGTAGACTAAAAATGTCGACCGAATAAGCCTCTTCGCGCGCCTCCGAGTGCTCTTCGCACGCCTGCGCGCCTAGGTTGCGGATCATTACAATTCGAAAGTGCTCCAATTCCGCGTTTTTTGACCCGCTCTAAGCTCCGTTTGGCCACTGCGAAGGTCCAAGCGGCCATCGTGTTCGGCCGGCCAATTTTGTGCAGGTGGGGCTACAGATCTGTAGTAAATAGTGTTTTCAGAAGGCAAGGAGAAGAGTTATCGCCGGCGTCGAGATTCAGAATGCTTTTTATAAGGGTTATTGAAAGGTTCAACGTGCGACGCCGGCGATAACCCCTCTGCATTTGCCTTATCTGTGGATTG